>ERZ1370068.1507-contig-11403_pt1 | contig 98859 bp, 121 predicted proteins | sample MGYA00561227_ERZ1370068 | MGnify/ENA primary metagenome ERZ1370068 (study PRJEB38410, sample SAMEA6850437) | metagenome | study: Metagenomic assessment of the ecological functions of the soil: analysis of the soil microbiota associated with the...
CGTCCGCGAGCCGGCTCACGTCCTTGGCCCGATCGATGATCACGAGATGGCCGTCGCGATCGAGGAATCCGGCGTCGCCCGAGTGGATCCAGCCCTCCGTCGAGCGTTTGCCGTGTGGCCTCCGGGTTCTTCGCGTAGCCCTGAAACACGCCGGGGCTCCGGAACAGCACCTCGCCCGCGTCGGAGATCCGGATCTCGACGTCGGTGATCGGCGTGCCCACCGTATCGAGCCGCACGTCGCCGTCCCGCTGGATCGTCACGAACACGCTGGCCTCGGTCATGCCGTAGAGCTGCTTGACGTTGACGCCGAGCCCGCGGAAGAACAGGAAGATCTCCGGGCCGATCGCCTCGCCCGCGGTGTAGGCGCGACGCACGCGCGAGAAGCCGAGATTGTCCTTGAGCGGCCCGTAGACGAGCAGGCTTCCCAGCGGGTACAGCACGCGCTGCCAGAGCGGGATCGGCTGGCGGCCGAGGCGCTTGCGCTCGATGTCCTGCGCCAGGCGCAGGAAGAAGTGGACCAGCGCGCGCTTGGGCGGTGCGGCGTCCTCGACTCGCACCATGACGCCGGTGAGGATGCTCTCCCAGATGCGCGGCGGGCCGAAGAAGTAGGTCAGGGCGATCTCCTTCAGATCGGCGAGCACCGTCGCTGCGCTCTCCGGACAGTTGATGGTGAACCCGGTGACGATCGCCTGCGCGTACGAGAAGACGTGGTCACCCACCCACGCCATCGGCAGATACGAGAGCACTTCTTCGTCCTGGCCGAGGCCCTCGAAGGTCGCCGCGTTGCGCGCCGTGGCGATCAGGTTCCGATGCGAGAGCATGGCGCCCTTGGGCGCGCCGGTGGTCCCGGAGGTGTAGCAGATGATCGCGATGTCGTCGGCGGCGCCACGGGCGAGCTCGGCGTCGAAGTGCCCGGGGTGGCTCACCTCGAACTTCTTGCCCTGCTCGGTGAGCTCGGCCAGGCTCATGAGCCCCGGCTCGCTGTAGGCGCGCATGCCGCGCGGATCGTCGTAGACCACGTGCTGCAGGTGGCGGCAGCGGGCGCGAACGCCCAGGAGCTTGTCGACCTGTTCCTGATCCTCGACGATCGCGAACCGCGCCTCGGAGTGCTCGACGATGTACTCCATCTCGCGCTCGATGGAGTCCTGATAGATCGGCACGGGGACGCCGCCGAGCGCCTGCGCCGCCATCACCGCCCAGTAGAGCTGCGGGCGGTTGTCGCCGACGATCGCCACGCGGTCGCCGCGCGCGAAGCCGAGCGAGGCGAGGCCGAGCGCGATGAGGCGCGCCTGCTCGAAATACTCGGACCACGTCGACGACTGCCAGATGCCGAGATCTTTCTCGCGGATCGCGACCTTGTCGGGGAGGCGCTGCGCATTCTCGCGCACGAGCTTGGGAAACGTGTCGTGGTCCGAGACTGCCTTCAAGTCGCCTCCGCGATCAATCAGCGTTACTGCCTCGAGGAGGGCAGATCCGAGCGGGCCCATGCCGGCTCGAGCCCCGGCGCGCGGACCCGCTCCTGGTGGCGCGAGTCTAGCCAAGCGCGGCCGCTGTGTCAAGAAATTGCCGGGATAACGAGGACTTACGCGACGCGTGTCCCCTGGTGGAACGCCGCGCGTGCGCCGGCTCCCCTACTTGGCCGCGCCCTCGATCAACGGCAGGCAGAAGTACACGATGAACGCCGCGCACGCGAGGTAGACCATCCAGCTCAACTGGTGGCCGCGCCCGCGTAGCAGCTTGATCGCGGTGTACGTGACGAATCCCGCGCCGATGCCGTTCGTGATCGACCAGGTGAACGGCATCACCAGCATCGTCATGAACGCGGGAATGGCTTCCTCGTAGTCGTCCCACGGAATGTCCCGCGCGATGCCCATCATGAAGAACCCGACGATGATCAGCGCCGGAGCGGTCGCCTGGGCTGGAATGACGCTGGCCAGCGGCGAGAAGAACATCGCGGCGAGGAAGAGGAGTCCGGTCACGACGGACGCGAGGCCGGTCCGGGCGCCCTCGGTCACGCCGGCGGCCGATTCGATGTAGGTCGTGTTGCTGCTGCTGTTCGCGAGGCCGCCGAACAGCGCGCCGATCGAATCGACGAGCAGCACGCGATTCGCGCGCGGCAGCTGACCGCGGTGATCGAGGAAGCCGCCGCGCCCGCCCACGCCGATGATCGTGCCCATGGTGTCGAAGAAGTCGCTGAGCATGATCGAGAAGATCACCAGGATCGCCGCCACGACTCCGAGCTTCGCGAAGAGCCCGAAGTCGAGACGGCCGAAGGTCGACAGATCCGGCGCCTGGACGATGCCCGACGGAATGCGCGCCGCACCGGGCGTCGCGAATCCCTGGCCGCCCGCGACGGCCTCGTTGAGCACGATCGCGACGATGGTCGTCGCGAGAATGCCGAGGAGCAGAGCCCCACGCGTCCGGCGCGCCATCAGCCACGCCGTCAGCACGAAGCCGATGAGGAAGACCGCGATCGGCAGGCCCCGAAACGTCCCGAGCCCGACCGGCAGCGGGCCCGTCGCGGGCTTGATCACCAGGCCCGAGGTGAAGAAGCCGATGAACGCGATGAAGAGGCCGATGCCGACGCTGATCGCGCGCTTGAGCCCGATCGGGACGGCGTCCATGAGCGCCTCGCGGAAGCGAGTCAGCACGAGCACCGTGATGATCGCGCCCTCGAGGAAGATCACCGTCATCGCCTGAGGCCACGTGAGCCCTCGCCCGGCGACCAGATCGAACGCGACCACCGCGTTGAGCCCCATCCCGGCGGCGAGCGCGAAGGGATAGTTACTCGCCAGCCCCATCGCGATCGAGAGCAAGCCCGCCGTGAGACAGGTGACGGTGAGCGTCGCCGCGAACGGAAGTCCCTTGCCGTCGAGGCTCGGGACGCCGGTGAATCCGAGAATGACCGGATTCACGAAGATGATGTAGGCCATCACCATGAACGTCGTGACACCCGCGCGAACCTCGGTCGCGAGATCGGTCGATCGCTCTCTGAAGCCGAAGTAGCGGGAGAGGAGCCCGGCCATGTGCCGGGCGGCAGTCTACATCGAGCGGGAAGCTATCGGTAGTCCGTCGAAGTCGGCTGCGGCTGCTGCGGGTCGAACGCGGTGCCGAGGCTGATCTCGGGCGGGTCCGCCTGCTCGGCGGCGTCCTTGCCTTCCTGGAAGATGCGAAGCAGATCGTCGCCGACCAGAACCGCCGGACGCACCTTGGAATCCTCGCCGCTCGCGCACGACCGCGCCGAGCGCCAGAGCCGCGGCCAGCGCGAGCGCGGCCGGCGTCACCACGAAGGACATGATCTCTCGCCACGTCATGTCCCTCGATGGGGCAATCCCCTGCCAGGTGGCGGAGGCCGCTTAGATCATTGAAAAAGCTCGGTCTATCGCGACTCGACCGCGCCGGCCGGGGTGTCAGCCTGACGACACCGGACCGCCCCGTCCTACCAGTTTTGTCATTTTCGGAACTTCTTGAAATCAACGGGCCGCTTCTCGACGAACGCGTTCCGTCCTTCCATCGCCTCGTCGGTCTGGTAATAGAGCCCGAGCGCCGTGCTCGCGAACTGCGCCACACCAGCGCGCGGCTCGGAGTCGATGTTGAAGGACTGCTTGGCGAGCGCGAGCGCCGTCGGGCTCTTGTCGAGCAGCTCGGCGCACCACTTCTCCACCTCGGCGCGCAGGTCCTTCAGCGGGACCACCTTGTTGACGAGCCCCATCGCGAGCGCGTCCTGCGCCGAGTACTGGCGGCAGAGATACCAGATCTCGCGCGCCTTCTTCTCGCCGACCACGCGCGCGAGGAAGCCGGTGCCGTGGCCCGCGTCGACGCTGCCGACGCGCGGCCCGGTCTGGCCGAAGATCGCGTTCTCGGACGCGATCGAGAGATCGCACAGCACGTGCAGCACGTGGCCGCCGCCGACCGCGAAGCCGTTGACCATCGCGATGACCGGCTTGGGGATGTGGCGGATCGCGCTGTGGAGCGCTTCGACGTCCATCGGCCGCTGGCTCGCCGCGCCGGCCGCGCCCGGCGCGTAGCCGCCCTGGCCGCGCTCCTTTTGATCGCCGCCGGAGCAGAAGGCCTTGTCGCCGGCGCCGGTGAGCACGACCACGCCGATCGCCGGGTCCCAGCGCGCGTCCAGGAACGCGTCGGTCAGCTCGGCGACGGTCGTCGTGCGGAACGCGTTCCGGACCTCGGGCCGGTTGATGGTGATCCAGGCGACGCCGCTTTTCTTCTCGTAGAGGATGTCCGTGTACGCCATGGGGCCTCCGACTCACCTAGAGCGATTTTCGCAGAAAGTGTCCGAGCTCGCCGACGACGCCGCGACGGAAGGTCAGCACGCAGACGACGAAGATGACGCCCTGGACGACCGTGACCCACGCGCCAAGCTGGGCCAGGTAGTTCTCGAGCGTCACCACGATGAAGGCGCCGACGACCGGGCCGAACACCGTGCCGAGGCCGCCGAGAAGCGTCATGAGCACCACCTCGCCGGACATCGTCCAGTGCACGTCGGTGAGCGACGCAAGCTGGAAGACCAGGGCCTTCGTCGCGCCCGCGAGGCCCGCGAACGTCGCCGAAAGTACGAAGGCAAGAAGCTTGTAGCTGCTCGGCGCGGTACCCGAGCGAGATCGCTCGCGGCTCGTTCTCCCGGATGGCCTTCAGGACCTGGCCGAACGGCGAGTGGATCGCGCGGAAGATCGAGAGGAATCCGAACAGGAAGATCGCGAGCACGACGAAGTAGAGCGTGAGCGTCTCCCTGAGATCGAGCGTCCCGAGGAGCGTTCCGCGCGGGACCGACTGGATGCCGTCCTCGCCGCCGGTGAAGACCGCCTGCAGGCTGAAGAAATAGGCCATCTGCGCGAACGCCAGCGTGATGTTCGCGAAGTAGATGCCCTTGCTCCGGATCGCCAGCGCGCCGACGACGACGCCGAGCGCGGCCGCGGCGGCGGTCCCGAAGACGATCGCCAGCTCCGGCGGAAATCCCCAGACCTTCGCGGAGTGCGCCGCCCCGTAACCGGCCGAGCCGAGAAAGACGGCGTGGCCGAAGGAGAGGAGCCCGACGTACCCGATGAGGAGGTTGAAGGCGCATGCGAACAGCGCGAAGCACAGCGCCTTCATGAGGAACACCGGGTACACGAAGAACGGCGCCGCCACGAGCGCCGTCGTCATGACCAGAAAGGCGACGACGTGCGCCGTCGACACCCCGGGGACCGTGGGCAGCGATCGCGCCGACGTACTGGTCGCTCGTCGCAGTCACGAGGCTCGACCGAAGAGGCCGGCGGGCCGCAGCAGCAGCACGACCGCCATGATCACGAAGATCACCGTGTTGGAGGCCTCGGGGTAGAAGACCTTCGTGAAACCCTCCACCACCCCGAGGCCGAAACCGGTGACGATCGAGCCCATGATCGAGCCGAGGCCGCCGATCACGACCACGGCAAAGACGACGATGATGAGGTCGGCGCCCATGAGCGGGTTCACCTGGTAGATCGGCGCCGCGAGCACTCCGGCCAGCGCGGCCAGGCCCACGCCGAACCCGTAGGTCAAGGTGATCATCCGGGGCACGTTGATCCCGAACGCCTGGACGAGCGCGGGTTCTCGGTCGCCGCCCGCAGGTACGAGCCGAGACGCGTCCGCTCGATCACGTACCAGGTCGTCAGGCAGACCGCGAGCGAGAACACGATGACCCACGCCCGGTAGTTGGGCAGGAACATGAAGCCGAGGTTCCGGCCGCCCGCGAGCTCGGCGGGCATCGCGTAGGGCAACCCGGACGAGCCGTACTGGTGCCGGAACAGGCCCTGGATGATCAGCGCGAAGCCGAACGTCAGCAGGAGGCCATACAGGTGGTCGAGCTGATAGAGGCGCTTGAGGGTCGTGCGTTCGAGCACGATCCCGACGATTCCGACGACGATGGGCGCGATGAGCAGCGCCCACCAGTAGCCGAGCCCGCCCACTGAAGCAGGAAGTACGCGACGAACGCGCCCATCATGTACTGGGCGCCGTGCGTGAAGTTGATGATGTTCAGCAATCCGAAGATGACGGAGAGCCCCAGGCTCAATAGAGCGTAGAACGCGCCGTTGATCAGCCCGATCAGCAGCTGCCCAAACAACGCCTGCGTCATTGTATTGGAGCCAGCGACCGGGTCATATCGAGGGTGGCCTGCTGTAGGCGCGGCGTGGCTCCGACCCGCCCGAATGTCCCTTCGGCGGATTCGGCTGCGGCGGATTCGCCGTCGTCCTAGGCCATGACGGGGTCGGGGCCGAGGGCGGGTCGGGGGACGGTGAGGGTGCGCCGACCCGTTCCTCCAAGCGAACGTCGGGAGAGCCGCGCCGGGATGGAGCCCAGCCGCGCCGGGTCCTGCGCGCGCGTGCCGCGTGGTCGCCGCACCCCTCACCGTCCCCCGACCCGCCCTCGGCCCCGCCGCAAAGCTACTTTTGACGAGCTCGCAGCCACCCTGATCGAGCGGACGGAACGCCTGCTCAGCCGGGATCGTCGCGCGGATCTTGTAGTAGTCCCAGGGATACTTCGACTCCGACGGCTTCTTGACCTCGACGAGGTACGCCGGGTGGATCTTGCGGCCGTCGACGCGAATCGTCCCCTTGCCGAAGAGCGGATCGTCGGTCGGCAGCTCCTTCATCTTGGCGATGACCTTGGCACCGTCGTCGCTCTTGAGCGCCTCGACGGCCTTCAGATAGTGCAAGGTCCCCGCGTAGACGCCGGCGTGGATCATCGTCGGATGGATCTGCCGATTGCGCTCGGCGAAGCGCTTGGCGAACGCGCGCGTCTTGTCGTTCATGTCCCAGTAGAAGGTCTCGGTGAACGTCAGCCCCTGAGCCTTCTCGAGGCCGAGCGCGTGCACGTCGGTGAGGAACACGAGCAGCCCGGCGAAGCTCTGGCCGCCCTTCGCGATGCCGAACTCGGCGCCCTGCTTGATCGCGTTGGTCGTGTCGCCACCGGCGTTGGCCAGGCCGATGACCTTGGCCTTCGAGGCCTGCGCCTGCAGCAGGAACGACGAGAAGTCCTGGGTGTTGAGCGGGTGTCGGACCTTGCCGAGCACCTTGCCGCCGTTCTTCAGCACGACCGCCTCGACGTCGCGCTCGAGCGCGTGGCCGAAGGCGTAGTCCGCGGTGATGAAGAACCAGGAATCGCCGCCCGTCTTCACGACCGCCGTGCCGGTGCCGTTGGCGAGCGCCCAGGTGTCGTAAGTCCAGTGAACGGTGTTCGGCGAGCACGCCTTACCGGTGAGGTCGGACGACGCCGCCGAGGAGACGACGAACGCCTTGCCCTTGTCGCGCGTGATCTGATTGACCGCGAGCGCGACGCCCGAGTTCGGCACGTCGAGGATCATGTCGACCTTATCGGCGTCGTACCACTGGCGCGCGATCTGCGAGCCGACGTCGGCCTTGTTCTGGTGGTCGGCGAAGATGATCTCCACCTTCAGTCCCTTGGCGGTGGCGCCGAAGTCCTCGACGGCCATCCGGGCCGCGACCACCGAGCCCTGTCCGGCCAGATCCGCATAGAGGCTCGACTGGTCGTTGAGCACCCCGATCTTGACGACGCCGTCCGAAATCTGCGCGAGCGCCGGGCCGGCACCCAGACTGAGTACGGCGACGAAGGCCGCGATACGTGCGATGGTCATGCTCTCCGCTCCTTTGCGATCGACGTTGGCTTAGCGGCGACTATACCCCGAGGTAGTCGTGCAGCTTGCTCATGTTGGCTTCGAGCTCGGCGTTCGGAATCATGTCCACCACCCGGCCGTGCTCCATCACGTAGTGGCGATCGGCGACGGTGGCGGCGAAGCGGAAGTTCTGCTCGACGAGGAGGACGGTGAAGCCCTCTCGCTTGAGGCGGCGCAACGTGGCGCCGATCTGCTGGACGATGACCGGAGCCAGCCCCTCGGTGGGCTCGTCGAGGAGCAGAAGCCGGGCGCCGGTCCGCAGGATCCGCCCGATCGCCAGCATCTGCTGCTCGCCGCCCGACAGCGTGGTCCCTCCGGCCCGAAGCCGCTCCTTCAGGTTCGGGAACAGCTCGTAGATCGCCTCGATGCCCAGACCGCCGGAACGGACCACCGGCGGCAGCAAGAGGTTCTCCTCGACGGTGAGGCTCGCGAAGATCCCGCGCTCCTCCGGGCAGAAGGCCAGCCCGAGCCGCGCGATCTGATTCGACGGCAGGCCGATCAGCTCGCGGCCTTCCAGGCGAACCGAGCCGCGCCGTCGGCCCACGATGCCCATGACCGACTTGAGCGACGTCGTCTTGCCGGCACCGTTTCGTCCCAGCAAGGTCACGGTCTCGCCGGCGCGGATCTCGAGGTCGACACCGTGGAGCACGTGCGACTCGCCGTACCAGGCGTGGAGATCCCGGACCTCGAGCAGCGGCTCAGGCATGGCCCGACCCCATGTAGGCCTGGATCACCTCTGGGCTCCGCGCCACGGTCTGGTAGTCGCCCTCGGCGAGCACCTCTCCGCGCGCCAGAACGGTGATCGTATCCGAGAGGTTCTCGACCACGCTGAGGTTGTGCTCGACCATCAGCACCGTGCGGTTCGCCGCGACGCGCTTGATCAGCGCCGAGATGCGCTCCACGTCCTCGTGCGCCATGCCCGCCGTCGGCTCGTCGAGCAGCATCATCTCCGGGTCGAGCGCGAGGGTCGTCGCGATCTCGAGGGCGCGCTTGCGCCCGTACGGCAGCTCCACCGCCGGCGTGCGCGCGAACGGCGCGAGGCCCACCGCGTCGATCAGCTCGAGCGCGCGACCGTTCAGGCCGTCGAGCACGCGCTCGGATCGCCAGAAGTCGAACGACGCGCCGCGCTGGCGCTGGAGGGCGACGCGCACGTTCTCCAGAACCGAAAGATGCGGGAACACGGCCGAGATCTGGAACGAGCGCACGAGCCCCAGCCGCGCGATGTCCGCGGGCCGGGAGCCGGTGATCTCGCGACCGTTGAAGCGAATGCGCCCGCGGGTCGGCGTCAGGAAATGGGTCAGCAGATTGAAGCAGGTCGTCTTGCCGGCGCCGTTGGGCCCGATGAGCGCGTGGATCGTGCCGCGGCGCACCCGCAGCGCCACGTTCTTCACGGCGACGAACCCGTGGAACTCCTTGGTGAGGCCCTCGGTCTCGAGGATGATGTCGTCAGCCATCTCGGAGCCGCCCGTGCTCCGGCGGATCGAAGCGAGCCTCGCGCTTCTCGCGCCACGCCCGGTTGGCTTCGTCCATCTCCCACGACGCGGCGCAGTCGCCTTGCGCTCGCAGGACGTCCTCGAGGATCGTGCGCGGGTCGTGGTGGAACGACGCCTGGAGCAAGCGCTTGGTATGGGCGGTCGCGGTGGGCGCCGCGGCGCGCGCCTTGTCGATGATCGAGGCGAGCGTCCGGTCGAGTTCGGCCGCTGCGCACACCCAGTTGACCAGGCCGATCGCCCGCGCCTCGGCCGGGCTCACGTGATCGTTCAGGAGCGCCAGCTCCTTGGCGCGTCCCACGCCGACCACGCGCGCGAGCCGCAGCACCGCGCCGTCGGGGACGAGCCCGTGACGCGTGGCGCCGAGGCCGAGCACGGCGTCCTCGGTGGCGAGCCGAAGGTCGCACGCCAGCGCCAGCTGCAAGCCGCCGCCGATCGAGTAGCCGTGCAGGACGGCGATCGTGATCTTCGGCATGTCCTCGAGGCAGTCGAGCGCGCGGTTCCAGTGCCGGAAGAACGCCTCGCCGATCGTGCCCGCGGCGAGCGCGGTCCGATCCATGCCGGAGCAGAACGCACGCCCCGCGCCGCGCACGACCACCTGCATCACGCGCGGGTCGGCGGCCGGCGGTCTCCGCGTGATCGGCGAGCGCGCTCGCGAGCTCGGTGGACAGCGCGTTGAGTACGGCCGGTCGGTTCGAGCGTGATCCAGCCGACTCCGTCCCGCGCTTCGTAGGTGACGGGTGATTCGGTCATCGAGAAGCTCCGTCGCGTTGCGCGACTCGCCCACGACACTGACACGACAAATTGTCGATGAGACTCACGAAGTTGTACGATCACCGCGTGCCGGTGGAATGTCAAGGCCGCCGGGCGCGTCGACCCCTGAGGTCAAAGGAGCCATCGCCCATGCCCGTGATCACGCGTCGCCGGTTCCTCACCACCGCCCTCGCGACGCGGAGCGCACGCCGCTGCTCGCGCGCGCGCGCCCGAGCGCAGACCGCGGTCAAGATCGGGAGCGCCGTGCTCGGCGACTACTCGATGGCCGGGCCGGTCATCGTCGCCCTCGAGCAGGGCTACTTCAAAGCCGAGGGCCTCGCCGTCGAGTACGTGCCCTTCCGCGGCGGCCCCGATCTCCTCAAGGCCGTGATGGCCGGTGAGTGTCTGATCGGGATCACCGGCAGCACCGACATCTTCGTCTTCCGCGAAGCCGGCTCGCCGATCAAGATGATCGCGACCCACACCGAGGGCAACCACTTCACCCTGAACGTGGCGCCCGACGTCCAGCAGGTCGGCGACCTCAAGGGCAAGGCGATCGGCGTCACGCGCGTCGGCGCCACGACGTGGGTCTTCGCGCGCATGGTCGCCAAGAAAGAGGGCTGGGATCCGGACAAGGACGTGCAGATCGTCGGCCTCGGCGGCCTCGACGCGCAGCTCGCGGCGCTGGCGCGCAAGCGAGATCGCCGCCTACGTCTGGGGCGACGGCGGCGCCGTCGACCGAGCTGCAGGGCAAGTCCAAGGTGCTCATGCGCCTGGACTCGGTGACGCCGAAGTGGATCAGCCAGATCCAGTACGCGTCGGAGGACGCGATCGCCAGGCAGGCCGACGCGATCCGGAAGAGCCAGCGGGCGCTCTTCCGCGCGATCAAGCTGATGCGCGACAGCCGCAAGGAGGCGGCGCAGCTCGTGTCGAAGAAGCTCGGCTGGACGCCCGGAGGCCGTGCTCGGCGCCCACAAGATCTCGGGTCCGCTGCTGCCGCGTCGACGGGAGCATCAACGTGGAGGCGCTGGCCGTGATGCAGGACACGCTGCTCGAGTACGGCCTGATCAAGAAGAAGCTCCCGCTCGATGAGCACTACACGCGGGAGTTCACGCCTGTTCGGATTTAGCCGGGCGCTCCTCGCGGCGCTGGCGCTCGCGGCGGCGCCGGCCGCCGCGTACGGGCAGGTCTTCATCGCCAGCCAGCCCAAGCCCGAGTTCACGGTCGGTCCGCTCTTCGTGCGGGCCAACGTCGGACCCAGGCACGGACCGGTCGAGGTCAGTGTGCTGTTCAGCCTGGTCGTGCCGGCCACGGTCAAGAGCGACGCGCTCGCGCAGGACCTCTACCTGCTCTGGCCCGGCGAGGTGGACGGCGAGGCGGTGGCCGGAGCGCCGGATCCCGCGCTCCGCAAGAGCATCGAGGGCCGCGGCTTCGAGGTGACGCGTGAAGGACGGCTGCCGCTCGGCGCGCGCGATCGCCGTCGGGCGCAACCGGCCGAAGCCCGAGCCGATTGCCGGCGGCGCTCCCTACGTCACGTACACGCGCGAACCCGGGCCGCTCGGGCAGGGCACGCCGGCCAGCTGGATCCGGATCCCGTGGACGCCGCGGCTCGCCGACCGGACGTGGCTCATCGAGCTCCAGATGCGTCTGACCGGATTGCGGCGACAGAAGCAAGCCACCTGGCTCGAGAACGCGCTGTGGGGCGAGCGTCACATCCTCACGTTGAGCTTCAACGACGTGCGGACGCGGGCGACCTTTCCGATGTACCTGGCGTACCGCGACCGCGTCGTCCACCTGGCCGACGATCCCTCGCAGCTCACCGTCAACTTCGCCGACGCGGACCATCTGAAGATCCACGAGGTCTATCCGGGCTCGAGCCAGCGGCGCACGAGCGAGACGCGACGCGCGACCGAGATCGTGTCCGCCTATCTCGATCCGTCCGAGGGCATCCGGCCTCAGGTGCTGTCGGTGCAATACGGGTACTTCACGGGCTGGAAGGCGTGGTCTCCGGTCCTCTTCGCGACGGTCTTCTTCGTGCTCGGCAACCTGGCCGGCCCGCTCGTCACGATGCTCGTCAAGACCGTCGGCGCGCGACTGCAGGGACGCATCCAGTTCGGGCCCTCGAGCGGCGCGCCCGGGCAGCGGCGAGACCGGCACGATCATCCCGCGCGAGGCGCTCGCGCGGATCGCGCCCGGCGAGACGACGCACGCCCAGGTGCTCGATCTCTGCGGGCCCGATCCCGAGGAGCGTGAGCGCCTGAGCGAGCCCGGGCGCCGCACCCTGGTCTACCGTGGACGACGCGTGGTGCCGCACCGCCGGCGGCGGTTCGCGTGGCTGGCGACCGTGAACCGCTGGGACGTCGAGCACCACGAGGTCGAGATCGAGCTCGACGGCGACCGCGTCCGCGACGTCCAGGCGCAGGTCAACCGGAGCACGCTGACCCAGCCGGGGCCGGCCTGAGACGAATCGGTCGGAATGAGACGCGCCGCCTGGATCCTCGCGCTGGTGCTGGCCGCGGCGGCGCCCGACATCGCGTGCGGTCAGGTCTTCCTCGCCTCGCGCCCGAATCCCGAGTTCACGATCGGTCCGCTGTTCATCCGGGCCACCGTCACACCTGAAACCGAAGTCGTGACCCTCGACGTCCTCTGGAGCCTCGTGATCCCTCCGAATACGAATGGCGCCGCCATCGAGCAAGATCTCTATTTCCTCTGGCCGAACGCGGTCGACGGCGACTCGAGCTCGGGCGCGCCCGATCCCGCGCTGGCCGCCTACGTGAAGAGCCGCGGCTTCACCCCGATCGCGGAAGGCCGCCTGCCGCTCTTCGCCAAGAGCCTCTACCGCATCGGCGAAGAGCTGCCGCCCGAGCCCGTCCGCGGCGGCGCCCCGTTCGTGACGTTCGTGCGCCAGGGCGGCCCGCTCGGGCTCACGACGCCGGTCACGTACGTGCGGATCCCGTGGACGCCGCTGCTCGCCAATCGCACCTGGCAGATGAACCTCCGGATGGAGCTGACCGATCTCATGAAGCGGCGGAAGGCGACGTGGATCGAGGATCTCTTCTGGGGTCCGCAGCACACGGTCTCGCTCACCTTCAACGACGTGCGGCGCGCGCGCTGTTCCCGGTCTATTTCGAGCGCCGCGACCGCGTCGTTCGCCTCGCCGACGATCCGTCGCAGCTCCTCGTCAACCTCACGGACGCCGATCATCTGAAGATCTACGAGTTCTATCCGGGCTCGGCGCGGCGCCGGCTCAGCGAGACCCTCGACTCCACCGAGGAGATCACGCTCTTCCTGGACAGCTCCGGAAGGCATCTCGCCCCAGGTGCTGACCGTGCAGTTCGGCTACTTCCGCGGCATGCGGTCCTGGGCGCCGGTGCTGATCCCGATCGCGTTCTTCGCGCTCGGGAACCTGGCGATGCCGCTCTTCATGATGATCGTCCGGCGGGTGAGCGCGCGCTGCTGGCGGCTCGCGTCCAGTTCGGGCCCGCGAGCGCCGACCGCGAGACCGGTGTCGTCCTCTCGCGCGAGACGCTCGCGCGCATCGTGCCGGGACAAACAACGTACGAAGAAGTCTTACGAATCTGCGGGCCGGACGCCGAGGAGCACGAGCAGCTCCACGACACCGCCGGCGTACGTTGATCTACCGCGGGCGGCGTGTGGTGCCCCAGGGGCGGCGGCGACTGGGATGGCTGTCGACCGTGCGCCGCTGGTCGATCGAGCAGCACGAGGTCGAGATCACGCTCGAGCGGGACGTCGTCACCGACGTGCAGGCCCGCGTGCGGCGCTCGCCGCTCGCTCAGCCCGAGGCCGCCCCCGCGACGTAGCGGGCGCTTGACAGGATTGCCAAAGCTCCCCATATAGACCCCCACTGATCAGCGAACGAGGAGGCGCACCATGGCAGAGATGACTCGACGTGACGTGCTCAAGATCGCGGCAGCCGGCGCCGCCGCCGCGCTTCCAGGGCTGCCGCAGGCCGCGCAGGCGCAGGGCACGCAGAAGCGCGAGCTCGTCGTCGCCCAGGGCGGTGACATCGCCGCGCTGGACCCGCATCTGAGCACGTCTTCGAACGACATCCGCATCTCGTTCAACATCTTCGACAACCTGACCAGCCGCCGCCCCGACGGAAAGCTCCTGCCCAGCCTGGCGACGGAGTGGAAGCTCCAGGGCCAGACGACGTGGGTGTTCAAGCTCCGATCGGGAGTCAAATTCCACAACGGTGACCCGCTCACGTCGGCCGACGTGAAGTTCAGCATCGATCGCTCGCTCGACGTCAGCCTCAAGGGAAACCGTGTCAACACCGTTCTGACGACGGTCGACCGCGTCGAGACCCCAGATCCCGGAACCGCCGTCGTCCACACCAAGAAGCCGGATCCGCTGCTGCCGGCGCGGCTGGGCTTCTACGGCGGCCAGATCATCCCGAAGAAGTATGTCGAGACGGTCGGTCCGGACGCCTTCAACGCCAAGCCGGTCGGCTCCGGTCCGACACGGTTCGTGTCGTGGACGAAGGACGACAAGCTCGTGCTCGAGGCGAACCCGGACTACTGGGGCGGCCGCGTCGATTTCGATCGCCTCATCGTGAGGGCGCTGCCCGAGATGGCGCCGCGCGTGGCCGCGCTGCTCAAGGGCGAGGTCGACCTGATCACGCAGGTACCGCCGGACCAGGGCGAGCGGGTCAAGGGCAACGCCGGCACCGTGGTCAGCGGAGCGCTCTACGGCGGGCCTCTACGTCCTCGCCGTGAACTCGAAGAGGCCGCCGCTCGACAATCCCCTCGTGAAGCAGGCGTTGTCGCTGGCCATCGATCGCGAGGCCATCGTGAAGGAGCTGTGGCGCGGTCGCGGCGTCGTGCCGAGCGGCATGATCGCCAAGGGCGACAATCACTTCGACGCCTCGCTGCCGCCGCTGGCCTTCAATCCGGCCGAGGCGAAGGCGCGGCTGAAGAAGGCTGGATACAAGGGCGAGGAAGTCGTCATCGAGACCACCGTGGGCTACATGGCCGGCGACAAGCCGATGGCCGAGGCGATCCAGGCCATGTGGCGCGACGTCGGCGTCAACTCGAAGGTCGAGGTCATGGAGTATTCGGTCCGCGCCCAGAAGATCCGCGAGAAGAGCTTCAAGGGGCTCTGGTGGTCGGATCCCACCTCGACCTTGCGCGATCCTGACGGCATGATGTGGCGGCTCCTCGGTCCGGGCGGTCCTCAGGACTACTGGCGCCACCCGGAGTTCGACGAGCTGGGCGGCGCCGCGCGGTTCTCGGTCGACGAGAAGTTCCGCGCCGACGCGTACAAGAAGATGACGCAGCTCTTCCTCGAGAATTTCCCGTGGGTCCCGGTGATCCAGCCGTACGAGGACTACGGCCTTCAGAAGTACGTGGAGTGGACGCCGGATCCGCTCCAGCAGCTCGAGATCCGTCGCTTCAACTTCAAGTTCCGCCGCGCGTAGACCGGTTGCCCGGGGCGGAGCCCGCGAGGCTCCGCCCCATTGCCCATGCGCGGGCTCTTTCCTTTCTCGCCTCTCGGCTCCTCCGCGCGGCGATCGCTCTCTGGCTCGTCTCGACCGTCGTCTTCGTCGTCATGCGGCTGTCGGGCGATCCGGTGCCGCTCCTGCTCCCGTCCGACGCGCCGCAAAGCGAGTTTGCCCGCGTCCGCGCCGAGCTCGGCCTGGACCGCTCGCTGCCGGTGCAGTACGCGGTCTTCCTCGGCCACGTCATGCACGGGGATTTCGGTCAGTCCATCCATTTCCGCCAGTCGGCCGCCCGCGTCGTCCTCGACTATCTGCCCGCGACCTTCGAGCTCGGTCTCGCCGCGTTCGCGCCTGGCGCTGCTCGTCGCCTTGCCCATCGGGGTCGTCTCGGCCGTGAAGCGAAACTCCGCCGTCGATCAGGTCGACGATGGCGCTCGCCCTCGTCGGCCAGTCGGCGCCGACCTTCTTCATCGGCATCCTCTTGATCCTGATCGTCTCGCTGAACCTCGGTCTGCTGCCGACCTCGGGCCGCGAGGGCTGGCAGAGTCTGGTGCTGCCCGCGCTCACGCTCGGCGCCTTCGCGATGGCGTCGATCGCGCGGCTCACGCGCTCGGCGGTGCTCGAGGTGCTGCGCGCGGACTACATCCGCACCGCCCGCGCCAAGGGCGTCACGGAAGCGCTCGTGGTGGTCAAGCACACGCTGAAGAACGCCGCGGTGCCGATCGTCACGATCACCGGGCTGCAGTTCGGCACTCTGCTCGGCGGCGCCGTCGTCACCGAGACGGTGTTCGCCTGGCCGGGCATCGGCCGGCTCGCCATCCAGTCGATCTACAACCGCGACTACCCGGTCGTGCAGTGCACCGTGTTCATCTCCGCCGTGCTGTTCATCGTGATCAACTTCTGCGTCGACCTGATCTATGGCCTCCTCGATCCTCGCGTCCGCGCGGGCTGAGCGCGCGCCGGCGAGCCGCGCGCGCGCGGACCCGCGGCCTCGCGATCGGCGGCGCCGTGTTCGTCGCGCTCTTGATCCTGGCGGCGCTGGCCGCGCCGTTGATCGCGCCCGCCGATCCCATTCGCCAGTCGCTCCGGGGCCGGCTCTCGGCGCCCACGTTCGCCGGGGCCGACGGCAAAGCCCATCTGCTCGGCACCGACCACCTCGGGCGCGACGTCCTCTCGCGCGTGATCTACGGCGCGCGGGTGTCCCTGCTGGTGGGCTTCGCGGCGGTGATCGTGGGCGGGCTGCTCGGCGCCTCGCTCGGACTGCTGGCCGGGTTCCGCGGCGGCTGGGCCGACAGTATGATCATGACGCTCGCCGACGCCCAGCTCGCGTTCCCGTTCATCCTGCTCGCGATCGGGATCATCGCCGTGCTCGGTCCGAGCTTGCCCACCTTGATCGTCGTCATCGGGCTGTCGGGCTGGGTGACCTACGCGCGCGTGCTCCGCTCGCAGGTGCTGGTGCTGCGCTCGCGCGAGTTCGTCGACGCGATCCACGCGCTCGGCGGCTCGGTCTTGCGCGTGATCGCCCGGCACGTGCTGCCCAACGTGCTCTCGTCGCTGGTCGTCATCGCCACGCTCGAGCTGGCGCGCGCGATCGTGCTGGAGGCGACGCTCTCGTTCCTCGGCCTCGGCGTCCAGCCGCCGACGCCATCGTGGGGCGGCATGGTCCAGGAGGGGCGCGAGTATCTCGACTCGGCGTGGTGGATCTCGACGGCGCCGGGGATCGTGCTCATGCTCACCTCGATCGTGGTGAGCCGCACCGGGGACTGGCTCCGCGATCTCCTCGACCCGACCCTGCGGGGCGAGTAGCCGGGTGAGTCGGTGGTCCCATAGCGGAGATCGAAAAGGTCGGGTATCGTACCGCGTTGTGCCGCAGCCAGATGAAAGGAGCCAACGGCCCATGAGGTATGCACTACGGAATCTGTTCGCGTTCGGAAGCGTCCTCGCCTGTCTCGTGGGTGGGGTGGCCGTCGCGCAGGACAAGCCCGCCGACGATATGGACGCCCTGCGCGAGAAGCTGCGAGCGGACAAGAAGGCCGTGGTGGCCGCGGTGCTCGAGCTCACCGACGGCGAGGCCAAGGCATTCTGGCCGGTCTACAACGCCTATCAGAGCGACATGGTCAGTCACTACGATCGTGTGTTGAAATTCCTCGACACCTACGCCAAGACGTACCAGTCGATGACCGACGAGCAGGCGACGACCCTCGTCAAGCAGTTCCTGGCCATCGAGCGCGATCACGTCGCGATACTGACGTCGTACCAGCCGCGCTTCAGCAAAGTCTTGCCGCCCCTGAAGGTCGCGAAGCTGTACCAGATCGAGAACAAGGCTCGGGCCCTCGTGAACTACGAGCTCGCGCGCGGCATCCCGCTCGTCAAGTAGGTCAGCGAAGGACCGTGGAATCGATTGGAGGAGCCAACAATGGTGAAAGCACGGCTCGTAGCCGCCCTGCTGGCAGTGGCCCTGGCCGCGACGTCCTCGATGAACACTCGACCCGCGCTGGCCGCATCGGCCGCGGACATCAACCGCGACGCCAACGCGGTGCTGGCCAAGCTCTACGCAAACGAAGCCGGAGGCCAGAAGCTGGCGTCTCAGGCCAAGGCGATTCTCATCTTTCCGAGTATCTACAAGGCCGGGTTCATGTTCGGCGCCCAGTACGGCGAGGGCGTCCTTCGCAAGGGAACAAGAGCGTCGGCTACTACAACACGGTGGCGGCGTCGTACGGCTGGCAGGCGGGCGCTCAGGCGTTCGGGTACGCGCTCTTCTTCATGAACGACGCCGCACTCAGCTACCTGGACAAGAGCGAGGGATTCGAGGTCGGCATGGGGCCGAGCATCGTGGTCCTGGACGAGGGCGCGGGAAAGTCAACGACGAGCTCGACCGTGACGCAAGACATCTACGCGCTCATCTTCGACCAGAAGGGCCTGATGGCCGGAGCCGGGCTACAAGGGTCGAAGATCAGCAAGATCGCCAAATGATCTGCTGCGAGTCGTCCATCGGAGTCGGACGGGCCCGGCCTGCGCTAGCAGGCCGAATCCGCGACCGGGATCCGCTCGACCACGCAGAACGGAATCGTCACGCTCTCGGTGCACGTGAGGCGGTAGAAATCCAGCTCGAGCCCCGCGCGCTGCCCGTGGAGTGAGAGCCGCTGGTTGCAGCGGGCGTGGTGCAGCCACCGTCGAGCGCCATGTACACGGTCATGACTTCCGTTGCCGTCGCCACGTCGGAATCGAGCTCATCGCCGTTGCCCTCCTGCCCTTGAATAAGAGCAATCCGCATTCCAGCGAACGGCGGTCTCGAGTGCGCTGCAACCCGGCGGAATATAAGGCGGCTGTTGCAGCCAGGTAGAGCCCGGTGTTCAAGAACTGGGCGGTGACTGGGAAGCCCTGGACCGGCCCGGAGGGCCAGCCGCGCCAGCGCGAGGCTTGTCGTTCAGATGGTCGAGCGCCAGCACGATCGCGATCGACGCGGCCGAGACGAGCGCGGTCGCCGCGAACAGCTCGGGCGCCTGGAAGCCGTTGGCGTAGCGAGCCCAGCACGTAGCCCATCCCGCGGACCCCGGCGAACATCTCGACCACGAGGACGCCGAGCAGGCAGAACACGACGCCGAGACGCATGCCGCCCAGCACGGACGGGACGATCGCCGGCAGGAGCACCTTCCAGTAGAGCTGCCACGGTCGTCGCGCCGAGCGAGCGCGCGACCGTCACGAGCGTCCGGTCGACGTCGCGCACGGCGCCCATGACCAGGACCATGATCGGAAAGAAGCCGTGGAGCGTGCCGTAGAAGACCGCCGGGGTCGGTGCCGTAGCCGAGCAAGCAGGACGATCCACGGCAGCACCAGGATCTTCGGCATCCCGTAGAGCGCGATCACGTACGGGGACAGGACGTCGCGCAGCGAGCCGCACCGAGCCGACGGCGACGCCCGCGCGCAGACGCCGAGCACCACCGACAGCACGTAGGCGACGGCGGTCTTGCCGAGGGTATCGGCGAGCCCGGCGAGCGCCGCCCGCCGATCCGTGACGAGCGCCGCGCGCGATCGGCGCTCGGCGCCGGGACGAAGAGCGGGTCGACCCAGCCCATCCGTGCGGTCAGCCTCCCAGGCACCGAGCCCGACGATCACGGTCAGCGAGCTGGACGAGCTCTGACCCTCATTCCGATCCACCGGCTGCGCGCGGCGCTCGAGCAGGCTCGCCAGCACGTCGGAGCCCACGACCATGACGAGGGTGACCAGCACCAGCGCGACGTAGTCTGCCGTGCGCAGGAGCCCGTAGGCGTGATTGATGAGCGCGCCCATGCCGGCCTTCGAGCCGAGGATCTCGCCGACGATCACGCCGATCACGCGACAGCGCGAGCCCCGTCCTGAGCCCGCCGACGAGCGTGAAGAGCATCGCGGGCAGCATCACCCGACGAAAGACGGTCACGCGTGCCCGCGCCGTACGCGCGCGCGACCACGACGAGCTGCGGGTTCACCTGGCGGATGCCGGCGAGCACCGCGAGCGCGATCGGAAGAAGCCGAGCAGGAAGCCGAAGGCGATCTTCGAGGCGGCGTCGAGGCCGAAGAAGAGCATGAGCGACGGATACCAGACGACCGCCGGCACCGCGTAGAGCGCCGCGAGCATCGGCCCCCAGGCGCGCCCGACGAGCCGGTGCATGCCGAGCACGAAGCCGCAGCGCGAGCCCGCCGCGACCGCCAGGGCGTAGGCGGTGCCGATCTCGCGCAAGGTCAGCAGGATGCTCGCCGGAAGGTCGGGATACGAGCGCAGGAGCACCAGGTCGCGCAGCGCCGGCAGGACCGCCGACGGCGGGACGCCGAGGAGCGGATTCACGGCCCGGCCCGCGACCTCCCAGATCACCAGGAGGAGCGCGAGCAGCGCCAGCCGCAGGCCGACGACCGTCATCTCACGGTCGCGTCATCGCATCGCTCGCAGCGACTCCTCGCGGATCTCGCTCCAGAGCTTGGCGCGAAGCGCGACCATCTCCGGCGACTCCATCGACCGCGGGTATGCCATCGGCAGGTCGAGCGCCGCCTTGATCCGCCCGGGCCGCGCGGTCATCACGGCCACCCGGGTCGAGAGGGCGAGCGCCTCGTGCAGGCTGTGCGTGACGAAGATCACGGTCTTGCCGGTGCGCCGCCAGATGTCGAGCAGCCACTCGCCCATGAGGACGCGCGTCTGCTCGTCGAGCGCGCCGAACGGCTCGTCCATCAGCAGGATCTTCGCGTCGAGCGCGAGCGCGCGCCCGATCGCCACGCGCTGCCGCATGCCGCCGGACAGCTCGCGCGGATACTTCGCGGCGAAGCCGGCGAGGCCCGAGCGGGCCCAGCAGGTCGGTCGCCGATCGCGCGGCGCCGCTCGCGCCGGCACGCCCTGCAGCTCGAGGCCGAACTCGACGTTTTCGAAGCGTCGTGCGCCACGGAAAGAGACCGGGCTCCTGGAACACGGTCGCGACGCGGCGCGGATCCGGGCCGGTCACCGGGCGCGCCGTCGACGAGCACGCGGCCCGGCGTCCGGGGCCACGAGGCCGCCGAGCATGCCGAGCAGCGTGGACTTGCCGCACCCGGAGGGGCCGATGAGCGTGCAGAACGCGCCGCTCCTCGACCGCGAGCGAGACGTCGCGGAGCGCTTCGACCGGGCCCGAGCTGGTGAGGTAGCGCTTGGTCACGCCCTCGACGGCGATCAGCTCGCGCGGCGAGCGCCGTCACGTGAGCTGGAGGATCTCCCGGGCGATGACCATGCGCTGGATCTCGGAGGTGCCCTCGCCGATCTCGGTGAGCTTGGCGTCGCGGAAGATGCGCTCGACCGGGAACTCCGTGATGTAGCCGGCGCCGCCGTGGATCTGCACCGCCTTCGTCGCCGCCTTCATCGCCGTCTCCGAGGCGAACAGCTTGGCCATCGCGGCGGCGTGCATCGCCGGCCGGCCGCGTGTCCTTCAGGTAGGCCGCGCGCAGCGTGAGCAGGCGCGCCACCTCGACCTCGGTCGCGAGCGTCCGCGATCATGCCCTGGAGGCCGTTGAACTCGGCGAGCGTGCTGCCGAACGCGCGTGCGCTGCTTCATGTACTTGCACGGCCTGGTCGACCGCCGCCTGGGCGATGCCGACGGCCATGGCCGCCATCGCGATCCGTCCGCCCTCGAGCACCTGCATGCGCCTGCATGAAGCCCTGCGCCGCGCTCGCCGAGCAGGTTGTCGGCCGGGCACGCGCGCGTCCTCGAAGATCAGCTCGGCGGTGTCCGAGGCGTGCAGCCCGAGCTTGCGGTACGGCTTGCCCGCGCGTGAAGCCCGGCGTGCCCTTGCTCGAGGACGAAGGCCGAGATGCCCCGCGCCTTCGCGCTCGGGATCGGTGCGCGGCCATGACGACCGCGGTCGACGCCGACCGAGCGCGTTGGTGATGAACGCCTTGCTGCCGTTCAGGACCCAGTGCGCCGTCGCGCAGCTCGGCGCGCGTGCGCGAGCGCGGCCGCGTCGGAGCCGGAGCCCGGCTCGGTGAGGCCCCAGGCGCCGAGCACCTCGGCCGCTGGCGAGACGCGGCAGATAGCGCCGCTTCTGCGCCGGCGAGCCGAAGCGTCGCGATGTGGTTGGTGCAGAGCGAGTTGTGCGCCCACATCGTGATGCCGACCGAGGCGTCGCCGCGGTTCAGCTCCTCGACGATCAGCGCGTAGGACACGTAGTCGAGGCCGGCGCCGCCGAGCTCCTCGGGCACGAGCACGCCGAGGAAGCCGAGCGGCCCGAGCTTGGCCACGATCGCGTGCGGGAACTCGTGGCGCTCGTCGAACGGCGCGATCTTGTCGCCGAGCTCGGCCTCGGCGAACTGTCGCGCGACGTCGCCGGACCTGCTGCTGCTCGGCGCGTCAGGTCGAAGTCCACGACTCAGACCGCCGCGCGGATGTGCTCGCGGACGAAGCGGACGATGTCCTGCGTGGAGGTGCCCGGCGTGAACAGCTCCTTGACGCCCATCGCCTTCAAGCGACGGCGATGTCCTCGGGCGGGATGATGCCGCCGCCGAACACCGCGACGTCGCCGGCGCCCTGCTCGGCGAGCAGCTCGAGGACGCGCTGGAAGAGATAGTTGTGGGCGCCGGAGAGCACGCGAGAGCCCGATGGCGTCGGCGTCCTCCTGGACCGCGGTGGCGACGATCTGCTCGGGCGTCTGATGGAGACCCGGTGTAGATCACCTCGAAGCCGGCGTCGCGCAGCGCCCGCGCCACGATCTTGGCGCCGCGGTCGTGGCCGTCGAGCCCCGGCTTGGCGACGACGACGCGGATCGATCGTTCGGCCATCAGCTTGCCTCCCGCGAGCGCGGCGCGGATCTGCTCGCTCGCCTTCGCGATACTGGTCCCGGTCGCCCGGGACGAGCTTCCAGTCGAACCCCTTGCCGTCGTTGGTCCAGCGCGGGATCAGGTGCAGATGGAAGTGCGGCACCGACTGGAAGGCCGCCGGCCCGTTGGCCTGCAGCATGTTCAGGCCGTCCGGCTTCAGCGCGGCGCGCTGGCGCGGTCGCGACACGCTTGGCCGTGGTGATGGCCGCCTGCGAGGTCCGCCGGCTCGGCGTCGAAGATCGTCGGCGACGTGCGTCTTGGTGAGCACCGAGGCAGTGGCCCGGCGTTGAGCGGGTTGATGTCCATGATGCAGAGCGTCCGCTCGTCCTCGTAGACCTTCATCGACGGAATCTGTCCGTCGCGGATCTTGCAGAAGACGCAGTCGCTCATCATGAGTCGCCTAGACCGGCACCGTCCAGCCGTGCGTGTCGGGCGCCGTGCCGTACTGGATGCCGACGATCGTGTCGTAGAGCTTCTGGGTCAGCGGGCCGATCCGGCCCGCCGTTGATCACGATCCGCTCGCCCTTGTAGGCGAGCTCGCCCACCGGCGAGATGACCGCCGCGGTGCCGGTGCCCCAGACTTCCTCGAGCGTGCCCTTGCGGGCGGCGGCGGCGACCTCGTCGATCGTGATCGGGCGCTCGGAGACCCGCAGCCCCCACTCGCGCATCAGGGTCGAGCACCGAGTCGCGCGTGACGCCGGCCAGGATCGTGCCGGCTGAGCGGCGGCGTGATGATCTCGTCGCCGATCTTCAGCATGATGTTCATCGTGCCGACTTCGTCGATGTACTTGCGCTGCCCGGCCGTCGAGCCACAGCACCTGCGTGAAGCCCTGCGTGCTTGGCTTCCTCGGCGGCGTAGAGGCTCGCCGCGTAGTTGACGCCGGTCTTCGCGCCGCCCACGCCGCCCTCGACCGCGCGCACGTACTTGTCGACCACGAGGATCTTCACCGGGTTCATGCCCTCGGGGTAGTACGCGCCGACCGGCGACAGGATCACGTAGTAGATGTAGGACTTCGCCGGCCGCACGCCGAGGAACGCCTCGTTGGCGATGATCGTCGGCCGGACGTAGAGCGACGTGCCCACCGTCGACGGGCACCCAGTCCTTCTCCATCCCGACCAGGGTCACCAGCGACTTCAGCGCGAGCTCGGGATCGAGCGGCGGGATGCACAGGCGCCGCGACGACTCGGTTCAGCCGCTCGACGTGCTTCTGCGGGCCGGAACAGCCGGACCTTGCCGTCGCGCGCAGCGAAACGCCTTGAGCCCGTCGAAGACCGCCTGCGCGTAGTGCAGGACCGCCGACGCCGGATCCATCGAGAACGGCCCGTACGGCTCGACTCGCGGGTCGTACCAGCCCTTCTCTTCCTGGAAGTTCATCACGAACATGTGGTCCGTGAACACGTTCCCGAACGCCAGCTCACTGTCCTTCGGCTTCTGCTTCTTCGTCGTCGCCTGGGTGATTCTGATCGGCTCACTCATCTCATCCCTCGTTTCGCGGCCGCGGTTGCGTCACTCGCCCGTTTCGGGCACGTCATCAGCACCTAGAAAATGATCGGCTCGCGATAGAGCCCGAAGACTTGTCGGTAGACATCCGAGATCTCGCCCAGGCTCGACGTAGTCCTTGACGGCGTCGATGAGCACCGGCATCACGTTGCGCTGCTCGCGGCACGCCTCGGCCAGCTGCTTGAGCCGCCGCTCCGACCTTGCTGCCGTCGCGCGCGGCCTTGAAGCGCCCGACGCGCTCGATCTGCTCGTGCTCGACCGCGCGCGTCGATCTTCAGGAAGTTGATCGGCCGCTCCTCGGTCATCACGTACTTGTTGACGCCGACCACGACCTTCTCGCGCCGGTCGTCCATCAGCTGATAGCGGTACGCGGCGTCGGCGATCTCGCGCTGCGGATAGCCCGTCGTCGATCGCCCGGACGATGCCGCCCATCGCGTCGATCTTCCGGATGTACTCGAGCGCGCCCGCCTCCATCTGGTCCGTCAGCGTCTCGAGGAAGTACGAGCCGCCGAGCGGGTCGATCGTCAGCGCGACGCCGGACTCCTCGGCGATGATCTGCTGCGTGCGGAGCGCGACCGTCACCGCGTCCTCGGTCGGCAGCGCCCACGTCTCGTCGTACGAGTTGGTGTGCAGCGACTGCGCGCCGCCCAGCACCGCCGCCAGCGCCTGCGAGCGCGACGCGCGCGACGTTGTTGAGCGGCTGCTGCGCGGTCAGCCGAGACGCCGGCCGTCTGCGTGTGCGTGCGGAGCCGCATCGACTCCGGCTTCTTGCGCGCCGAACCGCTCCTTCATGAACCGCGCCCAGATGCGCGCGCGCCGCGCGGAGCTTGGCGATCTCCTCGAAGAAGTCGTTGTGGATGTCGAAGAAGAACGAGAGCCGCGGCGCGAAGCTGTCGACGTCGAGGCCCGCGCGCGCAGGCCGCCTCGACGTAGCCGAGCCCGTCGGCCAGCGTGAACGCGAGCTCCTGCACCGCCGTCGCGCCCGCCTCGCGGATGTGGTAGCCGCGAGATCGAGACCGGGTTGAAGCGCGGCACGTGCTTCGGACGTGAACTCGATCATGTCGGCGACGATCCGCACGGCCGGATCGGGCGGACAGATCCATTCCTTCTGGGCGATGAACTCCTTCAGCATGTCGTTCTGCATCGTGCCGCCGACGCGGTCCCACGGCACGCCCTGCTTCTCGGCGACGGCCAGGTACATCGCGAGCGCGACCGACGCCGTGCAGTTGATCGTCATCGACGTCGTGACGTCGCCGAGCGGGATGCCCGCGAACAGCCGCTCGAAGTCGTCCAGGGTCGAGATCGACACGCCTTCCTTGCCGACCTCGCCGCGCGCCCGCGGGTGATCGGCGTCGTAGCCCATCAGCGCGGGCATGTCGAACGCGGTCGAGAGCCCGGTCTGTCCCTGCTCGAGCAGGTACTTGAAGCGGGCGTTCGTGTCCTCCGGCCGGCCGAAGCCGGCGAACATCCGCATCGTCCAGAGCCGGCCCCGGTACATCGTCGGATAGACGCCGCGGGTGAACGGGTACTCGCCGGGACGGCCGAGCTTCTCGTCGGGCGACCACTCCGTGCAGGCTCTCCGGCGTGTAGAGCGGCTCGATCGGGATGCCCGACAGCGTCTCGAACCGCACCGGGCGCTCGGGCCCGCGCTCAGGCTCGGCCATGATCACCTCGCAGCAGGTCGCGCGCGATCACGCAGCTTCTGGATCTGCGACGTCCCCTCGTACAGCTGCGTGATCTTCGCGTCGCGGAAGGCGCGCTCGACCTCGTACTCCTTGATGAAGCCGTAGCCGCCGTGAACCTGGATCGCGTCGGTCGTGACCTTCATCGCCATCTCGGCGGCGAACAGCTTGGCCATCGCGGCGGCGGTGCGATACGGCCGGCCGGCATCCTTGAGCGCGGCGGCCTTGCAGCGTCAGCAGAGCCGCGCGCCGTCGATCGCCACGTCGCCATGTCGGCCAGCATCCACTGGACCATCTGGTGCTCGCCGATCGGCACGCCGAAGGCCTTGCGCTCGCGCGCGTACGCCACCGAGCGCTCGTAGGCGCCGGCCGCGATGCCGACCGCCTGGGCGGCGATGCCGATGCGCCCGCCGTCGACCGCCGTCATGGCGATCTTGAATCCCTGCCCCTCGTCGCCGATGCGGTTCGCGCGCCGGCACGCGGCAGTCGTCGAAGACGCAGCTCGGCCGTGTCGGAGGCGCGGATGCCGAGCTTGTCCTCGGTCTTTGCCACCGTGAAGCCCGGCGTGCCCTTCTCGACCACGAAGGCGGTGATGCCGTGGTGGCCCTTCGGCGCGATCGGTCTGGCAGAACACGAGCGCGAACGACGCCTCGCGCCCGTTCGTGATGAAGCGCTTGCGGCCGTTGAGCACGTAGTGATCGCCGTCGCGCACGGCCGAGCGTCGCCTGGTTCGTGCGCGTCGGAGCCCGCCTGCGGCTCGGTGAGCGCGAAGCATCCGTGCGCGTGACCGGAGGCGACCGGCCGCAGGAACTGCTCGCGCTGAGCGTCGGTGCCGAACCGCGCAGAGCGGGTCGCCGTAGAGCGAGTTGTTGACCGACATGACCACGGCGTGGCTCGCGCACACCCGAGCGATCTCTTCGAGCGCGACCGACGTAGGCGACCGCGCCGGCGCCGCTGCCGCCCCATTGCTCGGGAATCGCGATGCCCATCGAGTCCGAGCTCGCCCATCCGCTTGACCGTCTCGTGCGGGAAGCGCGCGTCGCGGTCGATCTCGGCGGCGATGGGGCGGATCTGGGTCTCGGCGAACTCCGCGCCGTCGCCTGGATCAGCTGCTGCTCGGACGTCAGATCGAACATCACGCCTGTCTTCCTATTTCTCCAGGAGCTTCTTGAACTCTTTCGTCAGCTCCGGGCACGACCTCGAACAGATCGGCCGACGATCCCGAAGTCGGCGATCTTGAAGATCGGCGCCTCGGGATCCTTGTTCACCGCCACGATCACCTTCGACGTCCGCATGCCGGCCAGGTGCTGGATCGCGCCCGACACGCCGAAGCCGAGGTAGAGCTTGGGCGAGATCGTCCGCCCGGTCTGGCCGATCTGGAAGCGATGCGGCCGCCAGCCCGCGTCCACGGCCGCGCGCGAGGCGCCGACCGCGGCGCCGATGACGCGGCCCAGCTCCTCGAGGATCACGTAGTTCTCCGGGCCCTTCATGCCGCGCCCGCCGGAGATGACGGTCTCCGCCTCGGTCAGCTCGGGCAGCCCGGTCGAGACTTCCTCGCGGCGCTCGACGAACTTCATCTGCGCGGCCGCCGGCGGTCGAGCGCTCGGCCGCTCGACCGGCGCGGTCTTGCCGGGCTGGCGCTCGGCGGGACGGAACACGTTCGGTCTGCAGCGTCGCGACCCACGGCGACTTCGCCCACGTGACCTTCGAGAGCAGCTTGCCCGCGTAGACCGGACGCGTGCGCGACGAGCGTGTCGCCCTCCATCGCGAACCGCGACCGAGTCGGCCGAGAGCCCGACGCCCAGCCGCGCGGCCAGGCGCGCCACGAACTCGCGCTGGCGGCTCGTGACCGGCGCGAAGATCGCCTTCGGCGACTCCTTCGTCGCGAGCTCGGCGGCGGCCGCCGCCCAGACCTCGCTCGCGGTACGGCGCGAACGCCGGCGTTCTCGAGCAGCCAGCACCTTGCGCGGCGCCCCACTCGCCGAGCTGCTTCGAGCCGGCGTCGCTCGCCTTGTCGGTGAGCCACACCGCCTCGACCCGGCCGGGCGCGAGCCGCGCGGCTTCGCCGATCACCTCGGCCATGACCTTCTTCGGCGAGCCGCTTCGATCGTCTTCGACGATGCACCAGAACGCGTTCGGCCATGGTGTCCTCTCCCGCTAGATCGCTTTGGCGTCTTCGCGCAGGGCGCGGACGAGCTCTTTCACCGCGGTGGGCACGTCACCCTGGATGATGCGTCCCGGCGGACGCGGCGGCAGCGCCTCGAGTCCGACGATCGAGAGCTGCGGCGGCTCGGCGCGAGATCCGAGATCGGCCGCCTTCACGTCCTTGATCTCCTTCTTCTTGGCGCCCATGATCCCTTTCAGCGTCGGGTAGCGCGGCTCGTTGAGCCCCTTCTGCGCGGCCAGCACGGCGGGCAGCGGCAGATCGAAGACCTCGAGGCCGCCCTCGACCTGGCGCGCGGCCCGCACGGACTTGCCGTCGGCGTCGATCGTCTCCTCCATGATCCAGTAGGCGCACGGCCAGCCGAGCAGCTCGGCGAGCTGCGCCGTCACGGCGCCCATGTCGTCGTCGATCGCCTGACGGCCGCACAGCACGAGCTGCGGCGCTTCCTGCTTGATCGACGGCGGCCAGCGCGCTGCGCCGTCGTCAGCGTGTCGGCCGCCGACCACGCCGGCATCGTTCAGGTGGATCGCGCGGTCGCAGCCCATCGCGAGCGCTGGAGCGCAGCGCCTCCTTCACGCGATCGGGACCGAGCGAGACCGCCACCACCTCGCCCTGGCCGCGCTTTTCCTTGATCCGCAGCGCCTCCTCCACGGCGAACTCGTCGTAGGGCGAGACGATCCACGTGATGCCCGTGGTGTCGATCGACTTGCCGTCGGCCGCGATCTTCACCTGGGTGGCCGTGTCCGGCACCTGCTTGATGGTGACAGACGGATCTTCATGGACGTCGCTCCTTCGTAGTGAAGTTCGCGGGTGATCCGGAAGCGGTCGCCCGGGATGAAGACGCGATCGAAGACGACCGGCGCGCCGCCGGCGTCGTACGAGACGCGCTCGGACTCGAACGCCGGCTCGCCGGCGCGGCAGCCGAGCTCGCGCGCCTCGCGTCGGCCCAGGCGCACCGCCGAGACCGTCTCGTGCGCGCGCGTGATGATCGACGCCCAGCTTGAACTCGAGCACCTGGTGCAGCGGCGTCAGCGCGAGATCGGCGCGTGACCACCTCGTCGCCGAGCGGCGACGGCAGGAACGAGCGCTGCAGGCTCATCGGATGCGCGTCGACCAGGCGGAGCCGCTCGAGCGACGAGCACGCGCGGCCGGCGCGGGAGGCGCAGCGCCTCGGCGACGCGCCGGTCAGGCCGCCGCGAAGCGCGTGCCCGAGCAGCCGCGTCGCGACGTGCTCGCCCTTGGCCGAGAGATCGCCGGCGAAGCGGCGAAGCTGCAGGATGTCGTAGTCGATGGACGGCGCGGCGACGAACGTGCCGAGCCCGTGGCGCCGCGTGATGAGGTGCTCGCGCTCGAGTAGCTCGAGCGCCTGGCGCAGGGTCATCAGGGTCACGCCGAAGCTCTTCGCGAGCTGGCGCTGATTGTCGAGCCGTGCGCCCGGCGGCAAGCTCGCCGCCGCGGATTCGTTCGCGCAGGGTCTCGGCGATGCGGTGATAGCGGGGCACTCGACTGTTCAGCTTCATCCTGACGCCGTTCATAGAACCTCGGTGTTCTAGAACTCTCGAACGCCGACAGCAATCGCGACAGCGCTGAGACACGGAAGAGAAACGCCAACGCCGAAAGGCACTTCGGCCCGAGCGCCCGCGACGTGCCTATCGTACCATCTTCTCGGCGAGCCGTCGACCGCCGCCGGCGGACAATCGGGCGACCCGACGGGCGGCGGCGGAGCCGACGCTTCGAGCCGGCCGAGAGCTCTCGGGTCAGGCCGACGAGCCGCTCGAGCTTCGCGGGCGGCGCCGCTGTCGATCGAGCTGCGCCGCCAGCTCGACGCCTTCCTTCAGGTCGCGCGCCCGGGTTCCGACCACCAGCGCGGCGGCGGCGTTCATGAGGACGATGTCGCGCTTGGGGCCGGGCTCGCCGCGGAGGATCGTCGCGGATGATCTCGGCGTTCTGCTCGCGGTCGCCGCCGAGCAGGTCGCGGATCGAGGCGCGCGACAGGCCGAAATCCTCGGGCCGGACGGTGAACGTCCGCACGACGCCCTCGCGGACCTCGGAGACGCGGCTCTCGCCGGTGTTCGAGATCTCGTCGAGGCCGTCGGCGCCGTGGACCACGAAGGCGCGGAGCGTGCCGAGCTCGGCCAGGACTCGGGCGAGCGGCTCGGTCAGCGCCGCCGCGGCGACGCCGATCACCTGGGCGTTGGCGCCCGCCGGGTTCGTCAGCGGACCGAGCAGGTTGAAGACCGTCCGGATCCCGACCTCGCGCCGCGCCGCCATCACGTGCTTCATCGCCGTGTGCGAGAAGCGGCGCGTAGAGAAAGCCGATGCCGACCTCGGCCACGCACCGACCGACCTGCTCGGGCGTCAGGTCAGATTGACGCCGAGCGTCTCGACGACGTCGGCCGAGCCGCACAGCGAGGCGCCGCTCGAGTCCCGACATCGAGCGGTTGCCGTGCTTGGCGACCCTGAGCCCGGCGCCCGCCACCACGAACGCGGTCGCCGTCGAGACGTTGAAGCGTCCCGAGGCATCGCCGCCGGTGCCGCACGTGTCGATGAGCATCTCGCGATCGGTGCCGGTGAGCGACGGCCGTCTCCTCGGCGCGCGCGTGGACGCGCGCGACCTTCGAGCGCATCACCTGCGCGAAGCCGATCAGCTCCTCGACCGTCTCACCCTTCATCCGGAGCGCGGTCAGGAACGCGGCGATCTGCGCGTTCGGTGGCGGCGCCCGACATGATGGCTTCCATCGCCGCCGGCGGCCTCGATGCGCGTGAGATCGCGCCGGTCGACGAGGACGCGCATGGCTTCGGTGATGATCGGGCTCGTCATGCCGGACCCCTCCTCCCCTCTGGGGGCCCACAGAGTATCGCACCTCGGTCTCGGGGTCTGCGGCGACGACAGCCTTCCGGCGCGCTTCGCGCTATTCGCCGGCGCCGGCGCGGTCGTCGAAATCAGCGGGGCGCAACCGGTCCAGCCACCGGCGTACGGCATGGCCTCGCAGCTCCTGGTCGGCCGGACACGCGTGGGCGAGCGCCGCATCTGAAGCCAGGATCGGCACGTTCGCCCTCAGCGCCAGGGCTAGAGCATCCGCGGGATGGCACACCATCGCGAGTCGTCGCGGGCCGGCGCGACGCCGACCACGAGCGCACGCGTCGCACGTCCCTGCTGGTCGACCACGTCGATCCTCCGGCGCGCGACGAGCTCGTAGGCCGGGCAACTGGACCACGCATCTGGAACCATTCCAGGAGCGACGGATACCATCGCAGGATGGCGCAATGGATCGGAGGGCGGAGCGCCGGCTCGCGTCAGGTAGCGGATCGCGCAGCACGCGCGCCAGAGCTCCCGACCTTCCCGTCGCGATCGATCAGGCGAAACTCCGAGCCGGATGCGCGGGGCGTAGATGTCGAGCATCACGCGGACATTGCAGGCCTGCGGGCCACGCCACGTCTCGAACTCGCCGGCCATGTCGATGTCGGTGAGGGTGATCGTCGAGCGTTCCGCCGTCCGGCACGTAGCGTGCGCCGGTGGCGCGGATGAACCGGGTCAGGTCGTCGAGGAGGACGCGGATGCGCGCGTCCGTGCCCGATGCACGTGGCCTTGAAGTCGGTGAACGCCTCCGGTCGCGACATTCGAACCGTCACGCGCTCAGCGCCGGGCGGAGCCGGATCGGCGGCGAATGCCGGCTGATGGCCGCGGCGATGAGCGCCGCGGTTGCCGAACAGCTTGCCGCGCCCATGGCCGCCGCCGCTCGGCGTCGGGCTCGAAGCGCCAGCGTGCTCAGCCCTCCGCCCAGCCGCGGAGGAGATTGTGATAGCAGCTCGTCAGCGCGATCGACCGCGCGGATGCTCGGGGATCGCCTCGGCCACCTGGTTGATGGCCATGTCGAGGTCGAAGAGCACGGTGCGCTGGCCGTCGTCGCGGATCATGCTCTGGATCCAGAAGAACGACGCGAGCCTCACGCCGCGCGTCACCGGGTTGACCCGGTGCAGGCTCGTGCCCGGATAGAGGATCAGCATCGCCCGGCCGGCAGCTTGACCGAGTGGGCGCCGTAGGTGTCCTCGACGACGAGCTCGCCGCCGTCGTATTCCTCCGGCCGGGTGAGGAAGAGCGTCATCGAGAGATCCGTGCGAACGCGAGCGGGGTGCCGGGGACCTGGCGGATCGCGTTGTCCACGTGGGCCCCGAAGTTCATGCCCTGCTCGTAGCGGTTGAACAGCGGCGGGAAGATCGCGCTGCGGGAGCGCCGCCGACACGAAGAGGCGGTTGCGCTCCAGGGCGACCGACGATCATCTCGCCCATCTCGCGCGCCTCGGGCGTGCCCTCGGCGATCTGGAGATTGTGCTTGGCCTTGGCCGACTGGTGCCCGGCGGTCGACGCGCCCGTCGACCCATTTCGCGCGCTCCATCAGCTCGCGGCAGCTGCGCGACCCTGGGCTCCCAGTGAGCACCCTCCGGGACGTGAAGGAGCATGCGTCAGAAAGGCGAAGTTCCCGCTGAACAGGAACGTCCGGCTTTCGGCCTCCGGGCACGGTGTGCCCCTGATAGACCTGCTCGTAGTAGCTCGCGTCGGAGATGTTGATGACGTTCAGTCGGGCTCGACGTTCTTGATGGGCCGGAACGCCGGCGTGGCCTCGCCGATCGCGTGGCCCGGCACCTCGATGGTGTTGTTGTTGTTGGCCCAGCGCTGGCCGATCGATAGATGGCGCCGCCGCCCACCTGCCAGCGATCGAAGATGCCGACGGTGGTCCACAGGCTCGCGCCGCTCTGGGGCGCGCTCGGCAGCTCCTTGCCCTGGATCGGAATGCCGGCCTGGATCCTTCGACTCGAGTGACCTTCGCCAGTGAACGTGTAGCCCGCGTAGATGTTCCAGCGCGGCAGGGATCCGGCCGGTGGCCTCCACCTCGAATCCGGTTGACCGCCGCCCCGCCGTCCGGGCGTCTGGATCGTGGCGCCCGGCTCGGTGGGTGCGGGGCGTCGGTCTTTTTCGATGTAGAACCCGGCGGCACGCAGGCTGGGCCGCTGGAGGATGTCCCACTTGCCGCCGATCTCGAGCGAGTGGTAGCCGTCTTCTCGGGATCGGTGTTCACGGTGTATGGCCGCCAGGGTCAATGACTCCGCCAGCGAGGGATTGGTCGACGACCCGGTAGGAGACGCAGTAGGTCTGCCGGTGTCGTCGGCAGCCACATCAGCGCGGCCCGCGGGTTCCCGGCTACATGGAGTCGTTTGCGGTCGAACCCGGTCTGCGCTCCCGGTGACCGCCGAACTTGCCGCGGAAGTCCGCCCAGAAGCCTGCGTCCCAGCGCAGGCCGGCCATGATCCGCCAACTCCGGCGGGATCTCGATGTCGTCGACCACGTAGGCGGCGACGGTGTGAGGCGGTGGTGCTGGTGATCTGATTCTTGCTCTTGGTGATCCCGGCGATCGAGATGAACGGAATCGGGATTCACGGGGAGCTTGGGTCGCGGGGACGCCGGTGACCGCGAAGGTCGTGGAGTCGGCGGTCTCCGGTCTGAACTTCAGATGCCGGAGGTGAGGGTAGTAGCTCCGGGAACCGCAGGTGCTCGAACTTGACGATCGAGGTCCTGTCTGGCTCGCGAGATGGAGTCACTCCCGCTCGCGGAGCCGTTGCTGGGTCCGGTCTCACGTCGATGGGCGGTGAGGCTGGCGCGCTGAACTGCGGTGTCCTGCGCGATCCGGGGCGCGGTCGCCGCAGTTCTCGCGTACCGTAACGACACGCGCGCAGGCACTGAGGTGGATGCTGTGAACATCGCCAGTGTCGGTGAAGGCGTGGAATACAGAGTTTATGGTGCCGATTGTTCGTCGACAGTCCGCTCGAAGTCGCTGGCTGGCACGCCGTAGAAGTTGGTCGTCGAGACCGGCGCCGGCTTGGTTCCGAAGCAGATAGGCGGGATCCCGTAGTCGGGGATGCTGTCTTCCTGCTGAGTTAGAGGTAAACTCAGCACGATCCGCGCTCGGGCCGCCGAGGCCGATGCCGTGACCGAGGCGGCGTTATGCCCCACCGACGGCTGTAGCCTCGTCGGCCGGCTTGATGTCCTGGTTGTGGTGCATCGCGCTGAACCGGACGGCGGCAGTCGTAGGCGGGCTGAGCTGTGTCGACGTCCGCCGCCAGCCGATAGGGCGTGGGGCTGCCCACGGTCGGCGTCAGCCTCATGCAGGGGCGTGCAGGCATCGGATCCTGCTCTCACCCGGTCGATGATCACCGCCGCGTCGAGGCGCGCCCTGAAGAGTTAGGATCCGACTGCAGGGCCTTGAGGACTTCGACCGTGCCGCGAGGTTGAAATCGAGGCTGCGGGTGTACGCGCCAGAAGTCGCCGGACGCCGTCGAGGTAGAGGTCGTTGCGGGCGGAAAGCCGCGCGCAGCGTGGGAGTTATCGCCCTGGACGCCGCCTTCACCGGCGTTCAGCGTAGGCCCCGTCACGTTACGCAGCGCCTCGCGGACGCTGAAAACGGCCTGCTTCGCGTCACCATGTCCTGCGGCACCACGCTGATGGACTAGGGCGCGTCCTTCAGGAGTCCGGGCATCTTGAACATGCTTGACTCCGGCACCCGGTACTCGCCGCGCCGCTGGGCGCGCACGTCGACCGGGTTCATGGGAACGTCGCCCGATGCCGGCGGCGGGTCGACGGACGGGGCCGGACCGGCTCGTGCTCGGACCTTCGGCCGGGGTCGGAGCCGGCCCGAGGGGTCGGCGCCTGCGCGAGCGCGCTCGTCGGGCCAGCAGAGCCCCAGGCCGGTGGTCGGCCCGAGCAGCGTGCGGCGGAGCTAGCTTGCGCGGACGGCGGCGGACGAAGAACGGTGAACCGAACGGCGAAGTCGACGCATGCCCAGTCTCCCTGGTGCAATCGGTGATCGCCCGGGCGGACTGGCGTGGGGATGATCCCTGGCTGGCTGGCGGGGGCGTGAGCGTGTTCGAGCCGGTTTCTTGCGCGAGTCTCCTCCTCAGCGCCTCGGCGCTTGATCGACGCGGGTCGGCGGATTCGGGACACTCGACGCGGGCGCGCCGCGCGCGGATCGTCTCCCGGAGCTTGGTTGCCTCCGCCTCCGCCTGCTTGCGAACGTCCTCGTGCTGCGCGGCCTTCTCGAACGACTCGAGCGCGCCGGGAAGGTCCTCGAGCCCGACCGCGCACGACGCCGAGGCCGGAACCAGACCGATCCGTCGATCGCTTGAGCGCGACCGCGCGGGCGTACGCCTTCTCGCTCGTGGCGAGGTCGCGCCCGCCTCGTAGGCAGGCGGCCGAGCTGTCGATACCTCAGCATCCGCAGTTGTCGCGCTGCGCAGAGCGCCTTGAGCTCCGACATCGCGCGCGGCTGCTGGCCGGCGCGGAAGAGCGCGAAGGCGAGGCGCGCGCGCAGATCGTCCCTGCTCCTTGAGCGCGAGCGCCGCCTCGTGGGCGCGGACGGCGTCCTCGTACTTGTCGAGGCGCTCCCAGGACAGGCCGAGATCGCGCTGCGCGGCGAAGGAGCCGGGATGGAGGCTCGCCGCTCTTGGCGAGGCCGCCCGCCGCGTCGTCCCAGCGGGACTGCGCCGCCAGGCCTGACCGCGCAGGGTAGTGGGCCGCCACGTTGCCGGAATACTGGGCGATCGACTGGTCGGCCAGATCGGCGGCGCGCGCAAATCCTTGCGCTCCATGGCCTCCACCGCCTCTGGCGATACAGGGCGAAGGTCGGATCGTCCCGCAGATCCCTGGGCGCACGCGGCGCCGGCGCCGGCCGCCAGCCAGAGCGCTACTCCACCTGCAGCGAGAACGCGAACGGGCTGGCACGACCCATACGGTAACGGCCTCCTTTCCGCGGCGGGCGGCGCTCAGAAGGCCACGTCTTCACCGCCTCGATCGCCGAGCGGTCGAGCTCGGGGTGTCACGGCCGAGCGCGCGACGACGACCGACCCGACGCGGCCGCTGGCGAGCACCTGGAAGCGCAGCGTCGTGACGCCCTCGATGCCCTCGCGACGCGCGCCGCTCGGGATACCGGGAGAGCCCGGTCTGGTAGCCGCCGAGGGGCCGCGCGAACGCGGTGAGGCCGGCGCTCCTTCGTCCTTCGACGCGATGTTCGCGCCGCCGGAGCGTGCCGTAGGCCGCGGGGCCGGGCGAGGCCGAGGGCTTCCCGTCCGATCGGCGCGTCGAGCGTCGCCCCGGCATCGTCCGGCATCCGGTTCGCCGACGCGAGCAGGCGCTGATCGAGGCACACTCGATTCGGTCGCCGGGGCGGTCGGCTCCGGCCGCAGCACGTCTTGCAGCAGCGGCGCGAGCGCCAGGCCGAGGCGGCCGGCTCGATCGGCAGCGCCTTCACGGTCGAGCGCGGCGCCGTCGCCTTGCGCACCGGGGCTGCGGGGCTCCGGCGGCGGCTCGATCCGCACGACCTCGATCGGAACGGTCGCGCTCGAGCCGGGGCGACGCCGAGGTCGCCAGCGGCACGACCGCGACGATGCCGACGGCGTGGGCGCCCAGCGGGCGAGAACCCACCAGCCGAAGACGCGCTCGGTCATCGCGAGCCGCTTCCCTCGCGCGCCATCGCCGGACGGATCGCGATGGCCAGACGGGCCACGCCGGCCGCGCGCACTCGTCCAGCACGCTCACGACGCGCCCGTGCGTGACTTCCTCGTCGGCGTTGATGACGACGGCCAGGGCCGGGTTGGCATTCGCCAGGCTTCTGAGCTCGTCGCCGAGCTCGGTGAGCGTCACTGGGCGCCGGTCGAGGAACGCGCGGCCGTCCTTCATCACCGTGATGGTCCGGCTCTCGGCCGTGCGCCTCCGCGCCAGGTCGAGGCGCCGGGGCAGGTTCACTGCAGGCATGCCGGCGTAACCGCCATGGAGAGGCTCGCCATCGCAGAACACGAGCAGGAAGAAGACGACGTCGATCATCGGAACGATCTCGATCCGCGCCCGGCGCGACTCGTGCGGCGCAGATCATGCGCTGGACCGGCGCGCCGCCGCGCTGCCGCGGCATCTCGGCCAGCAGGAGCTCGAGAGCGCGAGCCGTCAGCGCTCGATCGGTCTCGTGCATGGTGTCGATCGCGGCTGTTGAAGAAGTTGAGCGGCACGAGCGCGGCGATCGCGATGCCCAGGCCGACCGGCGGTCGCGATCAGCGCCTCGGCGACGCCGCCGGTGATGGCGTGGGGCGAGTTCATCCCGGACTGGCCCACGACGCCGAACGCCGCGATCATGCCGCGTCACGATGTGCCGAGCAGCCCGAGCAGCGGCGAGAGCGTCACGATCGTGTCGCAGCACCGGGCAGGAAGCGCTTGAGCCGCGCGATCTCGTGGCGCGCCGCGGCTTCCATGGCGAGCGTCGGCGCCGGGTTCCGAGTGCGGATGCCGGCGGCGAGCACGCGCGCGACCGGCGAGCGCGACGCTTCGCCGAGTCCAGGCACGCGGTCGGCCCAGTCACCCTGGGCGGCCTCGCGCCAGGACGGTCGTCGCGGTCGCGGCTCGGGCCCAGGCGCCACCACGTCCAGGCGCGGTCGATGACCACGGCGAGCGCCAGAATCGGAGCAGCCCGCCAGCGGAATCATGACAGGTCCACCCCGGGCGAGCACCACGATCTTACCCCGCTCACCGCTCTTGTCCCCGCGCACGCGACCCCGACAGACGGCGCATGTCTCCTCCAGATGTCTTCGCGACGACGACGTTGACGACCCCGGCGCTCTCGCCCGGGCTTTCGGTGGCTGGCTGGCTCGGGCCGTGAGGGCCTCGAGCGGGCTGGCTATTTCGTCAGAATCAGCTTGTCCGACTTCGTGATGCGCAGGCGGTACTCCTGGCCGTGGTGGACGATGATCACCTCGCGGTCGCGCTGAAACAGAGTCAGCGCTCTCCACGCGGCGGACGGTCGCGCGGCCCGACGGCCGGCCCGTCGAACGCGCGGCAGGCCCGCCGCGATCGTGTCGCGCGACCTCAGAGATTCGGTGCTACCGTCCTCATCCATATTAGGAGGCCCTAAGAGATAGCGCGAGGGACGAGCGCATTGTCAAGAGGGCCGCCGATGGCCGGGACGGCGGCTCAGAGACCGAGGTACGGCCTGCTTGACGTGGGGGCTCGCCGAGCAGGCTCGCGCGCGTGCCCTCGAGCACGAGGCGGCCGTTCTCGAGCACGTAGCCGCGATGCGAGAGCTGGAGCGCCCGCGGGACGTTCTGCTCGACGAGCATGATCGTGGTGCCGGCGTCGTTGATCGTCGCTGGAGCGTCTCGAAGATGAGCTTCACCATCACCGGCGCCAGCCCGAGACTCGGCTCGTCGAGCAGCAGGAGCCGCGGCCGCGCCATGAGCCCGCGGCCGATCGCGCACATCTGCTGCTCGCCGCCCGACAGCGTGCCCGGCCAGCTGGCGCTCGCGCTCGCGCAGCCGCGGGAACAGCGTGAAGACGCGCTCGAGCGTGTCGCCGCGTCGCGCGCCGGTCCGCCGTGCGCGCGCCGAGCTCGAGGTTGTCGCGCACGGTCATCGTCGGAAAGAGCTGGCGGCCCTCCGGCACGTGGGCGATGCCGCGCGCGACGATCTCGGCCGAGCCGCAGCCCGTCGAGCCGCGCGCCGTCGAACTCGATGCGCCCGGCGCGCAGCGGCAGGAGCCCGCTGATCGCCCGCAGGGTCGTCGTCTTGCCGGCGCCGTTCGAGCCGATCAGCGCGACCGGCCTCGCCGTCGCGCACCTCGAGCGAGACGCCCGAGATCGGCGGTCAGGTCGCCGTAGCCGGCCTCGACTCCGTCAAGCCGGAGCAGCGCGGACATACTCTTCGCCCAGGTACGCCTCGATCGACCTTCGGATCGATTCGCGATCTCGGCCGGCGCGCCCTCGGCGATCTGCTCGCCGAAGCTCAGCACGACGATCCGATGCGAGAGCGCCATCACCGCCCGCATGTTGTGCTCGATCAGCAGGATCGACGACGCCGGACGCGTGGATCGCCGCGGATCAGCTCGATGATCGCCTCGATCTCGGTCGGGTTCAGCCCGGCCATCACCTCGTCGAGCAGGAGCAGCGCCGGCTCGGTCGCGAGCGCGCGCGCCAGCTCGAGACGCTTGCGCTCGGCCAGGGTCAGCGCGCCGGCCGGCACGCGCGCGCGGCGCCGAGCCCGACGCGCGCCACGACCTCGCGCGCGCGGGCGAGCGCCTCGGGCGCGCGCGGGTGGCGGGCGAGCGCGCCCGACCCGCACGTTCTCGAGGACGGTCATGCGCGGGAACGGCCGCGACGATCTGGAACGTTCGCGCCAGGCCGAGCGCGGCAGATCGCGTGCGGCGGCGAGCCCGACGATCGAGCGGCCGCCGAAGCGAACGTCGCCGGCGTCCGGGGCGAGGAAGCCCGAGAGGAGATTGAAGACCGTCGTCTTGCCGGCGCCGTTGGGGCCGATGAGACCGAGCATCTCGCCCCGGCGCCACGGTCAGGTCGAGCCCGGCGACGGCCTGGAGCCCGCCGAAGCGCCTGGACAGCCCGCGCGCCGCCGAGCAGGACTCATCGCGCGCCGGCTCCGCGCGTCGCGCCAGCGCGCGCCGAGGACGCGGGTACGCGCCCTCGGGCAGGAACAGCACCACGCCGATCAGGAGCACGCCGTACGCGATCAGGTGCGCGCCGTGCAGTCCCCCCTGCCCGAGATAGAGCCGGGAGATCTCGGCCAGCGGCGTGAGGATGAAGGAGCCGAGGATCGGGCCCAGGAGCGTGCCGGCGCCGCCGACGATCGGCCGGATGATGATCTCGACCGACAGCGGGATGCCGAAGAGCGTGTTCGGCTGCAGCGAGAAGAGATAGAACGCGTAGAACGTGCCGCCGAGCCCGGTGAGAAACGACGACACGACCATCGCCAGCATCTTGTACTTGAACGCGTTCACGCCGAGCGCCTCGGCGCGCCGCCTCGTCCTCGCGGATCGCCGCCAGGTAGATGCCGAAGCGGCGCCGCTCGATCGCCCAGCGCGGTCACGGTCGCCACCAGCATGAGCGCCAGCGCGATGTAGTAGTACGCGCGGCCGTCCTGGAACTGGAACTGCCGCGGGTTGCCGGTGAACGTGATGTAGAGACCGAGCGGGCCGCCGAGCGCGTCGATGTTCGAGACGGCGATGCGGCAGATCTCGGCGAACGCGACGGTGAGCAGCACGAAGTAGAAGCCGCGCAGCCCGAAGCGAAAGCCGAGATAGCCGATGATCGCGCCGAGCAGCGCCGCGAGCGCGCCGCCCGACGAGCATGCCGACCCACGGCGTCAGCCCGAGCTCGATCGACAGCATCGCCGCGGTGTAGCCGCCGACCCCGACGAAGGCGGCGTGGCCGGCCGAGAGCTGGCCGGCGTAGCCGCCGACGATGTTCCAGGCCTGGCCGAGGAAGCCGTAGAAGAAGATCAGGATGAAGAGGGTGAGCGCGTACGAGCTCAGCACCGCCGGAAGCGCCACCAGCGCCACGAGGGCTCCGGCGAGCGCCCACCTCATGCCGACGCGGCGACCGAAGAGGCCGGCGGGCCGGAAGAGCAGGATCACGATCAGGAGCGAGAAGCTGAACAGCTCCTTGAGCGACGGCTTGAGGAACACGGCGCCCAGCGACTCGGCGAGCGACACCAGGAGCCCGCCGACGAAGGCGCCCAGGAGGCTGCCCATGCCGCCGATGATCACGATGTTGAACGAGGCCACCGACAGCGAGAGCCCGGTCGGCGGCTGAAACGGAAGGATCGGCGACACCAGCGCGCCGGCGGCGCCCACGCACGCGGCGCCGATCGCCGAAGGCGATCGCGTACACGCGCCGCACGTCGGTGCCGATGACGAGCGCGCCGTAGGTGTTGTCGGCGGCCGCCCGGATCGTGCGGCCGAGATCGGTGCGGAAGAGGAAGACCCAGAGGGCGCTCGTGAGCGCGACCGCGACCAGGAACGTGACGAGCCGCGCGACGTCCACGAACACTGGGCCGAGCCAGATCGTGGCCGACGCCAGCGGCGACCGGACGCGCGTCGGCTCCGGGCCCGAACGCCACCAGGGCCACGTTCTCGAGCACGAGCGCGACGCCGAGCATCAAGAGAATCTGCATCTCGTGCGGCGCCTCGATGATGCGATCGACGAGCCCCCGCTGCACGACGACGCCGAGCCCAAAGAGCGCGGCCGCGCACACGATGAAGCTCAGATACGGATCGACCCCAGCCCGCGTCGCGAGCATGTACGCGAGATACATGCCCCACACCATCATGTCCCCATGCGCGAAGTTCACCACGCGCATCACGCCGAAAATCAACGTGAGCCCCACCGCCATGAGGCTATAGACCCCGCCAAACAGCAGCCCGCTAACCACCCCCTGCACCACAAGCGTCAAATCCACGGCAGCTCCGAGTGACTAGGGCTCGCGCATCAGGTTCGAGTCCCGCCGCACGGATTGCCCGGCGCCGTCCGGCGGAGAGTGGGCGCGGGAGGGGTCGAGCGGACCCGTTCCCTCCAAGTGCGCGGCGGACGCCGCGCGCCCGGATGGAGCCCAGCCACCGCGGGGCAGCGCACGCGTGCCGCGTGGTCCGTCCGACCCCTCCCGCGTCCGCTCGCCGCCGGCCGGCGTCGAGCTAGGCGTGAGGCCGCGGGAAGACGAACTTCTGCAGCGCGGCGTCTTTGGGCCAGACGGCGACAGGCTTCTGGCTCAAGATCTGGATCATGGTCGGAATCGCATTGGGGTTGTCGCCGACCTCGTTGAAGACGACCGGTCCGCCGTACTGCATCAGTCCGCCGGCGTAGTTCGTCTTCTGCATCGCGTCGACGATCGCGTCGGGATCGCCGAGCGACGTCGCGCGCTCGAGGATGTCGGCGATGACGAACGCGGCGTCGTACGAGTAGCCCGAGTTGGTGTCGAAGGTCTTGCCGCCCGAGCGCTTGCGGTACTCGTCGGCGACGGTCATCGTCTTCGGGTTCTTGAAGTTCGCCCAGGGCACGCTGGTCAGCACGTACTCGAGGTCTTCCTTGAGCTGAGCGATCTGACCGGACTCGTAGATCCCGGGGCTGCCCGGGCCGACGATGCCCAGCATCTCGATCCGCTGCTTGCGGATCTCCGGGAACAGCAGCAGCGCCGACGCCGGACGCGTGATCGGCGCGATGATGTCCGGCTTCGCCGCCTTCGCCTTCGAGACTTCTGTCGAAAGATCCGTCGGCGGCTCCGGCCACGGGATGACCTCGACGATGTCCCACGAGGGATTGGCGGCCTTGTGAGCCGCCTGGAAGCCGCGCGCCTGGCTCTGGCCGAAGAGGTCGTTGCAGTACATCAGGACGACCCGCTTGGGCGACGACATTGGCTTCCTTGAAGATGTCGATGAAGTACTGGACGGCCTTGCGGCCGAAGCTCGAGCCGGTGGGGAAGTTGCGGTAGACGTACTGGACCTTCTGCTGACCGCTCTTGACCGACGCGGCGACGTTCGCGCGTGATGGGATCGGCGGCGGCGATGTCGATCAGGAACGGCACGCGCCGCTGCTGCGCGACCGAGACCATCGCGTTGGTGCTGCCCGAGTCGAAGGAGCCGAGCAGCATCTGGGCGCCCTGGCTCACCACGCGCTCGGCCTCGACCCGGCCGTTCTCGGGCTTGGTCTGCGTATCGCCGACGATCAGCTCGAGCCGGATGCCACCCTTGGACTTGATCCCGCCGGCCGCGTTGATGGCGTCGACGGCCATCTGCGCCCCGAGACGGCACGCCTGGCCGGGCTCGGCGAGCGCGCCGGTCACCGGATGAATCGCGCCGATCTTGAACGTCTTCGGCTGGGCGCGGAGCGGGAGCGGGAAGCCGAGAACCGCGGCGCTGCCCGCCGTTGCTTTCAAGAACGTACGCCGGTTCAGTCGATGCGTCATCCTAGAAGCTCCTTGGCGATGATCATTCGCTGGATCTGATTCGTCCCCTCGTAGATCTGCATGATCTTCGCGTCGCGCATGAACCGCTCCACCGGGAACTCGCGCGTGTATCCGTAGCCGCCGAAGATCTGCACGGCATCGGTGGCGACCTTCATGGCGGCGTCGCCGGCCCAGCACTTGGCCATCGACGCCTCCAAGGTGTTGCCGCGGATGCCGGCGTCGACCTGCCGGGCGGCGTGATGGACCATGAGCCGCGCCGCGTGCACCTGCATCGCCATGTCCGCGAGCATGAACTGGATGCCCTGGAACGCGGCGATCGGCTGGCCGAACTGCTGGCGCTCCTTCGCGTACGCCGTCGCCGCGTCGAGCGCCGCCTGGCCGATCCCGACGGCCATCGCGCCCGTCATCGGTCGCGTCATGTCGAGCGTGCGCATCGCGATCTTGAATCCCTCGCCTTCTTCACCCAGGCGCTGCTCGACCGGCACGGCGCAGTCCGTGAAGTGGAGCGCCACGGTGGGCGAGCAGCGGATACCCATCTTCCGTTCTTTCTTGCCGACCGAGAACCCGGGCATGCCCTTCTCGATGAGAAACGCCGTGATGCCCTTCGCGCGCTTGCCCGGATCGACCGTCGCGAAGACCGTGAGCACGTCGGCGTGGTCGCCGTGGGAGCACCACTGCTTCGATCCGTTCAGGACGTAGTGATCCCCTTGCGCACCGCCGTCGTCCGGAGGCTCGCGGCGTCCGAGCCCGATCCCGGCTCCGAGAGCGAGTAGGCCGCCATGAACTCGCCGGTCGCGAGCCGCGGCAGGTACTTCTTCTTCTGCTCCTCGCTGCCCGCCAGCACGATCGGCAGCCCGCCGAGCGGATGGGCGCCGAAGTTCGTCGTCGTGCCCGCGCACGCCCGCCGAGCTCCTCGGCGACCAGCGAGAGCGCGAGGCAGCCCATGTTCGAGCCGCCGTACTCTTCCGGCACCCAGATGCCGAAGAGGCCGGCGTCGACGAGCGCGCGCATCGACTCCGTCGGATAGCTCTCGTCCTCGTCGTACTTCGCGGCGTTCGGCGCGATTCGGTCGCGCGCGACCTTGCGGGCGAGATCGCGGATCATCCGCTGCTCTTCGGTGAGATAAAACACGTCGTTCATGGTTCGCGTCTCCCTCAGACGATCTGTCGCCGCTGGAGCTCGGCAACCTGCTCGGGCCGGAGGCCGAGGGCTTCGCCGTAGATCTTCTCATTGTGCTCGCCGAGTCGGGGCGGAAAGCTGAGCGCCGGCGGCGCGCCGACCGGCGGGGCCGGCAGCGCGATCCGGAGCCCCGAGCGCGGGTCCGTGATCTCCACGAGCTTGTCGGCGACGAGCCGATCGACCATCACGTCGGCCAGGGTGTTCACGCGAGAGACCGGCACGCCCGCCCGCCGCAGCGATTCGAGCGCCTCGTCGCTCGAGAGACCGGCGAAGCACGCGGCCAGCTCGTGGTCGAGCCGCTCGACGTCGCCGATGCGGCCCGCGTTGGCGGTGTACTCGGGCCGAACGAGTCGGCTGAACGCGGGCAGCGCCGTCAGCGCCGCCCACTGCTGATCGTTGCCGATCGCCAGATAGACGTGGCCGTCGCGGGTCCGGTGCACGGCCACCGGCGCGAAGAACTGATGGCGGTTGCCCTTGCGAGTCACGCGCTCGCCGAGGCTCGAGAGCGCGACGGGCGCGACCATCCACGACACCGCGCTCCGGAGCATCGACACGTCGATCCGCGCGCCCTCGCCCGTCGTCGCGCGGCGATAGAGCGCCTTCATCACCTCGCCGTAGCCGTGCTCGGCCGCGCCCAGATCGACCATCGGCAAGCCGAAGACGAGCGGCGACCCGTTCGGCTCGCCCGTCAGCTCCATGAACCCCGAGCGCGCCTGGAGCACCGGATCGTACGCCGCCTCGTCGTGCTCGGGTCCGAATCCGGTGATCCCGAGCCAGATCAGATCCGGCTTCACGGCCGTGAGCGGCCCGGGCTCGATCCCGAGACGGGCGTAGCTTCGCGGGCGCTGGTTGCAGGCGAACACGTCGACACCGAGCTTCACGATCAGCTGCCGCAAGAGCGCCTGGCCCTCGGGATGACCGAGGTTCAGGGTGATCGCTTCCTTGCCGCAGTTGTTCGGCAGGAAATAGCTGCGCATCGCCGGCTCGCCGAAGCACGTCGCTGCCGACGAACCGGTTCGGATCGGGCCGCTCGGCATTCTCGACGCGGATGACCCGGGCGCCGTCGCAGGCGAGCCGATAGGTCAGGAACGGCAACGTCGTGGCCTGCTCGAGGCTCAGCACGGTCACGCCCGCGAGGATCCCGCGACTCATCGCCGCGGACGGCGATCCACGACGCGCACCGCCTTGCCCTGCGCCCGCTCGATCGCGCCGTGGGCGCACAGACGAATCTCGGGACTCAGCGCCAGCACGTCGTGGAGCTCCCGCCGGATCCGCGCGGCGACCGCCGGATCGCACCCGGGCTCCGTCTCGACGTGGATCGTCATCCGCTCGCCGCCGCCATCCGAGTCGAGCACGACCTGATACTCGTGGCTCACGCCGGCGTGCTTCAACAAGGCGTCGTCTCGATCTGCCGCGGATAGAAGTTGATGCCCTTGTAGATCACCATGTCGTCGACGCGGCCGCGAAGCCGGTCGAGCCTCAGCGACGTGCGGCCGCAGTCACAGCGCGCGCGCGACACGATCCGCGTCAGGTCGTGCGTTCGATAGCGGACGAGCGGCAGCCCCTCGCGCGTCAAGGTCGAGACGACGAGCTCGCCCTCCGTCCCGTCCGGCACGACCGCGCCGGTCATCGGATCGATGACCTCGGGGTAGTAGTGGTCTTCCCAGACGTGGAGGCCGCGGCGGGCGGCGCAGTCGATGCCGAGTCCGGGCCCGCCGGTCTCGGTCATGCCGATGATGTCGAAGGTCCGGATGCCGAGCTCGCGCTCGATGCGCGCTCCGCAGCTCGTCGGACCACATCTCCGAGCCGAGGATGCCGACCCGGGCGAGAGCGAGGCCAGATCGAAGCGCGTCCTCGCGCGCCGCCTCGATCAGGCGCAGCGGATAGGTCGCGATCGCGGTGACGACGGTCGCCTTCAGATCGCGCATGAGGCGGAGCTGCAGCGCCGTCCGGCCGGCGCCGGTGGGGATCACCATCGCCCCGATCCTCTCGGCGCCGTAGTGGAAGCCGAATCCGCCGGTGAACAGGCCGAACGACGGCGTGATCTGGATGACGTCGTCGCGGCCGACACCCGCGGCGGCGTAGCAGCGCGCCATGACCTCGCCCCACTGCGCCACGTCGCCGGCCGTGTACGGATTCAAGATCGGGTTGCCGGTCGTGCCGCTCGACATCTGGATGCGCCGGTAGCCGGCGGCGCGCGCGCACGCGAGCCCGTAGGGGTACGCGTCGCGGAGCTCGTCCTTGGTGAGGAACGGCAGCGCCCGCCAGTCCGCGACACGCGCGATGTCTCCGGGGCGGACGCCGCCGAGACGGCGCGCCCAGGCCGGCTCGCTCAGGACTCGAGCGAGCGTCGCGCGCATCCGCTCGACGACGAGCCGCTCGAGCGGCTCGCGATCGAGGGTCTCGAGCTCGGGCTGCCACATCGTGCTCCCGCTCACGGCCATGGAGTCTAGCGCGTCAGCCCGCGACGTCGCCGCGGACGCGGTCGAGTCCGAGGTAGGCGGTGCGGACACGCGGATCGGCCGTGAGCTGGGCACTCGTGCCCGACGTGACGAGCCGCCCGGTCTCGAGGACGTAGCCGCGGGAGGCGAGCGCGAGCGCGCGCCGCGCGTTCTGCTCGACGAGCAGCACCGCGACGCCGTCGTCGTTGATGCGCCGGATCACCCGGAAGATCTCGCGCGCGAGGATCGGCGCCAGCCCGAGCGAGGGCTCGTCCAGGAGCAGGAGCCGCGGCCGTGTCATCAGCGCGCGGCCGATGGCGAGCATCTGCTGCTCGCCGCCCGAGAGGGTGCCGGCGATCTGCGCCTTCCGATCGCGGAGCACGGGGAAGAGGCGAAAGACCGACTCCAGCCGCTCGACGATCCGCGACCGCTCCACGGTGTGCCCGCCGACGAGCAGGTTCTCGTGAACCGAGAACTCCGGGAAGATCTCGCGGCCCTCGGGGACGTGGCTGACCCCGGCGGCCACGATGGTGTCGGCCGGGACGAGCGTGATCTCGCGGCCCTCGTAGTAGATGCGGCCCTGCGTCGGTCGCACGAGCCCGGACACCGCGCGCAAGGTCGTCGACTTTCCCGCGCCGTTCGCGCCCAGCAACGTGACGATCTCGCCCGGCAACACGCGCAAGGTCAGCCCGTCGAGCGCGCGCCGCTTGCCGTACGCGACCGCGACGTCGTCGAGCTCGAGCACGGGAATCACGCGTCCTCCTCGCTGCCCAGATACGCCTCGACGACCGCGGCGTCGGTCACGATCTGCCGGGGCTCGCCTTCCGCGATCTTGCGCCCGTGGTCGAGCACGGCCACGCGGTCCGAGATGCCCATCACCAGCTCCATGTCGTGCTCGACCACCACGATCGTCAGCCCGCGTCTCGTCCCGCAGGCCTGCGGATGACCGCCATCAACGTCCTGGTCTCCGTGGGATTGAGCCCGCCCGCCGGCTCGTCGAGCAAGAGGAGCCGCGGCTCGGAGGCCAGCGCCCGGGCGATCTCGAGCCGCTTCTGGGCGCCCAGCGGCAGGCTGCCCGCTTCGGTCGCCGCGACGTCGCCGAGCCCGAAGCGCGCCAGCAGCGCGTGGGCCGCCTCGCGCGCGCCCGCTTCCTCACGCCGGACACCCGGCAGCCACAGCGCGCCGCGAATCACGCCCGTGCGCAGGTGGCTGTGGCGGCCGATCAGGACGTTGTCGAGGGGCCGTCAGCTGGCGGAACACCTCGGTGTTCTGGAACGTGCGCGCGACACCCCGCCGCGCGATCTGATGCGGCGCCAGCGCGCGCAAGTCGTCGCCGCCGAGCGTGATCCGGCCCTGCGAGGGACGGTAGAGGCCCGTGATCACGTTGAACACGGTCGACTTGCCGCGCGCCGTTGGGGCCGATCAGCGCGAAGATCTCCCGATCGCGGACCTCGAAGCTGAGCCCGCTCAGCGCCGCGAGGCCGCCGAAGCTGATCGAGAGATCTTCGACACCGAGCACCGCCTTACTCGGACTTGAGCCAGTCCGTCATCGGCTTGAAGTTGCCCTTCTCGACCCGCACCCAGAATCCCTGCTTCTGCGTCTCGTGGTCGGGGCCGATCGTGATCGGCGGCAGGATGCCGCTCTCGTAGCCCTTGAAGGACTCGAGCGCGGTCATCAACGAGTCGCGCGTCAGGTTCCGGCCGGCGCGCTTGGCGCCTTCCGCGAAGAGCATGGCCGCGAAGTAGCCGGCGATCGAGTACCGGTTCGGCTCGTTCTGCGGGAAGTAGCGCCGCATGTGCTCCCGGTAGAGCTTCACGCCCGGCAGATCGGAGCTCACCGGATCGGGCCAGAGCGAGAGCCCCTCGACTCCTTCGGCGGCGTCCCCGGCGAGCGCCAGGTAGCGCTCGTCCGTCAGCGGGCCCGTCGAGACCATGATCGTGTCGGTCCAGCCGATCTTCTGGCGCTCCTTCAATGCCTGCGCGCCCGGGCCCGGCACCAGCACGAGGAACGTCACCTCGGGCTTCGCCGCCTGGAGCTTCGCGACCTGCGCGCTCACGTCGGTGACGCCGCGCTTGACCGATTCGGCGGCGACCAGCTTGAGACCGTAGCGCCCGAGATCCTTCTCGAAGGCGGTGAGAAACGACTTGCCGTACTCGTCGTCCTGGTAGAGCGCGGCGAACTTCTTGACCTTCCGCTGCCCGGCCAGGTAGTCGATCATCATCTTCGACGACCGATCGCTCAGGGTCATCCCCTGCATCACGTAGCGCTTGCCGCGGGTCACCGGCGAGCTCTGATACGGGAAGAGCAGCGGGACCTTGTTCTCCTCGAGATAGTCGAGCGTCGCGACCACCGGCGGCGAGCCCTGCGGGATGATGATCGCGAAGACGCGGTCCTGCTCGACGAGCTTCTTGGTGTTGGCCACGGCGTCTTGCGGGCGATAGGCGTCGTCGTAGTAGACGGTGCGGACCTTGCGCCCGTGGATCCCGCCCGCGTCGTTGATCACCTTGAAGTAGAGATCGACGCCGTATTTGGTGATCTGCTCTCCCGTGAAGGCGAGCGGGCCCGAGAACGAGTTCGATCCGCCGATCACGATCTCGGTGTCGCTGACGCCAGGCGTGCTGGGCGCCGGCGGGCAGCGCGCTCAGCGCGAGAGCCAGGAGCAGCAGAACGCTCGAGCGACTGATCATCGATCGTCTCCTTGTCGAGAGGGTCTGGAGCGCGCCCCGGCAATCTTACCGAGCGCGCTCGCGATGCCGCCGGGCATGAACAGCATGGACGTTATCAGGATCGGCGCCGAAAATCAGCGGCCGGTAGTTCTGAAAGCCGGCGAGTGAGTCGTTGAGGGTCGTGATGACGGCGGCGCCCACCACGGAGCCGAGGATCGAGCCGAGGCCGCCGACGATGATCATCGCGACGAAGTCCACCGACAGGAAGACGTCGAAGGAATCGGGCGAGAGGAAGCCGACGACGAGCGCGAAGAGGCCGCCGGCCACGCCGGTGTAGAAGGCCGACACGACGAAGGCCGAGCGTCTTGTACGCGGCCAGGTGGATGCCGCTCGCCTGCGCCGCGATCTCGCTCTCGCGCACGGCCAGGAGCGCGCGCCCGGTCCGCGTCCGGCTGATGTTGACGGCGGCGACGATCAACAGCGCCGCGACCGCCATGACCAGGTAGTAGCGGGAGGTGTCGGTCGAGAGCATCCAGGGGCCGAGGCGCGCCGCCGGCACGCGGAGGCCGTCGTTGCCGCGCGTGAGCCAGTCGAGACTCAGAATCGCCTCGACCACGACGAAGCCGAAGGCGAGGGTCGCCATGGCCAGATAGAGCCCTTCGAGCCTCAAGCACGGCACGCCCAGCGCCAGCCCCACCGCCGCGGTGACGAGGCCCGCGATCAGGAGCGTCACCGGCACCGGCAGCGCCGGCGCGCGGATCGTGAGGATCGCCGCCGCGTACGCGCCGATCGCCAGGAACCCGGCGTGGCCGAACGACAGCTGATTCGTGTAGCCGGAGAGGAGATTGAGCCCGATGGCCACGATCGCGTTGATCGCGATCAGGCTCGCCAGGAAGACGAAGTAGCGCGGCGCGGCCCACGGCCAGCCGAGCACCACCGCGGCGCCGGTCGCGAGCGCGGCGTGTCGCATCAGACCTTTCGCCGCGCGACGCGCCCGAGCACGCCGCCGGGCCGCACGAGCAGGATCGTGATCATGACCAGGAACGGCACGGAGTGCTTGATCGAGGCGGGCAGGTAGAGCGGCGCCAGGTTCTCGAGAACGCCCAGCAGCATGCCGCCGACCACCGCGCCCGGCATCGAGCCGAACCCGCCCAGGACGGCCGCCGTGAATCCGTTGATGGCGACCAGTCCCATCTTCGACGAGAGGAAGATGACCGGCGCGATCAGCACGCCGGCGACGGCGCCGACGACCGAGGCGATGACCCAGGACGACGAGTAGACGCGCTCGACGCTGATCCCCATGAGCCGCGCCGCCCGCTGATTCTGCGCGACCGCGCGCATCGCGCGGCCCAGGCGCGTCCAGCGGAACAGCGCGCCCAGGCCCAGCATGAGCCCGAGCGACGCGCCGATGATGCCGAGCGACACCGGCGCCACGCGCACCGGGCCCAGCGCGAGGGGCCGGTTCCCGAAGAACGACGGGAACGGAAACTCGTCGTGGGTCCACGCGATCCCGGCGGCCGAGCGCAGCATCAGCGACAAGCCGAGCGTGATGATCAGTACGTCGAAGTGCGTCGCCGAGATCGCATGCCGGATGACCAGCCGCTCGAGCAGGAAGCCCAGGAGCGCCGCGGCGACCACGGCGACCAGCAGCGCGACGACCAGAGGCACCGCGAGCACCTTCAGCGCGGTCCAGCCCACGAACGTCGAGATCATCAGCATCTCGCCCTGCGCGAAGTTGAGCGTCCGGGTCGCGTTGTAGATGATGACGAGGCTGATCGCCATCAGCGCGTAGATCGAGCCGGTCGCGAGGCCGCTGACCACGACGTGGACGAGGGCGGCGCCCGTCACGACGGCCACGAAGCGACAGGCCGGCGCGCCCGTCGCGACGCACGCGGTCTCGGCGACCGTGGCCGGCCGGCCGAAGGTCGCGGTCGCCAGCGATTCGAGCACGCCGCGGATGAGATGGCACACCGGGGCCGCGGACGGCCCGTACGACTCGGCGACGGGCGAATGGCGCACGCTGACCGACCAGCTCGGTCGCGGTCAGACGCTCGAGCGCGAACTCGCCCCAGCCGATCTCACCGCCGATCCGGAGCAGACGGCCGACTCGCTCTTCCGCCGATCCGCCGAGCGACGCCGCCGCCCGCGCGCCGCCGGCCCGGCCTCCAGCGGCGATGCACGACGCCGCGCGCTCGCCGAGCGCGTGCTCCACCGCCTTCTGGAGTCCGACGAGCGTTTCGGGCCGGATCAGCAGATAGCGCGCGCCGCCGAGCGTGAGACCGCCCCGGCCATCGGCTTCCAGCGCGGGCGGAGCGCTCAACGGATCACCTTCGGCCAGATCGGCGACTCCCAGCCCTGGTCGAGGAATCCACGGATCTCGCGCCGGCTGAAGTCACCGAGCCCGAGGTGCTCCAGCGCTCGGCCGCGTCCCGACAGCTCACGGCCGAGCAGCGCGCCGAAACATCAGGAGGAGTCCCGAGATACCCGGCGTGTCGACACCCGCCGCGCGCCCCGCCGACTCGAAGAGCGCCAGGCCGAACGCCACGTCCTCGGTGACGTACCGGTGCTGCATCGTGACGATCTCACGCCAGAGACCGCTCGCCACGAGCTTCGGCTTGGCGCCCGCGCCGTAGAGGCCCTCGGCCGCGCGCGCCTCGTCGTAGTAGGTGGCGAGCTCGTAGTGCGGCGCCGGGTACCCCACTCTGTGCGCGTCGCGACGCGCTCGGCATCGACCACGTCGATCAACCGCCGGACACTCGGCGTGGTTCCCGCGGCGTGGACGTCGAAGGCTCCGCCGTCGATCGCGCCCGCGTTGAGGAGCACCAGCGGCGGGTGGATCACCGGGCCCGCGTTCGTCAGCGCCGCGTCGAGCGCGTCGACGCAGGGCGCGCGGCTGGAAACAGGTCGGCGATGCCGCGCGAGCGTCTGCTTGGTGCGCGACGCCGGGAACACGCCGAGCGGAAGATTGGCGGCGCGCACGGGCGCCGACACCGCCGCCGGCCCGGTCCTTCGCGTCAGATACGGCAGGGTGCCGGTCTCGGCGAAAGCAAAGGGCTGCCGGGCGCCGGCGCGGGCGAGCGCGCGCGCGATCGCGTAGCTGCCGAGCGTCCCCGGCGTGAGCAGCGATGATCTGGCGGTCGTTCACGTGCGGCGCCAGGCTCTGGCCAGGTCGTCGTGGCCGGTCGCGGGGATCGGCGCGATCACGATCTCGGCGCCGGCGAGCGCTTCGGCGAGATCCGTCGTCGCCCGCGCCGAGGCGGGCGGTGCCCGAGCGCCCCTCGGCCAGTGAGCGCGATCGTGGGATCGCTGCGCCAGCGGCCCGAGCGCCTGTGCGGATCGCGCCCAGAGGCGAACGCGCGTGACCGGCCAGGGCGAGGTCCGCCGCGGTCGTGAATCCGCCGTGGCTCGCGCCGAGGATCGCGACGTTCACGCGATGGCTCCGGTCGCGTGGAGCTCCGCGATCTTCACGTTCGTGTACTTGAGCACGCGGGCACAGGATGTCGTTCGGTGTGCTCGCCGAGCCGTGGCGGCGGCGTCACCTCGAGGCCCAGCGCGCCGTCGATCTTGACCGGCGAGCCGAGCGTCTGCAGTCTTTCCGTGGCGCGGATGGTTCATCTCGCACGACCATGCCGCGCTGAAGCACTTGCGGATCGGACAGCACGCGATCGACGCTGAGGATCGGCGTCGCCGGCACGTTCGCGCCCTGCAGCCGCTCGAGCCACTCCCGGGTCGTGCGCGTGCGGAACGCGGCCTCGACGAGCGGCATCAGGACGTCGCGATGCAGCAACCCGGTCGCGATTGGTGGCGAATCGCAGATCGCGCTCCCACTCCGGATGCTCGACCGCGCGGCAGAAGAGCGGCCCAGAACTTCTCGGCGAAGATCGCGACGATCAGGTGGCCGTCGCGCGTCTGCAGCGCCGAGTACGGCACGACCGAGGCGTGGCCGGAGCCGAGCGGAATCGGCACGCGCCCGTTCGTCCAGAAGTACTGCGCGATGTACGTGAGGAGCGAGACCTGACAGTCGAGCAGCGAGAGGTCGATGTGAGCGCCCTCGCCCGGTCGCGCGCGCGGCGGAACAGCGCGCCGGCGATGGAGAAGGCGCCGAACATGCCGCCGGCGAGATCCGCCATCGGCAAGCCCATGCGCACCGGCCGGCCGCCCGCCTCGCCGGTGACGGACATCGCGCCGCCCATCGCCTGCAGCGCGAGGTCGAACGCCGGCCAGTCGCGATAGGGCCCGTCCTGCCCGTAGGCCGAGACCGAGCAGACGATGATCCGCTGGTTGAGCGACCAGAGCTTCGAGTACGCGAGGCCGAGCCGATCCATGATGCCCGGCCGGAAGTTCTCCCAGACGACGTCCGACTGCCGGACGAGGTCGTAGGAACACCGTCGCGGCCGCCGGTCGCGCGACAGATCGAGCGCGAGCGACTTCTTGTTGCGGTTGATCGCGAGGAAGTACGCCGACTCGCCGTCGGGCAGGAACGGCGGCCCCATGATCCGCATCGGGTCGCCGCCGTCGGGATCCTCGATCTTGATCACCTCGGCGCCCATGTCGGCGAGCAGCATCGAGCCGTACGGCCCCGCCAGCATCCGTGAGAGGTCCAGCACGCGAACGCCTTCGAAGAGCTTCATATCGACTCCTACCGCGGATGGCGTGTGGCCGCCCGCTGAATGGACACGCGCACGCGGTCGGCGGTGATCGGCAGCTCGGTGAATCGCTCACCGATCGCGTCCTTGATCGCGTTGGCGAACGGCGGCGGCGACGGGAATCACGCCGGACTCGCCCAGGCCCTTGGCCCCGAAGGGCCCCTCGGCGTCGACGGACTCGATCAGCCGCACGACGATCTCCGGCATGTCGTCGGCCTTGAACACCGCATAGTCCATGAACGTCTGGCTCAGCACCTGGCCCTGCTCCGACGACGAGCTTCTCGGAGAGCGCGTAGCCGAGCCCCATGTGGATGCCCCCGTGCACCTGGCCCTCGGCGGCGGCCGGATTCAGCGCCCGGCCGACGTCGTGCGCGGACACGACCTGGCGAACGGCGACCCGCCCCGTCGTCGGGATCGACGTCGACGCAGCACCGCCTGAAACGCCGAGGTGTAGGCGGCCGACACGTTACCCTGAAAATCCTTGTCGAGCATCGTGGTCGGCGGATCATAGAACGCTTCGGCCACCAGCATGCGGCCGCCGCCCGGAAGTGGCCCGCGCGCGCCACGCGCCTCGTACTGGAGCCGGCGCGGCGGGTCGCGCTCGACGAAGACCCAGCCGCCCTTCACGGAGAGCGCGGACGCGGGCTCCCCGAACTGCGCGGCGGCCATCTCGAGCAGCTGCGCCGTTCACCTTCTCGGCAGCCAGACGCGCGGCGTTGCCGGCGACGAACGTCGTGCGGCTCGCGTGGGTGCCGACGTCCCACGGCCTGACGCTCGTGTCCGAGTTGACGACCTCGACCCGCTCGAGCGGCACGCCGAGCGTCTCGGCGACGATCATGGCGAGCACCGTCTCCGAGCCCTGGCCGATCTCGCTCGCCCCGGTGATGAGCGTGACCTTGCCGAAGTCGTCGAGCTTCACGATCGCGCCGCACCCGTCCGAGCGGTAGATGCGCGCGCCGCCGCCGACGTGGAACATGCCGGCGTAGCCGACGCCGCGCTTCCAGCCGGGCACCGGTGGCGGCGGGCTCTTCGCGATCTCCTCCGCCGCGGCGTCGAGGCACTCGCGCATCGCGAACGAGGTGAGCACGAATCCCTGTGGGTTGACGTCGCCCGACTTCGTCGCGTTCAGCCGTCTGAGCTCGAGTCGATCCATGCCCAGCCGGTCGGCCAGGTCGTCCATCTGCGACTCGACCGCGAACGTGGACTCGGGATTGCCGTAGCCGCGCATCGAGCCCGAGTAGGGATTGTTCGTGTACGCGATCGTCGTGTCGAAACGCACGTGCGGCACCGGTAGAGCCCGGCGACCGTCGACAGCATCACGTACGGCGTCGTCGAGCCCCAGGAGGTGTAGGCGCCGCTGTCGATCGTCACGTGCGCGTCGCGAGCGAGGAGCCGTCCGTCCCGGTCGGCCGCCGTGCGCAACCGGATCGCGCACGGCTCGCGCGTGGGACAGGCGATGAACTCCTCCAGCCGCTCGAACTCGATCTTCACCGGGCGCCGCGCCGCGCGGGCGAGCATGCGCGGCGATGACGTCGATCGGGTAGATGTCGAGGCCTCGGCCGAAGTTGCCGCCGACCGGGGGCTGCAGCACGCGGACGCGATCGCCGCCGATCCCGAGCGCCTCGCCGAGGTCGCGCTGGTACAGGAACGGCACCTGGGTCGTGGACCACATGGTGAGGCTGCCGGTCGTGGGCTCCCAGTCGGCGATGGCGACCATCGTGCCGAGACACGCCGGCGTGACGAAGTTCAGCCGGTACGTCGTCCTCGACCACGCGCGGCCGCCTCGTCGAACGCGCGGTCGACGTCGCCGTGAACGAACCGATAGCGGAGATGATGCGCGTTGGTCGTGCAGCTCCTCGTGCACGAGCGGCGCGCCCGGCTCGAGCGCGGCCAGCGGATCGAACACCGCCGGCAGCGCGCGCGTAGTCGGCGTCGATCAGCGCGAGCGCTTCCTCGGCGATCTCGGCCGTCTCGGCCGCCACCGCCGCCACCTCGTCCCGGATGCAGCGCACCTTGCCGCGCTTGAGCGCGAGCTGGTCCTTGGCGAAGCCGAACGGGCCGCTGCTCGACGTCCTCGCCCGTCAGCACCGCCAGCACGCCCGGCAGCGCGCGGCGCGGCTCGTGTCGACCCGGACGATCCGTGCGTGCGGCATCGGCGTGCGCAAGATCTTTCCGTGCAAGAGCCGCGGCAGCTCGAGGTCGTGCAAATAGCACGTCCGCCCGGTGACCTTGTCCGGGCCGTCCCGCTTGGGGGTCGACTTGCCGACGACGTCGAACGGCTCGGCCATCGTCAGAACTTCACGGCTTCCTTGTGCTCGCCGAAGACGTCGCGCATGGCCTGGGCGATCTCGCCGAGCGTCGCGTACGCCTTCACCGCTTCCATGATCGGGTCCATCAGATTGTCTCGTCCGCGCGCCGCCTCGGCCACCCGGCGCAGCGCCGTCCGCGCCGCGTTGCCGTCCCGCTGGGCGCGGGTACGCTCGAGCTTGGCCAGCTGGGCCGCGTGCGCCTTGGAGTCGAAGGCGTAGAGCTCCACCTCGGGATCCGCCTCGGCGGGGACATCGCCGACGTGGCAGTTGACCGCGACGCGCGGGATCTCGCCCGAGACGACCTTCTGCTCGTACAGATAGGCCTGGCGCGCCACCTCGGCCTGGATCGCGCCGGTCCGGACGGCCTCGACGATGCCGCCCATGCGCTCGACGCTCGCCAGCTCCTCCCCGATCCGCTTCTCCATCGCGTTGGTGAGCGACTCGACGTAGTACGAGCCGGCGAGCGGATCCACCGGTGTCGGCCGCGCCCGACTCCTCGGCGCAGATCTGCATCGTGCGCAGCGCGATCAGCTGAGCCTTGGGCGACGGGATGGTGTACGCCTCGTCGTAGGTCGGCAGCGCCATCGTCTGCGCGCCCGAGAGCGACGCGGCGAGCGCGATGTACGCCCCGCGCACGATGTTGTTCTCGGGCTCCTGCACCGCGAACGCCGAGCCGCCGCCGCCGATCAGGGTCCGAAACATCCACGATTTCGGGTTGGACGCGTGGAAGCGCTCGCGGAGCATACGCGCGTAGAGCCGCCGCCCGGCGCGGAACTTCGCGACCTCCTCGAAGATCTTTCCCCAGGCGGTGAAGTTGAAGCGAGATCCGCGGCGCGAAGTCGTCCACCGCCATGCCGCGCGCGAGCATCAGCTCGATATACGCGGCGGCGATCGCCAGGCCGTACGCCATCTCCTGCGCGGTGGTGCACCCGGCCTCGCGGATGTGATAGCCGCAGACCGAAACGGGGTTGGAGCGCGGATAGTGGCGGGCCGAGAACTCGATGAGATCGCGCGACGAGGCGCAGCGAGGGATCGACCGGATAGATCCACGTGCCCCGTGCGATGAACTCTTTCAGGATGTCGTTCTGCGGCGTGGTGACCACGCGCTCGGCCGCCACGCCCTGCTTCTCGGCGACGGCGTAGTACATGGCGGTGATCGGCGCGGCCATGCCGTTGATCGTGAGCGACACGCTCACGCGGTCGAGCGGGATGCCGGCGAACGCTTCCTCCATGTCGGCGAGCGTGTCGACCGCCATCCCGACCCGACCGACCTCGCCTTCCGCCTTGGGATCGTCGGAGTCGAGGCCGAGCTGCGTCGGCAGGTCGAAGGCGACGTTGAGCGCATCCTGCCCGTGCGCCATCAGGTACTTGAATCGGCGCGTTGGTCTCCGCAGGAGTGCCGAAGCCGACGTACTGGCGCATCGTCCAGAGCCGGTCGCGGTACATGTGCTTGTGGATCCCGCGCGTGTACGGATACTCGCCGGGCCGCCCGATGTCGCGGTCGAACTCGACATCCGCGACGTCCTCGGGACCATAGACCGGTGCGATCGGGAAGCCGGCGTGCGCTTTGATGTCTTTCATCGTGTTCTCCTGGCCCTATCGCTCCGAGAAAGTCGACCCACGGCGGAATCAACGCGGCGGCTCCTTCTTGAACGCCTTCACGATGTCGGGGAGCGGCGTCCCCATCGGGAACACGTGGCGCACGCCCAGCTGCTTCAGCGCCTCGACGTCACGCGGAGGAATGATACCCCCGACGACCACCGCGATGTCGCCGGCGTCCTGGGCCCGCAGCCCGTCGATGATCCGGCGCGCCAGCAAGAGGTGGGCGCCCGAGAGCACCGAGAGACCGATGACGTCGACGTCCTCCTGGATCGCTGCCCGCACGATCTCGTCCGGCGTCCGCTTGAGTCCGGAGTAGACCACCTCGAATCCCGCGTCGCGCAGCGCGTGAGCCACGACCTTGGCGCCCCGATCGTGGCCGTCGAGCCCGGGCTTGGCGATCAGCACCTTCATGCCGGACGGAAGGCCGGCAGCCAGCGCGCGTTGCCGTTCGGGTCGTCGGCGACCCTGAGCGGCGACACGCGGACGGCCTGGCCGATCGCCACCTTCGCCGGCTCGGCGTCGACCAGGATCGAGAACACGCGGAGGCCGTCGATCTTCACGATCGCGAAGACGCGCGGGCCCGCGAAGCCGCCGGGCAATCCCACCTCCTGAATCGTGAACGCGTGGATCGTGCCTTCACCCGACAGGTCGACCCAGTCGAACGCGTCCGAGCCGCATTCGCCACAGAACGCGCGCGGCGGCCAGGCGAGCCGCTTGCAGCCCGCGCACCGCGTCGTCGCCAGCCGCCCGGCGGCGAGCCGCGTGTAGAACTCGTGGAGCTTCGTGTGCTCGGCCGACTCCAGCGGAAACGGATCGGTGGCCCGGAAGTAGCTCACGTCGCCTCCCGCCGGCGCCGGAGCTGGCGGAGCAGGTCGCGCACCTTGGCGGTCTCGAACGCCTCGCGCCGATCGCCCGCGTAGTCGAAGAAGCCGCGCCCGGTCTTCGGGCCGAGCTCGTTGCGCGCGATTTTCTCCTCGACCAGCCGCGCCGGCACGAAAGCGATCGTCGCCGAGCGCCTTGGCCAGGAACCCGCTCGCGCGGTGGAGGATGTCGACACCGCCCCAGTCGATGAACTCGAAGATGCCGACCGTCGCGTAGCGGAAGCCCCATGCCGGCGCTGGAAGGCGCGGTCGACGTCTTCCGGCGTCGCGACGCCTTCCTCGACCAGACGCACGGCCTCGTTCATCAGCAGCGCCTGCATCCGGGGTCCGATGAATCCGGGCGAGTCCGCGCAGCGCACGGGAACCTTGCCGAGCTTCTCGAGGGCGGCGATGGTCCGCTCGACGACCGTGCTCGCGGTCGCCTGCGCCGGGCACGACCTCCACGAGCGGGATGATGTGCGCCGGATTCAGCCAGTGGACGACGAGGAAGCGCTCGCGGACCGCGGACCGCGTCGGCCATGTGCTTGGGCGAGATCGTGGAGCTGGTCGAGGCGATGATCGTCTCGGGCGAGACGGCCGCCGACACTCGCCCGAGGACGTCGCGCTTGAGGTCGACGAGCTCGGGCAGCGCTTCCTGCACGAACCCGCAGCCGTCGAGGCCTTCGAGCCCGGTCCGGTCGTCGATTCGGCCGAGCGCCGGCTCGATCTCGGCGCGCTGGATCACGCCCTCCTCGGCCATCAACGTGAGGTCTCGGCGGACCTCGCGTCGCGCATCGGCGAACACCGCGGCGGCGCCGCCGGCCGGACGAGTCCTTGACGTCGACCAGGGACACGCGGCTCCCGCCGAGAGCGAAGGCGAGCGCGATCTGGCGCCCGATCCTTCCCGGCCCGAGGACCGCGACGTGCTTCATCGACGCTCGCGGCCGTAGATCATGACCACGTGCTCGCCCATCCCGCTGTTGTTGTGCGTGAGACCGACCGATGCGTCCGGGACCTGGCGGGCGCCGGCCTCGCCGCGGAGCTGGGCGAACACCTCGGCCGCCTGCGCGACGCCGGTGGCGCCGAGCGGATGTCCGCAGCCCATGAGTCCGCCGCGCGGGTTCACCACGACGTCGCCGCCGTAGTCGCTGCGACCGTCGGCGACGAAGGCGCCGGCCTCACCCTTGCGGCAGAAGCCCGAGCTCCTCGTAGGCGATCAGCTCGGCGATCGCGAAGCAGTCGTGGACCTCGGCGACGTCGATGTCCTGCGCCCGCACGCCCGCCATCCCGTAGGCCGACTGCGCCGCGCGCGCGAGCGCCGGCCAGTGCGCGTAGTCCTCGTGAAGCGACGTCAGCTGGAACCCGTCGAGCGCCTGGCCGGTGCCGCGGATCCACACGGGGTGGTCGGTGAGATTCGCGCGCGCGCTCCTCCGACGCGACCAGCACCGCCGCCGCCCCGTCGGTGATCGGCGAGCACATGAAGAGCCGGAGCGGCGAGGAGATCATGCGCGAGCCGAGCACCTGCTCGAGCGTGGCGCCCCGCTGAAAGTGCGCGTTGGGGTTCTTCGAGGCGTGCGTGTGGTTCTTCACGCCGACCATCGCGAGCTGCTCCTCGGTGGTCCCGTACTCCGCGATGTGGCGCTGCGCGGCCAGCGCGAAGCAGGGCGGCGCGGTGAGCCCGAACGAGGCCTCCCACTCGCGATCGACACCCGTCCCCATGTTCAGGATCGCCTCGTCGCCGTTCGGCTGGTTCAGCTTCTCCACGCCGAGCACCATGACGAGATCCGCCAGTCCGGCGGCGATGAAGGCATAGGCATAGCGAATGCCGACCGTGCCCGAGGCGCACATGTGCTCGGTGCGCGCGCTCAAGGCGCTCGGCCTGATCCCGAGGGCCTCGGCGGCCATCGACGAGATGTGGGACTGGAACGCCGTCCGCTCCGGCATGACCGACCCGACGACGAGACCTTCGACGTCCTTGGGCTTGACGCCGGCACGCTGTCGAAGCACGCCTTGCCGGCCTCCCAGATCAGGTCGCGATAGCTCGCCTTGCGAACGCCGAACTTCGAGACTCCGCTCCGATCAGCGCGACGTTTCTCATGACCGCCTCTCAGATCCCCACCGACATCCCGCCGTCGGCGACAGATGCTCCTGGCCGGTGATGAACGCGCGACCGTCGCGCCTTCGCCGCGCGAACCGACGGCGCCGTCGCGGCGCCGGTCCCGCCCGCGTCGCCCGTGACGCAGCGCGATCCTGTCCCGGAGCTTCACCCGCGCCTCCGCATGAGCACGTTCTCCTCGTAGGTGCAGACCACCTCGCCGCGCTGATTCTTCACCACGACGTCGAAGGTCACGACGCCGCGGTCGCCCTTGGCGGACTCGCGCGCCTGCTTGACCGTCATCTCGGTGTTGATGGTGTCGCCGAACTTCACCGGCGCGGTGAACCGCAGCCGGTCGAGCCCGAGGAGCGCCAGAGCCGTGCCCTCGAACCAGCCCGAGAGGTTCTGCTGCCCGTTGGACACCGCGAGAGTCAGGATACCGTGAGCCACGCGGGCGCCGAACGGCGTTTGCGCGGCGAACACCTCGTCGGTGTGCAGCGGGTTGAAGTCGCCGGTCAGGCCCGCGAAGCGCGAGACGTCGCCGCCCTCCACCGTGCGGCGGCCGGTCGCGAGCACCTCGCCGACCTTGAAATCCTCGAAGAAGCGTCCGCGTGATTGCATCGTTCCTCCCGTCAGGGGGCTAGGTGTTCAGGCGAATGCCGGGCCTCGGTCCCAGTCGAGATCGCGCCCGATGATCACGCGCAGGATCTCGGAGGTGCCTCCCCGGCAGGAGGAAGCGCGCGTCCCGGAAGTAACGCTGGACCGGATACTCCATCGCGAGGCCGTAGGAGGCGAAGATCCTGGCCGCTTCGTCCGTGATCTTGACCGCGGTCTCGGAGGCGAAGAGCTTCGCCATCGCCGCCTCGCGCGCGATGCTCCGTCCCGCGTCGAGCCGCGCCGCCGCCTGATAGGTCACGAGGATGGCGGCGTGGAGCGAGGTCAGCATGTCGGCGAGCTTGAAGCCGATGGCCTGGTGCTCCACGATCGGCTTGCCGAAGGCGGTCCGCTCGCGCGCGTAGCCGAGCGCGGCCTGGTACGCGGCGCGGGCCAGCCCCACGGAGATCGCGGCGGTCATCACCCGGATCTCCGAGAGAATGGTGCCGATCTTCTCGACACCGCCCGTCTCGCCGCCCAGCAGGTGCTCGGCCGGAACCTCGACGTCTTCGAGGAGGATCTCGCCGGTCACCGAGCCGCGCACCGACATCTTCTCGATCGCCTTGCCGAGCGTGATCCCGCGCGTCGCCGAGCGGTCGAGCAGGAAGAGCGCGATGGACTTCATGCCGCGCTCGTCCGACGTCTTGGCGGCCACCGTCAGCAGGTCGGCCACCGGCGCGCTGGTCACCCACGTCTTCGTGCCGCGCAGGACGTATCGGTCACCGCGGCGCTCGGCGCGCGTCGTGATGTTCGCGACGTCCGAGCCGGCGTTCGGCTCCGTGAGCGCGAAGGTCGCGATCAGATCACCCCGCAGGGCCGGAACCAGATAGCGCTGGCGGAGCGACTCGGAGCCGTACTTGTAGACGAAATACGTCCCCATCAGCGATTGCATCGCCGCCGCGGCCGCCACCGACAGGGAGCCGCGCGCCAGCTCCTCGGCGAAGAGACAGTACGTGACCATGTCGGCGTCGGCGCCGCCGTAGGCCTCGGGGTAGCGCAGCCCGAGATAGCCGAGCTCGCCGATGCGCTTGAAGAGCTTGGTCGGGAACTCGGCGCGCTCGTCGATCGTCTCGGCCGCCGGCACCACCTCGGCGTCGACGAATCGCGCGACCGCCTTGCGGAAGTCTTCCTGCTCCGGGGTGAAGGCGATCATTGTAGCGGGGACCTTGAGGCCGGCTTGGACCCGGGGTGGCCTGAGATAGGCGCGGCGAAGCTCCGCATGCCCGATCCCTTCGGTTGCGTCGTTCGGCTCTGGTTCACGGTGACGGGCGCTCCGAGGCCGGCTTGGACCGCGCGCAGGCGTCGGGTCGCGCCGTCGTCGACGGAGAGATCGGCGCCGGTTCCGGCGATCACGACGCCGTACTCGCGGCGCGCGGCCTCGATCGACACGTAGTCGTCGAGGACGTCGTCCAGCACGCGCCGCGGATCGCGCTCGAACGGATCGCCGTAGCCGCCGGCGCCCGACTGCTGGAACGAGACGACGTCGCCGTACGCGAACTCGCGCGACTGCTTGCCGTGGACGATCTGCTCGCCCGGTCCGGGGTTGAGGACGGTGAGGCCCAGGCGTCCGGGTCGGCCGCCGCCGAGACCGTACGGCGCGAACTTCTGGCGGTCGGACAGATTCGTCAGCTTGCCCTCGTCGCCGAGCAGCCGCAGGTCGCGCCGGACCCCGCACCCGCCACGGAATTTGCCGGCCCCGCCGGAATCGCCGATCAGCTCGAAGCGCTCGACCACGATCGGCTGATTGGCCTCCTGCGCCTCGACCGGGATGTTGGCGGCGTTGAACGCCCACGACATCGCCTCGCAGCCGTCCTGGCGGCGCGCGCGCCCGTCCCCGACAGCACGAGCTCGTAGGCGACGAAGCGCCGGCGCCGCGCGCGGTCCCAGCCACCGAAGGTCGGGTTCGCCATGTGCGAGGCCGCCGCGGCCACGCGATCGGGCAGCGCGGGGGCGAGGGCGCCGAGCACCGACTCGAACGTGCGGTAGCAGATGATCGCGCGCGGTCCCCGCCCGCGGGCGGCCGCGGATTCAGAAAGGACCCCTCCGGCGCCTTCACGGTGATCGGGCGCAACGCGCCCTCGTTCATCGGCCCCAGAGGGTCGGTGAGACACTTCACGGCGGCGTACGAGTACGAGCGCGTGTAGTTGATGTAGGAGTTCATGCCGGACGCGGTCTGCGGGCTCGAGCCCTCGTAGTCGATGACCATCGCGCTGCCGTCGACGGTCACCGTCACCGCGACGCGCAACGGCTCGGTGCCGGGGCCGCAGTCGTCCATGAAGTCCTCGAAGCGATAGACGCCGTCGGGGATCGTCTCGATGGCCGCGCGCATGCTGGCCTCGGTCCGCGCGATGATCTCGTCCATCCCGGCCAGGAGGGTCTCGCGTCCATACCGCGCGGCCAATTCTTGCAGTCTGAGCTCGCCGACGCGGAGCGCGCTTCGCTGGGCGCGCAGGTCGCCGAGGACCTTGTCGGGGGTGCGCGTGTTCGCGGCGATGATCCCGACGATGCCCTCCTGCTCCTGGTATTCCTTCCAGACCTTGGTCGGCGGGATGCGCAGTCCCTCCTGGAAGTAGTCGAAGATGCCCTCGACGCCCTGGCTGCCCGGCCGCTGACCGCCGACGTCCGTGTGGTGGAGGATGTTCACGGCGAATCCCACGAGCGCGCCGTCGTGGAACGCGGGCTGCGTGATGAAGAAGTCCGGCAGATGACCGGAGCCGAGGAGCGGATCGTTCAAGAGAACGGCGTCGCCCGGCCGCAAGGTCTCGACCGGATGCGCGGCGAGCGCGTTACGCACCGCGAACGACATCGCGCCCATGTGGCCGGGCGAGTACGGCCCCTGCGCCACCATTCGCCCGATGGGATCGAAGACGGCGACCGAGAAGTCCTGGCCCTCACGCGCCTGCTCCGAATACGCGGTGCGGTGCACCGTCGTGCCGATCTCGACGGCGATCGACTGGAGCGCGCCCCAGATGACGCCGAGCGTGATCGGGTCGATCGCGCTCACGCCGGCCTCGTCTCGGCGATCAGGCTGGCGTACTCGTCCACCGTCGCGGTCACGCCCGGAGGCAGGACCGTCGTCGACTCGCGTTCTTCCACGATCGCCGGCCCGGTGAGCGACGTCCCGGCCGGGAGCTGGTAGCGGTCGTACACCGGCGTGTCCGCGTAGCCGCGGGCCTCGGGAAATACGCGCGGCGCGTCGACTTGCGGCGCACGTCCGCCGAGGTCGCGGCCGCCTTGGCGAGCGCGATCCGCGGGGAGCCGCCGACCGCCGAGAGCTTCCAGGTGACCACCTCGACCGGCTCGGACGCGTTCGCGTAGCCGTAGCGAGCGGCGTAGATCTCGTGAAAGCTCGCGCGCACGCGCTCGAGCGCCGGCGGGTCGAGCCGGCCTTGTGGGACGGGCACCGTGACCTCGTAGCCCTGGCCGACGTACCGCGCGTCGGCCGAGCGCGTCACCACCACCTCGCCGGCCACCGCGGATTCCTGGACGACCGCGATCGCCTGCGCGCTCATCTCGCCGTACATCGCGTCGAGCGCGGCGCCGTCCACCGCGTCGAGGCGCCGCACGTGCGTGCGCGCGACGTCGAACTTCACCTCGGCGGCGAGGAGCCCGATGGCCGCCGTCACCCCCGCCGATGCCGGGAGCACGATGCGCGGAATCCCGAGCGCCTGAGCGATGCGGCAGCCGTGCACGGGTCCCGAGCCGCCGAAGGCGACGAACGTGAGGTCGCGCGGATCGCGGCCGCGCTCGATGGAGACCACGCGAGTCGCCAGCTCCATGTTCGTGTTGACGATCGTGTGGATGCCCCACGCCGCGTCCTCGAGCGAGAGCCCGAGCGGACGCGCGACCCGCTCCTCGATCGCGCGCGCCGCCGCGCCCGCCTGCAGCTTGATCGAGCCGCCCGCGAAATACTCCGGGTTGATGTAGCCCAGCACCACGTCGGCGTCGGTGACGGTCGGCTCCACGCCGCCGCGCCCGTAGCAGACCGGCCCCGGCGTCGACGACGCGCTCTCCGGCCCGACCGCGATCACGCCGAGCTTCGCCCGCGCGATCGAGCCGCCTCCCGCGCCGATCTCGACCAGATCGATCGCCTGGATGTTCATCGGCAGCCCGCTGCCGGGCGCGTTGTTCACGCGATGGAGCTCGAAGGCCGTCGTCGTCGCCGGCCGCCCCTTCTCGATGAGCGCGAGCTTGGCGGTCGTGCCACCCATGTCGAAGGCGATGAGATCGCGGTGGCCGGTCAGCTCGCCGTAGACGGCCGCCATCAAGGCGCCGGCCGCGGGGCCGGACTCGATCATGCGGACCGGATAACGCTGCATCGCCTCGGCCGTCGCGACGCCCCCCGAGGACTGCATCACGAAGAGCCGCCCGCGGTAGCCCCGCCGGCTCATCTCCGGTCGCGAGGCCGCGCAGGTACTCGCGCACGATCGACATCACGTACGCGTTCACGACGGTTGTCGACGTCCGCTCGTATTCCCGGAACGTCGGCGAGACCTCGTGAGAGAGCGTGACGGTCAGGCCGGGCGCCTCTTCGGCGGCGATGGCGGCGATGCGCCGCTCGTGCGCCGGGTTCACGTACGCGTGCAGCAGGCACACCGCGAGCGTCGACACGCCGCGCGCTGCCAGCTCGCGGATCGCGCGGCGCGCGTCCGCCTCGTCGAGCGGTGTTCGCACAGTGCCGTCGGCCAGGACGCGCTCGGTGACCTCACCGATGAGCCGCCGCGGAATCAGCGGTGCCGGCTTCTCGATCTGGAGGTCGTACACCTGATAGCGTTTCTCGCGCCCGATGATCAGCACGTCGCGAAAGCCGCGGGTCGTCAGGAGCCCGACCCCGCGCGCCTTGCGCTCGATGACGACGTTCGAGCCCAAGGTCGTGCCGTGAACCGCCTGGGCAATGTCGTTCCAGCGCACGCCCCCTGGGCGAGCAGGGCGTCGAGGCCGGCCAGACACGCCTCCGAGGGATCGGGATACGTCGTGAGCCGCTTGCCGGTGGTGAGCTCACCGGAGGGTGATTGCAAGACGAAATCCGTGAAGGTTCCGCCCACGTCGAATCCGACGCGATACGCGGTCAGTTCCGGCGCTCCGCGCGCGAGAGGACGATCCGGTACGGGTAGCGTCGGCCGGTCTGCCAGCTGATGGCATGCTCCACGGGCTCGCCGCTGAGCGCGAAGTACGTGCGCTCGAAGAAGAGCAGCGGTGATCGGGCGCGAATCTGGAGGTGCTCGGCGACCTGGCGCGGCGCGAGCGCGGCGTCGACCACCTGCTCCATGAGCTTGATCGGCACGCCGAGCACCCGCTCGATGGCTCCGATCAGCGAGGTCTTGGAGAGATCCTCGTCGGAGAGCGCGGTGCCGATCGTCAGCGGCATGTAGGCGGTGACGTGCTGGAACGGCCCGGACTCGGCATGGCGCACGCCGACGATGCAGTACGCCGACGAGCGAGGCGGCAGTCGTAGCGCCTGCGCGATGTTCGCCGGCAGCAGCACGACCTCTTTCGACACGAACTTGAACCAGGTTTCGTCGCCCAGCGCCATCATGTCGCCCACCGAGCCGATCACGCGGAGCTTTCGATCGCCGCCGGCGGCCGGTGTCGCAAACGTCCCGCGCCCGGCGTGGCGGTAGAGTCGTCCTTCCTGAACCAGGACGTCGAGCGCCTGACGGATGGTCGGGCGGCTCACCTTGAAGCGTGCGCAGAGCGCGTGCTCGGAGGCGATTCGCTCGCCTTCGTCGCGGAGCTCGTGGCGGATCGAGTCGGCGATCTGCAGATAGCGGGGAATACCGGGGCGGTAATTCAAAGGAGCGGTCCTCCTGTTGTCAGGATGTCTAGACACGTACCACCGCCGCCCCGGCGCGTCAATAATCCGTTGGTCCCATCGCGGACGATCCGAAGCGGCGCGGCCCCGAGCGGGCGGCGCAGGCGGGCTAATCCGTCGTAAAACGGCGAGCGTTGCCCATATGCGGCCAGGCGGCCGCCTGGGTGTTGGCGAGCATCTGGCGCAGGTGGTTGCGATCATGGTGAACCCACTCGTGGAGCAGCTCGTCCACCCGAAGCCGGCCGACCTTTGGATGCCGGCCCCGCGCTCCAGATCGGCAGGGCGAAGCCCGGCGACCAGGCCGGCGCTGTCGCGACGCAGCGCGTCGAGCTCGGCGATCAGCGCCGCGGCCGGACGCTGGCAGTCGTGCCGCGCGCGAGCGACCTCGCCCTGATCCCACGCTTCGAGGCTCGGCTCGTCGCCGGCCAGGATGAGACGAATCCGGCCGGCGAAGCCGCGGCGCTCGCTCTCGATGAGGTGGCCGAGGACTTCTTTGGCGCACCACTCGCCGGGCGCCGGGTGCCATGCCAGGACGTCGTCGGGATGGGCCGCGAACTCGGCGCGAATCGCCGCGGCCGCGCTCTCGATCAGCCGGGCCACCTCACTCGGCGCGAGCGCCCGAACGTCGTCGCTCATCACCGGGTCAGCTCGCGGGCGATGACGATGCGCTGGATCTGGTTCGTGCCTTCGTAGATCTGGGTGATCTTGGCGTCGCGCATGAAGCGCTCGACCGGGTACTCGCGCGTATAACCGTAGCCGCCGAAGATCTGCACGGCGTCGGTCGCGACCTTCACGGCGCTATCGGCCGCGAAGCACTTCGCCATCGACGATTCGAGGGCCGTCTTCGTGGCGCCGCGATCGACGAGCGCCGCCGCGTGATGCACGAGCAGCCGCGAGCCGTGCACCGCGATCGCCATGTCGGCCAGCATGAACTGGATGCCCTGGAAGGCGGCGATCGGCTGACCGAACTGCTGGCGTTCCTTGGCGTAGGCCACCGCGGCGTCGAGCGCGGCCTGGCCGATGCCCACGGCCTGGGCGCCGACCGCGGGGCGCGAGCCATCCAGGACACGGAGCGCGATCTTGTAGCCCTCGCCTTCCTCGCCCAGGCGATTCTCGACCGGCACCTCGCAGTCGGTCAGGTGGAGCGCGGCGGTCGGCGATCCGCGGATCCCCAGCTTGCGCTCGAGCTTGCCGACGGTGAAACCGGGAAACGTCGGCTCGACGAGAAACGCCGTGACGCCGCCCTTGCCCAGGCCGCGGTCGACCGTCGCGAAGAGCGTGATGACCGATGCCTTGCTGCCATTCGACACCCAGAGCTTCGTGCCGTTCAGGATGTAACGATCGCCCTTGCGAACGGCACGCGTGGAGATGGAGGCGGCGTCGGAGCCGGCCCCGGGCTCCGAGAGTGAAAAGGCCGCCGTGATCTCGCCGGACGCCAGACGCGGGAGATAGCGCCGCTTCTGCTCCTCGGTGCCGGCCGCGACAATCGGCCAGCCCCCACGTACTGAACGAGATAGATGATCGCGGAGGATGCGCACGCCCAGGCGATCTCTTCGACGGCGAGGCAGAACGCGAGGGTGCCCATGTCCGTTCCGCCGTAGGCCTCGGGGATGTAGAGGCCCATGAGCCCTTGTTCCCCGAGCACCTTCAGGCCCTCCTCGGGGTACGCCTCGGCCTCGTCCACGTGGGCGGCCATCGGCGCGATCCGCTCGCGCGCGATCGTGCGGACCAGGGCGCGCATCTCCCGCTGCTCGGGCGTCAGATAGAAGTCGTCGCGCGTCGTCATGGAAAGACCCGCCACCAGTCTACAAGCCCCTGACAAATCTCGTCACGCCCGCCTACGATTTTTGTAGCGAACCAGTCCGGATATCCCGCGGATGCGCCGCAAGTGCGCGAGATTGCAACGAGCCGCCGAATGGCATCGACGGTGCACTTGGGGAGCGCCAGTGCAGACGTCAGAGAAAGTCGTGGTGGTGATGCCGGCCTACAACGCGGGGCGTACGCTCCGCCTCACATACGAAGAGCTGCCGAAAGACACCGTCAGCCTCGTGATCCTGGTGGACGACGGCTCGACCGATGGAACGCTCGAGGTCGCGCGGCAGCTCGGCCTCGAGATCTTCGTGCACAACCGGAACTACGGTTACGGCGCGAATCAGAAGACATGCTACGCGGAGGCGCTGCGAGCGGGGGCGGACATCGTGGTCATGGTCCATCCCGACTATCAGTACGATCCGCGATTGGTTCCGCAGATCATCGATCCGATCGTCCGTGGGGAGGCCGACGTCGTGTTCGGCTCGCGACTGAAGAGCGGTTCGGCGCTGGCCCAGGGGATGCCCTGGTGGAAGTATTTCTCGAACCGCTTCCTCACGAACCTCGAGAATCGGACGTTTGATCTGTCGCTGTCCGAGTTCCACACGGGCTACCGCGCCTTCCGGCGGGAAGTGCTGGAGACCGTCAACCTCGCGTTGAACTCGGACGGCTTCATCTTCGACCAGGAGATCGTGGCGCAGATCGTCGCCTCCGGCTACCGCATCGCCGAGATCGCGGTGCCGACACGATATTTCCCCGAAGCGTCGTCGGCGAGCTTCTCGGCGTCGACCGTCTACGGGCTGCGCATCCTCTCGCTCCTCGCCCGCTTCAGCCTGCACCAGCACGGTGTGTGGCACTCGCGGGCCTTCGACAGCCTCCGCGGGCGATATACGCGGCTTCAGCCGGCGGCTTCGGCGGCGCCTCGCGTCGTCGTGGACCATCGCCGGTCCGCTCCTGCCCTCGGACGCTGAGTCATGTGGCTCACGGATCGGCACGTTTCAAGATCGTGGTGCGGCCGTCGTCGACCGGCTGGATCTCCTGAGAGTCACGTTTCCGCACAGCGATCTTTTCATCGGCTTCGGTGCGAACCAGCACGGCGTCGGCTCGAGCCGTGCCGAGGGTGAGCGCCTGCGCGATCCCGACGCGCAGGGCGCTCCCCTCGCGAGAAAGCGTTTTCGCCTCCGCGTGCTGAGCCGCCTGCTCCTGGTGACGCTCGTCGCCGTGTGGGGCCTCGTCCTCCTGGTCCTCTAGGCCGGCGCCGCGCCGGCACCCCTTGACGTCTCCGGCACTTCCGCCGGATCATTGCGCCCTCCCAGCCCGGTTTCGAAAGGAGACGCGCGATGACAGCGGTCAATTCGAGAAAGCACGTGCTCACGGTCCTCGGCCGCTCTTGTGTTGATGCTCGCGGCCGCCTTCTATGCGCTGGCCCAGCAGAGCAGCGACACGAAGAAGAGCTCGCCCGCGCCGGCCGCCGGCAAGCGCCACACGCTCGCGGCGACGCTCGAGACCGTCCAGTGGGGCTGGCTCGATCCGAAGGAGCCGCCGAAGCTCACCGTCGACTCCGGCGACACCGTCTCGATCGAGACGATGATGCACTCCCACGACAAGGTGCGGCCCGGGATCACGATGGACGAGATCGTCGCGCTGCGGCGCGCCAACCCCGGCGGCGGGCCGCACTCGATGACCGGGCCCGATCTACGTCAACGGCGCCGAGCCGGGCGACGTGATGGAGATCCGGATCGTCAGGATCGTGCCCAAGCCGTTCGGGATCAACTTCAACCTGCCCGGCAAGGATTTCCCGACGATCGGCGCGCTGGCGCCCGAGATGCCCGACGGGTTCATCACGTTCTTCACCCTCGATCTGCAAGAAGCGCCAGGCCGAGTTCAAGCCGGGGATCACGCTCGACCTGCAGCCGTTCCCCGGCACGCTCGCCGTCGGCATCGATCCCAACGACCCGTCGCCGCGCAAGGGCGGCGCGACGAGACCCGATGGCGCCGGTCTCCACGCTCCGGCCGTGGAAGAACGGCTCGAACATGGACATCAACGAGCTGCAGCGAGGGCTCCACGATCTTCATCCCGGTCTTCGTCAAGGGCGGGCTCGATCTGGACGGGCGACTCGCACTGCCGGCAGGGCAACGGCGAGGTCAACCTCACCGCGCTCGAGTGCTCGTATCGAGAGATCGCGCTCCAGCTCGATCGTCCGCAAGGACATGAAGCTCGAGTGGCCGCGGATCGAGACCAAGACCGCACTGGATCACGACCGGCTTCGACGAGGATCTCAACAAGGCGATGGTCAACGCCGTGCGAGAGGCGTGGACTTCCTCGAGCAGCAGCAAGCTGGTGCCGATGAGCCGCTACGAGGCGTACTCGCTGAGCTCGATGGCCGCCGACTGCCGGTGTCGCAGGTGGTGGACGTGCGCAAGGGCGTCCACTGCATGATCCCGAAGTCGATCTTCACCAAGAAATCGTAGGTGCTGCGGGCGCTCGCCCTCGTCCTGCTCGCCGCGATCCCGGCGCACGGCCGGCGGCGTGCTGGACGTCGTCACCACCTCGACGGATCTGAAGGCGCTCGTCGAGGCGGTCGGCGAGCGAGCGCGTGACCGTCGAGAGCCTGGCGCCCGCGCTCCACGAACCCCACGCCGTCGACGTCAAGCCGGGTCAGCTCGCACGGCTCAAGTCGGCCGCGCTGCTGGTCCGCGTGGGTCTCGACCACGAGCCGTGGCTCGCGCGCGTGCGCGCGCTCGTGAACGATCCCCGCTTCGCGCCGGGCGGCGCGGCGGATCTCGACGTCTCCAGCGGGATCGATCTCCTCCAGGCCGAGACGCCGCGAGTGAAAAGCGGCCCGGGCGTGCACGTGCACGGGTTCGGCAATCCGCACTACTGGCTCGACCCGATGAACGCGCGGCCGATGACGCAGACCATCCTCGACGGGCTCTCGCGCCCTGCGCCCGACGCCCGCGAGGCATTTACCCAGAGCCGGGCTCTCTTCCTCGCGAGGCTCGACGCGGGCGTGGCCCGCTGGACCGGCGCGCTGGCGCCGTACCGCGGCGCGCGTGTCGTGGTCTTTCACGACAGCTGGCCCTATTTCGCGCGACGCTTCGGCCTCGTGATCGTGGCCGCGGTCGAGCCGGTGCCCGGCGTGCCGCCGACGCCCGCGTTCCTGGCGTCGCTGACGACGAGCATGAAGGATGCGGGCGTGCGGGTCCTGATCGTCGAGCCGTCCGCGAGCCGCTCGATCGCCGACCGGGTGGCCGCGTCGAGCGGCGCGCGCGTCGCGACGCTCATCCCTCCGTCGGCGGCGACCCCGAGGCGCGCGACTACCTGCAGCTGTTCGAGCTCAACGTGCGACGACTCGTCGAGGCATTGGGCGGGGCGCGCTGAGTCTCGCCTGATGATCGAGTTTCTGTGGGCCCCGTTCGTCGCGTGCCTGGTGTTGACGGCGATCCACGTCTATCTCGGACTTCATGTGCTGGCCCGCGGCGTGATCTTCGTCGACCTGGCGCTCGCCCAGATCGCGGCGCTCGGCGTCACGGTCGCGTTCCTGGCTGGACACGAGATCCAGAGCGAGGCCTCGTACTGGTATGCGCTGGTCTTCACGCTCGGCGGCGCCGCTCTCTTCGCCGTGAGCCGTACGCGACGCACGCCCGTGCCCCAGGAGGCGATCATCGGAATCGTCTACGTCGTCTCCGCGGCGGCGGCGGTCCTCGTCATCGATCGCGCGCCGCAGGGCGGTGAGCACATCAGGCAGATCCTGGTCGGGAGCATCCTGACCGTCACGCCCGTCGAGGTCGGGACTCTGGCACTCCTCTACGCGCCGATCGGTGTGCTGCACTGGCTCGTCCGCCGGCCGCTCCTCGACATCTCGTTCGATCCGGACGGCGCCGGCGCGGGACGGGCCGTGCGCGCATGGGACTTCGTGTTCTACGCGTCGTTCGGCGTGGTCGTGACGAGCTCGGTCCGGCTCGCGGGCGTGCTGCTGGTCTTCGCCTATCTGGTCGTACCGGCCACGGCCGCCGCCCTGCTCGCGCGCTCGGCGCGGGGCCGTCTGCTCGCCGGATGGACGTTCGGAGTCCTGGTCAGCCTGGGCGGCCTCGCCGCATCGTGGACGTGGGACCTGCCGACCGGCGCGACCGTGGTCGTGGCGTTCGGCGTGCTCGTGGCAGGCGTCGGGATCGCGCACGCGGCTCGCGCGGGAGCTCGAGCCACCCGGGAGCGCGGCATCGAGGCGCTGCGAGGCGCCGCGATCGTCGTGTGCGCGCTCGTCGGGCTCGCCGGGCTCTTGCTGGTGTTCGTGCCGCGGATGGACCACTGGTGGCTCGACTGGCTGGAGGCCTCGGTTCCCGCAGCCGAGACCTTGTTTCTGAGCTCCGACGAGCGCGACACGCGTCGTGACGCCGTCGAGGACGTGCAGCGCGACGTCGCCGAGATCGAGCGCGTCCGCGCGATGCAGCGCGAGGCGCAATGGGGCACGCGGCCGGTGACCGAGGAGATGCAGGAACGGATGCGGCAGTATCTCGCCGGGCGCGCGGAGATCCTCGCGGGTGACCGGTTGGTGCTGCAGGCCCTTCGGGCGCGGGCCCGGGCGCGCCAGCGCTGGTGGCTCGGCGTGCCGCTGATGATTCTCGGCGCAGGCGGCGCGCTCTACCTGGCGCGCCGGCCGGCTACTTAGCGGGGTAGGTGTAGAAGCCCTTCCCGGTCTTCCGCCCGAGCTGCCCGGCCATCACCATGCGCTTGAGCAGCGGGGGCGGCGCGTAGCGCGCTTCGCGGAACTCCTCGAACATCACCTCGGCGACGTACATCGTCGTGTCGAGGCCGACGAGATCGAGGAGTGTGAACGGGCCCATCGGGTAGCCACAGCCGAGCTTCATCGCCAGGTCGATGTCCTCCAGCGAGGACAGCCCGCTCTCGTAGACCCGGATCGCATCGAGCAGGTAGGGCACGAGCAAACGGTTGACGATGAACGCGGTCGAGTCCTTCGTCTGCACCGGCGTCTTGCCGACGGCCTGCACCCACTCGGTGGCCGTCTTCACCGCGCCGTCGTCCGTCAGGATCGTGCGGACGACTTCCACGAGCTTCATCAGCGGCACCGGGTTGAAGAAGTGAAGCCCGAGCACCTGCGCCGGCCGCCCGGTGGCGGCCGCCATCGCGGTGACATTGCACGAGGAGGTGTTCGACGCGAGGATCGCGTGGGGCGCGCAGATCTTGTGGAGCTTGGCGAACGTTTCGTTCTTGAGCGCCTGATTCTCGGTCATCGCCTCGACGACGAGGTCGCAGGACTTCAGATCGTCGAGTCGCGTGGTCCCGGCGATGCGCCCCAGCGCCGCGTCCTTGGCCTTGGCGTCGAGCTTTCCGCGGCTGGCGAGGCCTTCGAGTGTCTCTCGCAGCCGGCCGAGCCCGCGCTTGACCAGCTCGTCGTTGGCCTCGACGAAGAGCACCTGGAATCCGGCCTGAGCCGACACCTGGACGATGCCGGAGCCCATGAGACCGCAGCCGATGACACCGACGTTCGTGATGGTCATGCGAGGTCCTTCGTGGAGGGTCGGTTACTTGCGGACGGCGCGACCGGGCAGAGGCGGCCCTTCGTAGTGAGTCCCGGGAGGACACGGATTCCTCACGGTCATGACCATCGAGCCGTATCGCACCGTTCCATCGGGTTGGATCTCACCGTCGGCCCGGCGCGGCGGGGGCCCCGGCTCTTTCATGGCCCGATCGAACGCGGCATCGCGGGTCTCGGAGATCGGCGCGGACATACGCAGGAGCATCGACGCGCTGATCTGCGATTTCGCCTCGTCCGCAACCGCCACCGCGGACCAGCCGCCGATCAGGACCACCGCGCCCAAGACTGTGACGAGCTTATTCATACACGATGAGTGAATGGAGCGTCTGCTCCTTCAGCTTGTCCCGACCCTGAAGAAATGCGAGCTCGATCATGAATGCAACCCCGACGACCTGTCCGCCGAGCTGCCGGATGAGCCTCAAGGTTGCCCCCATCGTACCACCGGTGGCGAGGAGGTCGTCCACCGCGAGCACCCGCTGGCCGGGCTTGATCGCGTCCTCGTGCATGGCGAGCGCATCGCGGCCGTATTCGAGCTCGTATTCGACTTCGATGGTCTTACCCGGCAGCTTGCCCGGTTTGCGAACCGGAACGAAGCCCGCCTTCAGCTGGTGCGCGATCGCGCCGCCCATGATGAAGCCCCGCGACTCGACACCGACGACGACGTCGACGCGCGCCGCCTGATACCGCTGGACGAACGCGTCGATCACATAGCGAAAAGCCGGGCCGTCCTTGAGGAGCGTCGTGATGTCTTTGAAGAGGATGCCCTCGGTCGGGAAGTCCTTGATGTCACGGATCTTCCCTTGAGGTCGGCGATGTCCATCGGCGGCTATCTTAACCCGATGGCGCGGTGCGCTAGACGCCAATGTGTCCGGCGCCGTGGCAGCGTGACACCCTTTGCCGACCAAACGTCAGGATGCTGACGTCGGCGCTCGGGCGGCGGCAACCGCTCAAAAGCTCGGATTTTCAGCCGCAGCCACCGAGACTGGCCCCCGTGGCACCCTCCTTGCTCCCCCACGGCGCCAGCATCACTGGAGGAGGTAGGGGATGTTGCTCCCGGAACAAGTGCAGCGCCTGGTCGAGCTGGCCCTGGCGGAGTTCGCCCCGGAGTGGCAGGTCACCGGACTCTGCTCCGAGCTCAGCCTGCACAACCCGGATCACTGGGTTTCCGGCCTCGGAACGTTCGGGCTCATCCTGAGAAATCGCGAGAGCCGGAGCGCCAAGGTGCTCGGCTGGCGCAGCGGCGACTTCAGGAGCGCGACCTACCATCGCGGGATCTCGTATCGCGTGCTCGAGGCGTACGCCGACCGCATCACGGATCCGATTCGCCGCTACTTCGAAGAGATCGGCCTGCTGATGCCGGGCCGGGTCTCGACGCGAAGCAGCCAGGCGACCGCGGCTCGTTCCAGCATCAACTACGCCGGTTAGTCATCCCTCGAGCCGCTCGATGGCCGCCGGCAGATCGGCGAGCCTCGGGATGGTGAGGTCGGGCCGGTTCGAGTTCCCCGCGACGACGACGTCACCTGAATCACCCGCATCCCCGCCGCCCGCGCTCCCTGCACGTCGAGAATCGGATCGTCACCAACGTGGACGGCCGTCGCGGCGTCGGCGCCCATCGCACGCAAGGTCAACGCGAAGATCTCGGGCGCGGGCTTTCGAATTCTGACCTCGTCGGAAAACGTGGTCTGCTCGAAGTACCCCAGTAGTCGAAATCGGCCGAGCAGCTGCCGGAGGGTCGCGCCGGGCGTGCGCATGATGTTCGACACGAGCGCCAGCTTGTAGCCCGAGCCCTTGAGGGTTTCCAGCGCAGCCAGGGCCCCGTCGTCGACGGCCGGAGGCAAAAGCAGGATCGGGCGCGAGTACGCGTCGAGCAGCGCCGTCAGCAGCGCCGGCGGGATGCGTCGCGGCAGCGAGGGATCGAGCGCAGCCAGGATCGCGCGAACGTGATCGAGGCCGGGTACGTCACGGTGTGTGGACCAGATCCGGCTCGAGATACGCTCCCGACTCGTCGTAGGCGCGGTCGAGCGACGACGTCGACGCCGAGAAGCCGGCCGCTGCGAGCAGGGTCGCAAAATCGGCCATGCGCCGCTTCTTGTAGCGGTTGTCGCTCGCCGGACCATCGAAGAGCAAGGTGCCCCAGAGGTCGATCGTGATGGTTTCGACCTTCACCCGTCACCGCTTGAAGTTCGGCGCCCGCTTTTCCAGGTAGGCGTTCATGCCCTCGCGCGGCTCGCCGGTGGCGTACGCGGTGGCGAACGCATTGATCCCATAGCGCACCGCCGTCGCGAGATCGGTCTCGCGCCAGCGGACGATCAGCTCTTTCTGCAGGCGGACGGCCTCGGGGCCGCTCGCGAGAATCGCCGCGACGAGCTCATCGACCGTGGCGCGCAGGCGATCGCCGGGCACGACGCGGTTCACGAGTCCCCAGTCGAGCGCCTGCGCCGCGGTGATCGGCATCCCGGTCAACAGCATCTCGGCGGCCCGGCCGGGTCCGATCATCGGCGGGAGCAGCGCCGCCTGGATCACGGACGGGACGCCGACACGCACTTCGGGCAAACCGAACGACGCGCTCTCCACCGCCACGCGCAGATCGCACGCCAGCGCGAGCTCGAAGCCGCCACCCAGGCAGGGCCCGTTGACCGCGGCGATCACCGGGAACGGCGCCCGGTGGACGGCCGCGATCGCGTCGTGGAGTGTGGTGATCAGCTCTCGAGCCCGGGCCGTGTCGAGATCGCGCAGGACGCGCACGTCCATGCCGGCCGTGAAGGCGCGCCCGCTCCCGGTGATCACCGCGACTCGCGTCTCTCGATCGGACGCCAGCGCCTGAAAGGCGTCGCACACGGCTTGGATCAGGGTCGGCTCGAAGAGGTTGAGCGGCGGACGATCGAGCGTGCACCAGACCGCGGCGCCCGCTCGCTGGATCGTGAGTGGCGCCCCACTAGTACCGGCGCATCGAGGTGTCGACGGTGCGGGCCCAGTGGTCCAGCCCGCCGCGGAGGTTCTTGACGTTCTTGAAGCCGCGCTGCCGGAGATAGTCGGCGACGGCGGCGCTGCGCACGCCCTGGTGGCAGTAGACGACGATCTCGTCGTCGGCGTTCAGCTCGTCGACCCTGAGCTCCATCTCCTCGATCGGAATGTGCACGGCGTTCTCGAGTCGGGCCAGCCGGGTCTCCCAGTCCTGGCGGACGTCGAGCAAGAGCGGGCGATCGCTACCGGCCAGACGCGCCTTCAGCTCCTGCGGGGTGATCTCGTCCATCTCGCCGCTCCGTTAGCGGGGCGCCGGGCGGCCGACCAGAAAATCCACGAGCCAGCCGTTCACCGCCTCGACGTGTTCGATCTGCGGGAAGTGTCCGCACGCGTCGACCCAGCGAACCGCCGCGTGCCGGAGCACGCCGGCGACTTCCGCGCAATGCTCGGCGGGCACCACGCGATCCTGGCGGCCGTGGATCAGCAGCACCGGGAGCTGCAGTGTCGTCAGCGCGCGGCGATAGTCCTCGCAGTGAGTCTCGAAATCGACGCGCACGTCACGCAACGTGGCCAGATAGGCCGCGCGCGCCACGCCGTCCGTGCGCGAGGCGTAGCCGTGGTCCACGAAGAAATCGACCTCGCGACGATCGGGCGCATGGAAACAGCGCGCGAGCGCGGCCTTGTAGAGCTTGGCGCTGCCGCCGAGCGACAGAGCTCGCCGAGACCGCGGAGCGCGACGAGGCGGTAGATCCAGGATGGACGGTAGCTGCAGCCGGGCACGACGCCTCCGACGAGCGCGAGCCGCTCGACCCGCGTCGGATGCGTCAACGCGAGCGTGATGGAGACGGCGCCGCCGAGCGAGTGGCCCACCAGCGAGGCCTGCGCGAGCCCGAGCCCATCCATGAAGCCGCGGAGCGCGTTCGCGAAATAGCCGAGCCGATAATGCGTGCGCGGTTTCGCGGATTCGCCGAATCCCGGGAGGTCAACGGAGAACACCGTGGCGCGGCCGGCGAGCGGACGCACGTTGTGGCGCCACGACTCGGCGAAGCCGCCGAGACCGTGAACGAAGATGACGGCGGGCCCGCGACCTTCGACCACATAGTGCAAGCGGAGCCCGTCGACTTCGCCTCCGCGCAGCTGCAGTTCCGGCATGGGGCTACGATTCTACCAGACGAAACGGCCCCTCAGGTGAACAGGTCGAGGCGGCGTGGACTCGTTCGGCGTGGGCTGGCCGAGGAGCCGCTTCATCATCAGCGCGTTCTTCACCGGGTAGTCGCGGTTGTTGTTGTTGAAAGAGATGAAGACTTCCTCCGTCTCCTCGCCGACCGCCTCGATTTCCGGTAACAGCGCCCGCAGCTCCCCTTCACTGTAGAGATAGTCGTACTTCTCCCGCACCGACGGCGCTTCGCCGCGGAGCTGGCGCAGCCACCCTCCGCGTTGCGGCCGTGGAGCCGGAAGACCGCCGTCGGCGCCGTCGCGGTGGTGACGCGTGGGATCGCGTGGCCGGCCGGTGGCGCGTCGACGATGACGTGGGCGAGCCGCGCGTCGGTCAGAGCCCGCAGTGTCTCGTCGAGGTGGTCGGGAAGCCACGAGCGATGGCGGAACTCGATCGCGATCGTCCAGCCCGGCAGCCGGGCCGGCAACGAGGCAAGATATTCGAGCCGGGTCGAGTCGAAATGGACCCACGGCGCGAACTGGAAGAGCACATAGCCGAGCTTGCCGGCCTCGGCGATCGGCCGCACGGCGGTCCGGAACAGGTGAAACGCCCGATCGACGGCCTCCGGTGAGAAGCTCGTGGCGTCGATCTCGCCGCGGCGCGTGCGCCGCGGGCTCGTCGGCAAGAGGGCGGTGAGGTCCGCCGGCACGGTCTCCGCGCGCGGATGATGGCCGGTCAGCAGCGAGTAGGCCTTCACGTGGAAGACGAAGCCCGCCGGGGTGCGATCGACCCAGCGCTGCGTGTTCCGGATATCGGGGATCGCATAGTAGGAGCTGTTCACCTCGACGACGTCGAACACGCTCGCGTAGTGGCGCAGTCGCGCCTCGGCCGACATGGACTTCCGCGGATAGAAGGTCCCCGACTCGATGAGCGCCGGGTCCGCCCACGCGCAGATCCCGACGCGTGTGCGCCTGCTCACCTAGACGATCTTCTCGTAGATGCCCGGCGGGATCACGCGATAGACGTGAATCGGCTGGGAGACGTTCTTGAACGCCCGCTCGCCGAGGCTCTCGAGGACGAAGTGGCCGCGGATTCGGTCGGCGGTGGTGGGGCCCACGACGATCTCGCCGCCCTGCGCCGAGCCGGCGAAGCGCGCCGCCACGTTGGTCGTCGGCCCCGTGGCGGTGAACGTCCAGCGTTGCCCGGCGCCGGTGCCGAGCTTGGTCGCGCCGACGAGCGCCTCGCCGGTGTTGATGCCCATGTGGAGCTGGATCGCCGGGAACATGCCGCCGTACTCTTCGTTGAGCGTGCCCGTGCGCTGGTGAATGGCGAAGGCGGCTCGCGTCGCGTTGAGCGCGTGGTCGGTCGAGCTGCGCTCCGACTGGAAGATGACCATCAGGCCGTCGCCGGCCGTCTCGTTCACGTCGCCGTGATGGCTCTGGATGATTTCCAGAAAGCTCGAGAAATACGTCTGCACGAGCTGGTTGAGCCGCTTCGCGTCGAGCTGCTCGGACAGCTTCGTGTAGCCCGGCGATGTCGAGGAACACCACCGAGACCTCGACCGTCCGCTTCTGGAGCTCGGTCGCGTTCGGATTCAGCTCGAGCAGCTTCTTGACGGCGTCGGGCACGAACTTCGCGAGCTCGCCCTTCAGCTGCTCGAGGAGCGCCAGCCGCTGGCGCGACTCCTGAAGATTCTGGAGCGCGGTCTCGAGCTCCTTGTTCTTCGTCTCCAGCTCCGAGTGGGCTCGAGAGAGCCGCGACGTCATGTCGTTGAACGCGCCGCCCAGGTCGCCGATCTCGTCGCGCGCGGCGGCCGGCGCCCGCGCCTCGAAGTCGCCGTCGCCGATGCGCCGGGCCACCGCCGAGAGCGCGGCGATCGGCCGTACGACGACGGAGCTCATCGCCACCGTCAGGACGGCGGCGGCGGCCAGGATCGTCAGCGCCGCGATGAGGAGCTGCCGATTCCGGTGGCGCCTGACCTCGGCGAAGACAGGCTCCATCGAGGTCGCGACCCGCACGACCGCCCGAACCTTGTGATCGCTGCCGTGGCAGCCCTGACACTTTTCCTTGTTGAGGATTGGATAGTGCATCGTGAAGAGGGAGACGCCGTTGTCGATCTCCAGCGACTCCTGCGTCGTGAGGGTCTCGAGCGCCCGCGTGAAGAGCGGACCCGTCATCGTCGTGCCCGGCGCCCGCTGCATCTTCGCGATGTTCTTCATGACCTCGTCCGAGAGCCCGGCGTTGCGAGCCACCTCGGTCGCCGTGCGCCATGTCGGTGAACGCCTCGACCCCGTTGCGGCGGTAGATCATCAGCGATTCGAGCGGCGAGGCATCCTCGACCGGCCGGGCCCGCAGCTCGCGCAGCTCCTGGATGAGGCTCCGCGTCACGTCGGGCCGCTCCTGGAGCATCGCGGCCTCGATGCTCGCCACGACCGCCTGGGTCAGCCGGCGGGCCGCCTGCTTGTTCTGCTCCACGAGCGCCGCCGATTCGCGCCGGATCGTCACGATCGTCGAGACGCCGAAGCCGACGATCAGGACGGCCACGATGAGCAGGGTGATCTTGAGCGCGAGCCGCGAGCGGAACATCGCGTTCCTCCTCAGGAAGCGTGCCGGCATTATAGGCCCGGTGTAGAATTCGGACGATGGCACCGCCGCGCGACAGCTTCGAGGAGTTCGAGGCGACCAGCCTCTTCTGTCCACGCTGTCGGCGCGCGACGCCGGCCCGCAAGAAGCTTCTGCTCGTCCTTCCCTCCGGCACCAAGTACGACTACGTGTGCGCCGAGTGCGGCACCGCCGTCGGCGGCAAGATGGACAACGACCCGAGCGAGTTTCATCGGACGATTCCCCGGCCACGACGCGACTACCACGCCGCCCGCGCTGAGTCTAACCCGTCGCTCGCGGTAACTCTGCGTCGTTTCAGTCGTTCCGTCCTGGAATTCTGCCCCTGCCGGTTGTGGATATCCGGAACGAACCAACATCCTGTTGCGTAGTCCATCGGCCCGTGCAATACTTCAAAAACTTCACCTTCACCTTCCAGCAGTCACAGCTGAATCAGGCAGTCACGGTCGAATCGGGTAGTCACGTAGTCGTGAATCAGGTAGGGTCGCGTACAAAAACAGTAAGGAGGGGCTGCATGCGCAGACTTAACAGAGTGCTCGCGAGCTTGACGTTGGTAGGCGCGATCGCCCTTGGTGGAGTCGTGCTGACGCGCCAGGTCCTGGCTGTCGCAAACGAGGCCAACACGGAGCGGCTGAATCGAGCGGTCCTGGCGTACATCGGCGAGAAGAACCCGGGCGCCCCTATCAAGGCGTTCCAGCACTTTCCGGAAGTCCTCTTCGCCGAGAGCGAGCGCACGCAGATCGATCACTGCATGGCCTTGGCGCAGGCGGAGATCGAGTCGGAGTTCAAGCACGATGCCGTCGGCAGCGCCGGGGAGGTAGGACTCTTCCAGACACTGCCGTCGACCGCCGCTCTGTTCGAGTCGAAAGTCGGCCCCTTCAAGCGTCCGGTCCTCAAAGGACAGCGCGATCTCGGCGATCTGGCGATCCCGACCGTGAGCACGCAGTTCGCGATGGCCTACCTGCGCGACATCATGACGCGCAAGCCCAACATCAAAGACGCTCTGACGGAGTACAACGGTGGTCCAGCCGGTCGGCACCCGGCCTACTACCGGATGGTGATGGGCGCCTACGTGGAGATCCTCGAGCGCTCCGGAGCTCAAGTGCCGCTACCAGGCGGCGCCGAAGAAGCCGCCGGCGCTCGCGCTCCTCGCGCGGATCTAGCGCTCGGCGACGGGCGGCGCGGCGCGCGCGCTTCGATCCTGGAAGAAGAAACGGGCGCGCGCCCTCGCCAGCACCTCGGAAGTCTCGAGCTCCTCGATGGAGCCTTCGACGTCGACGTAGCGGTCATAGCGCGCGGTCAGGCGTCCACGTCCAAGCAGCGGGGTCTCGAGGGGCACGGGCTTCACGAAGCGCACGGTGATCTCACCCGTGACGGAGAGCCGGCCGGTCGCGTTGACCGCCGCACCGGCCAGCACTTCGTCGAGATACGCGGTGACGATGCCGCCGTGGGTCGCGCCCCGCGGTCCCTCGTAGCGCGCCGGGACCAGGATCGGCGCCAGCACGCCCTCGCCGGTCTTGAAGGTGCGTACCCGTAGACCGATCGGGTGTCGAGGCCCGCAGCCGAAGCACTCGGAGAACGTGTCGCCCGGGTCCTTCGAGAGAAATTGCTCCTCGAGCGTCGCGAAGCGGGCCCGGAACACCTCGGGAAGTGGGTCGCCGGCCGGCACTTACAGTGCGTCGATCCCGCGCGCGAGAGCGAAGTCCTTCGTCGTCAGCCCGCCGTCGGAGTGAGTCCACACCGAGACCGTGACCTCGTTGTAGCGAATGGTCATATCGGGATGGTGGTTCGCCCGCTCGGCGAGCGCGGCCACCCAGTTGATGAAGACCATCGCCGCCTTGAAATCCGGAAAGCGATAGGTTCGCTCGATCGCCTTGCCGGCGCGCTTCCATCCCGGCGTCTGCGCGAGCTCGGCCGTGACCTGCGCGTCCGCGAGCGGGCTCATCGCGACACCCAGCGCCGCAGAAACGGCGCCCACTCGTCGAGCGATCGCGTCGGCTTGCCCACCACCTTCGCCTCGTCGTCCCAGCGCCGCAGCGCGACGGCGTCACGCGCCCACCGGTGTCCGGCGAACCGCGCGGCGTCGTCCGGCGACATGACGCCGCCCTGGAGCCGGAGCGTGTGGCGCGAGGCCCGGCGAGAGGCGATCGAAGTACCCCGGCTCAGTCGCGCACAGGTAGCGCTTGGCGTCGGCGTGCATGCGCACGCACCACGCGACGCGCTCGGGCACCCACGGCGCCAGAAGGTCGGCGCCGAGCTCGTGATGGCCTCGGGCGCTCGGGCCGGTCCGCATCGCCTCCAGGGTATCGGCCACGAGCGACTGATCGATCGCGTACCGGCCGACGTCGTGCAACAAGCACGCGAGCTGCAGCTCCTCGTCGGCCGACCCTCGCGAGCGAGCTCGGCGCACTGGAGCGCGTGCTCCAGCTCGGAGACGACCTCGGCGCCGTACCGGCGCGCCCCGGAGCCCGCCAGCGCCGCGAGGAGCCGGTCGGCCATCGCGGTCATACCTTGGCGAACTTCTGCAGCGACCGGATCTCACGCGGCGGCTTCAGGTCGCGGCCGAGCGCCGTCCACGACACTTCCGCCACGTACAGGTCGCCGCGCGAGTCGACGACGCAGCCGTGCGGGGCGACGAATTCCCCGGGCTTCTCGCCGGCGAAGCGGCCGCCGACGCGGCCCACCCGCTCGCCCTTGAGCGTGACGATGCTCACGCGCGCGCCGATGTTCGGCACCTCGGCGCTGACCGCGAGCGCCGCCGGCAGCTCGCCGACGTAGAGCAGCCCCCGTTGCGCCGATCGGCGAAGAGCCCGCACGGCCGGTAGAGGTTGCTGAGCTGCGTGAGGTACTTGCCCTTGTCGTCGAAGATCTGCACCCGGTGGTTCTCGCGGTCCGCGACGTACACGCGCCCCTCGGCGTCGGTGGCGATGTTGTGCGGGATGTTGAAGCAACCTGGATCGGTACCGGGCTCGCCCCACGAGAAGAGCAGCCGCCCCTTCGGATCGTACTTGTGGACGCGCGAGTTTCCGTATCCATCCGAGACGTAGATGTCGCCCGTTCTTGGGGCACAGCGCGACGTGCGTCGGACCGGTTGAACGGCTTGCCGCCGTGCAGGGACGACGGCGTGTCGGGATCGCCCAGGGTCAGCAGCAGCTTGCCCTCGGGCGTGAACTGCCTGACGGTGTGATGCAGGTCGTCGGTGAGCCAGAGCGTGCCGTCCGGGCCGATCGTGATCCCGTGGGCGCGCCGGAATACGCCCTCGCCCCACGATCTCAGGAATTTCCCTCGCGGTCGAACACGATGACCGGGTGCTCACCGCGATTGAACACGTGCACGTTGTCCTTCGCGTCGACCGCGACGCTCGTCGCCTCGACGAACGACCACCCCTCGGGCAGCCGCCCCATCCTTCGACCGGACGATAGTTCATGCGTGTGACCTCCCCGGGTCCGCGCCTATACTGCCACAACCTTGACGACAATCTCATGAGCACGCCCATCGGCCTTTCCGTCAAACGCCGCGGAAGATCGTCGCTTTCCTCACCGGGCAGGGCCGCTACGTCGACGACCTGCGCCTGCCCGATCTCCTGCACGCGGCGATCGTGCGAAGCCCTCACGCCCACGCCCGCATTCTCGGCATCGACGCGCACCGCGCGCTGGCCGCTGCCGGGTGTGGTCGCGGTTCTCACGTTCGCCGACCTGCCGGAGTGCGCGCGCCGCGGTGCCGCCGCTCGTGCCGTCGCCCCGGCTCAGGCCCTACGCTCAGCCGGCGATCGCGGGGCCGAAGGCTCGTCACGCCGGCGAGGCAGTGGCGGTGGTGGTTGCCGACGACGTTTATCGCGCCACCGATGCCGCCCAGCTCGTCGACGTTCACTACGACGTGCTGCCGGCGGTCGCAACGGTCGACGCGGCGCTCGCGACCGGCGCCGCGCGCGTGTTCGACGAGTGGCCCGACAACGCCGCCGGCCCGTCCGACGGCGTGGTCGGCGACATCGCCCGTGGCTTCGGTGAAGCGCACGTGGTCGTCGAGGCGCGGCTCACCGTGCCGCGCGTGGCCGCGATGCCGATCGAGCCTCGCGGCGTGCTGGTCCAGCCCGAGGCTCCGGACGGTCGGTTGACGATCTGGACGTCGACCCAGGTGCCGTTCGCCGTCCGCGCCGCGATCGCCGCGGCCTTGAGCCTCGCCGAAGAACAAGTCCGCGTGATCGCGCCGGACGTCGGCGGCGGCTTCGGCGCCAAGGGTCACGTCTATCCCGAGGACGTCCTGCTGCCCGCGGTGGCGCGCCGCCTGCGGCGGCCGGTGAAATGGATCGAGACGCGTCGCGAGCACTTCATGGCCACGGCGCCCGATCGCGATCAGCGCCATCGAGCGCGCCTCGGCGTCGCCCGCGACGGCGCGATTGCCGCGGTCGAGACGGAGTTCACGCGCGACGGCGGCGCCTATCCGGTGATCGGCGACGTGATCTCGCTGAACACGATCAACCATCTGCCGGGGCCGTACCGGATCGCGCACCTCAAGGGCTCGGCCGTCAACGTGGTGACGCACAAGACGTTCAGCGCGGCCTACCGCGGCGCCGGACGGCCCGGAAGTCGCCTACGTCCTCGACCGGCTTCTCGACCGCGCAGCACGCCGCGCCGGTCTCGATCCGGCGGCCCTGCGGCGCCGCAATCTCATTCGCCCGGAGGAGATGCCCTACACGACCGGGCTGCGGTACCGCGACGGCGTTCCGATCGTCTACGATCCCGCCGACTATCCGGTTGCGTTCGACCGCCTGCTCGCGCGCTTCGGCTACGACGAGTGGCGCGCCACGCAGACGGCGCGGCGCGCGTCACCGCGGCCGATCGGGATCGGCCTGTCCGCCTACCTCGAAGGGACGGGCATCGGGCCGTTCGAGGGCGCCGACGTCAAGATCGATCCGAGCGGGATGATCTATCTCCAGATCGGCGTCTCCTCGCAAGGCCAGGCGCACGAGACCACCCTGGCGCAGGTGTGCGCGGCCGAGCTCGGCGTCGAGACCGAGCGCATCGTCGTCGTAGGCGGCGACACCGCCGTCGTCGGCTACGGCAACGGCACGATCGCGAGCCGCGTCGCCGCGGTGGCGGGCCCGGCGGTGGCGCGCACCTCGCGCGAGGTCGCGCGAAAGGCGCGGCTCGTCGCCGGCGAGCTCCTCGAGTGCGCGCCGTCCGACGTCGTGCTCGCCGGCGGCCGCGCGCACGTCGCCGGCATGACCGAGCGCGGCGTCGATATCGGGCGGCTGGCGCGCGCGTCGCTGCGGAGCCCGACTCTGCTGCGAGACGGCGCCCCCGGTCTCCATGCGTGCGCGTTCTTCCGCCCGGAGACGGTGACGTGGGCGTTCGGCGCGCACGCCTGCGCTCTCGAGGTCGACGTCGAGACCGGGGCGCTACGCCTGCTGCGCTACGTCGCGGTGCACGACTGCGGCCGCCCCTCAACCCGATGATCGTGGAGGGCCAGCTTCACGGCGGAATCGTCCAGGGTATCGGCGCCGCGCTGGCCGAGGAGCTCATCTACGACGACGCGGGACAGCTTCTGACCGGCTCGCTGATGGAGTACGGCGTGCCGAAGGCCGACCAGGTGCCGCCGCTCGAGGTCATCGCGCTCGATTTTCCGTCGACGCGCAACGAGCTGGGCGTGAAGGGCGTCGGCGAGAGCGGCATCATCTCGCCCGTCCCGGCGATCGCCAACGCGGTCGAGGACGCGCTGGCCGACCGCGGCGTCGAGATCACGCGCGTGCCGCTGACCTCGGCGAGCGTGTGGAAGCGCTTCGCGCGGCCCGGTCGCGGTCCGAATCGCCGTAGCCCTTCCGCGATTTGCAGGCGCCCTCCACCCATCCGCCCGTCTGCCGCGTATAACTGTTCGAGATGGACGAACGCGCGTTCGCCCGCACCGCCGAAGAGTACGCCGCCCGGCTGTACGCGGTGGCCTACCGCCTGCTCGGCAACCGAGCCGACGCGGAGGACGCCGTCCAGCGGGCGCTGCTGAAGGCCTTCGAGGCGCGCGAGTCGTACGTCAGCCGGTGGGCGGTGTCCACGTGGCTCTATCGCGTGCTCACGAACGTCTGCATCGACGAGCTGCGCCGGCGCCGCCGCACACCGCCGGAAGAGCTGCCGCGCGGACGGACCGGCGCGGCGGTCGAGCGGCTGGACCTGGCGCGCGCGCTCGACACGGTGCCGCGTGAGGCGCGCGTGCTGCTGGCACTGCACTACGTGAACGGCCTCGGGTACCGCGAGCTCGCCACCATCAGAGGGATCTCGGTCAACACGGTCAAAAGTCAGCTCGCGCGAGGCAAGGCGATCTTGAAGCGAGCGCTGGAGGAATAGCGACATGGATCGGATCGACGCGATGCTCGGAGAGTTCTTCAAGCCCGAAGCGCCGCCGCGGCTGTCGGAGCGCCTCCTCGGCAGCCTCAGGGCCCGGCCGGCGAATCTCGAGAAGCTGGCCGATCGGTTCAGGATCGACGCGACGGAGCGTGGCGTGGCGCGGCTCTATCCCGGGCGCGGCGATCACGGCGCGTCCGCCCGGGCGCGGGCCCATGCCGAACGGGCTCGGCAAGAGCTGCGTGAATATCTGGCCGGCCGCCGGACGTTCTTCACGGTGGCGGTCGACCTGGACGGCGTCGGCGACTTCCAGGCGCGCGTGCTCGCCGAGGCGAACCGCATTCAGTTCGGCGAGGTCGACTCGTACTCGGCGCTCGCGCGACGCGTGGGCCATCCACGCGCCGCCCGCGCGGTCGGCAACGCGCTCGGCGCCAATCCGGTGCCGGTGATCGTCCCCTGCCACCGGATCGTTCGCGGCGACGGCACCTGGGGCCACTACGCGTTCGGTGGCGCGATGAAGACCCAGCTGCTGCGGCTCGAGCGCACGACCCCGGCGCTGATCGGCTGCACGAGCACGCGGATCATCTGCCGGCGCGGCTGCGCCCACGAGCAGCGAGTGGGCGAGGCCAATCGCATCGTCTTCGCGTCGGTCGCCGATGCGGCGAGCGTCGGATATCGACCCTGCCGCGTGTGCCGCCCGCCGGCCGCGGCGTGAGCGAGCGGCTGAGCGCGGCGACGCGAGCGATCGGCCCGTGTGTGTTAGAGCGATCGGGCCCGTGTGTTAGGATCCCGGCGATGCGACGGCTCCTGCTCTCGACGTGCCTGCTCGTCCTCGGCACGGCGGCCCACGCGGCCGCCGAGCTCCCGATCTTCGACGCCCACGTCCACTACAGCCGTCCGGACTGGGACGTCTACTCACCCGAGCGAGCGCTCTCGATTCTCACCGCGGCCGGCGTGCGCCGGGCGATCGTCTCGAGCACGCCCGACGACGGCACGCTGAAGCTCTACGAAAAGGCGCCGAAGACGGTGGTGCCGTTCCTGCGGTCCGTACCGCACGCGCGACGACATGGGAAAGTGGCACAGCGATCCGGGCGTGCAGGCGTACGTCGAGGAGCGGCTCAAGCGCGGAGTCTATCGCGGCATCGGCGAGTTCCACCTGAGCGTGGCCGACGCGGGCGGGCCGACCGTCAAGCGCGTCGCCGAGCTCGCGGCCGAGCGCGACCTGTTCCTCCAGGCCCACGTCGACGACGCGACGATCGAGAAGCTCCTGACGCTCTATCCGAAGGCGCGATTCCTGTGGGCGCACGCCGGCATGTCGGCGCCCGCGTCGACCGTCGGCCGCCTGCTCGAGCGGTTTCCCAAGCTCTACGTCGAGCTCGCGCTGAGGACCGACGTCGCCTCGGGCGGCAAGCTCGACCCGGAGTGGCGCGCCGTGTTCGTGAAGTATCCCGACCGCTTCATGGTCGGCACCGACACGTGGGTCACCTCGCGCTGGGAGGTGATGCGCGACTACCACCGCGACGTCCAGACGTGGCTCGCGCAGCTTCCGCCGGAGGTCGCCGAGGCGATCGCGTGGAAGAACGGCGAGCGGCTGTTTCCGACCCCGGCCGGGCCGTAACGGCTAGACGCCGCCCAGCAGGCGGCGATCGGAGTCATAGCGCAGGCGCGACAGCGCGTCGCTCTTGTCGGTCCACAGCACCTCGTCGACTTCGTGGTCGTGCTCGCCCACCTTCTCGAGCGGCCGCATGAGGTACCAGCGCACGGTCTTCTTGATCTGGCGGCCCTGCCGGCGAAACCAGTAGGTGACCGGCGCGAGCTCGCGCACCAGCTCGCACCGGTAGCCGGTCTCCTCGCGCACCTCGCGCAGCGCCGCGTCCGCGCTCGTCTCGCCGGTCGTCAGCGCGCCCTTCGGCAGGGTCCACACCGGCTGGCCGCGCAGGTCGCGGGCGCGGATCAGAGCACGCGGCCCTCTTCGTCGAGAACGAGGCCGCCGGCAGAGAATCTCGAACAGCACGCGAGAGCCGTCGCCCGGCACGATGTGATAATACCGCGGGGACCCCGCGTGACGGATCGCGTCGACCTGCTCGAGCACTTTCCCACCGGCTTCACGCCGCGACCGGAGCAGACCCGTCTCCTGGCGCACGCTCGCCGATGCCATCGGCGAAGCCCTCGAGGACCCGACGGCGCCACGCGTGTTTCTCGTCGAGGCGCCCCCGGCGTCGGGAAGAGCCACGTGGCCATGGCGCTCGCACGGTGGAGCGGCGACGCCTATCTCCTGACCTCCCAGAAGCTGCTGCAGGATCAGTACGAGCGCGAGTTCGGCGCCGACCTGCAGCTGGTCAAGGGACGCGACAACTACCTCTGCGAGCGTTACCCGGACATGCGAGTGCCGACGTCGCGGGCATGTGCCGGCGGCCGCGCGGGCCGGTCTGCCAGTGCCCGTACGCGCGGGCGAAGGCGGCGGCGCTCGCCGGCCCGATCTTCTGCACCAACACGGCCTATTTCGCGACGCTCCGCCACTGGCGCGCCGAGCAACTGCGGAAGCGCCGGATGTTGATCGTCGACGAGGCGCACAACCTCGAGGCCCAGCTCGTCAGCGTGTTCACGGTCGCGTTCCCGCCCGAGCAGGCCAAGGCGTGGTTCGGCGGGCCCCTGCCGCGTCTGGACACGGCGGAGGACTACCGCCGCCTCATGCGTGACCATCTCGAGCGGATGGAAGGGCAGCTCGAGACCGTGACGCGCGCGCTCGAGATCATGCGGCCGGCCGATGTACCACCCGAGACGTTCCTGCGCATGCCGCCCTCGCGCGCCGAGCAGGAGCTGATGGCGGAGCGGGAGAGTCTGGAGACCGCGCTCGCCCGTGTCCGCTTCTTCGTCGACGCCGAGGACCGGAGTGGATCGTGCGCTATCCGGCCGAGCCCTTGGCCACGCTCGAGCTGGTGCCGCTCAGCGTGGCCTCGATGGCCGGCGAGCTCCTGAGCGAGGCCGCGGATCTGATCGTGCTCTCGTCCGCGTTTCTCGGTCACCGGCAGGCGCTCGCCGAGTGCTTCGGGCTCGACGAGTCGCGCCTCCGGTCATTCGCGAGCGATTCGCCGTTCCCGCTCGACCAGCGGCGGATCGAGTACCGTCCGGTCGGCGCGCTGTCGAAGGCCACGCTCGCCCGGCTCGAACCGGTCGCTGTTCGCGGAGGTCGCCGCGATCCTGGCCGAGCACCCGCGCGAAAAGGGGTTGATCCACGCGCCGTCGTACGCGGCGGGCCGGCGACTCGTGGCTCACCTGGCGGCCTCCGAGCCGATGCTGTCGCGCCGTCTCATCTGGGTCGAGTCGACCGAGGCCAAGACGCCGCGCGCTCGAGCTGCACCGCGCCTCGCCCATGCCGACCGTGCTGGTCTCGCCGTCGCTGCGGGAAGGGGTGGACCTGCCGGACGACTTCCTGCGCTTCCAGATCGTGACGAAGCTACCGTACCCGGACCTCGGCGACCCGTGGACCGCCGCTCGCCAGGCGCGCGATCCCCGCTGGTACGCGCTCGAGACGGCCAAGGCCCTCGTGCAGGCCTATGGCCGGTCGTGCCGGCACGCCGAGGACCACGGTGTCACCTACATCCTGGACGGCCAGTTCGAGCGCTTCCTCACCCACTACCGCGTGCTCCTGCCGCCGTGGTTCCTCGACGCGGTGCGCGCCGCCATGCGCGCGCGCCATCCGGATACGTCGTTCGAGTGCTGGGATAGCTCGACGTGAATCCGCACGACGTCGACGCCGTCATCCAGTCCGCGCGCTTCGAGCTCTACCGCGAGAACATCTACGGCGCGCTCGAGATCGTCGAGGCCGCGCAGGCGGGCCATGCCGATCCGCGGTACGCCGAGCTGGCGGCACGCATTCGCTCTGGCTCACGCACCTGGATTCGCGCGAGACGTACGTGGCCGCGCAGGAGGAGCAGTATCGCCGGCTGCGCTGGCGGATGGGCCTGAAGCTCTTCGAGAAGCGGATCCGCATGCTGATCGGCCGCAAGACGCGCAAGCTGATCCGATCGGCGCGCACGCGATCCCGAATTCCAGGAGCTGGAGCGCGAGGTCGAGCGCGTGCGGCCCGGGCGCGTGCTCGACGCCGGCAGCGGCGAGGGCGGCGTGGCGATGGCGCTGGGCGCACGGCATCCGAACCTACGGGTCGAGGGCGTCGAGGTCTCGCCCACCAACGCGAAGATCGCGCGACAGCTCAATCGCTTCGGGAACGTCGGGTTCCGGCAGGGCTTCGCCGAGGAGGTGCACCTCTACTTCCCGGCCGGCTCGTTCGACCTCGTCTACTCGTTCGCGGTCCTCGAGCACGTACGCGACGTCGCCGAGACCATACGGTCGATCGAGACGGTGCTGCGTCCCGGAGGGCGCTTCGCGTTCGTCGTCCCGATGCACGAGCTGCGCGCGATCGGCCCGATCCCGGACTACACGCCGATCCACGGATACGCCGACCACTGCCGGGTCTTCACCGAGAAGGAGCTCCGGCAGACGTTCGGGCCCCGGAAGGACTTCCGGCTGGTGAAGGTGCCGGGCGCATGGAAGCACGGCGAGCTGCCGTCGTGCTTCGAGCCGATCGAGTTCGGCTCGTTCTTCGTCTCCTACGCCAAGGACGGCGGCTAAGCTACCGCGCGGCGCCCTTCCGGCTGCGGCGGCCGCCGAGCGACCCGCGATCCGTCCGAAGACGGCGCCCGCCATCAATCCCGCGCCACCCGGATAGTTGTGATAGAAGAGCCCGCCCACGAGCTCGCCGGCGGCGAAGAGTCCGGGAATCGGCCGCTGCTCGCAGTCGATGACCTGACCCTCCGCTCGTGATCTTGAGGCCGCCGAACGTGAACGTGATGCCCGTCGTCACGGCGAAGCCCACGTACGGCGGCGTGTCGAGCGGCAGCGCCCAGTTCGACTTGGGCGGCGTGATCCCGTGCGTCGCCTTGCCGTCCTTGATGGCCGGATTGTAGTCGCCGGGCTTGAGTGACGCGTTGTAGGCGCGAATCGTCGCGACGAATCCGTCGACGTCGATCTCGAGCTTGCGCGCCAGCCCTTCGAGCGTCATGTCCTCGGCCTTGGTGACCTCGCGGATCCGGTACTCCTCGCGCAGGTTGCTGCAGGACCTTCTGGTCGAAGATCTGGAACGCGGTGCGGCGCGGCTGCCCGATGACGGCGCGCCCGTACTTCACGTAGGTGTAGTTGCGGAAGTCGGCGCCCTCGTCGACGAACCGCTCGCCCTTGAGGTTGACGATGAGCCCGAGCGGATACGAGTGCTTCTGGAAGTTGTCGCCCACCTTCCGGTCGCCGTGCCAGGGCGCGTTCAGATCCCACTGCACGGAGTGACAGCCGCTCCAGTGGCCCCACGGCGAGCGCGCCGATCTCGAGCGCCATCTTGATGCCGTCGCCGGTGTTGTAGGGCGTGCCGCGCACGCGCGCGAGCTCCCAGTTGGGCCCGAGATAGCGCGTGCGCATCTCCGGATTGGCCTCGAAGCCGCCCGAGGCGAGCACGACGGCGCCGGCGTCGATCGTCTCGCTGCCGGCCGGAGTCCGGACCATGACGCCGGTGACGCGCGCCGCGGTCGTCGGTGACGAGCCGCGTGGCCTTCGACTCGAAGCGCACGTCGATGCCGTGCTTCGCCGCCGACTGGTACTCCATGTCGATCAATCCCGGCGCCGCCGCCGACCGCCTCCAGCACCAGGCCGCCCCAGAAGCGGAACTTTCCGCCGACCTTGTAGGCCTGCCGCCCGAACATCGGGATCCAGCGCACCCCGCGATCGCGCATCCAGTGCACGGTCGGCAGCGACTCGCGCACGAGCTGCATCGCCATGTCGGGATCGGAGCATTCCTCGGTGACCCGCATGAGGTCGTCGTAGAACTGCTCTTCCGTGTACGGGTCGACCTCCATCGAGGCCTTCTCCTCGTCGGAGAGGTCGCCGACCAGGTCGCTCAGCTCGTCGAAGCTCTTGAAGCGCGAACCGGAAGCCGCCGGCGGTGAAGAAGCCGTTGCCGCCGCGCCAGGCTTCGGGCGCCTTCTCGAGCACGAGGACGCGCGCGCCGTGCTCGCGCGCCGAGAGCGCCGAGCACATCGCTGCATTGCCGCCGCCGATGACGATGACGTCGTAGGCCACGTGATTACCCTATGATCTCGCTGATCTGGATCCGCGGTTGGATGTTGGTGATCTCCTCGCCGTGCCGCCCCATCCCGCCCCCTTCAGACGCTTCCTCGCCGGCCGGATGCGCCGGCGCCGCTCACCGTATTCGGCCGGGCGGCCGGTGTCAAGACCGTGGAGCCGACGGCAGGAGGAGAGCCGTCTTACTGGGCGCCGCGAGCCTGCCCAGCATCTCGATCAACACCGTGCGACTGTCCGCCTGCCGTCCTCACCTCGCGCGGAAACGCGATGCGGACGGCGTGCAGACCGCTCGCCGCTGCGGAGCCGTAGCCGGAACCCGAGCCGGTCGACGGCGATCATCGTCGCCTCGTCGGCCGCCTCGCCCGCGAAGTGGCGCGCGTAGGCGATGAGCGCGTCGGCATGGTCACGGTTCATGTGGTCGAGGATGCCGGGTCCGGCGTCGGCGAGCGGATCGGGCGCGCGCCGCGCGGTAGGCGTCGGCCGTCACCCAGTCCATCGCGGCGAATCCGCCGACGAAGTACAGATCCTTCACGTCGAGCCGCCAGAAGCTGAAATCGTCGAAGTCGACCCAGTACGCGGCGCGCGGGTGCCGAGCGAGGTATGCCTCGCGCGCCTTGCCCGTGTCCGGGCCGGCCAGCTGACGCGCCTCACCGATCAGCGTGAGTCGGGCCGCCGCGAGCGGGTCGCCCGACTCCTTCGTGCCGGGACTCGCGACCGGCTGCGTGACGAGCAGGCTCGTGCGCGGATCCGCCTGGAGGTTCTGCGTGTGCATCGCCATCGAGCTGATCAGGATCGAGCGGCTGTCCGAGCTCGTCGAGCGCGTACGGCATGACCGACGCGAACGGATGACCCGGGATACTTGCGCGAGAGCGTCGCGAGCGCGCCCGTGCGCGCCGAGATACGCCGAGGTCCGCGCGCGCTCGGCGTACGTCGGCTCGGGAGCGGTTGGCGACTCCGCCGCCGCGCGGCGGTCCGGCGTGTCGGTTCACAGTCTAGTCCCGCGTCGCGGTGAACGGGCAGATCTGGTTGTACGCGCAGTGGCGGCAGGCGCCCCACGACGGCGTGGCGTCGAAGCGCCGGGCGCGAATGCCGGCCGCCGCCGCCTTGACGGCGTCGATCGCCTTGTCGAGATCGCGCGGCGGTCGGCGTGTGGCGGCCGACGACGTTCGAGTCGATGAAGCGCAGCTCGAGACGCTGCGGCAAGCGTGCCCGGTCATCTCCTGCCACGCCAGCGCATACATCTTCAGCTGGAGGCTCTCCGGCCACCCGCCGGTCGGCGTCCTTCTGGCGCGTTGATCTCGGTCGTCTTGTAGTCGACGATCACCGCGCCCAGGAGATCTTCGTCCACCCGGTCGTAACGCCCGCGCACGCGGTCGGGCGCCGAGCGCGAAGCCGAATTCTTTCTCGATCCAGCGTGGGCTTGGTGCCCTCGGCCTCCTCGTGATTCCAGAAGCGCCGGAGCGCCTCGCGGCCGGCCGCCTTGCGCGCCTCTTCGTGCTCGCGGGTCAGAAAGCCCTCGGCCGGCTCGTGGCTGCCCGGGCGGTCGTGGATGATGTCTTCACCCGCCCACGCGCGGTCGTAGACGGCCAGCAGATCGTCGAGCGGCGTGTAGTTGCCGACGACCCGGCGGCGCAGGTAGTATTCGACGACCTTGTGCATGACGGCGCCGTAGGCGACCGCGTGATGGCGGCGGATCGGGAATGCGCCGGACGTGGACGTTGAAGTACTTGAGCGGACAGGTCTGATAGTCGTCGATCTGCTTGTGGCTGAGGTTCAGCTCCGACGTCCGGCGGCAGCGGCTGCAGCACCGGCGTCGTCGACCTCGGCCGGCGGCGCGTGGTGCTCGATCTCCTCGACGGGGCGGATCTTGAACGGGCGGCTCGCGTCGCGCGGCAGATCGAGGCCCTCCAGCACGAACAGGCTCGTCTTGCGCTGGCGGCTGCCGCCGTAGTCGCCGGCGTTCGTGAGGAACAGCTCGCGCGCGCGCGCGTCATGCCGACGTAGAAAAGGCGGCGTTCTTCCTGCAGAGTGGTGAGTCGCCGGTCGGCACGGCGTCCTTCATGAGGCGCGACTGGCAGCTCGAGCGGGTCGCGCCGGCGCCGCAGCGGAAACTTCTCCTGGACCAGGTTCACGAGGAACACGACCGGGAACTCGAGCCCCTTGGCCTTGTGGATGGTCAGGACGCGGACGGCCGGCGTCTCGATGTCGGCCTCGGCGACCGCCGGGTCCTCGCCGGCCTCGATCAGCTCGTCCAGGTGCTTCACGAACTCGCGCACGTTGTCGTAGCGGAGCGCGCGCGAGGCTGACTTCACCCGGTCGAAGAACTTCGCGATGTTCCTGCTCTCGGCCACGTCGCGCGCCGTCTCTTCCCGGTACATCCGCGCCGAGCCAGCCGGAGTCCTTGAGGAACAGATACAGGAGCTCGCCCGTCGGCATCTCGCGCCCGAGCTCCATGTAGCGCTCGAGGTCCTGGACGAGGTGCCCGGATCGCGGCGTGCCCTTCCTCGCCGATCTCGTCGCGCAGCTCGCGGATCGTCTCGGTCTTCCGGAACACGTCGAAGAGGTGGACGATGCCGGCGATCGGCGTAGGTCGAGCAGCGCGTGAGATCGACCACCGGCACCTGGTAGAGCTCCGAGGACGCCAGATAGTGGAGGCTGACCGACTCGTCGGTGTGGACCAGCGCGCGCAGGAACGCGATCAGCAGCCGGATCTCCGGACGGCCGTAGAGCCCGGAGTTACCCGAGAACGTCCACGGAATGCCCTGGAGGTTGAGCGAGCGCAGGAACTGATCGCGCGTCGTCGTTGGAGCGGACGAGGATCGGCGACGTCGTCGTAGCGCCAGCGCCCGGCGTCGACGCTCCTCGCGGATCGCATGCGCGACCGCGTCGGCTTCCTGCGTGCCGGTCTCGTAGTGCAGGTGCATCGGCGCCGGCCCGTCCGGCTCGCGCACGGCGATCAGGTGCTTGCTGATGCCGCTGCGCACTTCGAGGCGGTCGGGATTGTTGTTGACGATGAGCCGGTAGGCGGCGTCGAGGATCTTCTGGTGAGACCGATAGTTCTGCGGTGAGCACCACCTGCCGCGCCTCCGGATAGCGGTCGAGGAAGGCCGAGCACGTTCGAGATGGCGGCGCCGCGCCACCGATAGATCGCCTGGTCGTCGTCGCACACGCACGCGACGTTGCCGTGGCGGGCGCCCAGGAGCTTCACCAGCTCGAACTGCGCGTGGTTGGTGTCCTGGAACTCGTCGACCATGATGTACTTGAAGCGGCGCTGGAGGCCGGCGCGCACGTTGGCGCCGAGCTCGCAGGAGCTTCAGCGACGAGCACGATCTGGTCGCCGAAATCGACGCAGCCGTCGCGCGCCATCAGCTCCTGGTACTTCGCGTAGGTGGCGGCCAGCTCGCGCTGCTGCGCGACGCGCTCGCGCGCTTCCTCGTAGTCGGCGGCGCGCGGCGCACCTCGCCGGCCACGCTGCTCGACGTACGCCAGATACTCCTCGGGCGTGATGTCCTCGTCCTTGCAGCGGCTGACGAGCGTGATGAGCGCGCGGATGTGGCGCGTCGGATCGCCGAGCGGCCGGTAGTGCACCAGCGGGAACTCGAACAGGCGATCGCGGAAGAAGATGACCTGCTCGGCGCGGTTGAGCACGCGGAAGTCGGGCTGGAGCCCCATCTCGAGCGCGTGCTCACGGAGGATTCGGTCGCCGAACGCGTGGAACGTCGAGATCTCCACGTCGGCGTAGCCGTACTGCACCAGCGTGTCGACGCGCTCCTCCATCTCGGCCGCGGCCTTGTCGGTGAAGGTGAGCGCGAGGATCTCGTCGGGGCGCGCCTTGCTGCTGGGCGATGAGCCAGGCGATGCGCCGGGTGATGACGGTCGTCTTGCCGGTGCCGGCGCCGGCGACGATCAGGAGGGGCCCGGCGTCGTGGGTGACGGCCTGGCGCTGCGCGTCGTTCAGGCCGTCGAGGATCCGCTCACCCGCCATGCCGTATCGACTATAACAGGCGGGTCGTCATCCGGCGCGGCCTCAACGACGGACGTCGGGGCCGCCGGCCAGCGACGTCGGCGACGTCCCGTGGGCTAACGAGCGCGATGTCGCCCCACGTCGAGCACTTGATCGCCGCCACCGCGGTGCCCGCGTCGATAGCCTCCTGCAGAGTCGCGCCCGCTCAGCGTGGCCCAGAGGAACCCGCCGCGTACGCGTCGCCCGGCGCCGATCGGATCGACCATCTGAACCGCGGACACGCCGAGTCGGCCGGAAGAGTCGGCCGCCATCCAGCACCGATCGAGCCCTCCTCGCCCCGCTGCAGCGCTGATCGTGGCTTTGGGCGCGAGCCGGGCGAGAGCGTCGAGGGTCTGCTCGGGCGGCCCGGCGAGGCCGAAGAGCGTGCTGCGCCTCGGATCTGGCCGATGAAGAGGTAACGCACGCGGGCCAGCACGGGCTCGAGGAACGCGCGGGCCTCCGCCGGGCGACCAGAGCGTCGCGCGATAGTTGATGTCGAAGGACACCGTGGTCGCCTCGGCCGAGCGCGCGCTCGACCAGCGAGCCGGGCGCTTCGCCGAGCGCCGGCGTGATCCCGGTGAGGTGCACCAGCCGCGCGCGCCGGACCGGCTCCCAGTCCACCTGCGCGGCCGTCAGCCGGGCGAACGCGGAATCGCGTCGGTCATAGAGAACGTGAACCGGGCGCGGCGGGACCCCATACTCGAGGAAATAGACGCCGATCCGCGCGTCCCTTCCGTCATGCTGCACGTGCCCGCAGTCGACGCCGTGACCGGTCAACTCGCGCCGGATGCGCTCCCCCACGGATTCGCCGGAAGCGCGGAGATCCACCCGGTGCGAAGACCGAGGCGGGCGCAGGCGGCCGCCACGTTCGCCTCGGCGCCGCCGAACTGCAGATCGAGCTGGCGAACCGTCTCGAAGCGAGCCGGCGACGGGAGCGCGCAAGCCGCACGCAGCACCTCGCCGAGCGTGACGAGGTCGTGCATCTATCCGGTCTTCAGGCTGGATCTGGACGGACGTACCGAGGATCATTGGCAGGTTCAAGTGCTCCGGCCGCCGATCGGTGCCGAACGTGATCAGCGCCGGCTGACTCTGCCTCGCCCACGACGAGAACCGCGTGAGATCGAATCGCGCGGTCGGCTTGCGCGTCTCGGCGTCGACAGCCACCTTGAGCGTCAACGGGGCCAGCTCGGCGCGGTACTGCGCCTGGACGTCGTCGGGCCCCTC
>ERZ1370068.9049-contig-7857_pt1 | contig 98847 bp, 112 predicted proteins | sample MGYA00561227_ERZ1370068 | MGnify/ENA primary metagenome ERZ1370068 (study PRJEB38410, sample SAMEA6850437) | metagenome | study: Metagenomic assessment of the ecological functions of the soil: analysis of the soil microbiota associated with the...
ATGTACTTCGTTCAGTTACGTATTGCTTGAGATGTGATCGAGGGCCGCCGCGGCACGACCTCCGTCGTTCTCAGCCGAGCCTTCTGAGCCGCCAGGCCCCGAGGCCGTGCGAGGCCGCGTACAGCACCCGTTCGGCGGGAGACCATGGTCAGGCCCGTGACCTCGACGTTCGGCATGCCCTGGCGCGGCGAGCTCCCAGCTCGACGAGCCGGCCGGGGAAGCATGAGGACAGCGCCGGGAAGTCGCTCGGATGCGTAGACGTCGCCGGTGACCTCGTCGAGCGCGACGTCGGTGGCCGGCAGGTCGCCCCAGTTGTTGCGAGCGGTCGACCCAGGTCGCCGGCCTGCCCCGGAGGTTGGCCGGGTTGTCAGGCCGCGAAGAGGTGGCCCGGGCAGTCGGCGGGGTGTTCGCGTCGAAGCCGCTGTACGAGACCCAGGCGTGGTTCCGTCGTGGCGTCGACGTAAAGATCGAGCTCGGGTAGCGGTTCGGCGTGGTCGCGTTGTCGATGCGCGTCCAGCTGACCGCGCCGCAGCGAGGATCAGCGTCGACGTTCTTCGACGACGAACGCGGCCGGTGCTGGCTGGCGGCCCAGCCGGTGCTGGTGTCGGACGGCGTCCGCTCGACGGACGTCATCGTGCCGCCGGCGCCGGAGTGCCCAGCGCCGGCGTCGGTCAACGGCGTCGGGCCGAGCGGGGCCCAGTCGCCGCACTGGACGGCGAAGTCGCCGGTCCTCGTCGCAGTGCTGGTTCGCCCTGGAGCCAGAGTCATCGTGCCGAGCGCGAAACGTCTTGGTGCGGTAGGCGGTCAGGTTCGTGCCGGCGAAGAGTCGTGCTCGGACGCACGCTCGGGTCGCGTGATCACGGGCGCGTAGAACTCGCCGCGGCAGCCGATCGGGTCGACGATCCAGATCCAGTCGGCAGGGTTGCCGTTGTTGAAGTTCACGTCCGGCGCTGACGCCCGTGAAGTTGTGGAAGCGGAACTCGGGCATCGCGACGTCGAAGCCGGACTGGCCGCCGTCGCCGATCATCGTGTTCTGCGCCACTCGGTCTTGCTGCCGTAGTTCTCCCAGGTGCCGTTGTCCTGCGTCCCGCCCTGGAGCGTCGTTCGACGTCGTGCGGGCTGACCGACAGGCTCTGGAACTGCAGCGTCGTCAGGCCCTTGTTGACGCTCTCGAGCTTCGACGGGATGCGCCGACAGCATCTGCCGGCAGCGGGTGAGACGTGCTCGCCGCTGAGGCCCGCGGTCAGTCGTCGCACCACGCGACGGTCGACGAGCGATGCCGCTCGACGCGCATCACGCCGCCGTCGTTCGCCTCGATAGAACTCGAACGGGTTGTGCGGGTTGGTCGACGAGCGCGTGCTGGTCGGGATGCAGCGCGTTCGGATGCATCGAGGTCGGTGCACGTCCAGCGTCATGTCCGTCGCCGCTCGACGCCGGCGTCGGTCGAGAGGACGACACCGCGCGTTTGTTGGCGATCGTCTGGCCGTAGCGAGTAGCGAGCCGCCCGACGTAGACGATGTCCGGGTAGCCCTTGCGGCGGTGTAGACGAAGATGGTCGTACCAGCACTGCGCGGTGCAGAGAGTTGAACGGTACGCCCAGCCGGGTCCGAGGCTGTGCTCGTCGCTCAGTCAGGTCGGTGAAGACCGGCGCGCCGGTCGCGACGTCGTCGCTGCGGAAGAGCGCGCGAGTACGGTGTGCCGGCGTTGCCCTCGTGGACGTACATGCGGGTCTTGCCGTTCGGCAGGATGGTCACGGCGATCGCGCGGGCGCGTCTGGATGATCGCCGGCGTTGAGCGACGGCTTGATCTGCGTCCACGTGGCGCCGCCGTCGGTCGAGCCGCCAGACACCGCGCGCGTACGACGCCGCGTAGAGGTGATGTCCGAGTTCGACGGGTCGAGCGGCGACCTGCCGCAGACGCCGCGCGGCGAGCAGACGCCCAGGTTGTTGAACTCGGTCGGTGTCGCCCGTGCAGTCGCGCACGCGTTGGCCGAGCCGTTGTGGATGAAGCTCCAGGTCGCGCCGCCGTTCGTCGACTTAGTACAGGCCCCACTTCGCGATACCGGGCACCGGCCGCGTGACGCCCGTGCAGCAGACGGACGACTCATGCCGCGCAGCGCGGTCGTCGTCGCCGACGTAGATCGTGTTCGGCTCGCCGGGCTTGATCACGATCTGACCCGATGCCCTTGCCCTGGAACTCGGGCTCGCCGATCGGGCCGCTCCACGCTTGCGCCGCCGTCGGTCGACTTGTAGAGGCCGGCTCCGGCGACGCAGCCGGAGCCGCAGATGTTCGCCTCACCGGTCCGACGTAGACGGTGTCGCCGGTCGGGTCGTTCGGGTCGAGGTCGCGACGCCCGCGGCGTTGATCCCGAGCGGCCCGCCGGGTACGTCCAGTGCGACTGCCCCTGCAGGACGTTGTTCGTGTACCAGACGCCGCCGCCCGCGGGCGTGATGTACGCCGGGCGCGCGGCCTGGCGTGCACTTCGCGCCCAGCGCGATCGAGGTCGTGCGGCCGCCGGCGACGTACGCGCTGGGGCACGTAGAGGCCGGAGGTGCGCAGCGCGTTCAGGACGGGTAGAGGGCCTTGCTCGGGCCGACGCTCACCCAGCCGCCGCTTCCTGCCGGCCGCTGTGGAGCGGCGGCTCCTCGACTCGTCGGCGAACGCGGCGCGGGCGGCGTTCATCTGCGCGACCGAGATCGTCTCCCTCCGCCTCCGGATACGCGCGGTGCATGAACGCTTCTTCGGCCACGCTGGGGCGCCGGGGCCACTGCGTTCTCCATGTAGTCCGGCCTGGCCGCGGCGAGTGTCTCCAGAGTTTTGCCGCGCCAGCGCCGATCGGCTCCTCGCCGCTGATGATCCGGGCCGTCGGAGCTCCGTCGCCTCCACGCGTCGCCGCGGCGACTAACGCGCCGCCACGGCTGCGAGGGCCACGACGAGCGGCCCGACCAGCGCCGGACCCGAGTACCTCGTGCTCGTGTCATCAGTCTCCCCTTGACTCGACGTTCAGGCGCGACGCCGGCGTTGGCACCAGAGATGCGCCAGCTGCGCCGTCCAGCTTTTTTAGCCGCTCGAGCTTTGCAGAGTGGCTTATACAGCAAGACCGCACCGATTTGGAACGTCGTACCGCGAGGGCGAGCGCCGGCCTCGAGACGTGCGTGTTGAGCTGCCGACCTGAATCCTTCAGCGGCTCTCCGAGCTGAACACCTGGATCTCGGCAGTGCGCACGAACGGCGGCTGGTCACCGCGGGTGGCGTTAAGGCCGAAACGTTGGTGTCGCAGTCGGTCGTGGCCGACGGATCGGCGTCCTGTTCGCCTGGTAGGCGGGCCCACCCGTGCACTGGTTGGCCACCACGCGCAGCCTCACGTGCGTCGCCGGAAGTTCGGCACGTTGAAGTCGCGCAGTCAGATGCGGCCCGTTGGGCCAGGAGCATCACCAGAAGGCATCGCCGGCGCTCGTGTACACCTTTGTGTGTACCCGGCGTCCGGTCAGCAGTCCGCCCGGCCGCTGCGTTCTGCCTGTCGAGCGACCGGGCGCGCAAAGCGGCCTGCCCCGGCGCGATCATCGCTGACGGCAACGTCGGTGATTCAGGCCGCCGTGCCAGCGAGGTCGATCGTGATCTGCTTGCCCCGCATTGCGACAGCGTCCCGTCGGCGGCGCGGCCGTCCGCCGTTCGTGGCCTCGGTCTCGTCGAGCGCGAGCGCCGGGGTCGTCCCGTCGCCGGTGGCGGTAGCACCGCCGGCAGCGGAGGCCAGTTCGTCGGCATGACCACGGTCTGGGTTTTGTTCTGGTTGGCGTTGAACTTCGCCCGGAAGCGGTAAAAACCGTAGCCCTTAGCAGCGAACTCGTACTCGCCCGGTGCGAAGGCCGCGGTGGCATCACGGTTGACGTCGATCCCGGAGTTCTCGTTGCTGGGATCCAGGCGTATGCGGCGTTAGGATTCACCTGCTTCTCGTAGTGGCCGACGTAGACGTTATACACCAGGTCGCGATGCCAGCAGAACGAGCGAGAACGTGACTTGTGCATTGTTCTCGAGCGGCGACGCGAAGTCAGGCACAGGGTTCGTGTCGTTGACGGTGCTTTCGTTGCACCGCCGCTGCGTTACCCGCCCCGCGCTGTGCGAACGCCTTCCAGATCGCGACCTGGCTGACTGGCGCCGCGCGTAGCGCATCACGTCAGCCGCGAGCAGCGAGTTGCGGGCGTCGACGCATCGTCGGTCCTGACCGGGTCGAGCAGCATCGCGTCGAACACGAAAGCTGGACCGGCGCCGCCGGTTGCCGGGGCAGTTCGTCGAGGGCAGGTCGCCCGCGGCACACGAGGCCTGGAGCGTCGCGTCGCCGGCCGGGAAGAGCGCCAGGTTGTACTTGTCGATCAGCGCCTGGCCGGACCGTGTTGTTCGATCGCGACCCAGGATCTCGCCGTCGGAATGGACCTCGTTTCCCGGCGTGTCGTAGCCGATGTCGCTGAAGTTCAGCGGGTTCACGTGCAGCGAACGTCGACGGTGTCGGGAAGGCTGCCGATCCGCCGGGCAGTTTGACGACGTGCTTGCGGATGCGGTAGCACCTGTTGCTGTCGCGTCGCGGCTGTGCCCGTTGCGAACGGGTCCTCCCGTCGACGCGGCGTGTAGCTGTTCTCCGCAGGTACTCGGTCGAGACCAAATCGCCGAAAGAGCCACGCCCATCGCGCCCGCGTGGAAGCCGCTCACGGGTCGCCCTTGCCGATCATGCGGTTCTCGCGATCATGTGGCCCGAACTCGCTGGCCCGATCACGCCCTGGTCGAAGTCGCCGTCGACGCAAGGTGCGTAAGCTAGAGCCGCGATCCGGCTGCCAGCCAGAACATGTTCGTGATCGACGAGACGCCATCGGCGGCGTGCTCGCACGTTTGGCGTTGTCCGCGCGGCCGGACTGGAGCCCGACTGGACGTCCCCGATCAGCAGGGTCGCCCTCCTGCCGAAGGCCTCGGTATTCCGGAAGGTCCCGGACTGCCCGTTGCAGTTCTGCTCGGTAGACCCGGAGGTACGAGAAGTCGGTGCATCCGGTTGTGCATCGCGAACAGGTTCACCGCATCCGCCGGCGGTCGTCGTAGACGAGCCCGGGCGTTTCCACTGCGGCGCCAGGCACTGCGCTTATTCCAGTCATTCGTCCATGCGCATGAGTAGTCGCGGTTGCGGATTGCTGACCGGCATGAACTGCGGCGCCGAGGGCAAAGCCCGCCGCCCGACGCCTATGACGTCGCGGCCTTGTTGTTGTTGCCGCTCGTCGTGAGCGTGGTCACGTTCGCCGCGCGTCGCGTAGTCCCACGGCGAGCGGGAGGCGAGGTTGCTCACCACCAGGTCGCAGCCGACCGCCGACCGCCAGCACCACGTCTGGCGGGTGTCGGTGCTCGGATTGCCCCACGGGAACATGTCCAGTCTAGAGCGAGGCGGCGGGTGTGGCCGGAAGGCCTTCCAGCGCGCCCAGTAGGCCAGGTGGTAGCAGGGCTGTCGTCGATCGTGATGGTGCCGGTGTACGTCCGCGGCGACGCCCAGGCGGCTCCGTCCGCGAAGTCGCAGACCTGCACGAAGTAGTCGCCGGGCGGCACGCCGCCGGCCGGCGAGTAGCGGAACTGCTCCGGCGAGGATGCCCGTGTCCGCGCTGATCCAGCGGCGTCGTGCTCCGCGCCGAAGAAGAGATTGAAGACGATGTCGTTGTTCTGCGAGGGTGGCCGCCGCAAGACCCGAGTCAGTGCCCGGACGCCGGGGCCGGCCGTGAACGGGCCCTTGCCGGACGTCGCACGCACGCGTCGGTGCCGGGAACCTCGCCGTCGAACAGGATCGTCTGCACCGCGTGGCCAGTTCGCGCTGATGCGGAAGTCGCGAAGTTGTCCGTTAGGTTCAGTCCGCGCGAGGATCGCCCCGTGCGGGCGTTGACGATCGTCCGGAAGCGCGAGCGTCGAGCCGGATCGTTAGAGCACGATCGCCTCGTAGGCCGGGACCGCCAGACGCCCGAGCCCGTAGGAGCCGACGCGGACGCGCTGGAGGTCACGGAAGCCGCCGACGCGGAGGTTCGTCCAGCCGCGGGCGACCTTCTGTGCCCTCACGTTCACGAGGCTCGTCTTCGGCCCGAGGTTGCCGGCCGCGCACGAAGGCCTGCGCCGCCGACAGCTGACGCGCGGTCGAGTGCAGCGTGCCGACCGAGGTCGAGCTGGCGAACGCCGATCTTCCAACGGTGGAGCTTCTTCGCCGGCACCATCGAGACGGTGATCCGGCCTGCTCCGTTGACGACCTCTGAGGCCGCCGAAGGACTGCTGGAAGGTGACCGCGTGCCCGCGGCCGCCGGTCAGCTTCGAGTCCGCGACGAGACTAAGGTCGCGCACCGAGGCGAGCCGGAAGATCACCTTGTGCTTTGCCAGCCAGCTGCGGGCCGCGACCTGGCGCGGTGGCTCCTGATGCCTGCTTGGCCAGGTAGCCGCCGGGACGCATCAGCGTCGAGGCCGTGCCGTAGCTGTTCCATGTCGCCTTCGCGTGAAGTGCCGTGACTGCCGCGCGCTGGGCGGCCGTCGGCTTGCTCGCGGCCGTTGCCTTCGAGGAAGTCGCGGAGGCTGCCGTGCGAAGACGACGCACGACCCCTGACTCGAGCTCGGACCTGCGAAGACTGAGCATTTGCTGCCACGGCGGCGAGGACACGCGCGTAGCAGCGCCTGTCTCAGATTCATGCTCCTCCCTCCCGATTCAGCGCATCCTCATGCAGGGAGAAGATGCGAATGAGTGCGCGCGATACTCAGACCTCTATCGGCGATCTGTCTAAGTGACGAGGGCCGCCAGAAGGCGGCCCTCGTCGGTTCTCCGGTGGTTGCTACGCGGCTGAGTCGCCAGCGCTGCCCTGGACGCGAGGTCGAGGCGCCAGATGCCCTGCAGATGCGTCGCCGCGTAGAGGATGACGCTTGCACTCGCCGCCGCCCGTGCAGGTCGGGACGCGGCTGGACGGCTGGATCTCGAGGTGCATGACCTCGTAGCGCAGGCATGCCCGCCGTGACGTGCCAGCCGCTGTGTGCCGTCGTTCGTCGCCGCGAGCACGCCGAAGTCCGTCGCCACGTACAGCGTCGTGCGTGGCGTCGTCACGGACGACATCCGCCACCGGCAGGTCGCCGGTCGAGGTCGGCGTCGGGAAGGCGCGACGTGCCGCTCTCGACGTTGAGGTTGGTGAACTGCCGGTACCCGGGACGTCGCGTCAGCGCTCTCGGTCACCTCGAACACGTGGCCCATGGTCGACGGCGTCGACGCGTTGTAGCCCGAGTACGAGTCACCCACGCGTGGCCGGTGTCGCCGGGTCGACGTAGATCCCGCTCGGGAACCGGGTCGGCGAGTTCCGGGTCGAGCTGTCGATCCGGTGCCACGTGACCGTGGCCGGATCGGACGGCATCGCGCGTTGTGCGTCACGAAGATGCCGGCCGGCCGAGGTCGCTGCCCACAGTGTCCCGTGGTCGGCGCTGTCGCGGGCCAGCCACGAGATCGAGCCGCCGGTGCGGTCGCTGCCGTAGACCGTTCCGGTCAGGTCGCCCGGCTGGTTGATGCACGACGGGATCGTCGGCGTGCTGGCGAGCCCGTCGCAGTACGGACCGCCGAGCGGCCGGTAGTCGCCGCAGCCGTGCCTGGGCGCCCGACGATCACGAACTCCGGGCAGTTCGCCTCGCAGACCGCGATGTCCGGGTCGTGTCCTGCGGGACGTGCCTGCGCTATGCCGGCGCCGAACGCCAGCGTCCGCCAGACGTGCTTCGCGCCCGCAGTAGATCGGGTGCGTGCCGGGCGTCGGGTTCGGGTCGCCGATCTGCGGCCAGTAGAACGCCGGGCCCTCGCCGCTGTTGACGATCGGCGCGGACGTGATCACCCATCTCTCCGGGTCGCCGTTGCGGAAGTTCGAGTCGCTGAACCCGCCGGTGAACTCGTTGAAGCGCCACGGTCGGCTTCGTCGCGTCGTAACCGGCGTTGCCGCCGTCGCCGTAGATGACCTGCGTTGAAGGTGTTGCGGTTGCAGCTCGTCCGGGTTCGACCAGGTGCCGTTGTCCTGCGTGCCGCCCATGACCTCGCACGAGTCGGACGGGTTGATCGCCACGTTGATGAACTGCAGCGTGCTGCTCAGCTTCTTGTCGATGTGCTCGAGCTCGGCGGGCACCGCGACAGCAGCCGCTTGCACGCGACGTAGCTGTCGCCGTCGCACGACGGTGCCCGCCGCGGTTGTGCCGTTGCGGCGAGTCGTCGCACTGCGACGAGATGTCGGCGAACGTCCCGCTCGTGCGGATCACGCCGCCGTCCGAGCCCTCGAAGATCTGGGTCGGATTGCCCGGATTGATCGCGATCGCGTGCTGGTCGGGATGGATGCCGTTCGGGCGCGGTGCACGCAACCGTTGTCGAAGTACGGCTGCGTACGCGCACCACGGCGCGGTCGTGATCCTGCGCGTCGTACGACAGGTCGGTGAACGTTCGCATGGCCCGTTCGCGGCCGTCGGGATCGCCCGCGGTGTTCGAGTAGAGCACCTCGCGGCCGTTCGAGCGACCGTTTCCGCAGCCGACGCCCTTCGTGTCGCACGGCTGCTCGCCGTACTGGTTGGCAGCCGATCACGTAGACCGTGTCGGGCATGCCCGGCCGGCGTGTAGACCTCGCTGGTCGTACCAGCACTGCGCCGCGTGCAGAAGTCGTCGTCGTGAAGTACGGGTTCGCGCTGTCGTCTGCGACGTCAGGCACTGCCAGCCGCCGTTGTACGTCGCGGGGAACGTGTGCGTCGCCGGGTCCGGCGCGGTGCAGCCGTCCCACGGGCACGGCGGCTGCGACGCGAGCAGCGTCGCCGCCGGCTGGTTGGCCGTTGTCCGTCCGCCAGAAGTTCGGCGGCGAGCGGGTCGGTCGGATGCCGCCGCCGGCTGCGGTGCCCTCAGTCAGGTAGATCCGCGTGTTGCCGTTCTTCACGGTCAGCGCGAACATCAGCCGATCGATGCCGCGTCGAAGTACCGCGCCTGGTTGAACTGCGGCTTGAAGACCTGGCTGAACGCCGTCTGGGCAGCGCCCGCGTCACGGCGCCAGACGCCCGCGTCGAACGCGGCGACGTAGACGACGTCCGGATTCAGCGGGTCGAGCCCGACGATCGGTGACGCCGTAGGACCGGCCGCGAGCCCGGGATCGTACGGGCTTGGTGCCGTCCCAGACCATCGTGAACGTCTGCTCCGCCGTCGGTCGACTCGTAGAGGCCGGGGTCGTTGGCGCCCGGCTCGAAGCGCGTCGTGCCGCCGTTGCCGATCACATGCGAGAGCCCGCGGACTGCCACGCGCCGATCCGACGAACATGTGATTGGCGTTGCGCGGGTCGATCACGATCGAGTTGATCCCGCGGCCGAGGAAGGCGTCGATGCCCGGCGTCACGCACGGATACGTCGAATTGCTGACGCACTTGTCCGTCGAGCTTCTGTCCAGTGCTCGCCGTCGTCGGTCGACTTGTAGATGCCGACGCCCGCCTCGCATCCGGACGAGCAGCGGTTCGCCTCACCGGTGCCGAGGTAGAGCGTGTCCTTGCCATTGCCGTTGCCGGGATCGAGCGTCAGCGTCCCGACCGAGTTCTGGTCGAAGCTCGTCGGGCTGGATCTGCTTCCACTCCGGGTTGCTCGACCAGTGGCGTTGTCCGTTCGCCACACGCCGCCGCCGGAGACTCCCGTCCAGAGGCGGCAGTGGTTGGCGTTGCAGTCGGGTCGGCGACCAGCGCGGTCACGCGGCTCGCCGTGTTGTTCGTCGCTCCGGAGAAGGAGATCACGCCGGGTTCGGTCGGCGTTCTCCGTCGGGCCGTAGAGCTTCCACTTGTGCCCGTCGATCTGCAGCCGGCGCGCGTGCTGCGAGTCGGCGTGCGTCGCGGGCTGCGATCCGGTTGAACGTCGCGCGTGCGCGCGCGACTGACCTTAGCCCGAAACCATCTTGGCCGGATATGTCCGGGTCTGGGCTCGCCACTGCTCGAACGAGGTCGGTCATTCTCACGGATGACCTGCGCGGCGTTGTTCTCGCCGGTCTCGCCGGCTTCGCCGCCGGCTTTCGAGGCAAATCCGGGACCGTGCCCGAGGACTTCCCCGCGAGCAGGACGAGTTAGGGCGACTGCGGCGGCCAGCAGGAAAAACGCGGCCGACACGACGCCCGTGCGCGTTCTGGTCATCGACTCTCCCCTTGTCGGTTGCCACCGATCGCGGGGCGTCCCCCTCGCAACGGCCGCCCCGCCGTTACTGCAAGGAGCGCCTATATGTGAGCCTAGATCAGCCTGTCAAGCGACTAGCCGACCGCGGTTGCCGCGTCGACCAAGCCGGCGCCGTACGCATCGGCGAAGCCGATCGCGTGCGTCTGGTCGAGGTGGGCAGAAGCCGGTCGCGCAGGGAATGCCGTTCAACGCGGGAGCCAGGTTGAAGGGGTTGCTCGGGCCCATGAAGTTGACGGGGCGCGTGGCTGGCGGTGTCGGTCAGCCGGCGCACGAGCGCGGCAGGCCGGCCGACGAGCTGCGGTCGCGCCGAGCACGAGCGCCGCGACGCCGGCCACGTTCGGCGCCGACATCGAGGTGCCCTGGAGCCAGCCGTAGGCGTCGCCCTTGGCGGTGAAGCAGGCGGCATTGTTGGCCGCCGACTGGTTCAGGTCGCTGCAGATCAAGCCGTTCTTGGCGAGGAGCGCCGAACAGGCCCCACGTGCCGGCCAGGATGTCGCCGGGACCGCCGTCCCAGGCCGGAATCTCGTACGCGCGGGCGCCGCCCGGAAGCCGCGATGTCGACCCGCGAGCCGTAGTTCGAGTAGTAGGCGAGCTGGTCCGCGCGCCCCGACGTGGGAGCTCCAGCGCAGCGGTACCGTAGCCGGCGCGGCGCCGATCGCGTTCGCGGTGGCCGAGACCATCGTCACGCCGGGGACGCCGCCGGGCACGAGCAGCCCGCCGCGCAGGTCCGACTCGTCGAGCGAGTCGCTGCCGGGGAGGCGTCATGGCGATTCCCTGGGCGCCGGTCGAGACCTGGCCGACGTCCTCGAGGTGCCGGCCGCCGATCGTCATCGACACGCGGTCGACGCGCACGTGCTCGTTGCCGGCGGCCGCGAAGAACGGGCACGCCGTGCCGGCCGGCAGTGAGTCGACCGCGTCGGTGAAGAGCAGGAAGTCCTGGACCAAGGCCTCGTCCGGAGGATCGATGTAGCCCTCGATCGACATGTTCACGACGTCGATGCGCGGGTCGGAGCACGCGGCGCACGAGACCGGAGAGCATCCAGCTCGAGGCCCGCCGAGGCCGGCCGCGAGCACCTTGTAGGAGCCGATCCGGACGCCCGGGGCGACGCCGTTCGAGGCGAAGCCGTTCAGCGCACCGGCGATGCGGCTCGCGACCCAGGTGCCGTGGCCCTCGAAGTCGCCGTCGCGGCAGTCGCGCAGGCCCTTGCGGTCGATCACGCCGAGGCCGAAGAGCGCCCGCAGGTCGTCGCAGGGGATGAAGTTGCCGCCAAGCTTCTTGTCCACGATGCCGTGCAGCTCGCGCGGTGGTCGGCGTCAACGCCGGTGTCGAGCACGGCGACGGCGATCGAGCGGTCGCCGGTCGTGCGTCGCCAGGCGGACTGGACGTTCATGCGGTCGTCGTCCCACTGGAAGAGCGCGTGCCACGGGTCGAAGTCCACGTCGTTGCGGTCGCCGGAGGGGCCGTCGCCGTGCCGGTCGTCCCGCAGGTCGTCGCGGTGGTCGGAGGCGAAGAGCGTGTCGGTGAAGAGGCCGGTGACGAGCGGCTTCGAGGCCACGCGCGAGACCGAGCCCGCCGAGCCGGGCACGACCGCGAGCGCGTCGATCAGCGCTCAGGTCGCCAGACGACGACTCCGCCGGCTCGCCGTCGACTGCCGAGCGCATCTGCGCCGGCGTCGAGCCCGGCGAGAACCGGATACTACCGTGACACCGAATGGATTGCCAGCGGCGGTGGCAGATCCTGCGAGTGCGAACGCGGCGGCAAACGCCGCAAGGAGAAGAAGTGGGCCGCATCACCGTAGTGCAAGGTTCGACGCGGGACGGGCGATCCTGCATCACCCTTTTGGGAGATCCGCGCTACGAGCCGTGCGGCTTGGCCATCTTGCGGTAGTCGAGCGCCTCGTCGAGCGTCGGCCTCGTCGACTCCCGCGTCCCGCGCGACCTCGCGCAGCGAAGCGGCCCGACGCCAGCGGCTTCCTTGACGATCTCGGCCGCCTTGTCGTAGCCGATGTACGGGTTGAGCGCCGTCGCCGCGGACAGGCGTCAGCTCGGCGTAGCGCTCGCAGCTGCTCGCGGTTGGCCTCGATCCCGTCGACGCACTTCTCGGCGAACAGGCGCGACGCGCTCGGCGAGCAGCTTGATCGAGTCGAGCAGGTTCCGCGCCAGCAGCGGCACGAAGACGTTCAGCTCGAAGTGGCCCTGCATGCCGCCGACCGTGATCGCCTGCGTCGTTGCCGATCACCTGCGCCGCGACCTGCGTCACGACCTCGGGGATGACCGGGTTGACCTTGCCCGGCATGATCGAGCTGCCCTTCTGCAGCTCGGGCAGCGCGATCTCGGCGAGGCCGGCGCGCGGGCCCGAGCCCATGAAGCGGAGGTCGTTGGCGATCTTCGTCAGCGAGACGGCGACGACGTCTTGAGCGCCCCGATCGCCTCGACGAGGCCGTCCCGTGCCGCCTGCGACTCGAACGGGTCGGCGGGCGGGGAGATCTCAGGCCCGTGTCCTCGCTGCAGTCGCGCGCGCACGCGCGCGGCGAACTCCGGGTGCGTGTTCAGGCCGGTGCCGACGGCGGTTGCCGCCGAGCGGCACCTTGCCGAGCCGCGGCGAGCGTGTCGCGCACGCGCGCGGCGCCCTCGCGCACCTGGCGCGGCGTAGCCGCCGAACTCCTGGCCGAGCGTGACCGGCACCGCGTCCATCCAGTGCGTGCGGCCCGACTTGACCACGTCGTCGAACTCCTGCGCCTTCGCCTCCAGCGAGGCCGCGAGCTCGTCGAGCGCGGGCAGCAGGTCGTTCGTCACGCTCGTCGAGCGCAGCGAGGTGCACGGCGGTCGGGAAGACGTCGTTCGACGACTGGCCCATGTTGACGTCGTCGTTCGCGTGGACGTCCTCGCCGGCGAGCGTTGGCGATCACCTCGTTCGCGTTCATGTTCGAGGACGTGCCCGAGCCGGTCTGGAAGACGTCGATCGGGAACTGGTCGTCGAGCTCGCCGCTCGCGATCCGGTCGGCGGCCGCGGCGATGCGCTCGGCCTTGTCGGCGTCGAGCAGGCCGAGCTCGCCGTTCACGCGGGCGGCTGCGGCCTTGATCCGCCCGAGCCAGCGCGCGACGGGAGCCGGGATCGGCTCGCCTGAGACCGGGAAGTTGTCCACGGCCTTGCGAGTTTCCGCCGCCCCAGAGCTCCTGCTGCTCGGTTCGTGCCACGAGTTCGAGTCTAGCTTCACCTAAACGGCCGCACGCTTCGCCTTGGCGAAGCGATTCGCCCGGCGCGAACCTAGTCGGTTGAGTACTTGGGCTGGACCTTCTCGCCGCGGATGCGGGCGACGGCGTTGTTGGCGGCGATCGCGGCCTCGCCCATGCCGATCGTGATCAGCGTGATCTTCCCTCGTAACCAGCGACGTCGCCGGCGGCATAGACGCCGAGGATCGTCGTCTCGCAAGTCGTCGGCTCGATCAGGATCTGGCGCTTGCCGTGCAGCTCGAGGCCCCAATCGGCGATCGCGCCGAGGTGCGAGTGGAAGCCGAGCAGGGTGATCAGGGCTTCGCACGGAACCTGCTCGACGTCGCCGGTCTTCGTGTTCTCGATCGAGACCGACTGCAGCGAGCCGTCGCCGTGCAGCTCGCGCACCTCCGCAGGACGTGAAGAACCGCACGCGGCCTTCGCCTTCGAGCGCGCGTGCCTCGTTGACGGAGGACTCGAGCGCGCGGAAGTTGTCGCGCCGGTGGACGAGCGCCGATCGGGGCCTTGGCGCGTGTCCTGCAGGCCGAGCGTCCAGTCGAGCGCGGAGTCGCCGCCCCGACGATCACGCAGCTGCGATCGCGGAACACGTCCTTCTCGCGCACGAAGTAGTGGACGCCCTTGCCCTCCCAGTCGTCGATGCCCTCGATCCCGAGCTTGCGCGGCTCGAAGGCGCCGTGGCCGGCGGTGATGATCAGCGCCCGCGTCAGGTACGGGCCGCCCTGGTCGGTGCCGATCGCGAGCAGCTCCTCGCCGTTCTGGCTGAAGGCGCTCGAGCGTCTGCACTTCCTCGCCGAGGTGAACCTCCGGGCCGTACTGCAGGCCCTGCTCGGCGCAGAGCTCGACGAGCTTCGTGCCGAGGATCTTCGGGTGACCGGCGACGTCGTAGACGTGCTTCTCGGGTAGACCGCCGCCACCTGGCCGCCGAGCTGCTCGAGGCTCTCGATCATCCGCACCGACGCGTCGCGGTGACGCGGCGTAGTAGGCGGCCGCGAGACCGGCAGGGCCAGCGCCCAGGATGGTGATGTCGACGACGCCGTCAGCGCTCAAGGCGCCGTGAGTCTGGTGCGAGCAGCCGCGAGCCGCAGCCGGCCGCCCTCGGGGGCGTCGCCCTCTTCCACCTGGAAGGAGTGGCCGCAGCCGCACGAGCCGGAGACGTTCGGGTTGTTGATCGCGAAGCCGGCCTGCAGGCCCTCGACCCAGTCGATCTCGGTGCCGGTCAGATACGGCGCGCTGAACGGGTCGACGACCACCGGCACGCCGTGGCTGTCGAGCTCGTGGTCACCATCCTGCGGCCCGCGGTCGAAGCCGAGCGCGTACTGGAAGCCGGAGCAGCCACCGCCCTGGACGGCGATCCGCAGGACGCGGCCTCGCCCGCGGGCTCCTCGGCCATCAGGTCGCGGATCTTGGTCGCCGCGCTCTCGGTGAGCGAGACGATCGTCAGAGGCTGCTCGGCAGTCGCCATCCGGCTCATCGTAGCAGCGTGCCCGGGCCGTCCGAATCCCCGCAGAGGGCCGTTTCGAGAGCCGAGCTTGTAACAGCTGCGACACGCGTGGTTGAGCCGTTTTCCTCGCCCGCTCGTAGCCCTACCCGAACCTGGTAACTTCCGGGCCGCTCACCGCGGGGAGGATGCGCGTTGCTGGACAGCTGGTTGCCCTTTCTGATCTACGGCTTCTTCGCGCTCGCGATTCCCTGACGATGATCTTCGCGTCGTTCGCGCTGGCCACGAAGCCGCACCGCCGCATTCGCGGCCGGTCGCTGCCGTTCGAGTCCGGCGTCTCCGACGGCCCCCGGTGCACAGCCGCTTCACGATCAGCTTCTACCTGACGGCGATGCTCTTCATCGTCTTCGACATCGAGATCGTCTTCCTGTACCCGCTCGCCGTGATCCTCCACGAGCTCGCCTGGTTCGGCTTCGTCGAGTTCCTCTTCTTCATCGTGATCCTCGGGCTCGCGTACGTCTTCATCTGGCGCAAGGGAGCGCTGGACTGGAAATGAGCAAGAAGCGCCTCGCCGACTACGGCATCCAGTCTGAGCGCGTGCAGTGGCCCGACAAGGGCCCGGGTACCTTCGAGCAGGAGCTCGGCGACCTCCGAGCAGCGGCTGAGGCTGACCACGCGTCGAGAAGGCGGTCGCCTGGTCGCAGTCGAGCTCGATCTGGCCGGACACGTTCGGCCTCGCCTGCTGCGCGATCGAGATGATGTCGATCGTCTCCGCGCGCTACGACGTCGCGCGCTTCGGCGCCGAGGTCTTCCGCTCCTCGCCGCGCCAGGCAGACCTGCTGATCGTCTCCGGCCGCGTGGCGCCACAAGATGGCCGCGCCGCTGCGCCAGATCTACGACCAGATGCTCGAGCCCGAAGTGGGTGATCGCGATGGGCGCCTGCGCGAGCTCAGGCGGGATGTTCAACAACTACACGATCCTCCAGGGCGTGGACAAGGTCGTCCCGGTGGACATCCACGTCCCCGGCTGCCCGCCGCGGCCGGAGGCGCTCGTCGAGGGGATCATCCGGCTGCAGGAGAAGATCAAGGCAGGCGTGCCCGCCGGCGTACGAGATCCGGGACGTGGCGACCTGACCTACGAGGAGTCCCCGGGCTCGTCGAGACGCGGGAGGCCTACGGCGGAGACGACGCTGGTCGTCGACCCGCCGCGGCTGGTCGAGGCCTGCCGGCACCTGCGCGACGAGGAGGGCTTCTCGATGCTCGCCGACATCTCGCCGACGGACTACCTCGGCTGGGGCGCGCGCGGGGTCGCCGGCTACATCGGCAACGCCTCGGGCCGCGACCTGAACTCGCCCGGCTCGCAGGGCCTGCCGCGCACGCCGGAGCCGAAGCCGAAGCGCTTCGCGATGAACTACCACCTGATCGCCGTTCCGGGCGGGCAGCGCGTCCGCGTCCAGGTCTGGCTCGACGACGACGAGCCGGTCGAGAGCGTGGTCCCGGTCTGGCCGACCGCCGACTGGCACGAGCGGGAGGCCTGGGACATGATGGGAATCCGGATCGAGGGCCACCCGAACCTCTCCCGCATCCTGATGGACGACGACTGGGAGGGCACCCGCTCCGCAAGGACTACCCGATCGGCGGCGAGCCGGTGCGCTTCTCGGAGGAGACGTAATGGCCGTGGCACCGGAGCGGCCGAAGATCTACGAGGGCTCGCGGATCCCTTCGCCGATCCCGACGACCCTGCAGGTGCCGCCGGAGCTGCGCGACTCGCCGGATCTGCTGGAGATCAACTTCGGGCCGAACCACCCCTCGACGCACGGCGTGCTGCGGCTGATGATCGAGCTCCACGGCGAGGACGTCGTCGGCCTGCGCGCGGTGATCGGCTACCTGCACACCGGCTTCGAGAAGAACATGGAGTTCAAGAGCTGGTGGAAGGCGATCACCTACGCGCCGCGGATCGACTACCTCTCCTTCCAGAACAACGAGCTCGTCTTCGTGCTGGCGGCCGAGAAGCTGCTCGGCCTGCCGGTGCCGGGAAGGCGACCTGGATGCGGATGTGCCTCGCCGAGCTGAACCGGATCCACTCGCACCTGGTGTGGCTCGCAACCGCCGCGCTCGAGCTGGGGGCGATCTCGATGTTCTGGTACTGCTTCCGCGAGCGCGACCAGATCCTCGACCTGTTCGAGATGGTCACCGGGTCGCGCATGCACACCCGCTACTACCAGGTCGGCGGGCTCGCGGAGGACATCCCGCAGCGGCTTCTATCCCGAGGCGCGCAAGTTCGTCGCCTGGATGCCGAAGAGCGGTCGACGACTACGAGGCGCTCGTCGACCGGAACGCGATCTGGCTCGAGCGCACGAAGGGGCTCGGGCTGCTCTCGGCCGAGGACGCGATCGCGCTCGGGCAGACCGGGCCAGTCCTGCGCGGTTCGGGCGTCGACTGGGACCTGCGCAAGGTGCAGCCGTACCTCGCCTACGACCAGGTCGACTTCGACGTGCCCGTCTACGGGAACGGCGACGTCTGGGACCGGTACAAGGTGCACATGGACGAGATGCGGGAGTCGACCCGCATCGTCGCCCAGTGCGTCGACCGGCTCGAGGCGATGGAGGGGCAGCCGTGGATCGCGGACGACCGCAAGGTCGTGCTGCCGCCGCGCGAGAGCTGCACACCTCGATGGAGTCGCTGATCCACCACTTCAAGATCGTCACCGAGGGATTCTCGCGTGCCCGAGGGCGAGGTCTACGTGGCCGTCGAGTCGGCGCGCGGCGAGCTCGGCTGCTACGTCGTCTCGGACGGCGGGCCGACGGCCGTGGCGGCGTGAAGTTCCGGGCGCCGTCGTTTCGTCGCGCCTGGAGGCGACCGCGACGTGCATGTCGGACGCCCTCGTGGCCGACCTGATCGCGATCGTCGGCTCGCTCGACACGCGTCATGGGCGAGGTCGACCGGTGAGCGCGATCTGACGACGAGATCCAGCGAGCTCCGGGCAGCAGCTTCCCGGACTCGCGCACGGCGATCCTGCCGGCGCTGCGGCTCGCGCAGGAGGCGAACGGCGGCTGGCTGACGCCGGAGTCGTTCGAGCAGGTCGGCTCGGCACTCGGCCTGACGCCGGCGCTACTGCCAGGCGGTCGCGTCCTTCTACGACATGTTCCACCAGGCGCCTGTCGGGCGGCACTCGGTCGAGGTCTGCACCAACCTCTCGTGCGCGCTCGTCGGCGCGCAGCAGGTCGTCGACGCGTTCGAGTCCGAGCTCGGCGTCGCGCCCGGCGAGACGACCGAGGACGGCGAGATCACGCTCCGCGCGGCCGAGTGCCTCGGCGGCTGCGGGTACGCGACCGTCGTCGCCGTCGACCACCGCTACCGCCAGCACGTCAAGCCGGACGACGTGCCCGGGATCGTGAAGGAGCTCCGTGGGGCTTAGGTCGATGCTGCTCGCGGGCGCGGACGACCGCGACCTGACGAAGCTCGCCGAGTACCAGGCGATCGGCGGCTACGAGCAGGTGCCGAAGGCGCTGAAGCTGAGCTCGGACGAGCTGATCGCCGAGCTGCAGCAGGCGAACCTGCGCGGCCGCGGCGGCGCCGGCTTCCCGATGGGCCGCAAGGCGTCGCTGGTCGATCGCAAGAGCCCCAAGCCGAAGTACCTGGTCGTCAACGCCGACGAGTCCGAGCCGGGCGCCTTCAAGGACCGCGAGGTGATGGCGCGCGTGCCGCACCGGCTGCTCGAGGGCTGCCTGATCGCCGCGCACGCGATCGAGTCGAAGGACGTCTTCATCTACATCCGCGGCGAGTACCTGACCGAGTACGAGATCCTGCAGACGGCCGTCGACGAAGCGCGCGAGGCGGGGCTGCTTCGGCGAGGTCAACGTCACCGTCTACCGCGGCGCCGGCGCCTACATCTGCGGCGAGGAGACGGCGCTGCTCGACTCGCTCGAGGGCCGGCGCGGCCAGCCGCGGCCCCGGCCGCCGTTTCCGCCGGTGCAGGGCCTCTACATGGCGCCGACCGAGATCAACAACGTCTGCACGATCGCCACCGTGCCGGCGATCCTCGAGCTCGGCGCCGAGGGATTCGACCAGGTCGGCACGCCCAGCTCGCCGGGCACCGTGCTCTTCTCCGATCTCCGGCAACGTCGAGAAGCCCGGCAACTACGAGCTCGAGCTCGGCACCTCGATGCGGAGCTGATCTACACGCACGCGGGCGGGATCGCAGGCGGCCACCAGCTGAAGGCGGTCATCCCCGGCGGCTCCTCGGTGCCGGCGCTGACCGCGCGGCAGATCGACGTGCCGCTCGACTTCGACTCGATCGGCGCGATCGGGACGTTCTTCGGCGCCGCCTCGCTGATCGTGGTCGACGAGCCGCTGCTGCATGGTGCAGCTCGCCCTGCGCTCGACGAAGTTCTACATGCACGAGTCCTGCGGCAAGTGCACGCCGTGCCGCGAGGGGACGCGCTGGATCGTCCAGCTGCTCGAGCGGATCGAGGCAGGCGACGCGACGATGGACGATCTCGACCTGCTGCGGAAGGTCTGCGACCGGATCGAGGGCAAGTCGCTCTGCGCGCTCGGCGACTTCGCGGTCTGGCCGGTGCAGAGCTACTTCGACAAGTGGCACGACGAGTGGGTCGCCCACGTCGAGCAGGGCGGTTGCCCGTTCGGCGGCGAGTCGTCGCTCGAGGGATCGTCGCGCCGTCCGACCAGCACACCCACCTGCCCGTCGCGGAGGTGCCGGCGTGAGCGCGCCGGAGCTCGTCACGGTCACGATCGACGGCCGCGAGGTGCAGGTGCCGAAGGGCCTCGGGCTCGTCGAGGCCGCGCTCGCCGCGGGAATCGAGATCCCGGTCTTCTGCTACGAGCCGCGGCTCGGATCGCCGATCGGCGCCTGCCGCATGTGCCTGGTCGAGGTCGAGGGGATCCCGAAGCTCCAGACCGGCTGCACCATGACCGCTGCAGACGGGATGAAGGTGCGCACCGCGCAGACCTCGCCGAAGGCGGCCGACGGCCAGGACGCGACGCTCGAGTTCATCCTCGTCAACCACCCGCTCGACTGCCCGGTCTGCGACAAGGGCGGCGAGTGCCCGCTGCAGGACCTGACCTTCCGCTGGGGCCCGGGCAACACGCGGATGCAGTTCGACAAGCGGACGCTCGAGAAGCCGATCCCGGTCTCGCCGACGATCGCGCTCGACCGCGAGCGCTGCATCCTCTGCTACCGCTGCACGCGCTTCTCCGAGAGCGTCGCCGAGGACAATCAGCTCGTCGCGCAGAACCGCGGCGCGTCGTCGGTGATCGCCACCTTCGAGGACCGGCCCTACCGCGCGCCCTTCTCCGGCAACGTGATCGAGCTCTGCCCGGTCGGCGCGCTGACCTCGACGCAGTACCGCTTCGAGGCTCGGCCGTGGGAGATCCAGAACGTGCCGACCGTCTGCGGGCTCTGCCCGGTCGGCTGCAACGTCGCCGCGACGACGCGCGAGGGCAAGGTCAAGCGCATGCTCTCGCGGAACCACCCGGGGTGGACGAGGGCTGGCTGCTGCGACAAGGGCCGCTTCGCCTTCACGCACCTGTACGCCGGCGACCGGATCACCGATCCCGCTGCGGCGGCGGCGCCAGAGCGGTCTCGAGGAGATCTCCTGGGACGACGCGCTCGACGAGGCGGAGCGCCTGTTGCGCGAGTCGGGCGGGCGGATCGTGACCGCGCTCTCCGGCTCGGAGACGGTCGAGCAGGCCTACGCGCTCGGCCGGCTGCTGCGCGGCGGGCTAAGCGGGCACACGGCCCTGATGCCGGAGGAGACGAGCCCGGCGCTCGACGCCTTCCGGCTGCCGCTGTCGGCGATCCGCGACGCCGAGCTCGTGGTCGTCCTCGGCGACGAGCCGGTCGCCGAGCGCGCGCCGGTGGTGGAGCTCTGGCTGAAGGCCGCCCGCCGCGCCGGGCGCCGAGGTGCACCACACCGGCGATGCGCACGAGGCTGCAAGCAGCTCGCCGGCCGAGACGACGAGCTCGGCGGCCGGCTGCGCGAGAGCGAGCGCGCGATCCTGATCTGGTCGGGTGAGGACGGCGCCGGCGGGCGCACCTCGCGGCCCTGGCGCGGGAGCTCGGCTTCGCCGGCAAGCCCGGCTCGGGCGCGTTCCACCTGCCGCGCACGGCGAACGGCCGCGGTGTGGCCGACTCCTGGGCCTGCTCCGACGACGAGCGAGGGCGAGGCGCCCGAGCAGATCGGCCTGCTGATCGTCTCCGGCGACGAGGCCGCCGCCGACCCGAACGTCCGCGTGCTGGCCGAGCGCGCCGAGCGCGTGCTGGTGACCTCGATGTTCCAGAGCCTCGCCGCGGGCTGGGCCGACCTCGTCCTGCCGGGCACGAGCTACCTCGAGCGCGACGGCACGTACGTCAACCTCGAGGGCCGCCTGCAGCGCCTGCGCCGGACCGTGATCCCGCCCGCGCCGGACGAGCTGGCCTGGATCTCGAAGCTCGCCGAGCGCTTCGGCGTCGAGGTCGCTGCCCTACGCGTCGGCGGTCTTCACCGAGCTGTCCGAGCGGATCTACGACGGCCTCCCGTTCGGCGACGTCGGGGAGCGGGCCGAGCTGCGCACCCGCAGCGAGGCGCCCGCGGCCGACCTGCCCGAGCCGCCGCCCGCGCCCAAGGGCAAGGGCCTCGCGCCTGATCCGCTACAAGCCGCTCTTCTCCGGCCCGGCGGTCGAGCGCGTGCCGGAGCTCCAGTTCCAGCGGCCCGCTGCGCGAGGTCGAGCTCTCGGCCGAGGACGCCAAGCGGCGCAAGATCGCGAGCGGCGAGACCGTCCGCGTCTCGCACAACGGCACCTCGCTGGAGCTGCAGGCGCGAGTCAACGCCGCGCTGCGCGCCGGGGTCGTCCGCATCGCCGCCGAGCACGCCGGCGAGCTGGGAGGGACCGGTGGAGGTGGCGAAAGCATGAGCTTTCGACGACTCCGCGGGTGGGGAAGAGTCCCGGGAAACCGGGAGGTTTCCCGCCTCTTGATCCCTCGCGCGCCGATGCAAGCGGCGCGAAGCAGGGCGCTCGGAAGAAGGAGGGACACGGGAAACGGTTTCCCCCGTGGGAGCGAGCCAGGGGCGAGCCGACGCGTGGAGGTGGCGAAGTGACCGACCCCTGGTGGATCTCCTTCATCAAGGCGTTCCTGATCATCAACCTGCTGCTGCTCACCTTCGCCTACATGACCTGGGTCGAGCGCAAGGTGCTCAGCCGGATGCAGCTTCGCTACGGCCCGAACCGCGCCGGCCCGTTCGGGCTGCTGCAGCCGATCGCCGACCTCGTCAAGCTGATCCGCAAGGAGGCCTTCTATCCCGGAGAGCGCGGTCGACGTGCTCTACATCGGCGCGCCGGTGCTCTCGGCCTTCACCGCGCTGGCCGCCTTCGCCGTGATCCCGTTCGGCCCCGGCTGGACGATCGACGGCTACCACGTGGGCGGGGTCGTGGCACCGGTCTCGATCGGGCTGATCCTGATCTTCGCGCTGAGCTCGCTCGGGATCTACGGCTTCATCATCGGCGGCTGGGCCTCGCACTCGAAGTTCTCCCTGCTCGGCTCGATGCGCACCTGCGCGCAGATGGTCTCGTACGAGGTCTCGCTGACCTTCGCCGTGCTCGGCGTCGTGATCATGGGCCAGTCGCTCTCGCTGCCCGCGATCGTCGAGAAGCAGCACGAGACGATCTGGTTCGCGGCGCCCCAGCTCGTGGGCCTGATCGTCTTCTTCATCGCCGGCGTCGCGGAGACGAACCGGCCGCCGTTCGACCTGCCCGAGGCTGACACGGAGCTCGTCGCCGGCTACCACACCGAGTACAGCGGCATGCGCTTCGGGCTCTTCCAGATGGGCGAGTACGTGAACATGATCACGCTCTCGGCGCTGGCGGTGACGCTCTTCTTCGGCGGCTGGTACGGCCCGTGGGCACCGCTCGGCCCGCTCTGGTTCCTGATCAAGCTGCTGCTCGTGATCTTCGTCTTCCTCTGGATCCGGGCGACGCTGCCGCGCCTGCGCTACGACCAGCTGATGCGCTTCGGCTGGAAGGTGCTGCTGCCGGTGGCGACGATCAACGCGCTCGATCACCGCGGCCTGCGTGGTGGCCTTCTGATGCCAGCCAATCCGCTCGACAGCGTCAAGGGCTTCGGCGTCACCTTCAAGCAGATCTTCAAGAAGCCGATCACGCAGCAGTACCCGGAGTACAAGCGGCCGGTCTACCCGCGCTTCCGCGGGCGCCACCGGCTGCACCGCGCACGAGAACGGGCTCGAGAAGTGCGTCGGCTGCTCGCTCTGCGCGGCGGCCTGCCCGGCCGACTGCATCCGCGTCGTCGCCGCCGAGAACACGCCCGACAACCGCGTCTCGGCCGGGCGAGCGCTACGCGCGCATCTACGAGATCAACATGAGCCGCTGCATCTTCTGCGGCTACTGCGAGCTGCGCGTGCCCGTTCGACGCGATCACGCTCGGCAACGAGTTCGAGCTCTCCGAGTACTCGCGCGACGACCTGATCTACACGAAGGACATGCTGCTCGCCGAGCCGATCAAGCAGGTGCCGGTCGCCGACCGCGGAGCTGTTCGACACGCCCATCCCCTACTACCGGAGCAACTCGTGATCGTCGCGTCGTTCGCGAACGTGCTCGTCTGGGCGATCTGGGTGCGTGGCCGCGTTCGCCTGCCTCGGCGAGCGGGATCGCGGTGATCTCGTTCACGAACCCCTTCTACGCCTCGCTCTCGCTGATCGGGAACCTCGCCTCGCTGGCGGTGATGTACCTGCTGCTCTCGGCCGAGTTCGTCGCCGCCGCGCAGGTGCTCGTCTACGCCGGCGCGGTGATGGTGATGTTCCTGTTCGTCACCGCCTACCTCGGCAACCGGGCCGATGCGCCCTGGGCGGGCGCGCCCAGCTGGCAGACGCTCGGCGCGGTCGCGGCGTGCTCGGCGCTGTTCGTCGAGGTGATCGTGGTCGTCGGCCTGAAGACGAGCGGCCGGCTCTCGCACTCAGGGCGAGATCGACTCCTCCTTCGGGCGGCCGCGCGAGATCGGGCGGCTGTTCCTGACCGACCACCTGCTCGCCTTCGAGATCACCCTCGATCGTGCTGCTGATCGCCGCCGTCGGCGGCGTGATCCTCGGCTCGCACTCGCGCGACACGCCGATGAAGGAGCGCAGCAGTGAAAGGCCCGGACGTCGTCTGGTACCTCTGGCGTCGCCGGCTTCCTGTTCTCGCACGGGCGCGCTCGGCGTGCTGATCCGCCGCAGCCCGCTGATCGTGCTGCTCTCGCTCGAGATCATGCTCAACGGCGCGAACCTCGCCGCTGATCGCCTTCTCGCGCCACTTCGCGCAGGGTGACGGCCAGATCTTCGCGCTGACCGTGATGGCCGTCGCCGCCTCCGAGGTGGTCGTCGGCCTCGGCCTGATCGTGGCGATCGCGCGCCAGAAGCTCGACCTCGACGTCGACAAGCTCTCGACGCTGCGCGGATGATCCCCGCCGCCTGGATCTGCCTGCTCTCGCCGCTGGCGGCGACGTTGCTGATCACGCTCGGCTGGAACCGGCTCTCGCGCCGCGGCGCAGGCTACCTCGCGACGCTCTCGGTGGCCGTCTCGTTCGTGGCCGCGATCGTCGCCTTCGCGGCTCCTGCTCGGCGACTCGCCCAACGAGCCGCTACCACCCGTCGACGCTCTGGAGCTGGCTGACCGCGGGCCAGCTCGACTTCGGCCTGCGGATCGTGGTCGACCCGCTCTCGGTCTTCATGATGCTCGTCGTCTCCGGCGTCGGGATGCTGATCGTCCTCTACTCGATCGGGCTACATGGACGGCGACGACGAGGAGCGGCGCTACTTCGCCTACATGGCGCTGTTCGTCTTCTCGATGCTGCTGCTCGTCCAGGCCGGGAACCTGCTGATCCTGCTCGTCGGCTGGGGCCTGGTCGGCCTCTCCTCGTACCTGCTGATCGGCTTCTGGCACGACCGGCCGAAGCGCGGTCGCGGCCGCCAAGAAGGCGTTCGTGATGAACGCGATCGGCGACGCCGACGTTCGCGCTCGCGCTCTTCCTGCTGATCCAGCGCACCGGCTCGCTGAACTTCGAGGTCGTCTTCGCGCAGTCGATCGCACGGCAGCTGGGCGATCAACCTGATCGCGCTCGGCCTGCTCGGCGGCGCGGTCGCCAAGTCGGCCCAGCTGCCGCTGCGCACGTGGCTTCCCGACGCGATGGAGGGCCCGACGCCGGTCAGCGCGCTGATCCACGCCGCGACGATGGTGACCGCGGGCGTCTACCTGATCGTCCGCACCGGCGCCGCTCGTTCGAGCAGGCGCCGAAGGTGCTCGAGCTCGCGGCCGGGCTCGGCGCGATCACGATCGTGATGGCCGGGCTGATCGCGCTCGTGCAGGTCGACATCAAGCGCGTGATCGCCTACTCGACGATGTCGCAGATCGGCTACATGTTCCTCGCGGCCGGGCTCGGCGCCTACCCGAACGCGATGTTCCACCTGATGACGCACGCCTTCTTCAAGGCGCTGCTGTTCATGGCCGCCGGCCTCGTCATCCACGCGCTCGCCGGCGAGCAGGACATGCGCAAGATGGGCGGCCTCAACCGGCTGCTGCCGTTCACGTACGTCTGCTTCGCGATCGGGGCGCTCTCGCTGTCGGGCATCCCGCCGTTCGCGGGCTTCTTCTCGAAGGACTCGATCCTCGCCGCCGCGCTCGACGGCGGCTGGTACGGCGAGCTGCTCTGGGTCGCCGGGATGGTCGGCACCTTCCTGACGGGCCTCTACGCCTTCCGGATGCTGTTCATCGTCTTCTGGGGCGAGCCGTCGGGGTTCGTGCGCGAGCACCTGGTTGAGCACAAGCACTCCGGCGAGGGGCCGCTCCTCGATGACCTCGACCGTCGGCGTGCTGGCGGTGCTGACCGTGATCGGCGGCTTCCTGCAGTTCGCGAACGTCTGGACGCCGCTCACAACCTGGCTCGACCCGGTCGCGCGACCGCTGGTCGAGGCGAGCGGGACGCAGGAGGCGGTCTCGTCGATTCTCGCGGTCGCGCTCGGGGCGGCCGGGATCGGCATCGCCTGGTGGATCTACGGCTCGCACAAGGCGTGCCGCGCCGCGGATCGCCTGGGCGCAGAACCTGCTCGAGCACAAGTTCTACTTCGACGAGGCGTACGACTTCGCGTTCTACCGGCCGGCGGTCTTCCTGGCCACGGGCCTGGGCCGTTGGATCGAGCGGCCGCTGGTCTTCGGCTCGGTGCGCGAGCTCGTGCAGGGCGTCGGCGCTGCTCGGGCGCGACACCAGCCGCCTCCAGACCGGCCTCGTGCGCACCTACGTGCTCCTGATCGCCGCCAGCATCGCCGCTCTGACCGTCGTCTTCGTGGCGGTGCGATGACGACCGCGCTGATCTTCCTGCCGGTCGCCGGCGCGCTGCTCGTGATGGTGCTGCCGCTGCGGCCGTTCGCGGTCGGTTCGACCGCACTGCTCGTGGCGCTGGCCGAGATCGCGCTCTGGATCGACACCGTCGCGCGCTTCGACTTCGACAAGCCGGGCCTCCAGCTCGCGCAGCAGCAGACCTGGTTCAGCGACCTGAACGTCTCCTACCACGTCGGCTTCTACGGCTTCTCGGTCTGGCTCGTCGGCCTGACCACGGTCGTGCTCGCGGCGGCGGTCGGCTACGCGTTCTGGGCCGGACGCGAGCGGCCGCGCGCCTACTACGGCCTGATGCTGCTGCTGACCGGCGCGCTCGTCGGCGTGTTCGTCGCCCAGGACCTGCTTGCTCTTCTACGTCTTCTGGGAGGCGATGCTCGTCCCGCTCTACTTCCTCGTCGGCGTCTGGGGCGGAGCGGGCCGGCTGCGGGCGACGCTCGCTGTTCGTGATCTACACGATGGCGGGCTCGCTGCTGATGCTGGCCGCGATCATCGCGCTCGGGCTCACGCAGGGCACGTTCGACCTGGTCGCCTCGGGCACGAGCAGCAGCAACTGGATCTTCCTCGGCTTCGTGGCCGCGTTTGCGGTCAAGGCGCCGCTTTTCCCCTTCCACGCCTGGCTGCCGGAGACCTACCGCGAGTCGTCGCCCGAGGTGGCCGCGGTGCTGAGCGGCGTCGTCTCGAAGGCGGCCGCGTACGGCTTCCTGCGGATCGTGCTCGCGAAGTTCCCGGGGCCGGTGTCGGACTTCCGCACGCCGATCCTCGTGCTCGCCGCCTGCGGCCTGATCTACGGGTCGCTGCTCGCCTTCCGCGCGCCCGACCTGCGTGGCGTGATCGCCTACTCGAGCCTCGCGCAGATGGGCCTGATCACGCTCGGCCTGTTCGCGCGTCAACGGCCTCGGCCTGACTGGCGCGGTGCTGCAGATGGTCAACCACGGCCTGATCTCCGCCGCGCTCTTCCTGCTCGCCGGCGGGATCGAGCGGCGCGCCGCGACCGGTGAGCTGGCCGCGCTCGGCGGGATGGCCCGCGGCCGGCCTGCGCTCGCGACCGTGCTGATGACGACCGGCGTGATCGCGCTCGCCGTGCCGGGCTCCGCGGCCTTCGCGGGTGAGTTCGAGATCCTGGCCGGCGTCTTCCAGACCGGCTGGGGCTACGCGGTCGCGGGCGCCGTGGCGATCGTGCTCGCGGCGATGTACATGCTGCGGCTGATCTCGGCCGTGCTGCACCAGTCGCCCGGGCCCGCGGTCACCGAGGCGGCGCTCGACCTGCGGCCCGCCGAGCTCGAGCATCGTCGTCCCGCTCGTGGCGATCCTGCTCGTCCTGTCGGCCTGGCCGGCCGCGATCACCGAGCGTTCGTTCGCCGCCTCGAACGCCGTGGCCAGCCTCAGGCAGGCCGCTGCCGTGATCGCCTCGCCTCGCCACCCCGCACATCGACTGGTTCGCGCTCGCGCGCGCCGCTGGCGCTGCTCGCGGCCGGCGGGGTCAACCTGCTCTGCGCGGTGACCGTCCCGCGCGGTGACCGGCGCATCGTCACCTCGACCGTCTGCGCGCTCGGCTTCGCGGGCGCGCTCGTCGCCGCGGCGCTGCTGTTCGCCGACAGCGCCAACGGCCACGGTGTGATCGCCGACGTGATCCAGCGCGACCGGCTCGGCGCGCTGACGACGATGATCATCGCCGGCTCCGGGCCTGCTCGCCGTCGGCACCTCCTTCGCGGAGCCGATGAGCGACGACCACATCGCCGAGTACTACGCGCTGCTGGCCTGGGCAGGCGCCGGGCATGGCCTTCCTCAGCACGGCGAGCACGCTGATGACGCTCTTCCTCGGGCTCGAGTGGTTCTCGATCAGCCTCTACATCCTCTGCGCGATCGACCGCGAGCTCGCCGGCTCGCTCGAGGCCGGGCTCAAGTACCTGATCGTCGGCGGCTTCGGCTCGGCGATGCTGCTCTTCGGCTCGGCGCTCGTCTACGGCGCGACCGGCAAGCTCGAGTTCCACGAGATCGCCCAGGTCGTCCAGCAGCAGGGCCTCAGCCACGACGCGCTGCTCGTCGCCGGGCTCGCGCTCATGATCGGCGGGCTCGGCTTCAAGGCCTCGGCGGCGCCGTTCCACATGTGGACGCCCGACGTCTACGAAGGCGCGCCCACGCCCGTGACGGCGTTCATGTCGGCCGCGACGAAGGCGGTCGCGCTCGTCGTGATGCTGCGCGTGCTCACGACCGCCTTCCCGCAGGAGGCGCACCTCTGGACGATCGCCGTCGCCGTGATGGCCTGCGCCTCGCTCGCGGTCGGGAACCTGGCCGCGCTCGTGCAGACGGGCATCAAGCGGATGCTGGCGTACTCCTCGATCTCGCACGCCGGCTTCATGCTGATCGCGATCGCCTGCGAACAATGCGCTCGGCGGCCGCGCGCTCCTCTACTACCTGATCCCGTACTGCGCGATGTCGGTCGGCTCGTTCGCGGTCGTCGCCGCGCGCGAGCGGGAGCTGAACCGGCCGGTGACGATCCAGAACCTGGCGGGCTTCGGCTGGGAGCGGCCGCTGCTCGGCGGCGGGATGACGGTCTTCATGCTCGGCTTCGCGGGCTTCCCGCTGACCGGCGGCTTCGTCGGCAAGTTCTATCTCTTCTCCGCCGCCTACGACCGCGGCTGGACCTGGCTCGTGATCGTCGGCGTGGTCGCGACGGCGGTCAGCCTCTACTACTACCTCGGCGTGATCCGGGCGATGTACTTCCGCCCCTCGGAGGAGCTGCAGCTGGCTCCAGTGCCGGCGGCTCGCCGCCGCGGGAGCTGCTGCTCCAGAGCGCGGTCAGCCGCCGCGATCGCCGTCACGGTCGGCTCGTTCTTCGCCGTCGCAGCCGCTGATCGAGGCCGCGAAGCACGCGACCGGCGCGCTCTTCCTCTAGCGGCTGCGGAACTCGGCGGCCGCGGCCACCACGGCCTGGACGCAGAAGACCGCCAGGCAGGCGAGCAGGGCCGAGCGGGCCGCCGCAGGCACGACGCCTTCCGTGACCGCGGGCGCACGCGCCGCCGACCCGACCACCACGAGGGCGAGCACGATCGTCCAGAGCAGGGCGTGCAGGTGCTCGTCGGCCCCGTCGAGCACGCGGCCGAACGCCTCGAGCGCCGCGACCGCCGCCGCCGGCACCGCGAGCAGGAGCGCGTAGAACGCGAGCGCATGGAACCCGGCCCCGTCCGCCGCCGCCGCTGCGATCACGAGCCCCACGGGTACCGCCCGGCGCGTCATGCGCAGGTGTTCGGCGCCCGCCTCGAGGGCTCCTTCGTTACGCTCAGCGAACCCGTGAGAAAGGAGCGCTGATGGCCGATGTGTCGGTGACGTGGCTGGGTCACGCGAGCTTCCGCGTCGACTCGCCGGGAGGCAAGCGGATCTACGTCGACCCCTGGCTGGGCAACCCGAAATGCCCTGACTCCGAGAAGGAGCCCGAGCGGATCGACCTGATCGCGATCACGCACGGACACGGCGACCACGTCGGCGAGACGGTGGAGCTGAGCAAGCAGTTCAAGCCACGGCGGTCGTGGCGAATCGTCGAGCTCAAGGCCTGGCTCGCAGCAGCAGGGCGCCGAGCTGGACGAGCTGCCGGGCGCGAACAAGGGCGGCACGGTCGAGGTCGACGGGCATCAAGCTCGACGCTCGTGAATGCCTTCCACTCGAGCGCGCTCGGACGAGGGCGACTACCTGGGCGAGGCTGCCGGGATCGTGCTCGGAGCTCGAGAACGGGACGAAGCTCTACTTCGCCGGCGACACCTGCGTCTTCGGCGACATGCAGCTGATCGCGCGGATCTACTCGCCCGACGTGGCGATCCTGCCGATCGGCGGCCACTTCACGATGGACCCGCGCGAGGCCGGGGTCGCGCTCGAGCTGCTCGGCGCGACGCGCTGCATCCCATGCCACTACGGAACGTTTCCGCTGCTGAAGGGCACGCCTGACGAGCTGCGACAGGCAGGCGCCGGACGTCGAGATCATCGAGCTGCAGCCCGGGGAGACGACGACGGTTTGAGGCAACGCTGGTTCGGCGCCACCGGACCGTCAGGTCCCGGAGATCGCGGTCGAGGGCGAGCTCGAGCTCGGTGACGCGCTCGTGCTGGACGACGTCTCCGACGAGGCCGCGCTGAAGCAGGCGCCACGAACAGGGCCGCGCGATCGTCGTGCGGGCGGTAGTCCGCGGAGGAGGTGCAAGGCGGCGCTCAGCGCGGCCCGAGGTCGCCTCGGTGCTCGTGCCCGCCGACAAGCGTGAGCTGCTGGAGCTCGACCTGACGGAGCTGACCTACGGTTAGGCGTCGTCGCGACCTACTCGATCGCCGCCTGCGACCTCGACGCGGGCCAGTGGGGCGTCGCCACGCAGTCGAAGTTCCTCGGCGTCGGCTCCGTCGTCCCGTGGGCCGAGCCGGCAGGTCGGCGCGATCGCGACGCAGGCCTACGCGAACCCGCGCTATGGGCCCGGACGGGCCTGCGCTGCTGCGGGAGGGCGCGAGCGCGGAGGAGGTCGTCGAGCGCCTGACGCAGAGCCGACGACGGGCGCGACCACCGCCAGCTCGGGCGTGGTCGACGGCAAGGGCGGCAGCGCCAGCTTCACCGGCTCTGAGTGCATGGACTGGGCCGGCGGCCGCACCGGGCCGTGCTACGCGGCGCAGGGGAACATCCTCGTCTCCGCCGAGACGGTCGACGCGATCGCCGAGACCTTCGAGGGGACTGCCGGCGCGCCGCTCGCCGAGCGGCTGCTCGACTGCCTCGACGCGGCCCAGGCCGCCGGCGGCGACCGGCGCGGCCAGCAGTCGGCCGCCCTGCTCGTGGTCGAGCGCGACGGCGGCTACGCGGGTCTCACCGGACAGCATCGTCGACCTGCGGGTCGACGAGCACGAGCGGCCGCTCGAGGACCTGCGGCGCATCTACGTCATGCACCAGGCGATCTCGGCAAGACGCCGTCCGAGGACTGGCTCGACGTGGACGACGGGCTCGCAACGGAGCTGCGCGAACGGCTCGGCCGGCTCGGCTTCGAGGGCGAGCTCGACGCGGCCTTCAACGACTGGGCCGGGAAGGAGAACCTGGAGGAGCGCGTTGACGGAGTGGAGCGCGTCGACCCCGTCGTGCTCGACGAGCTGAGGAGGCAGACGTGAGCGGAAGGGATCACGCGGATCGACGAGCTGGAGCTCTTTCCGATCGAAGGCCAGGAAGGCCTGACGTGGCGACCGATCCGCCGCCACTTCGACATCCAGGCCTTCGGCGTCAACGCCTACACCGCCGACCAGGCGGGCAAGCGGGTGGTCGAGGAGCACCGCGAGGAGGGCGGGCACGAGGAGCTGTACGTCGTCCTCTCCGGCCGCGCGCTCTTCATGCTCGACGGCGAGGAGCACGACGCGCCCGCCGGCACGCTCGTCCACTGTCCGCCGGCACGCCGCGCGGCGCCGTCGCCGCCGAGCCGGGGACGACCGTGCTCGGGATCGGCGCCAAGCCCGGCGAGGTGTTCGAGCCCTCTGGCTGGGAGTGGACGTTCGCGGGGATGTCGCTGCTCAGCCAGGGCCAGGAGGAAGCCGCGCGGCGCGAGTTCGACGCCGGGATCGAGGCCTACCCGAACGCCTGGCAGGGCTACTACAACCTCGCGTGCGTAGAGGCCAAGCTCGGGAACCGCGAGCTCGGCGCTCGCCCAGCTCCGGCGGGCGGCGCGAGATCGACCAGGCGGTCGTCTCGAAGTACGCGCCTGAGGACGAAGACTTCGCCTTGCTGAAGGACGACCCGGACTTTCTAGCGATCACCGGGCAGGCGCAAACCGGCGGCGCGGGCTCGTAGCGCCGGCAGCGGGTCGCCCTCCGGCCGCGCCACCAGCAACACCGCTCCGTGGCCGGGCTCGGCGACGAGCGAGTCCACCAGCAGCTGCAGCCCGACCGCCAGCGCGAAGGCCTTGTGCGCGTGCTCGCCGCCGAAGGGCACGAGCTCGTCCTCGCCCGCCTCGACCGGCGAGCACCTCGCCGTAGGTGACGCGGCCCATCGAGATGTCGCTGACGAGCGGCTCGCCCTCCGAGGAGGGAATCGGCGATCGCCAGCGGGTTCGTGCCTGTCAGCTTCGGCCCGCCCTCGGGATGGCCGAGCCGCGCGGGCGAGGTGGCGGTGAGCGCGGCGACGAGCCCGCCGGCCGCGAGCTTGCGGCCCCAGTAGCCGAGCATCCCGGTCGGAAACGTCCGCTGCGCGACGACCAGCCGCGCGTGGTCGGGCAGGTCGGCGAGCTGCGCCTCCACGATCGCAGCCAGCGTCAGGTAGCCTGAGCGCGCCGTTGCCGTCCCAGCGCTCGTAACCCGGCTCGCTCACGAGTCGCCGCGGCTGCGCCGAGGGATCGAGCTCGAACGGACGCGTCGCCAGCCACTCGACCCGCGAAAGGCCGTGCCCGGTCTTGCCGCGGCGCTCCGCGTCGAGGAAGTGGTCGGCGAGCGTGCGGGCATCGGCCTCCTCGAAACCGAGCCCCGTCAGCGTCTGCAGCACCTCGCGCTCGTCCACGTTCACGAAATCCTTACGGGTTGGCACAGCCATCGGCGCCGGAGCACCGTCTAAGTCTCTGGTTTCAGCGGGGCTCCGCATCCGGAGGACCCCGGGGTCCGCTGGAACATCCGGAGGGCGCCCTTGTGGCGCCCTTCGGCTTCGGGGCCATAACGCCCAGGTGAGAACCGCCGCAGCGCTTGCCGTCGCGCTCGTGCGCCGGTGCGTCGTCGTGACGACCGCCGCCGCCGCTCCGAAGCCCCACGTGGAGCGCGCGCGCGGGCCGGCGCGGTCGAGGCGGTCTTTTCGTACAGCTACGACGCCGCGGCCTTCCGCTTCACCCGTCAGCGGCTGACGATCACGCGCGACGGCGTGACGAGCTCTCGGCCAGGCTGCGCAAGCCTCCCGGCCGCGGCTTCAACGCGCAGCCGGCCGGCTACTTCTCGCACAAACGGTCTGTCCTCGTGACCGACGCTCGACGGCGACGGCGAGCCCGAGGTCGTGCTCGACCTCTACTGGGGCGGCGCGCACTGCCGCTGGTACAGCCAGATCTACCGCTACGTGCCGGGGCGGGGCACTACACGCCGCTCGTCCACGTCTGGGGCGACTTCGGCTACGTCTTCGCCGACCTCGACCACACCGGGTCGCAGGAGCTCGTCACCCGTGACGACCGCTTCTCCTACGCCTTCGCGAGCTTCGCCGACTGCGCGCTGGCCGGTGCGGATCCTGCGCCACCGGGCCGGTCGGCTGACGCGTCGAGACGCCCTCGTACCCGAGCGAGATCGGCCGCGACGCGAACGCGCTCTGGCACGCGGCGATGAACCCGAAGCGGAAGGGGAGCAACCAGGGGATCGTGGCCGCCTGGGCCGCGGACGAGTGCATGGTCGGCCACGCGACGGTCGCGTTCAAGACGATCGACCGCCTCTCGCGCAGCGGCAAGATCCACGGCGAGCGTTCCCGGGTCGCCTTCGAGCGGAGGCTGCGCAGCTTCCTGCGGCGGACCGGGTACCTGTCTTAGGAGAGTGACCAGGCAGGGGACTTCACGATTCCGACGCCCTGCTCGCGCCTGGTGGCCGAGATCGCCTCGGCGATCGCGGTGAGCGCGCGGCCGGCCTCGAGTCCGGGTCGCTCTCGACGAGCGGCGCGCCGGCGTCGCCGGACTCACGCAGAAGCGGGTCGAGCGGCACCGTGCCGAGCAGCGGCACCTCCGAGCTCGTCGGCGAGCCGCTCGCCGCCGCCGGGCCGAAAGCCTCGCCGGTCATGTTCTCGATCACGCCGAGCAGCCGCATGTTCGTCTTGCGCGCCATCAGCGCCGCGCGCGCCGCGACCTCCTGAGCGAGCGGCTGCGGCGTCGTCGACGACGACGGCCTCGGCCCGCGGCAGCAGCTGGCCGAGCGAGATCGAGACGTCGCCGGTGCCGGGCGGCATGTCCACCACGAGCGTGTCGAGCTCGCCCCAGTGCACGTCGGTGAGGAACTGCTCGAGCGCGCGGTGCAGCATCGGTCCGCGCCACATCACCGGCTCGTTCTCGTCGAGGAAGAAGCCGATCGACATCAGCTTCAGCTCGCCGCGCACGGGCGGGACGATCATCCGGTCGACCGCGCACCGGCTTCTGGTGGATGCCGAGCAGGTGCGGGATCGAGTGGCCGTAGACGTCGGCGTCGAGGATCCCGGTGCGCTGGCCGAGCTGGTCGAAGCGCGGCCGCGAGGTTGGCCGAGAGCGTCGACTTGCCGACGCCGCCCTTGCCGCTGACGCGACCGCGATCACGCGCGTCTCGCGGTCGAGCTGCGATCCCCTTCGTCCGCTCGGTCACCGAGCCGCGTAGCTCGTGCCGTCAGCGCGCCCCGCTCCTCGGGCGTCATCACGCCGAACTCGAGCTGAGACGCGCTGCACGCCTTCGACCGGCGCGAGCGCCTGCGCGACCTGCTGCTCGAAGCTCGACGCGGAGCGGGCAGCCGGCGACGGTGGAGCGCGATCCGGACGGTGACGTCGCCGCTCGTCGATGCGGACGTCTCGGACCATGTCGAGCTCGACGACGTTGCGCTTCGCAGCTCGGGGTCGATCACCTGCTCGAGCGCCTTCAGGATCGCTTCGCGCTGGGGCTCCATGCCCAAGAGCGTAGCCCTAGAGCTTCAGGCCAGCGCCGCGAAGAGGCGCTCGGGCAGAGCTCCGGCGTCGCTGCGGCGACCACAGCGGGAGCGGCCCTCGATGTCGAGCGGCGCCGCGCCGAACGGCGGCGCCTCGCGGCAGGTCGATCGCAAGACCCGCGCTCGCGCACGAGCAGCTGCGCCGCCGCGATGTCGACCGACCGCGCGCGCCTTGAGCGAGCAGACCGCGTCGACGCGGCCGGCCGCGAGGTGGCAGAGCGAGAGCGCGAGCGAGCCCATGATCCGCAGCCGGTAGGCGATGCCGACCATCGCCGCGGCCTTCTCGGCGATCGATCGACGTCAGCGTCGCCTCGAACGGAGAGGATCTCGATCTCCTCCTTGCGGCAGCATCGCGCCGAGGTCGCTCGCCGTTCAGTCGCGCCCCTCGCCGCGCTCGGCGCGTCCACTCCTCGCCGGTGCCGAAGTCGTAGACGTAGCCGAAGACGACGTCGTCCATCGTCGCGCCCGTCCGCGACCGCGATCGAGACGGAGAAGAACGGGATCCCGCGCTTGGCGTTGAGCGAGCCGTCGATCGGGTCGACGACGATCCGCCAGCGGCCCGTCGCCCTGAGGCATGCCGACCTCCTCCGAGACGATGCGTCGCGCCGTCGATGCTCGCGCAGCCGCTCGAGGATGACCCGCTCCGCGGCCGGCGTCGACCGCCGTCGTCTCGTCGCCGCCCTCGCCGTCGCCGACGACCGGCTCGCGCTCGGCCCGCGTCGGCAGCTCGACGAGCACGCCGCTGCGACGTCCTCGACCGCTGCGCGGCAGAGCGCGAGCCAGTCGGTCACAGCGGCAGGAAGAGCAGGCCGGAGACGAGCTTGGGATAGAAGTACGTGCTCTTCTGCGGCATCGTCTCGCCGCGCTGGGCGACGGCGAAGACGTCCTCGATCCGGGTCGGGCGCATGAGCACGGCGACCTCGGCCTCGCCGGCGTCGACCGCGCGCACCGCCTCCTCGCCAGTCCGGCGTGTAGCTGATGCCCTCGTGTCCGAGCCGGTCGACGAGCCGCGCGTCGAGCTCGCTTCGCCGTCGCACGCGCGAGCTCGGCGCCGCCGGTCCGATAGACGCACGGCGCGGCTGCGCGGTCGGCAAGCGCCGTTCGAGCGCCTGAGCGCTGCGATCGCGCGGCCGCTCTTCCGCCGGTAGCGCGTTCGGCGGGCTCCTGCGCGAAGACCCGGTGCGTCGGGAAGATCATCAGGCCGGGGTCGTCGAGGACTGACGAGCACGGCGAGCACGTAGGCGCTCTCGGGTGCCGGCTCGCTCGTGATAGGCGAGCGCCGTCTCGTAGCGGTGGTGGCCGTCGGCGATCAAGAGCTGCCGGTCGGCGAAGGCCTCGGCGATCCGCGTCCGGCCGGCAAGCCGCCAGAGCCTGGCGCCCTCGACCTCGAGGTCGGGCTCGCCGGTCGGGCCGTCTGGCCGGCGGCCGGCCCTCGTAGAGGAAGAAGAGCGGCTCGAGCTGGGCGCTCGACCTCGCGCAGCAGGCGCAGCCGGCCCTCCTTTGGGCCTCGCGGTGTGTGCGCTCGTGCGGGAGGACGACCCGGTTCTCGTACGGCTCGGCCTTGAGCGCCGCGACGAGGCCCTCGCGCGTGCGCGCGACCCCGTCCGGGCCGACGTAGTCCTGCGAGAGCCACCAGAAGCCCGGCTCGGCTCGTCGACGAGCGTCGCCGTCGCTCGCGCCAGTCGCGCCAGGTCCGGCCGGCCTCGCTCTCGTCGGCGGGCAGCGTCAGGTGGACGACGTTGTGCGGGTTCCGGGCTCGCGGAGCTGCGTCGCGCTCGGCCGGCGAGATGACGTCGTAGGGAGGCGCGACGAGCGACTCGAGCGGGCCGGCGCGCTCGCCGTAGCGGACGGCGCGAAACGGCGTTGACCTCGGCCACGGGGCCGGAGCGTACCATCCGCGTTCGGACCTAGACTCGGCGGTGAGCGCGATTGCTCGCCTGGCCGAAGACCGGGTCGTCGAGGGCGTCTACGCGGTCGCGCGCAAGGAGCGGCGACGCACGCGGGCGGGCTCGCCGTACCTCGCGCTCGAGCTCGTCGATCCGAGCGGCCGCATCGAGGCGCGCGGTCTGGTCGGACGTCGAGCTGCTCGACGCGCGCTTCGGCGAGGGCGACGCGGTGCGCGTGCTCGGCCGGGTCGAGCGCTTCCGCGACCGGCTTCAGCTCGAGGTGCGCTCGCTCGAGGCGGCCGAGGACGCCGACCCGGCGGCGCTGGCGCCCGGCGATGCGGCGCGACGCGGCCGAGCTCGACGGCTTCCTCGAGTTCCTGGCCGGCGGAGATCTCGCACCCGGGCCTGCGCGCGACCGTGGTCGCGGTTCGTCGAGGACGACGCGCCGCGAACCGCGCTGCGCACGCTGCCGGCGGCCGAGACGCACCACGCCTACGCGGGCGGGCTGCTCGAGCACACGGTCGGCGTGGCGACGCTCTGCCGCGAGGCCGCGCAGCTGCATCCGCGGCTGCGGGCCGACCTCGTGCTCGCGGCCGCGCTCCTGCACGACCTCGGCCGCACCGGCGGAGCTGGACGGGGCCCGACCTTCCGCGCGACCGAGGAGGGGCGGCTCCTAGGCCACGTCCATCTCCGGCCTGCGACTCGTCGAGGAGCGCGCCGCCGCCCTGGAGACCGAGGTGCGGGCCGAGATCTGCACGCGATCGCGGTGCATCACGATACGCGCGGCGCCCGGACGGCCGAGGCCTCGGTGCTGTACCACGCGAACCAGCTCGACGCGACGGCCGCCACGCGACCGGTCGAGTAGCTGCCAGTTCTTCCGCACCAAGATGCCGACGGCGTCGCTGGTCACGACGGCTCCCGCATTGTCCGTCGCGCGCGCCGTCAGTGAATGGCTCCCTGCGGGACGTTCTTCCACGTGACGGAGCAGGGGCGCGCTGGTGTCCTGGCCGAGCACGGTCGTGCCGTTGAGGAACTCGACCTTCGTGACGGTGCCGTCGAGATCGCTCGCCGTCGCCGTGATCGTGATGCTCGGCTTCCAGGTGAAAGATCGCGGCGTCGCCCGGGTAGGTGATGCTCACGGACGGCGCAACGTTGGGGAGCTGACCGTGATCGTGGACGATGCGCTGGTCGTGACGCCGCCCGAGGTTGTCGGTGGCGCGCGCGGTGAGTGTGTACGTTCCGGCCGCCACGCCGCTCCAGGTGAGCTGTACGGCGCGGTCGTGTCCTCGCCCAGCTTCGTCGTGGCGTTGAAGAACTCGACTTTGGTAACGGTGCCGTCGGCGTCGAAGCAGTCGCAGCGAGATTCACGGTGGCGGGGGCGGTGAAGGTCGCGCGTTGCTCGGCTGCGTGAGGACGTTCACGGTCGGCGGCGCGCGTTGCCGGCGCTGACCGTGATCGTGGACGCCGCGCTCGTGGTTGCGCCGCCGAGGTCGTCGGTGGCGCGGGCCGTGAGCGTGTAGGTCCCGGCCGCAACGCCGCTCCAGGTGAAGCTGTACGGCGCAGTCGTGTCCTCGCCGAGCTTCGCCGCGCCGTTGAAGAACTCGACCTTGCTCACCGTGCCGTCGGCTGTCGGACGCCGTCGCCGCGAGATTCACGGTGGCGGGCGCGGTGAAGGTCGCGCCGTCCGTCGGCTGCGTGAGCGTGACGGTCGGCGGCGAGTCGCCCTGGACGCTGACCATGCGGGCAACGGAAGGCACGCCGTTGGCGTCGATGATGAAGAGCATGTAGCAAGCCCGGCGGCGCGACGTTGGCATCTTGCCGGGGCGCTGGCGGTGAGGCTCGTCGCTCCGGCGGTGAAGGAGAGCGGGATGTAGCGCTGCTCCATGTCGTTCGGAGTGCGTAACGCGCGCCGAGCCGGACGAGGGCGACCTTGCGGATCGACGCCGGGTTCGCCAGTCGCGATCTCCATCGGCGGCGCCGTAGCTCGTGGACGCCGGTGCGCCGTCGATGACCGGGCGCGCCGCAAGCGTGCCGTCGGCCTGGAAGAGGTAGGGCGGCGAGAAGATCTCGGCGTTCTTGGCGAGGTAGCCGACCTGGTCGCACGTGCCGCAGATCCCTCCGCCGGAGGAGAGGACGCGCCCGTCGGGCAGCAGCAGCGCGGTCGAGTGGTACTGGCGCGTGATCTGCATCGCGGCCAGGTCCGCCACTGGCCTGTGGCGGGGTTCCACTGTTCGGCCGGGTAGACGCCGGCGTTGAGGTCGACGAGCCCGGCGCCCGAGGAATTGCCGCCCGTCGCGAGAACCGTCCCGTCGGCGAGCACGGTCAGGTTGTGCTGTCGGCGGCCGTAGGCCATCGGCGCGGTGGCCGAGACCTGCGGCGTCGCCCCGTTGAGGTCAACGACCCGCGCGTCCCTGGTCGAGGACCGCCGCCGGCGACGAGGATCTTGCCGACGTCGAAGAGCGCGTGCCCGCCGTAGTCGCGGTTGATCGTGTCTCGCTGCCCGAGCGTCTGCCACGTGCCGGTACCGGCCGTGTCGAGCGCGCGCAGCGTCTGGTCGGGACCGGAGTAGAAGGCCCGGCCGTTCGGGGCGACGTCCATCCACGGATACAAGGGCAGGCTGAGCGAGGCGGTGCTGAGCGCACGCAGGCCGCCGGCCGTCGTCCGCACCTCGGGCGTATCGACGCGGCCCGAGGTGATGCAGCATCTCGCCGTTGCTCAGTGGCGTGACGCGTCGGATACCAGCGCCCGGCCGCCATGTTCGGGCCGAGGCTCCACAGGTTCGTCACCGGATCGAAGAGGTGCGTCTGGACGATGCCGTTGAGCTGCTGATCCTTGTTCCCGCCGGCGATGAACATCCGGCCGTCGACGAGATGCGCGAGGCCGCTGCAGAAGATGTTGAAACCGGTGTCGACGTTGACCGGCGTCTGGGTGCCCGTCGCCGGATCCCACACGGTCGCGCGGGTGTGATCCTGCACGGGGTAGGTCTCGGTCGCGTTGTCGCCGATCGAGTCGTAGGCGAGGACCTTGCCGTTCGGCAGTAGCGCGACGTGCACGCCGACGACCGGCCAGTCGACGACCGGACCCCACTGGCCCACGTCCTGGGGCGCTCCGGCGACGGACGCGGCCGCTGCCGTCGCTTCGGGCGCTGGTGACGGCGCGAGTGTGGCGTCGAGCGCCCGCTCCTGCGAGGCCGTGAGCGTGACTGCGTCCTCGGCCAGCGTGGCTCGCGGCAGTCATGACTCCGTCGTGCGCTCCGGCGCCCGGCGCAGCGAGCGCAATTACAGCAGCGAACGCAGCGAGCGTGACGCCAAATCGGTACGCCAAGGCCTGTCTCCCCTTCCGCAGAATCGTCTGCACGATTAGGCCGCGCGGCCGGACATTGCTACTGGCTTAAGGTCGGGTCTCCGCTAGACGTTGAAGCGGACGGTCAGGACATCGCCGTCCCGCGGAAAGCCGCTCACGCCGCAGCCACATTGTCGGTCGGCCCGCCGAGGGCGAACGCCAGCTGCTCGACCGCCTCCGGGACGAGACGGTAGTAGACCCACGTGCCACGCTTGCGCGCGACCTCGACGAGGCCCGCTTCGCGCAGCACCCTCAGATGATGCGAGACCGTCGGCTGGGCGAGGCCCGAGCGTGCCGATGAAGTCGCAGACGCAGACCTCCATCCGCACCTGCCAGCCGGTTGACGATCGCGACGCGGCTCGGGTCGGCGAGCGCCTTGAAGCGCGCGGCCAGCTCCTGCGCGACGCGCCGTCCAGCGGCGGCGAGCCCGGGCAGCAACAGGGCGCCTGCAGAACCTTCAGCTTCCTATTCATTGACGTTCATCAATATAACAGCTAGCCTCGGCAGCGAAAGGAGGTCGACATGCGCGCATGTGACTGCGACTGCTGCGATTGCGGCTGCTGCTAGCTAGACGTTGAAGCGGACGGTGAGCACGTCGCCGTCCTGCACCTCGTAGGTCTTGCCCTCGAGCCGTTGCAGGCCGCGTCGCGCCGCCTCCGCATAGCTGCCGGCCTCGACCAGGTCGTTCCAGCGCATCGACCTCGCAGCGGATGAAGCCGCGCGCGATGTCGGTGTGGATCGTCGCCGCCGCCTCGAGCGCCGTCTGGCCCCGGCGCAGCGTCCACGCCGCGCGCCTCCGTCTCGCCGGCGGTGAAGAACGTGATCAGGCCGAGCGCCTCGAGCAGCCGGCGGACGACCTCGTCGAGCGCCGACTCGCCGTCGCGGAAAGCGGCCGCCTCCTCCTCGGGCAGTTCGGCCAGCTCGGCCTCGAGCTTCAGGTCGATCCCGCCGGGCCGTTCACGACCGGCGACCACCGGCTTGGTGGTCAGCGGCTCGAGCTCGGGCGGCAGCTCGCTCTCCCAGTCGCGCAGCGGGCGTCCCGCGTCCAGCGTGCGCGAGCACGCGCTCCAGCTCCGCCACCTCGGCGCGAAGCTTCGGGTCGCCCGACTTCGCCTGCTTCGAGACCCGCTCGAGCCGCCGCTCGACGTGGTCGCGGTCGGCCACGAGCAGCTCGAGCTCGAGCGCTCGAGGTCGCCCTCCGGATCGGCGCCGGCCGAGAAGCCGTCGACGACGGCGAGCAGCGCGTCGACCCGGCGCAGGTTGCCGAGCAGCTGCGGCCCCGTCCCGGGCACGTCGGTGACGCGCGACCGCCGCCGCCGTCACCTTCGTCGCGCGCAGACGACCGCCGCGAGCTGGCCGAGCCGCTCGTCCGCGATCGGCGCCATGCCGACGTGCTCCTTGCCGAAGTCCGGCCCCACGCCGCGCGCGTGAGCACGTTGAAGAGCGTGGTCTTCCCCGCGGCCGGGAGGCCGACAATTCCCGCTTCGAGCATCTAGGGACCTAGTCTTGCGGCAGTTGCTTCTGCAGTGACGCGAGAGCGCGATGCTGGAGCGACTTGATCGCGCCCTCCGGACTTGTCGAGCATCGGTCGCCGGCCTCGCCGTTCGAGAAGTTGAAGACGAACTTCAGCATCAGCACCTGCTGCTGCTCGAGCGAGAGGTTCTCGATCAGCTCGAGCATGCTCTTGCGGCCGATCGACTGCAGCGCGGCGTCCTCCGCGGACGACTCGGTCGCGCCCTCGGGCTCCGGCACCTCCTCCTCCGGCTGCCAGCGCCGCGAGGCGCGGAAGTGGTCCATCGTCAGGTTGTGCGCGATCCGGAACAGCCAGGCCGAGAAGGGCGCCGACTGCCAGCGGAAGCGGCCGATCGCCTCCAGCATCCTCGAGGAACGTCTGCGTCGTCAGGTCCTCGGCGTCGTGGCGGTTGCCGACGCTCATGTGCAGGTAGCTGTAGATGCGGTCGAAATGCAGCAGGTACAGCGCTTCGAGCGCCTCGCGATCGCCCTGCTGGGCCAGCTCGACGAGACGACGCAGGTCGGTCGGTGCTGTTCGCGCGACGGCGCTCATCGAGTAAGCCTTGCCCTGAGGAGTCCGACCGCTAACGCGCGGTCAGCCGGTGAAGCCGACGCGGCCCTCGCGCGAGAAGCGCTTGAGGTAGACGACGCGCCGCAGAGCGACGGTGTAGCGCCCGTCCTCGGCCTCCAGCCCCAGCGCGCCGTCGCGGCCCTCGTCCAGCGCCCGCTCGAGCGGCGTCGGCCGCGTCGAGCTCGACGTTGGCGCCCATGATCTGGCCGCCGTCGAAGGCGATCTCGATGCGGACCCGCTCCTCAGCCATCGCTGACGATCTCCGCGAGCACGCCGTGCACGGCGTCGGGATGGACGAAGGCGACCTCGAGCCCGAAGAGCCCGCGCCGCGGCGACTCGTCGATCAGCTCCGCGCCCTCGGCGGTGAGCTCGTCGATCGCCGCGCCGACGTCGTCGACCTCGTAGGCCACGTGGTGCATGCCCGGCCCGCGGTTGGCGAGGAACTTGCCAACCGGCGTGTCGTCGCCGAGCGCAGCCAGCAGCTCGACCCGGTCGGAGCCGATCCGCAGGGACGCCGCCTCCACTCCCTGGTCGGGCACCGTCTCGCGGTGCTCGAGCCGCGCGCCGAAGAGCCGCTGGTAGGTCGAGAGCGCGCTGTCGAGGTCGTCGACGGCGACGCCGAGGTGGTGAATCCCGCGCGGCTGCACGCGGGCGATGCTATCTGGTCAGTCTGCCGCTACGGCCCGAACGGTGCCCATGGTCTCAGAGGAGCGCGACTCGGGCTCAACGGCGCCGACCAGCTCGGCGAGCCTCTTCCCTGTCGAGCGTCTCCTTCTCGAGCAGCGCCACGGCGATCCGGTCGAGCACGACCCGGTGCTTCTGCAGCAGGCGGATCGCCTCCGCGTAGGCGTCGTCGGTGAGCCGCGCCTGCTCCTGGTCGCGCAGCCGCTTCGTCTCCTCGGAGAGCGCGTAGTTGTCGGCGCGCATCGTCCGCGAGGCGGTCGCGCCCGACATGCCGTACTCGAAGACCATCGCGCGCGCCGACCTCGGTCGCCTTCTCGAGGTCGTTGGCCGCGCCGTTCGTGACCCGGCCGAAGACGATCTGCTCGGCCGCGCGGCCGCGAGAGGTAGACCTTGAGCAGGTCGGCGAACTCCTCGGCCGTGTGCAGGTAGCGCTCCTCACTCGGGAGGTTGAGCGTGTACCCGAGCGCCTGGCCGCGCGAGACGATCGTGACCTTGTGCACCGGCAGCAGGTCGCCGGTCAGGTGCGACATGACCGCGTGCCCGGCCTCGTGGTAGGCGAGGATCCGCCGCTCCTTCTCGGTCATCACCTTGCGCTGCTGGAGTCCGGCGACGACGCGCTCCATCGCGTCCTCGAAATCGGACTGCCGAATCGCGGTCTGGCTCGAGCGGCCGGCGAAGATCGCCGCCTCGTTGGCGATGTTCTCGAGCTCCGCGCCGGTGAGGCCCGCGGTCTGGCGCGCGATCGAGCGCGAGGTCGATGTCCTCGGCGAGCGGCTTGCCGCGCACGTGGACGTAGAGGATCTCCTCGCGGCCGGCCAGGTCGGGCGCCGCGACGAGCACCTGCCGGTCGAAGCGGCCGGGCCGCAGCAGCGCGACGTCGAGATCCTGGAGCCGGTTGGAGGCGCCCATCACGATCACCTGGTCGCGCGACTCGAAGCCGTCGAGCTCGACGAGCAGCTGGTTGAGCGTCTGGTCCTGCTCGCGCGATGAAGCCGTGGCCGGTGCGCTGCGCGCCGACCGCGTCGAGCTCGTCGATGAAGACGATCGACGGGCGCGTTCTTGCGCGCCTCCTCGAAGAGCTTGCGGATCCGCGCCGCGCCGAGGCCGGCGAACATCTCGACGAACGCCGAGGCGCTCTGCGCGTAGAACTTCGCGCCGGCCTCGCTGGCGATCGCCTTCGCGAGCAGCGTCTTGCCGGTCCCGGGCGGCCCGTAGAGCAGAATCCCCTTCGGCACGCGCGCGCCGAGGCGGCCGAAGCGCTCCGGCTCGGTGAGGAAGTCGATCACCTCGCGCAGCTCGCCCTTCGCCTCGTCGAGGCCGGCGACGTCGTCCCACGAGACGTTCGAGTCGGAGGTGAGCGTCCTCGCGGCCTTCACCCGGGGCATCACCTGCAGCGTGCGCCAGAGGATGTAGACCATCAGGACGAGCAGTGACCGCGAAGAACAGCGGCAACCAGGCCGCGACCCCGTCGCGAATGAAAACCAGCGCGTCGCCCATATCCCTTCCCCTCGTTATCGCCCCTCTTTCGGCCCCGCGTCAACCGGCGGGCGCCCTCGGGAGACCCCACTAGAGCTTGCGGCCGTGCTGCCGGTGCCCGCCCACTTCGACCCGGCGACCGTGGGCGAGGTCTGGCGGGTGCAGTACGAGGAACTGGCTCCCGTCGCGGAAGCATGGGCGCAGGAAGCACGATGGTCCAGCCGGCGGTGGAGGACGCGTTTCGGATCTGCCTCGTCGCCGTCGACGTCCAGAACACGTTCTGCATCCCGGCCTTCGAGCTCTTCGTGCGCGGCCGCCCGGACGGGGCCGTAGACGACAACCGCCGTCTCTGCGAGTTCATCTACCGCAACCTCGACGCGATCACGAAGGTCGTCCCGACCCTCGACACGCACCAGGCGATGCAGGTGTTCCACGCCATCTGGCTCGTGGACGCCGGACGGTGAGCACCCGCCGCCGTACACGCTCGTCTCCGCCGACGACGTGAGTCGGGGCGCTGGCGCGTCGACGGGTCGTGGCCCGCAGCCTCGGGCTCGACCCGGAGTACGCGCAACGCCAGCTCCTGCACTACACCCGAACACTCGAGGCCTCGGCGGCGGCTACCAGCTCACGATCTGGCCCTACCACGCGATGCTCGGCGGCATCGGCCACGCGCTCGTGCCCGCGGTCGAGGAGGCGATCTTCTTCCACTCAGTGGCGCGGCGCTCGCAGCCCGACTTCCAGCATGAAGGGCACTCGACCCGCTCACCGAGCACTACTCGGTGTTCGGGCCCGAGGTGACGCAGGGGCCTGACGGCGAGCCGCTCGGAGCGCCCAGCACGCCGCTGCTCGAGTAGCTCTTGAACTTCGACGCCGTCGTGATCGCCGGCCAGGCCAAGAGCCACTGCGTCGCCTGGACGATCGACGACCTGCTCGCTCGTACCTCCGCGACGAGCGCGGGCTGGCCGAGAAGGTCTACCTGCTCGAGGACTGCACCTCGCCCGTCGTCGTGCCCGGGCGAGGTCGACTACACGGACGAGGCGGACGCCGCGTTCGAGCGCTTCGCGGCCGCCGGCATGCACGTCGTCGCGCTCGACCGACCCGATCGAGAACTGGCCGGGGCTGGCCGCCTCGGTGCGGGCCTGAGCCCTAGTCGACGAGCTTCGAGCCGCGGGTTGTCGCGGAAGCGGCGACCGACCTTTGCCGACGGGCGGCCGTCCGTCATCACGATGTCGCCGGTGAAGTCGTTCTCGCCGCGGATCAGCGCCGAGCCGACGCCGTAGGAGTCGACCGGCACGCCGCGCTCCTCGAACGCGCTGGATCCGCTCGCGCGTCGAAGCCGCCCGAGACGACGATCTTGACGCGCTCGAAGCCGTCGCGGTCGAGCGCCTCGCGCACCTTGCGCACCAGCCGCTCGTTCACGCCGCGCGGGTCGAAGTCGCCCATCTCCTCCCAGAGCGAGCGGTCGACGAGCTGGCCCGAGGTGTCGAGCCGCACGCCCCAGAGCTGCGGGCCGAGCGCGCGCGCAACCTCGAGCGCCGTCCGCACGGAGTCGTTCTCGAAGTCGACGAGCACGGTGACGTTCGATGTCGGCGATCGGCGTTCTCGACGAACTTCGTCGCCGCGAGCACGGTGTTGCCGCCATACGCCGCGATCAGCGCGTGCGGCACGGTCCCGATCCCGCGGCCGCCCCACCACGAGGCCTGCGCGTCGGAGGTGACGCCGATCTCGGCGCCGACCACCTCGCCCGGCGACGTAGCGCCGCATAGCCGTCGCCGGTCTGCACGCGATGGTGGTCGTGCCGCGCGGGCATGAAGATGATCGGCTTGCCGTTGGCGGCCTCGAGCACCCGCACGATGTTGGTCGGTGATCAGCGTCCGCCGCGCCAGCACGCCGAGGTACACCGTCTCCAGATGCGGCGAAGCCGTGTAGTCGCCCTCGATCCGTCAGCACCGGCTCCGCACGGCTCGATCGCGGTCGCCGTCGTAGAGCGCGTGGACGGTCAGATCGTCCCAGTCGTCGGCGCAGAGCTTGAGGATCGGCGATCGCCTCGTCGATCCCGCCGAGCATAGGCAGTCGCGCCTCTGGAACACCTGCATCACGACGCGCGGGTGCCGGCCGTCGCGGAGCAGCGCCGCGCGGGTGTGGTTGAAGTACGCGTCGGTGTAGTAGCCCTCCCGCATCTTCTCCGACGGGGAGGTCGAAGATCTCGGGCGGACAGCCGCTTAGCTGCGGATTCTCCGCTGCATGCTCGAGCTCGAGGCACGCTGCCAGCGCTGCCTCGGCGACCTCGAGCTGCTCTGGCGCTCGGCTCGGCGGTCGCAAACCGGTGCTGCAGCTCGTGACCGGGCCACGCCAGCGCGCGTGCGAGCGCGTTGTCCGGGTTGCGCGTCATCCAGCCGAAGAGCTCCGTGGACGCGGCGAGCGCGCCGAGCTGGGGCGCTGCGCGCGCCGGGCCGCGCAGGTGCGCCGGCGCCTTGAGCGCGAGCGTCGCCCGACCGCCGAGCTCGCGAGCGAGCGGGCCGAGCAGGTGCGAGCCGCAGCGCTCGTGCTCGCGTGCGCGCTGCTCGCCGTGCTCGTAGCTGCCGATCGAGATGTGCTCGGCGCCGTGGTAGGCCGCCAGCTCGGAGCCTCGCAGCGCAAGCGCCGCCGGCAGCAGCGAGAGCACGCCGCCGACGAGCTCCCGCGAGCGGGCTCAGGCGCGGCGAGCCCTTTGATCGCCTTGACGACGAGCGCGGTGCCCGACCATCGCCGCGAGCACCTGCGGCCGCTGGAACGGCAGCTCAGCCTCAGGCGCCGGCGTAGACCTGCGGCAGGAGCAGCGAAGACCTCCGCGCAGCCGGGCCGGGCCGCGCAGGATCGGATTCTGACCTCGGCCGCGCGCAGCGCTTTGTACTCGAGCCGCGACCTTCAGCTCGCCGTCGGTCCGTGCGCACCGCGCACGGCCCAGGAATGCGGCCCGTGCACGAGCACGCCGTTCACGAGCGCCATTCCTCCGAGGCGAACCTTTTCAGCCATCGGTGAGAAGCCTCAGCTCACCGCCGGTCACCTCGACGGCGACGTGCCGGAAGCAGTCGCACCGCGAGCTCGAGGTCGTCGATCGCGATCCGCTCGTCCGGCCGAGTGGATCAGCCGCGCGGCCAGCTGCGGGTCCATCGCCTTCAGTCGGGAAGAAGCCGTACGCGACGGTGCCGAACGCCTCGCGCAGCCAGTGGCTGTCGGTGAACCCGGCCACGCAGACCGGCAGCACGCGTCGCCCCGGCTCGATCCGCGCGACGAAGCTCTCGATCGCGTGACCAGAGCGGCGTTCCGAGCTCGCAGCGCGTGCCGCCGCGGCCGTCGAGCCACTCGAAGCTCGTAGTCGCCCCTCGCCCGAGCACCTGCTGGAGGACGGCTCGACCTCGTCCTGCGGTCTGGCCCGGCAGCAGGCGGCAGTCGACGTCCACCTCGCAGAGGTGCGGGATCACGTTGCGCGCTGTCGTGAGGCGGAGATCATCGTCGGCGAGAGCGTCAGCGAGAGCAGCGGCTCGAGCAGCTCGGCGGCGGCCTGGTCGGTCTCGCGGGCGAGCTCGAGCGCCTCGGCCGCCGTCGAGCTCACGGCCCGGCGACGACCTCGATCATCGCCGCCGGTCTCCGGCCCAAGCTGCGGCTCCGGCCGGTAGGCGGCGAGCCGCTCGATCAGCGGCGCGCGCCTTGACGAGCGCGTTGTCGGCGATCCCCGGGACCGAGGCGTGGCCCGCGCGCCCGTGCACCAGCAGCGCGGAACGGCGAGCTCATCTTCTCGGCGCTCGAGCAGAGGTAGAAGACGCGGCCGAAGAGCTCGATCTCGCTCGCCGGCGCCCTCGTTCAACGCGTAGTCGGTGCGGACCGCCTCCGGATGGTGCTCGCAGAGCCACGCCAGGCCGAAGGCCTTCGCCGACCTCCTCGTCCGCGCACGCCGCGAAGACGAGGTCGCCTGCCGGCTCGAAGCCCTCGCGCGCGAGCGAGGCGATCGCGACCGCCTCGGCGGCGACCTGGCCCTTCATGTCGAGCGCGCCGCGACCCCAGACCTCGGTGCCGCGCACCTCGCCCGACCAGGGATCGACCTCCCACTCCGCCGCGTCCGCGCCGACGGTGTCCGTGTGCGAGAGCAGCAGCAGGCTCCGCCCTGCCGCCGCCGGCCCGGCAGGCGGGCGACGAGGTTCGCCCGCTCGGGCGTCCTCGCGTAGAGCTCGGTCTCGACGCCGTGCCCGGCGAGGTAGTCGCGCAGGAGCTCGGCGACCTGCGTCTCGTTGCCCGGCGGGTTGACGGTGTCGAGGCGGATCAGCTCCTGCAGGAGCTGCGGTCGACCTCGTCGCGGAGCGTCACTCCTCCTCGGGCCAGGCGGCTGCGAAGAGGTAGACCTCGTAGCCGTCCGGGGTCGGTGATCCGAGCCGCTGCGCGTCCCAGTCGTCGCATCGTCTCCTCCATCTCGACGCCCGGCCGGCGCGCAGGCGCTCCATGGCCGGCGTCGAGGTCGCGTGACCCGAGCTCACGTGGACCGACGCCCGAGGAGAGCGGCCCGATGCCCTCGTGGGCCGGATGGAGGGCGAAGCGCGTCCTGCCGAGCGATGCTTCCTGCCAGTCCCCGTCGCCTTCGAGCGGGATCCCGAGCAGCTCGCGGTAGAAGCCGAGGCGAGCGCTCCATCGTCCGAGACGTAGAGATAGACGACGCTCAGCCGGCGGACCAGCGGCTCGGTGGTCGTCCCCACGGCGCGGAGCATACTTTCCACGATGAGCGACCTCTTCGCCGACGCCGCGCAGGAGCGCATGCAGAGGTCGCGCCGCTGGCGCTGCGGCTGCGGCCGCGCTCGCTCGACGAGTTCGTCGGCCAGGAGCAGGTGCTCGGCGAGGGCTCGGCGCTGCGGCTCGCGATCGCGGAGGACCGCGTCGGCTCGGTGATCCTCTACGGGCCGCCCGGCACCGGCAAGACGACGCTCGCCCGGATCGTCGCGCGAGACGACCGGCGCCGCGTTCGAGGAGCTCTCCGCGGTCTCGGCGACGGTCGCGGACGTGCGCGAGGTGCTGGCACGCGCGCGCGAGCGGCTCGGCGGCGATCGGGCAGCGCACGATCCTCTTCCTCGACGAGATCCACCGCTTCAACAAGGCGCAGCAGGACGCGCTCCTGCCGGCGGTCGAGGAGGGCTCGTGACGCTGATCGGGGCGACGACCGAGAACCCGTACTTCGAGGTCAACTCGGCGCTGCTCTCCCGCGTGCCAGATCTACGAGCTGCGAGCCGCTCGGCGAGGAGGAGCTGCTGCTCGATCGTCGCGCGCGGCGCCGAAGCGCTGGAGGCCGAGGTGCCGGACGAGGTCGTCGGCGCTGGTCGCGCGACGGGCCGGCGGCGACGCGCGCAACGCGCTCGAACATCCTCGAGCTCGCCGCGCAGACCGCCGCGGCGCCGAGGGCATCGCGCGTCGAGCGAGCAGCACGTCGAGGACGCCGCGCGCAAGCGGCCGCTCGCTCTACGACAAGGGCGGCGACGCGCACTACGACTTCATCTCGGCCTTCATCAAGTCGATGCGCGGCTCCGACCCGACGCGGCCGTCTACTACCTGGCCGCGATGCTCGAGGGCGGCGAGGACGCGCGCTTCATCGCGCGGCGGATGATCGTGCTCGCCTCCGAGGACATCGGCAACGCCGACCCGCGCGCGCTCGCTCGTCGCCGTCGCGGCGGCGCAGGCGGTCGAGCACGTCGGCCTCCCGGAGGCCCGCCTCAACCTGGCGCAGGCCGCGATCTACCTCGCCCGCGCGCCGAAGTCGAACGCGTCCTACGTCGCGCTCAAGGAAGCGACCGCCGACGTGCGCGAGCTCGGGCAGACTCCGGCCGCCCGACGCGCTGCGCGACACGAGCTACCGCGGCGCGAAGAAGCTCGGCCGCGGCGAGGGCTACATCTACCCGCACGACGACCCGCGCGGCTTCGAGACCGACCATCTGCCCGGAGCCGGTACGCGGCAAGAAGTACTACCGGCCCCGGGACCGGCGAAGTGGAGCGCCAGGAGCCAGCGGCGCTACGATCGGGCTCCGGGTGTGAGCTGAGTAGCGCCGCCGGATCAGGTCGCGGTTGCGAGGATCATGTTCGCGCTGGTCGCGGGCATCGGCCGTGGCGCGCGTCTCGCCCGCCGTCGCCGCCGTGCAGTCAGCCTGCGAGCCTGGCCTGATCGACTACGGCGACAAGTGGGTGCCCCTCAGGCGCCTCTCTTCCGCTCCGGGCTCGAGCGATCGGTCTGCGCACGACGCGCCCGCGGCGGATGCGCGCCGCCGGGCGGCACAGCTCGCCTTCGGGGCCATGTCGCCTGAAGCGCGCCGTCGGCACGCCCGCCAGGTCCGGCTGGCCGCGCATCGATATCTCGGCTGCGATCGGCGCGCGGTCTGGAGACGCCGTTCGCGTCAACGGCTGTTCCGACGCCGGTGATCGGCCTGACGTGACGCCCTGGCGCCCAACGCCTGACCCGGCGGCTCGCAACGCATGCAAGTATCGCCGAATGTCCTCGCGCTGGCGCAGGGGTTGGTGGCGGCGGCCCAGCCGCAGCTCCTGATCTCCCAGGCAGGCGCGACTGACGGGCACCGCCAGCCGCTGCGGCGTGACGTCGCGCAATTCGCCACGATCGTCTCGCGAGCTGTACCTGCGGCCCGGCCCACGCGCTCACGGGGCCGCGAGCGTACATGCGCCGAGCTGCGACGGGCGGTGCGCAACTCCACGACGTGGCATCCTGGAGCAGCCGAGTCTCGGCACGTGCTCGGCTTCAGTCGGCTGTGGAGGCCTGGATGGCCGTACGGCCGCGGTTCCGCGTCGGCGCTGGCACTTCAGCCAGGTCGCCGGCGAGCTCGGCCTCGCCTCGGTGTGGCCGGGCCGGCAGCTTTCCCCGGGCAGCGGGCTGACCGCGAGACGGGCCGCCTGCGTCCTATCTCTGACGGGACGGTCGAACTCTGCGACGCTGCGGCAGCAGGCACGGCTGCCGCCGCTGCTGCCCAGCCTGCCGAGACGCACGCGCCGCGGACGCTGCGTCTCCTGAGACGGCTGCCACCCGCGTGGTTGCCGCGTGCCGCCCGGCGTGCTGGCTGCGCGCATCGCGCTTCCTGCGAGTCGGCGCGCGGGGAAGTGGCACAACCGCGCAGCGAATAGCCCCGGCCCTTTCACCCACGGCCGGTGCGCCTGCCGCTCGCGACCGGGCCGCCACCTCGTCCGGCTGTGCAGCGTCGCACCGGAGAACGCGCCGCGAGAGACGTCTCGACCGGCTCGCGCGTAGCGGCGTCCACTGCACCGGCCTCGCCCGCTGCCCGCCGGAACGCTCCGCCCAGCGACGAGGGAGGAGCGAGCATGGCGATTGAGCGACGAGCCCACGCGACCTGGGAAGGGACCTAGCGCGGCGGTCCGGCCACTTCGACCTGACGAGCAGCAACGCGATCACCGGGCAGGAGGTGACCTCGCGTCTCGCTTCGGAGCAGCCTGGCGGCAAGAATCGAGCCCGGAGGAGCTGATCGCCGCGGCGCATGCGCGACGTGTCTCGATGGCGCTCGCCGGCGTGCTCGCACAAGACAGGCCATCCGCCGACGCGAAGCTCGAGACCGACGCGGTCTGCACGCTCGGCCAGACCGACGCGGGCTACCGCATCACCACGATGCAGCCGACAGGTCGGGGCGAGGTCGAGGGGATCGGCGAGGATGAGTTCGAGTCCGCGGCGCAGCAGGCGAAGGAGGGCTGCCCGGTCTCGAACGCGCTCGGCGGCGTCGAGATCTCGATGGAGGCGTCGCTGGCCTAGTCGGAGCCGCGCTCGATGCCTGGCGGCGCCGCATGAACTCGCCGAACTCCCGCCGAGCTCTGCGGTAGGCATTCGGCCGCGCGCGCTGGACTGTCGTACCCGGTGCGCCGAAACTCGAACTGCGCCGTCGTCCGCATGCGAACCGCCCACGGCGGACGTGTGTCGCCGTCGAGCGGCATGCCGGCGCTGCCCGGGTCTGAGCAGCCGGTGCCGTCGGGCCCGGGCCGGCGGAACTGCTGGTGGCTGTGGCCGAAGACGACTATGCCGGTCGTGCACGCCGGCCAGCAGCCGCTGCCTCGTCGGCCTGCGGCTGCGGCGCGAAGCTCTCGACGTCCGAGAGCGGCGAGCCGTGCACGTAGAGGACGCCGTCGAGCTCGGCCTGCGGCGGCAGGGCATAGAGCCAGTCGACCACCTCGTCAGGCAGGTGGCCGGCTGAAGACTCGCGTACGACTCCATCACCTCCGGCCGGTCGAGCGGCCGGCTCGCGCAGCCAGCGCTCGCCGTTGCCGCGGATCCAGGTCGCGTCTCGGGAGCTGCTTGCGAGACGGTCGAGCGTCTCGAGCGGCCACGGGCTCGGCGTGCCGTAGTCGCCGCCCAGAAGCCAGCGGTCGACCCCTCGTCGTCTGCCCGCCTGAGCACCGCGCTCGAGCGCGGGAATGTTGCCGTGGATGTCGTAAGAGCAGCCCGAGCATCGCTCGGGTTAGTGTGCCGCGGATGCGATCTGCACGTGCACGAGTGGGGCGACCCGGCGGCTCCTCGGTCGTGTGCGTGCACGGCGTCTCGGCGCACTGGCCGGCGCTACCGCAGGCTGGCGGAGGAGCGCTCTCGCGGCGCAGCTTCCACGTGCTCGCGCCCGACCTGCGCGGCTACGGCCTGCTCGGAGTGGGAGCCGCCGTGGAACCTCGAGACCCATCTGGATGACCTGCCGGAGACCTTCGAGGCGCGAAAGGGCCGGCGATGTGGGTCGGCCACAGCTTCGGCGGCCGGCTGGTGCTGAGCTCGCCGCGCGACGGCCGGAGCTGCTCACGCTGCGCGGTGCTGCTCGACCCCGCGATCCAGATCCTGCCGCACGTCGGGTTCGACTTCGCGCAGGAGGCCGCGAAGTGACCACGCCTTCGCGTCGCCGGGACGAGGCGATCGAGGCGCGCCTGACCAGCGGCTTCGCACTCCGCGCCCGGCGCTCCTGAGGAGGAGGCGCGAGAGCATCTGGCCCCGTCGCCCGACGGCCGGCCTGCGCTGGCGCTCATGCCGCGCGCGGCGGTCGCGACGATGTACAGCGAGCTTCTCTGCCGCGAGCCGCCGCCCTGCGACGGTGCTCGGCTGGCGTGCCGACGCTGCCTCGTCCACGCCGAGCAGTTCGGGCCTCGTGCGCGGAGGACCGCAGCTCTGAGGAGTACTCCGGCGACGCTCGGCGACGGCCTGGAGCTCGTCGCGCGTGCCGGCGGCTACACGTCGTCTACTGGGGACGCGTTCGAGCCGACCGCCGACGCTGTCGAGAAGTTCCCTGATTCGTCACAGGTCCCGTTTCACACCCGTGAATCGCGCGCCGCTGGGCTGACTTGCAGGGGAACACCAGAGCGGGACCCGGGGGCAAGTTCCCGCCGTGTTACAGAATGTACGGGCGCCGAGGGCGCTCACGACCAGCTCCGACGGCGCAGCTTGCGCGGTCTCGTTCTCGCGGTCCGAGGATCGGGTTCACCTCGACCACCTCGGAGTGAGCTCGACGAACCCCGACTCGCGCAGATCAGCTCCATCGCCAGGTGGGCCTCGCGGTACGAGGCCGCCGCGCACCGGCGTTGCCGACTCCGGGCGCAACCTCGGGATCGAGCACGTCCATGTCCAGGCTGAGGTGGACGAAACCGGCGCCGCCGACGTGCTCAAGCGCCTCGCGCATCGCCGGCTTCGATGCCCAGCCGGTCGAGGTCGCTCATCGTGAACACGCGCGCGTTCGAGCTCGCGTCAGCAGCGCCCGCTCGCCGGCGTCGAGCGAGCGGCACGCCGACGAGCGCGACCCGGCGCGGCTCGACGGCCGGGAGCGGGTACTCGTCGCTCTCGAACTCCGGCCCGGCCGAGCCGAGCGCAGCCGCGAGCGGCATCCCGTGGACGTTCCCGGTCGGCGACGTCCCGGCCGGTTCAGGTCGCCGTGCGCGTCGAGCCAGAGCACGCCGCCTGGCCGCGAGGCTCGCGCCAGCCCGCCGAGCGTGCCCGAGCGCGACCGAGTGGTCTGCCGCCGAGCACGAGCGTGTGCAGCGTAGCTCTCCTCGGCTGCCCGGCGACGAGCTCGGCGATCCGCTCGACAGGTCGCCTTGATCTCGCGCCAGGTAGCGGCACGCGCTCGTCGCCGACCGCGGTCGCTCTCCGCGACGGCCGTCACGACGTCGCCGCCAGTCACTCGCATGCAGCGGCCGAGCTCGACGATCCGCTCGCTCGAGCCCCGCGTAACGGATCGCCGACGGGCCCATGTCGACGCCGCGCCGGCCCGGCACCCAGGTCGAGGCCCGCGCCGATGACCGCCACCGGCGGCTGCGTGTCTGGGGTGCTCATCTGGAGGCGTTGTCATGGCTGCGTGCAAGAGGCTGATGGCGAGGGCCGGGATCGAACTGGGACACCACGGTTTTCAGCCGTGTGCTCCACCAACCGAGCTACCTCTCGCCGCGGCCGCCCAGTTCTAGCCGCGCCGCTTCGACGAAGGAAGGCCGACGTCCGGGCCGGCTTCGGCCGCTGCCGCGAATCGTCCCCGTGGCGTCGGAGCACTATGGGGCGCGTCGGCGGCGGTGGTCTCGCGAGCAAGGAGCGCGTGGCGCGCCCTCGGCCTGGAAGTCCAGGCAAAGTCCGTGAATCCGTGCGCCGCCGAGCTCGCGGCGCAGGCGCTCCGGCGGCACCCAGATCGCGCGTCTCTGGGCCGGCCGGAGAAGGGAGAGGTACGAGGTGACCAGCCAGGGGAGCGGTCACCCGCGCCGAGCCTCGCTCGAAGAACGGGATCATGTTGGCGAGCGTGGACGAGGTCGAAGGCGCCGTCCTGCGAACGGCAGCTGGGCGGCGTCTCGCCTGCTCGAAGCGCACGCGTTCGGCCAGCTCGGGCGGCGTGTTGCGGCGCGCCTGCCTCGATCATGCGCTCGGGCGAGGTCGGCGCCCGACGACCTCGGCTTCCGGGAAGCGCCGCGCGACGATGAATGCGGCGAGCCCTGTGCCGGTGCCGAGGTCGAGCACCCGCTCCGGCGGCCTGGCGATCGCGTCGAGCGCCCGCTCCAGGGCCGCGAACGCCTCCGGTCCGGCGCATCGAGTCCCAGACCGGCGCCAGCCGGTCGAACTGTGCTGCGCATCAAGCCAGCGGAAACCGCGCCAGAGACGAGGGCGCGACGACGACGGCGTTCGTCGCCACCCGGGCGAACCGGCGGCCGAGCTCCGCTCCGAGGTCCGACAGCCTCACTGGCGTGCGCAGGTGGATCCGAACCTCCTCGCCCGCAGCGGTACGCCGAAGAGCGCCGCGCGCGCTGCCGCCGCTGATCGCGATCGCGATGTTCCCGTAGGAGTCCTCGTAGAGGATGATGTCGCCCGGCCGCGCGTCGGCGAAGGTGCGGGCGGCGGTCGCGTAGTAACGGTCGAGCGCCAGCTCGAGCTCGACGGTCACGCCGGGGAGCACGCCCGCATCCTCGAGGTGCTCGCGCTTGAGGTTCAGCTGCATGTTCCCGAAGTGGTCGACGTAGAGCACGGTCGCGCGGATCCGGTTCTGGCCGACGTCCGGCGCCGGGAGATCGAGCCGGGCGAGCGCCTGTGGGTCGATCGGCGGCCCGAGCTCGTCGAGCGGCACGCCGAGCGAGGTGCGCCGCCGCCGGCGAGAAGAGGTCGCGGCCGTGGAACGTCCGCGAGACCATGTCGAGCGCGTACTGGGGCTGGCGAGCTCGTGCACCTCCGCGACGCCGCCGAGCGTGTCGGCAGCGGGCAGTGAGCAGCCCGTTGTCCGGCCCGACCAGGCAGGCGATCGTCGCCCGGTCCGCAGCGCCAGCGGACGGCGGTGGCTGCCGACGCCCGGATCGACGACCGCGAGGTGGACGCCGACCGGGCATGTACGGGCAGCGTGTTGCAGAGCACGCAGCGCGCCCTGCAGCACTTGCTGCGGCGGGATCCCGTGCGTGATGTCGATGATCTCCGTCGTCGGGCGCGATCCGCTTGATCACGCCGCGGCAGGTGCCGACGAAGTCGTCCTGGAGCCCGAAGTCGGACAGGAACGTGATCACCATCTGGCTCGGGAGCCTAAAGGCCCGTCTCGCTGCCGTCGACCATGTAACGCGCGGCCGCGCCTGAGCGGCCGCTAAAGCGATCCTCGCGACGGCGGCGACGAGGCCTCGAGGTCGTGCGTCTCGGCCTCGGCGACGACGTTGCACGCCCGGCCGCCTCGGCTCGCGCGTCGTCTCCGGCCCGATCGAGACGGCGGGCACCTCGAGCCCGAGCGCGGCGAAGGCCTCGCGCGGCCGAGGCCGAGGCGAGGACGACGAGGTCGCCCTCCGGCGGCGGCTGCCGGCCGGAGCGGCCGTCGTGCGGTAGAGCGGCACGACGTCTGGCGCTGAGCTCGTCGGCGAGCAGCTGCCGGGCGCGCTCGGCGCCGGCGAAGAGGACCCGGCCGGCCGGCCGCGGCAGCGCCGCGAGCGAGACCCTTCCTGCGTCGAAACCGCCGGCACGAGCGCAGGCTCGACGCCTCCGTCGCAGCAGCGCGGCGGCCGTGCCGGACCGATGGCTGCGACGCGTCGGCAGCGTGCCGCGGCGCGCCGGCGAGCAACTCGCGCGCGCCGAACGGACTCGTGACGATCACCCAGTCGTAGCCGTCCACGTCGACGTGCGCGGGCCCGATCGGCTCGAGCTCGATCAGCGGGCAGACGCACGACCTCGAGCCTGAGCGCCTCGATCCGCCGAGCAAGCGGGTCGATGCTGCCCGCGCGCCCGCGTGACGATCACGCGCAGGCGCTTCGGAGGCGGTGTCCCATCCCTAACCCCCACCCACCCGGGGATTAACTACGCGGTCGCGAGGCGCACGTGACGAGGTGCGCACGTGACTGTGACGCGGACTGTGCCGGAGTGTCACTTCTGCGCCGAGTGCTGGCGAGCTCGGCGGCCAGCGCTGCCGGGTCGTCGCCCTGGCGGCGCTCGAGCCACGCGCCGTCCTCGGCGGCGATCAGTCCCGGTCAGACGCGTGCCGTCGTGAAACGCCGCGACCGGTGCCAGGCAGCCGCCGCCGATCGCGAACACGACCGCACCGCTCGGCCTCGACCCGCCGTGCGCGTCTCCTCGTCGTCGGCGGCCGCGACGAGCGCCTCCTCGCCCGCCCGCACCTGCAGCGCCAGCGCGCCCTGGCCCGCCTCCGGCAGTACCTCCTCCGGCGCGAACCGCAGCCCGATCTCGCCGCCAAACCCGAGCCGGTCGAGACCGCAGGCCGCGAGCACGACCGCGTCCAGCCCGCGCTCGCCTCGCTTGCGCAGCCGGGTGTCGATGTTCCCGCGCAGCGGCTCGATCGAGAGCGACGGCTCCAGCGCGAGCAGCTGCGGCGCGGCGCCGCACCGACGCCGTCCCGACGCGCATGCCCGGCCGCAGCCTGACGCGCCACACAGCGCATCGCGCGGGTCCTCGCGCTCCAGATACGCGCCGACGACCAGGCCGTCCGGTGTCAGAGGAGGTCATGTCCTTCGCCGAGTGCACGGCGACGTCGATCCGCCCGTCGAGCAGGGCCTCCTCGAGCTCCTTGACGAAGACCCCGCGCGCGCCCGATCTCGCCGAACGGCTTCGTCCGGTCGCGGATCGCCGGCCGTCGTGATCGGCACGAGCGCGATCTCCACCCCGGGCCGCCGCAAGCGCTCGGAGCGCGAGCTCCGCCTGCGTCAGCGCGAGCCGCGAGCCACGCGAGCCGACCCTAAGCAGCATCGCGCTCGCGCCGGCGCCGAGCCAGCTCGACGAGTTCCGCCACCTCGCGCTGCAGCCGCGCCAGCTTCGTCGCGATGATCGCCACCCACGCGAGCACCGCCGACGAACACGACCAGGTACGCGGCCGCGACGTACTTCTCCGAAGAACTCACGCCAGCAGTTCCCGCAGCTCACGCAGCCGCGCGTCCAGCCGCTTGCCCGGCGAGCTCGACCCGGTACATCGTCGCCGCGAGCAGCAGCAGGCCGGCCCACGAAACGCAGAACGTGAGGAACATCGAGCCGGACATCTGCGGCCCGTGCCGTCGTGAAGACCGTCGGGTGGATGAAGTCGTTCGCGAGCCGGATCGAGAGCCAGCGAGACCGGGATCAGCACGACGCCGAAGAGCGCGTACACCGCGCACATGTTCGCCCGCGCCGGGCCCGGCTCGACCGAGTAGCGGAGCATGAAGTAGGCCGAGTAGAAGAGGAACAGGATCAGGAACGGTCACGAGCTGGTTCGAGCTCCACGTCCACCAGATCCCCCACGAGGCGCGGGCCCAGATCGAGCCGGTCACGAGCGTCAGCGCACCGAAGATCACGCCCTGGTGGATCGCCGCGTAGCTCTCGAGGTCGGCGCCGGGAGCACGCGTTCGCAGAGTGCAGCGAACGCCTTCCAGGCGCCCCAGCCGAAGCACGCGTAGGCGGTCAGCGCGATCGGCACGTGGATGTAGAAGATCTTCTGCGTGAAGCCCTGGTCGGCGTCGAGCGGCGCGTAGAAGAAGATCGAGCGCGATCGCCGCTGCCGAGCACACGACGGCGCCCAGGCGAACGCGGGCAGAGAGATGTCGCGGAGGCGGGCGAGCACGAAACCGCTGGAATCATCGCAGAACCAGCGTAGGCTGCTGACCTCGCCGCGTGGCCGACCTCGGGCGTGCCGCTCTGCTCGTCGCCTTCGGGCCTCGCCTCTCTACGCCGTCGTCGCCGGGGCGTCGCCGCCTCACGGCGGCCGCCGTCGCCTCCACGAGTCTGCGCGCAACGCGCTCGTCGGCGCCTTCGCCGCCACGGCCGTCGCGGCGCTCGTCCTCCTCGACGCCTTCAACGCGCGCGACTTCCGTTCACCTACGTCGCCGACCACTCCGCGCGCAAGCTGCCGTTCCCGTACTCCGTGCACCGCGTTCTGGGGCGGCCAGGAGGGGTCGCTGCTGCTCTGGCTGCTCGTCCTCACCGCGCTCGGCTCGCTCGGCGGTGACGCTGAACCGCGGCCTGATCCGGCAGCCTGCTGCCCTGGACGGTGCCCGGTGCTCGGCGGCGTCGCGACCTTCTTCGCGTTCCTGCTCGTCGTTCGTCTCGAGCCCGTTCGACGCGCAGGCCGCGCCCGCTCGACGGCGCCGGCCTCAACCCGAGCCTGCAGAACCCGTACATGATGATCCACCCGCCGCTGCTCTACCTCGGCTACGTCGGCCTGACGATCCCGTTCGCGTTCGCGATGGGCGCGCTCGCTCTCGGGCCGCACCGACGAGCGCTGGATCGTCGCCACCCGCCGCTGGACGCTGCTCGCCTGGACGGCGCTCGGGATCGGCATCCTGCTCGGCGCGAAGTGGGCCTACGAGGAGGTCGGCTGGGGCGGCTACTACGCGCTGGGATCCGGTCGAGAACGCGGCGCTGATGCCGTGGCTCGCCGCGACGGCGTTCCTCCACTCGGTGATGGTGCAGGAGAAGAAGAACATGCTCCGCGTCTGGAACGCGCGTGCTCGTCTCGCTGGCGTTCTGCCTCTCGCTGTTCGGCACCTTCCTGACGCGCAGCGGCGTGATCAGCTCGATCCACAGCTTCACGCAGTCCTCGATCGGGCCGTGGTTCCTCGGCTTCATCTGCGTCGTGGCCGCGTTCTCGACCGCGCTGATCTTCTGGCGGCTGCCGCTGCTGCGGACGAAGACGCGGCTGGAGTCGCTCGCCTCGCGCGAGGCGGCGTTCCTCTACAACAACCTGCTGCTCGTCGCGCTTGCCGCTGACCGATGCTCTGGGGCGTCGCCTTCCCGCTCCTGTCGGAGCTCGTGCGCGGCGAGACGGATCACCGTCGGCCCGCCGTACTTCGACTTCTTCCTGCGCGTGCTTCGGGCTGCCGCTGCTGCTGCTGATGGGGATCGGGCCGCTGGTCGCCTGGCGGCGCGACCTCGCTCCGCGCGCTCGGGCACGAGCCTGCTCTGGCCGGCCGTGTTCGCGCTCGCCGTCGGGGTCGTCCTGCATCGCGCTCGGCGCGCGGCTCGAGCCTCGGCCCGGCCTGGTCGCGTACACGTTCTCGCGCGTTCGTGCTCGGCGGCGATCGCGCTCGAGTTCGTCCGCGGGACGCGCGCGCGGACGGCCGCTCGGCGAGCGCGCCTGGCTCAGCGCGCGTTCTCGTCGCTCGTCGGCCGCAACCGCCGGCGCTACGGCGGCTACATCGTGCACGCCGCGATCGTCCTGCTCGCGACTCGGCATCGCCGGCGGCGCGCTACGGCTCGACCAAGGTGCAGAAGCTTCGAGCCCGGGCAAGTCGCATGCCGATCCGGCGGCTACGACCTCGCGCTACCTCGGCTCGGTCGTCCGCAACGAGGCCCGAACCGAACTCGAGATCCGCGCGCGCCTCGCCGTCTCGCGCGGCGGTCACAGCGCGTCGGCACCTACCTGCGCCGGCAAGAACAGCTACCCGGTCGAGCGACCAGGTCTCGAACGAGGTCGGGATCCGCACCGACTGGCTGCGCGCGCAGGATCTGTTCGTGATCGGCGACCAGTTCAACAACGACGGCTCGGTGGTCGTGAAGGCGCTCGTCAACCCGCTCGTCGACCTGATCTGGCTCGCCGGCTTCGTCTTCCTACTCGGGCTCGCTGATCGCGATGTGGCCGGACGAGCGCGAGCAGCGCCGGCTGTGCGGCGCGGCGCGCGGTTCCGGCGACGTGAGCCTGCCGCAGCTCGACGGCCCCACGTTCATCACGGACGGTGGGATGGAGACGGTGTTGATCTTCCACGAGGGCCTCGAGCTGCCGGACTTCGCGAGCTTCGTGCTGCTGGACGACGAAGACCGGCTCCGAGGCGCTGCGCACGTACTTCCGTCGTTTCCTGGCCATCGGCCGCGAGCACGGCGTCGGTGTCCTGCTCGACACGCCGACCTGGCGAGCGAGCCCGGACTGGGGCGAGGGGCTCTGGCTCACGCGTGGACCGGCTCGCCGACCTCAACCGCCGCGGCGTCGCGCTGCTGGAAGGCCTGCGGGCCGAGACCGGCGGGCGATCCGCCGCCGCTGATCAGCGGCTGCATCGGGCCGCGCGGTGACGGCTACGTCGTGGGCGAGCAACTGTCGCCGGCGGAGGCGGAGCGCTTCATTCACCCGTTTCAGGCCGAGTGTCTTCGCCGACACCGCGCGCAGACGCCGTCGGCGCGCTGACGCTGACGTACGCGGACGAAGCGATCGGGACCGTGCGAGTGCGCGCAGAAGGCCGAGCTCCCGGTCGTCGCTTCCTTCACGGTCGAGACCGACGGCCGGCTGCCCAGCGGTCAGACACGCTCGGCGAGGCGATCCGAGCACGTCGACGCCGAGACCGACGGCGCTGCCGCCTACTTCATGCTCAATTGCGCCCACCTCGACCCACTCGCCGGCGCGCTCGAGGCGGATGCTCCGTGGATCGAACGGCTACGAGGCATCCGCGCCAACGCCTCGAGGCTGAGCCATGCCGAGCTGGACGAGGCCGAAACGCTCGACGACGGTGACCCGGCCGAGCTGGCCGCGGCGTATCGCGAGGTTGGAGCCGAGCGGCCGCCTGCACTAAGGGCGTTCTGGCGGCTGCTGTGGTACTGACCATCGCCACGTCGAGGCGATCGCGCCGGCGCCGTTACTCCGTGACGACGTACTCGAACGACGCCCAGGCGAGCAGCGCGAAGATCGCGTCGTAGAGCGCGAGGAAGCCGAGTGTAGCGACCGGGGCCGTCGGCAACGCTCGCGCGACACCGCCGATCACGATCGGCAGCGCCAGCGGCGAGGAAGAGCAGCGGCAACAGCAGCTTCCGCGCGCTGACCGGCGGCGGACATGGCCGCGAGCAGCGATCCCGACCGCGCAGATGCCGATGTCCGCGAGCAGCGACGCCCGCGACCGTCGACCAGCCCACCGGCTCGAAGAAGAGCGCGCAAGGCCGGCAGCGCGACCGCCTCGGCTACGACCAGGAAGGCGAGACGCCGCGATCGACTTCGCCAGCCAGATCGCGCCTGGTCGACCGGCGCGAGCACGAGCCCGTCGAGCAGGCCCTGCTCCCGCTCGGCGACGAACGCACGGCCGAGGCCGAGCAGGGCGGTGAAGAGGATCGCCACCCAGAGCAGCCCGAGCTCGGCGAGCTTCGAGGAGCCGGACTGAAGCGCGAGGTGCGAAGACCACGAGAATCGCGACCGACGAAGATCAGCATCGCGGGCAGCGTGGTCCCGTGCCCGCAGCTCCAGGCGCAGGTCCTTACGCGCCAGCGTCGCCGCGTCGGTCAGGTGAGCTGCTGCAAGCGCGAGCTCCCATACTGGCCAGCGAGCGACGCGGTCGGGGTCGTAGTGGCGACGAGGATCAGTCCGCCGCTCGCGCATCCCGGCGAGCTCGCGGTCGAGCAGTCTCGGCGCCCGCCTCGTCCAGGCCGCTGAACGGCTCGTCGAGGATCAGCAGCCTCGGGCTTGTGCAGAAGCGAGCGGCAGAGCGCGAGCCGCTGCAACTGGCCGCGCGAGAGCTTGGCTGCGCGCTCGCGCCGTGACTCCCAGAGGCCGCGAAGCGCTCGAGCAGCATCCCGATCCGCTCGCGCCGCTCCGGGCACACGGTAGAGCCGCCCGTAGAGGTCGAGGTTCTCGAGCGCCGTCAGCTCGAGGTAGACGAGCGGCTCGTGTCCGGAGAAGCCGATCGCCGCGCGCGCTCGGCTCGACCTCGAGCGTCCTGCACCGGTTGGAATCGCGAGCCCGGCGCAGAGCCGTAAGCAGCGTCGTCTTGCCGGCGCCGTTGGCGCCGTGCAACGACGAGTGAAGCCGCCGCGCTCGAGCTCGAAGTCGAGCCCGCGCAGCACGCGCTTCTCGCCGTAGTCCTTCTCGAGCCCGGCCGCGCGGATCACAGGACGTCCAGCAGCACGCAAGACGAAGAAGGCGACCGAGATCACGCCGTTCATCGTGAAGAAGCGCCGCATCGAGCCGCCGCAGGTCGCCGGGCCGCACGAGCGAGTGCTCGTAGGCGAGCAGGCCGGCGACGACGGCCACGCCGACCCAGTACCAGACGCCCACCGACAGCCCGAGCCCCGGCGACCACGAGCAGGGCGACCGTCCCGACGTGGCAGACCGCGCGGCGCGGAACGCGCCGCGTCTCGCCGAAGCGCGTCGCGCACCGACGTGCAGCCCCTGCTCGCGATCGACCTCGAGGTCGAGCAAGCGCGTAGAAGACAGTCGAAGCCGGCGACCCAGAGTCGCGACCGCGCCGCCGAGGGCCCATGCCTGCCCACGGGAGTCGTGCCGGTGATCGCCGCCCACGCGCCGATCGGCGCGAGCCCGTCGACCGCGCCGAGCCAGAAGTGGCAGAGCCAGGTGACAGCGCTTCAGGTACGGGTAGACGACGAAGCCTGACGACCGGGATCGGCCAGAGCCAGCGCACGATCGGGTCGAGCTGCAAGACGGCGATCAGGAAGACCGCCAGCGAGGCCGCGCAGAAGGCGACCGACCGCGCCGGCGACAGCAGCGCCGGACGGCAGCTCGCGGCCGGCCGTGCGCGGGTTGCGCGCGTCGAGCCCGGCGTCGATCAGCCGGTTCAGCGCCATCGCGAGCGAACGGGCGCCGACCATCGCGACCGTGATCCAGACGCAGGTCGTGCGCGCTCGGCACGCCGCCCACGGCGAGGAACGCGCCGACGTAGGCGAACGGCAGCGCGAAGATCGTGTGCTCGAACTTGACGAGCGAGTAGAAAGCGCGGCCGGCGTATGCCAGCGCAGTCATGTCTGCCTGTGCAGCGGTCGGCTCGCCGGCGAGCAGCTCGACCGCGTGCTCGAGCGCCGGCCGCAGCACCGCGAAGCCGTCGCGGCAGCCGCCAGGCGAGCCGGGCAGGTTCACGACCAGCGCCTGCCCACGCACGCCGGCGAGCCCGCGCGAGAGCAGACGCGTGCGGCGTCTTGCAGCGAGTCGGCGCGCAGCGCCTCGGCGATCCCGGGCGCCTCGCGCTCGAGCACCGAGCGCGTCGCCTCAGGCGTGACGTCGCGCGGCGCCGAGGCCGGTGCCGCCGGTCGTCAGCACGACCGAGCGCGTCGTCGGCGAGCTCCGCGATCGCCTCGGCGATCGCGTCGCGTCGTCGGGCACGACCCGCCGCTCGACCTCGTAGCCCGTCCTCACGCGAGCAGCTGCGTCGAGCGTGTCGCCGCTCTCGTCCTCCGCGTCCCCTCGGCGCACGCCGTCCGAGACCGTCAGCACGGCCGCCTTCACGACTTCGTCTTCTCGACGAGCCGCATCTCGCCGATCGTCCATCGCCTTGTCGATCGCCTTCGCCATGTCGTAGACCGTCAGCGCGGCGACCGACGCGGCGGTGAGCGCCTCCATCTCGACGCCGGTCTGCGCCGTCGTCTCGGCCGAGCGCGACGATCTCGACCCGGCCTCGCCGAGCGCGAGCTCGACCTCGACGTGGGTCAGCGGCGAGCGGGTGGCAGAGCGGGATCAGCTCGCTCGTCCGCTTCGCCGCCATGATCCCGGCGAGCTGCGCCGTCGACGAGCGCGTCACCCTTCGGCAGCGACGGCGAGCTGGCCGACGTCGTCCGGCGCGACGCGCACGGCCGCCCGCGCCACCGCACGCCGGCGCGAGAGCGGCTTGCCGCCGACGTCCACCATCCGACCTCGCCGGCCTCGTCCACGTGCGAAAGCTCGCTCACGACCCGGTGTACCGCCGTCCGAGTCTGCACGAGCCCGCGGCGGTGCTGCCACGCCTTGCCGAGCTTGCGCGGAGGCCCTCGCCGTAGAGCAGCCCGAACGCCACGCCGGCGAAACCCGTCCTGAACGTCCTGGTCGTACGGATACCACCACGGGACGGGCACGCGGCCGCGGTCGAGATCGGCGAACTTGACACCGTGCGGAGCTCGTAGCAGCCCGTGCTTGCCGTGCGTGCGGCCGAAGCCTGACTTCTTCGTGCCGCCCCACGAGGCCTGGCTGGTGCCGTACGAGTAGGAGACGTCGTTCGTCCAGACCGAGCCGGCCTCCAGGCGGCCGCGCCTACGCGCTGCGCCCGCTCGAGGTCGCGCGTCCAGACGTCGCGCGCCGAGGCCGAAGCGCGAGCTGTTCGCCAGCCGCAACTGCCTCGTCCCCGTCACGGAAAGGCGCTGACGGTCACGACCGGCCCGAAGATCTCCTCCCGTGCTCGACACGCGCCTCGGCGTCCACCCCGCTGAGCACGGTCGGCTCGTAGAACCAACCCGGCAGACCGACGTCGGCCGCGACGCCCGCCGGTGACGCAGTCTGCGCGCTGCGGCCGACCGCGTCCGCGACCAGCTCTCGACGTGCGCGCGGCGCTCCTCGGCGATCAGCGGCCTGAGCTCGGTGTCCGAGCTCGTCGCCGCGACCGAGCGCGCAGCTCCGCGCCCGGCGCACGAGCTCCTCGACGTAACGCCTTCGCAGCGGCCGCTCGACGTAGATCTCGCTCGACGGCCGAGCAGACCTGGCCGCAGTTCGAGAACGAGCCCCAGAGCGCGCCGGCGACCGCGCGGTCGAGGTCGGCGTCGGCGAAGACGACGCATCGGGTCCTCTGCCGCCGGAGCTCGAGCGTCACGGGCCGCAGCCGCTCGCCGGCCGCTGCGGCGTACGCTTGCGCCCGACCTGCCGGAGCCGGTGAAGACGACCCTTGGCAATCGCCCCGCGCCTTGACCGTAGCGCCTCGCCTGCCGTCTCGCCGCGACCCTGCACGACGCGCGACGAGGCCCTGGCGCGCCCGGCTTCGCGGAAGAGGCGCTCGACCCCAGGCGCCGCTCAGCGGCGTCAGCTCCGACGGCTTCAGCACGACCGCGTTCCCGCCGCGACCGCCGAAGGCCGGCCTGAGTGAGCGGGATCCCGAGCGGGAAGTTCCAGGGCGAGATCACGGCGATCACGCCGAGCGGCTCGTGAGCAGCCAAGCCGCGCTTGTGCCGCAGATGCGGCTGCGAGAAGCGGAGCCGCTCCGGGCCGCAGCACGCGCGGAGCGCGTTCGACCCGGCCCAGACGCAGGTTGTCGAGCGGCGACGAACAGCTCGGCCGTGTACGACTCGACGAGCGGCTTGCCGGACTCCGCCGTCACCGTCGCTGCCAGCAGGTCGGCCTCGGCGAGCAGTTTCCTGCGCCACGGCCTGAGCAGCGCGCGGCGCTCTGCGAACGACGACTGCGCCCAGCGCTCGGCGGCGAGCACGCGCTCGACGACCGCCTCGGCCACCCTCTCCGGGGCGAGACGGCGACCGCGCCGAGCTCCTCCAGCGTCGCCGGGTTGACCGAGCGCAGCTCCTCGGCCGAGGCGGCTCGGTTTCCGCGCACATCACCGCGGATAGCATGGTCGAGGGCGCATGACCGGCAAGAGCGGATGATCGGAGAACGAGCAGCTTTTCCGCGAGGTGAACGAGCGCGTCGCGGATCCTGCAGGCGAACTACTCAGGCCCGGATCCCGAGTGGGTCTGCGAGTGCGGCGACGAGACCTGCTTCGAGAAGCTGGCCGTCCCGCTCGAGGACTACCAGCAGGTCCGCGCTCACGGGGACTGGTTCATGATCACGCCGGGCCACGAGAAGCGCCGACGTATCGAGCGCATCAGTGCGCGAGAACGGCGAATTCGTCGTCGTCGAGAAGTTCGACCTTCAGGAGACCTGCGCGCGACAGCGGTCGAGGTCGGCCAGCTGCGCGTCGATCCACTCGGCTGACGTCGTGCTCGCGCACGTGGGCGCGGATCGCCTCCAGCCGCGCGCGCCGCTCGATCGGCCGCATCGTCAGCGCACGCGTGGATCGCCTCGGCCTGGCCGGCGACGTCGAACGGGATTGACCGACAGCGCCCACTCGCCGAGCTCCGGCGTGCGCGCCGGCGTTCTCGGACAGGATCAGCACGCCGTCGCGCTCGTTCACGAGCGGCGCCTCCTTGGCGACGAGGTTCATGCCGTCGAAGATCGCGTTCACGAAGCAGCGCGTCGAACTGCTTGTAGGCGGCGACGCGAGCCGATGAAGTTGTCCTCGATCGTGAGCTCGATCGGCGTCCAGCCGTCCGTGCTGGAAGCGGTCGTTCACGCGGCGCGCCTCCGCGCTGGATCGCGCCGAGATACTCGGCGTACTCGGGAATGTCCTGCCGCGACGGGTCGAGCAGCGCGAGCATGCCGACGCGGCCGTGCATCTCCGGGATGGCCTCGAGGTAGAGCTCGAAGGCGCGGAAGCCGCGGACGATGTTCTTCGAGGGATCGGTCCGGTCGACGCGCACGATCGAGCTTCTCCGGCCGGCGCTCGACCAGCTCGCGCTCCGACTGCGCAGCACCGGCTCGCTCGCGGCGAGCTCGTCGAACTCGGCCGGGTCGACCGAGATCGGATGCGCCGGCTGAGCGTGCGACGCTCGTCGAGTCGATCAGGCCGTCGCCGAAGTCGGCGTCGGCGCTCGGCGACGTCGATCGCGCGACGCGCATGAAGTTCAGCGCGCCAGCTGCCGCGTGTGGAAGCCGACCACGTCGTTGGCGAGCACGCCCTCGTGGATCGCGCCGCCGGATCCGGTCCGGGAGCACGTGCCAGTAGTCGGTCTGCGGCCAGGGGATGTGGACGAAGTGCGCGAGCAGCGCGTCGGGCGCGCGCTCCCGCGACGAGCCGCGGCGCGAGGTAGAGGTGGTAGTCGTGGAAGAAGACGGCCGCCTCGGGCTCGGCGCTCGAGCTCCTCGAGCACGGCCTGCGCGAACGTCTCGTTGACCGGGCGCGTAGCCCTCGTCCCAGGCGTGCTGCAGGGCGATGTCGATCGACGGCGTCGTATGCGAGCTCCCAGAGGTAGTGCTGGAGGAACCAGAGCATCGGGTTCGAGACGACGTTGTAGAACCAGTCGTAGGCCGTGCTGGTCGTGGGCGAGCGAGGCGCAGCCGGAAGGGCGAGCCGTCACGCGCGATCGCTCGTCGATCGCCGCTGCCGCCGGTCTCGGCCGCGACGGCGCCGGTCCTCGTCGCTCATCGCGCTCGCGATCCAGGTCACGTCGTGCTAGCGCGACGAGGCTCCGCAGCGCCGTGACGAGGCCGCCGCCGCCGCGCCGCGCGACGCCGCGTCGCCGTCGGCATCGCGTCCGTACGTGACGCGGCCCGCGATTCGAGACGACGATCAGCTTGCGGCGGCGAGGCATGCGCCGACCACCCTACCCGGGCTCGGCGGGCTTAACCCGTCGACGGCCGCGACGTGACCTCGGCGCCCGCCGTGTCGTTGCCGGCGAGCCTGTTGAAGCAGCACGAGCCAGTCGCGCAGCAGCCGCGGCGTGAGGAAGTTGCGCGCGCACGTACTCCTTGCCGCGCGAGCGCGCTGTCTCGCGCGCCGGCCGGGTCGGCCAGGATCTCGAGGCACGCCTGCGCGCACTCCTGGCGACGGGAGTCGACGAGCCAGCCGGTCTCGCCGTCCTCGATCTGCGGCGACGATCCCGCCGACGCGGCCGCCGACCATCGGCCGCGCCTTCCAGAGCGCCTCCGTGACCGGTCAGGCCGAAGCCCTCGCGTGATCGACTTCTGGAGCACGACGTCCGAGTGCGACCTGGAAGGCGTTGACCTCGACCGCGCCGACGTTGTTGCAGGTTGTTGAGGATGTGGATGTCGGGGTCGCCGTCCGCGTGGCTGACGGTGCGGTTGTAGAAGTCCCAGCCCTCCGGGTCGTCGTGCGCCATCGAGCCGACCAGCGCGAGCTGCACCTCGGGATGCTCGCGCCTTGACGATCCGGTAGGCGTCGATCACGCCGAGCGGGTCCTTCCACGGGTCGAAGCGCGAGACCTGGCGTCATCAGCGGCCGGTCGACGTCGATGCCGAACTGGTCGCACGATGTAGGCCGCGTCCTCGGGCGAGAGCGCCATGTTCTTCGGCGTCGAGCGGGTCGATCGCCGGCGGCCAGATGACGCTGCCGGCAGCCCGGCCGTCGCGCGGCACGTACTCGCTGCATGTGGAAGATCGGCGGCGTCGTAGCGCGCGATCGACGGCAGCAGCAAGTCGAGCACCTCGCCGGTTCGGCGTCGAGAGGTCGATGTGGCAGCGCCAGATCCAGTGCGCCGCGCTGTCCGGCGAGCGTCGATCATCGCCGGCCGGCTGCGGGTCGTGGACGATGCACGTAGTCGTAGTCGTCCGCGAGCTCCTCGGCGTTCAGCTCGTTGTAGCGGCGGAAGACCTCCTGCTGCTCGTCGCGTCAGCGCCGTCGGGTCGCCCTGGAGCGCGTTGTGGATCGCCTTCGTCGACGTCGAAGAACTCGTCGCGCGCCGCGCGATGATCCGCCACTCGACGTCGAGCCCGACGTCCGCGCATCAGCGGCACGAGCGTGTAGATGGATCTCCGCCACGCCGCCGCCGAACGCCGTCGCGGAGAGGTGCACGATCGCGCTTGCCGCGGAGCGGCTCGGCGAGTCGCCGGATCTCCTCCATCAGCCCGCGCGACGACGATGGTCGCGTAGTCCGCGAGCGACTTGTGGCCGACGTTGACGAGCTGCAGCATCAGCGGCCGCCGAGGATAGCGATCCCGTTCCCCGGAGCTCAGTCGTTCGAGAGCTTCACGAAGCGGAGCCGCGAGCCGCCGCCCTCGCGCGCTCCCGATCTCGACCTCGTCGGTGAGCGCCCGGATGATCGCGATCCCGAGACCGCCTTCCTCGAGCTCGTCCGTCGCCGTTGACCTGCGCCTGCTCGGCTCGAAGCCGCTGCCGGCGTCGCCGACCTCGACCGCGAGCCTGTCGGCGTGCAGCTCGTAGACGATGTCCACGCTGCCGACGCCGTTCTCGCCGTAGGCGTGCCGCACCGAGTTCGTGCAGGCCTCGGTCAGGCGGCGAGCTTGAGGTCGTGCAGTCTCGTCCGACACGCGGCCGGACGCCGGCGATCGCGGTCAGCGCCAGGCGCCCAAGAGCGTGATGTACTCCGGCTTCGCGGGGATCGTCAGCCGAATCGGAGCGGCCCCGCTTCGCTCATCCCCAGCCATCGTTCCCGCCGAAGAGCGCGTCCCTGAACCAGGGGGAATTACGCGCTCGCCGTAGAAGGCACATGGTTCGATCCTAGTGTCGGCTCTCGAGCGCTCGCGCCGAGGCGCAACTCGGCAGCGATCCGGCGAGCTGCTCGCCGCGCTCGATCGGTGAAGCGGGCAACCTCGGCCCGGCTGAGGCTTCGTGACAATGCGCGCAATGTCCTCGGAACCGACCGACGCGTGCCCGTCGATCGCGACGATCACGTCGCCGCTGCGCGCGAAGCCGACCCCCGAACGCCTGGCGTCGCGACGCGCCCGGCGCGAAGCCTCGCCTTGGCGCCGGGCTCCGGCGAGGACGTCCGGTCACCAACCGCACCCGCGCTGACGCGCGTAGCCGAACCGACGCGCGATGGCGGGCGTGAGGTCGGTCGTCTCGACGCCCGACGTAGGCGTAGGAGACCGCGCCGTCGCGCGATCAGCTGCTGCATCGAGCGCTTGGCGGAGTTGATCGGCACGGCAAAGCCGCACGCCCTCGGCCTCGCCGCTCGTCGCTGCGGATCTGCGCGTTGATCCCGATCACGCGGCCGCGCGCGTCGAAGAGCGGGCCGCCGGAGTTGCCGTGGTTGATCGGCGCGTCGGTCTGGATCGCGTCGACCAGCTTGAAGTCTCGAGGTCAGCGATGTCGATCGAGCGCGTGCGTCGCCGAGACCACGCCGACCGCGAGCGAGTCCTCGTTGCCGAACGGGCTGCCGATCGCGGCCACCGGCTCGCCGACGGCGACGGCGGCTCGGAGTTGCCGAGCGGCACCGGCACGAGCGCGTGCGCCGACGGATCGACCTGGATCAGGCCGACGTCGTCCGAAGACGTCCCAGCCGACGATCTTGGCCCGGCCGCGGTCGCCGTCGCTGAACTCGACGTACACGCTTGTCGGCCGGGCTTGGCCGACCGTGCCGCTGCCGGCGGTCGGTGATCACGTGCGAGTTGGTCAGGATGTAGCCCTTCGGCGAGACGACGAAGCCGGAGCCCTGGGCCTGCGTCGGCGGTCTCGGAGGTCGCGTGCCGAAGACGGAGACGATCGTGACCACGCTGCGGCCGCGGGCGTGGCGTAGATCGCAGCTCGGGCTGGAAGCCGTTGCCCGTGAGTGGGCTTCACGTCCGGCCACGGCGGCGGCGGCGGCCGTCGCCCGACGGTCGCAGCCGGGGCGGCGCGGAAAACGGTCGTGGTCGAGCTCGAGTCCGTCCAGCCGGTCAGCTCGACCGCACGCCCGGAGCGCGGCGAGGCCGCCGAGCAGAGGCGCAGACGAGGCGCGACGGCGGCTGACCATTCGCGACAGCCGTCGCACGTCGTAGCTACGCGCCTGCGGAACGGGCCTTTCGCGTGAAAACGCGCTCGGGGCAGCGCTGCCGCGGGGCAGGACCGAGCGTGAAACACCGTTCTGCCGGGCTCGCGAGTCGAGCCTCGATCGCGGCCGTCCATCAGCTCGGCCAGCTGCCTGCGCGATCGCAGAGCCGAGGCCGCCGCCCGAGGCGCGCGTGCCGTCAAGGCGGAAGAACGCGCTCGAACAGCTGGGCCCGCTGGTCCTCGCGGGATGCCGGGGCCTGCGTCCTCGACCTCGAGCACTCGTACCTGTCGCCGCACGGCGCGTCCGCACCTCGACCGGCGTCCCCGGCGGCGTGTGCAGCAGCGTTCTCGACCAGATCCGGCCGAGCTGGAGCACCCGCAGCTCGTCCGCCTGCGCGAAGACCGTGTCGCCCGAGGCCGCCACGTTGAGCCGATGGTCGCCGAGGCCGCCAGTGGCCCGAACTCCTCGGCCAGATCGGCCGCCAGCGCGCCGCAGCGTCGACCGGCTCGCGCGCGACCGAGCCGGCCCGCGTCGAGCCGCGAGAGGTCGAGCAGGTCGGAGGCGAGCTTCGTCAGGCGGTCGACCTGCTCGCGCATCGAGGCGAGGAACTGCGCCGCGTGTGCGATCGTCGAGCTCTTCGTCGTCGAGCAGCTCGAGGAAGCCGCCGAGCGAGAAGAGCGGCGTGCGCAGCTCGTGCGAGGCGTTGGCGACGAACTCCCTGCGCGCGTCGGTCGAGATGCGGCGAGCCGGACGCGCATCCGGTCGAACGCGCGCGCCAGCTGCGCCGAGCTCGTCCGCCGCGTGTCGACGACCGGCTCGTCGAAGCGCCCGCTCGCGATCCGGTCGGCCGCGCGCTCCAGCCGCCGGATCCGGCGCGCGAACATACGCGCGCCCGCCGTAGCCGAGCAGCAGCGCGATGCAGCAGCGCCACGCCGGCGGCGAGCAGCGACGCGCCGCTCGACGAGCCGGATGCGCCTCGGAGCTCGACCGGGTCACGCCACGAGCGGTACGCGGCCGCCGAGCACCGGCACCGCGGCCCGGCGTAGGTGGTGCTCGCCTTCGGTGACCGTGCCCGGTTTGCGCGCCGATCGAGCGCATGCGCGTGGCGATCGGGTCGCCCGGCAGGCCGCTCACGCGATCTCGAACGAGTCGCTGCGTACGGAGTGACCGGCGACGTGCGCGATGCGGTTGCAGCAACGCAACGCGCGCCTGCTCGTTCTGCCGTCGAAGCGGTGGCGACGAAGCCGGCGGTCGAACGGCGCGACGTCGGTCACCTGCGGCCGGTCACCGAGCCGCGATGCTCCTCCGATCTGCGCTGACGTCGACCGCACGGCTCGTCGCAGCGACGGGACAACGTCAGGTAGACGACGCCGAGCGCGACCGGCGACCACCAGGAGCAGCGCGAGGCTCAGCTGGGCACCGACGCTGCGGACGAACCGTCTCACGGCCGGAAGCGGTAGCCGACGCCGCGGACGGTGAGGATGAACTCCGGCTCGCGCGGGTCGGCGCTCGAGCTTCTCGCGCAGGTGGCGGACGTGCACGTCGATCGTGCGCGGCTCGCGGTAGTCCGCGCCGCCCCAGACGCCTCGAGCAGCATGCCGGCGAGAAGACGCGGCCCGGGCTGGCAGCCAGCGTCCGCAGCAGCTCGAACTCGACGTACGTCAGCTGCACGGCTCGCCGCCCACTGCACGTCGCGCCGGCGCGAGGTCGATCCGCAGCCCGTCGCGCTCGATCACCTCCTCGCCGTCCGGCCGCCAGGTCGGAATCGACGCGCGGCCGCAGCAGCGCCCGCACCCGGCTGCGGAACTCGCGGATCGAGAACGGCTTCGTGATGTAGTCGTCGGCGCCGAGCTCGAGCCCGAGCACCTTGTCGAGCTCGTCGTCGCGCGCGGTGAGCATGATGATCGGCACGCGTGCTCGACGCCCGCAGGCGCTTGCAGACCTCGAGCCCGTCCAGCTTCGGCAGCATCATGTCGAGCACGACGAGGTCGAAGTCGCTCCTCGGCGAACCGCGCCAGCGCCTCCTCGCCGTCCCGCGCCTGGACGACGCGGAAGCCGTCGCGCTCGAGCGGATAGGCGAGGAGCTTCTGAACCGCGTCCTCGTCGTCGACGAGCAGGATGGTGGAAGAGTCTGGCATCGCAGCGCCTGCCGGCGGACAGGTCGCCCCTACCATAGCCACGGCATGGCGGCGCTCCCGCCCTGTTCCTGCGGCGACGCCCGCGCCGAGGGTCGCTCGAGCGGCCGGTCAGCGGGCGCCTGTATCGCGGCACCTGGCTGCTAGTCGGGATTCCGCTCCTGATAGCGGCCTTCAGCGTGCACAAGTCCGGCCCGCTGCCGCCGCCGACGATCGCCCTGCCCGCCTCCTTCGACGGCCCGAGCGCGGTCACGCTCGCCTCGGAGCTGCGCGCGGCTTCTACCCCGACCGCGCGCCGGGAAGCGCGGGCGCCGTCGGTGCGGAACAGTGGGTCCGCGACCAGCTGACGCCCTACGGACTGCGCGTCGAGCCCGAGCGCTTTCGCGCCGACGTGCCCGGGCTCGGGGAACGGACGCTCGTCAACCAGGTCATGACCGTCCCCGGACGCTCGCCGGACGAGATCGTGATCCTCGCGCACCGGGACGACGACGGCACGGGGCCGGGCGCCAACAACAACGCCTCGGGCATCGCCGCCCTGATCCAGCTCGCCGGTTCCTACGGCCCACGCGCCATCAGGCCGCAGCACACGCTCGTCTTCGTGGCAACGGATGGCGGCGCATTCGGCGACCTCGGCGCGCGTCATTTCGCTCAGGGCCACCCGGGGCGCATCGTGCAGCGGTTTCGCTCGACACGCTCGCGTCCAACGGGCGGCCGCGGCTGGCGCTGATCGGCAACGAGCCGCGCCTCGCCTCACCGGGATTCGTCGAGACGGCCGCCCAGCGCGTGCTCGAGCAGGCGGGTCGGCGCCCGGAGCATCCGGGCGCGCTCGCGCAGCTCGTCGACCTGGGCTTTCCGTTCACGCTGCACGAACAGGGCCGCTGCTGGCGCAAGGCATTCCAGCCCTGACGCTGACCACCGGCGGCGAGCGGCCACCGAACGCGTTCGCCGACCAGCCGGAACGGCTCAACCGCGTGCGGCTGGTCGAGCTCGGGCGCGCGGCACAACAGCTCCTGCGCTGGCTGGATGCGGGTGCCGAGCTCGCGCCGGGAACTGCCCGCTACGTCTACTTCGGCCCGCGCGGTGCTGCCGGGCTGGGCGATCGAGCTGGTGCTGCTGGCGGCGCTGCTGCCGTTCCTGGTCTCAGCGGTCGACCTGTTCGCGCGCTGCCGCCGCCGCCACATCCCGCTGACGCCGGCGCTGCGCAGCTACCGCAGCCGCGTCGGCTTCTGGCTCTGGGCCGCGATCCTGTTCGAGCTCTTCGCGCTGATCGGCATCTGGCCGTCGGCGCCGTCCGTGCCGCTGCCGCTCGACGCCGCGCCTGCAACCGACTGGCCGGTGATCGGCGTGCTGGCGCTGGCCTTCCTCGTCGGGCTCGGCTGGCTGGTCGCCCGCGCCCGGCTCACGCCACGCGGGCCGGTCTCGGCGACCGAGCAGCTCGCGGGCGCGGCGGCCGCACTTCGCCCTCGCGGTCGTCTCACTCCTTGTGGTGGCGACCAATCCCTTCGCGTTGATCTTCCTCCTGCCGTCGTTGCACGCCTGGCTCTGGCTGCCCCACGTGCGGCGGCAGCCGATCTGGACGCGGCTGGCCGTGCTCGGCGCGGGCTTCCTCGGCCGTTGCTGCTGCTCGGCTCGTTCGCGTTCCGCTACGGGCTCGGCCTCGACACGCCTTGGTATCTGGCGGAACTGACGGCGACCGGTTACGTGAAGCTCGCCGCCGTGGCGATCGCCGTCGCCTGGCTCGGCGCCGCGGGCCAGATGACGGCGCTGACGGTCGGCCGCTACGCGCCTTATCCGAGCGCGCGCGAGCGACCTCCGCGCGGGCCGCTGCGCGAGGCGGTCTGTCGGACCGTGCTTACAGTGAGAGCTGCCCGGCGAAAACCGGCGGGCACCGAGCGGGAGGCAGTGGAGGGTGAGCACGAGGGGATCCTGCGGGTTACCGGGACGGTGATGCTGGCCGCCGGCGTGGCCGTGCTCGTCTGGGTGCTCGTCGTCTGGCGCTGGCAGGACCCGTTCACCGCGCTCTACACGACCTGGAAGCAGCACCAGCTCAGCCAGAGCTACGACCGGCGGGCGAGGGCGTTTCGCCTGCCGGAGCCGAGCTCGAAGACGGCTTCGGCGCGCGTGGTCACGGCCGGCCAGATCCGCGCGGTGGCACACCGCTACCGGCTGGAGTCGAAGCGCGGCCAGGCGGTCGGCCGGCTGCGCGTACCGCGGCTCGGGCTGAACATGGTGGTGGTCGACGGCACCGACGAGGCGCTCGCTGAAGAAGGGCCCCGGCCGCGACCGGCGGACGTGCATGCCAGGCGAGGGCCAGCTCGTCTACATCGCCGGCCACCGCACGACCTACCTTGCGCCGTTCGCGCACATCGAGCGGATGAAGGCGCGGCGACCCTGTCACGCTCGAGGTCCCGTACGGCACGTTCCGCTACCGGGTCTTCACGCACCGGATCGTCAACGCCAACGACGCTCGCGGTCCTGCACTCGCACGGGCGCGAGATCGTCGAGCTGCAGGCCTGCCATCCGCGCTTCTTCGCGTCCCAGCGGTACATCGTCTACGCACGGCTGATGCAGATCGAGCCGCGAGGCGCGCCGTCGATCCGCGCGCCCTCACGCACACTGGCCGCCGCCCCGCTCGCTTCGGCGCAGGGCTGACCGCCCTCAGGCGAGCCTGAGATAGCGCACCGCGAGCCCGCCGCGAGCTCGCCCTCGCCGCGCGGGAGGAACACCAGCGCGTCGGCGCCCGCGGCCCTGGCGATCATGTGCGACTCCTGCCCCGCCAGCGGCTCGAGCTCGACCGCGCCGTCATCGCCGGGCTCGCGTCCGCGCGCGCACCAAGCTGGTCGCGTACGGCGTTCCGCTTGGCCGCAGCCGCCAGCCTCCCCGGCTCGAACCGGGGCAGCGGGTCGGCGTGACCCCTGAAGCGCCATGACCGCAGGCCGGACGAAGAGCTCGAAGCCGACCAGCGACGAGACCGGATTTCCGGGCAGCCCGAACACGAGCGTGCGACCCCGCACGCCGAACGAGACCGGCTTGCCCGGCTTCACGGCCACGCGCCAGAAGACCTCGTCCACACCGAGCTCGGCCTCGATCGCACGGACGAGGTCGTGCGGGCCGACGGAGACGCCGCCCGAGGTAACGAGCACGTCGTGCTCGAGCCCGCGCGCGAGCGCGTCGCGGTGCGCGTCCTCGTCGTCGGCGACAGCCGCCAGGCGCTCGACGGAAGCGCCCGCCGACCTGAGCTGAGCGTCGAGGATCAGCCCGTTGGCCTCGTAGACCTCGCCCGGCGCGAGCGGCTCGCCCGGCCGGCGAAGCTCGGTTCCCGTTGCCAGCACGGCGGCGCGCGGCACCGCTCCGCACGCGACCTCGGCCACGCCCGCGGCCGCCAGCGCCCCGAGCTGCGCCGGCCCGAGCCGCGTGCCCGCAGCGACCACCTCGTCCCCGGCGCGCAGGTCGCCGCCTTGCGGCCGCACGTTCGCGCCCGCCTTGACCGCCTCGCCGATCTCCACTGTCGTTGTCATGATCGACAACATACTCGATGGGGATGACGGCGATCCGCGCCTTCCGGGACGACTCCGCCGGTGGCGATTCCCATCGCCTCTCCCGGCTGCAACGGCTGGGGCGCCGGCCGGCCCGCGGCGACCCGGAAGACGACCGGCAGCGACGCGGGCGTGTCGGACGCGCGAACGGCGAACCCGTCCATCGCCGCTGCTCGGAACGGCGGCAGATCGACCACCGCGCGTGCTGCCTCGACGAGCACTCCGGCCCGCCGCCCGTTCGAGCGGTACCGGCTCGGCAGGCAGCGGCGTGGCGCGCTCGAGCACGAGGCGCTGGGCTTCCTCAGAGTCAGGAGCTCAGCCACGACCGCCGCATACCGTACGCGCGGAGGATAGGCTCAGCCGCCGTGATCTCGGTCGTCGTCCCCGTTCACGACGAGGAGCGGACGGTGGCGCTCCTCTACGACGAGCTGGAGTCCGCGCTCCAGCCGCTTGGCCAGCCCTGGGAGGCGGTCTTCGTCGACGACGGCTCGACCGACGGCTCGTACGCGGCCCTGACCCGGCTGCACAACGCGCAGGACAACGTCCGTGTCGATCCGTCTGCGCCGGAACTTCGGCAAGGCGGCGGCGCTGGCGGCGGGCTTCGCGCACGCCGAGGGCGACGTCGTCGTGACGATCGACGCCGACCTCCAGGACGATCCGGCCGAGATCCCGCGGCTGCTGGCCAAGCTCGACGAGGGCTTCGACCTCGTCAGCGGCTGGAAGACGCACCGCCGCGACCCGCTCACGCGCCGCGGTGCCCTCGAAGATCTTCAACTGGGTCACCGGCCGCGTCTCGGGCTCCGCCTGCACGACCTCAACTGCGGGCTGAAGGCCTACCGCGCCGAGGTCGTGCAAGGGCTGCGGCTCTACGGCGAGCTGCACCGCTTCATCCCGGTGCTCGCGCACTACCGCGGCTACCGCATCGCCGAGCTGCCGGTCAACCACCGGCCGCGCGAGCACGGCCGCTCGCGCTACGGCGTCGAGCGCTACGTCCGCGGCTTCCTCGACCTGCTCACCGTCTCGTTCATCGGGCCGCTACCGCTACCGGCCGCTTCACCTCTTCGGCGGGCTCGGGCTCGCTCTCGGCGCGCGTCGGCTTCGTCGTGCTCGTCTACCTGACGATCGACAAGCTGCTCGGGGCACGCGATCGGCCAGCGCCCGCTGCTGATCCTCGGCGTGCTGCTCGATGGTGGTCGGGCTGCAGTTCTTCTCGCTCGGCCTGATCAGCGAGCTGATCACGAGCCAGCACGAGGAGCGCGCGGCGCGCGCGAGCGGACCGAGCTCCACGTCGACGACGTGCTCTCCTAGCCCGCCGGGGCATGCGCGTCCTCTACTTCGGGACCTACGAGCGCGACTACCCGCGCAATGCGCAGGTGATCTCGTGCCTGCGACGGCGCGGGTGTCGAGGTCGAGGAGCGGCACGTCGCGGTCTGGGAGGGTCGTCGAGACAACTGGAGCGCGGGAGCCGGCGCTGCAGCGCGGCTCGGCTCTGGCCGAGCTCGAGCTGCTGCGCCGGCCGCCGGGCGACTTCGACGCGGTGCTCGTCGGCTACCCCGGGCACTTCGATCTGCCTGCCGCCAGGCGCGCCGCGCGCGGCCGGCCGGTGGTCTTCAACCCGCTCGTCTCGCTGGCCGACACGTTCGTCTCCGATCGCGGCCGCTTCCGGCGCCGGCTCGCGTGGCGGCGCGGGCACTGCCGCGGTCGACCGGCACGCGCTGCGGGCGGCCGATCTCGTCGTGGCGGACACGCGCACAGGCGCCGACCACCTGGCCGAGCTCGCCGGGCTCCCGCGCGAGCGCGTCGAGGTCGCCTACGTCGGCGCCGAGGAGCGGGTCTTCGAGCCCGGCTGGTCGCCCGCCGAGCCGTTCACGGTGCTATTCGTCGGCAAGCTGATCCCGCTGCACGGCGTCGAGACCGTGCTCGCGGCCGCGCGCGCAGCGCCCGAGCTGCGCTTCCGCCTCGTCGGCAGCGGCCAGCTCGACTCGCTCGTGCGCGAGCGGCCCGCGAACGTGGACTGGATCCCGTGGGTCGAGTACGAGCGGCTCCCGGAGGAGCTCCACCGCGCAGGCTGCGCGCTCGGGATCTTCGGCACCTCCGAGAAGGCGAAGCGCGTGATCCCGAACAAGGCCTTCCAGGCGCTCGCGTGCGGGACGCCGCTCGTGACCGCCGACACGCCCGGCGCGCGGGAGCTGCTCGTCGACGGCGAGAGCGCGCTGCTCGTTCCGCCCGGCGATGCGCAGGCGCTCGCGGAGGCCCTGCGCGGATCGCCGCCGACCCGGAGCTGGCGCAGCGACTCTCCGCCGGAGGCCGCGCCGCCTACGAGGCTCATGCGAGCGAAGATCGTGCTCGGACGGCGCTGGCGCGAGCTGATCGAGCAGGCGGTCGCGCGCGTGATCCGACCGCGGGCACTGCTCTGGACGGCGGTCGGCGCCTACGCGGCCGGTTCTCAGCGCTCTCCGTCCTGCGCCACCGAGCCTTCTCGACCGGCCGCTTCGACCTCGGGAACATGGTGCAGTCGGTCTGGTCGACGGCGCACGGCCACCCGCTCCAGATCACGGGCTTGCGCGGCGACCAGGTCTCCCGGCTCGGCGCGCACTTCGACCCGATCCTCGCCGCCTTCGCGCCGCTCTGGCTCGTCTGGCCGAGCCCGGACCTGCTGCTCGTGACGCAGGCGGTCGCGGTCGCGCTCGGCGCGCTGCCCGTCTACTGGCTCGCGCGCAAGCACCTCGGCAGCGAGCGGGCCGGAGTCGGCTTCGCGCTCGCCTACCTCGCTCTACCCGCCGACCCAGTGGCTGACGCTGAACGAGTTCCACCCCGTCGCGCTCGCCTGCCCGCTGCTGCTATTCGCGATCTGGTTCCTCGACGAGGGACGCCTGCTTCCGTTCGCGCTCTGCGCGGCGGTCGCCGCGACCACGAAGGAGGAGATCGCGCTCGTCGTCGCGGGGCTCGGGATCTGGTACGCGCTCGCCCACGGGCGGCGCTGGACCGGAGCGGCTGATCGCCGCGGCCGGCATCGCGGTGGCGCTGGTCGCGATCGAGGTCGTGATCCCGCACTTCAACCGCGCCGGCACCTCGAGCTTCTTCACGCGCTACAGCGAGGTCGGCAGCACGCCGGGCGGGATCGTCCACACGGCGCTGACCGATCCCTGGAAGATCGTCACGACCGCCTTCACCGGCCGCGGGCTCGGCTATCTGGCACGGCTGCTGCTCCCGCTCGGCGGGCCTCGCGCTGCTCGCGCCGCTGATGCTGCTGGCGGCCCTGCCCGAGCTGGCGGTGAACCTGCTCTCGGCCGCGACCACGCAGACCTCGATCCGCTTCCACTACACGGCCGGGCTGGATTCCGGTGCTGATCGCCGCGACCGTCTTCGGCGCCAAGCGGATCGGCCCGCGCGTTCCGGTCGCAAGCCTGGTGGTCGTGCTCTGCGTCGCCGCGAACTACCTGCTCGGCCCGGTGCCGGTCTGGCGCTACTTCCCGGGCGGCAACGAAACGCAGGCTCGAGCAGCGGAGGTGACCGCGCACGACCGGATCGCCGCAGAGGCGCTGCGGCTGATCCCGCCGCACGCCGTCGTCAGCGCGACCAACTCGCTCGGCGCGCACCTCTCGGCGCGGCGGCGGATCCTCAGCTTCCCGTACCTGCAGGACGCGCAGTGGGTGGCGGCCGACGAGACGGCGCCCGGGTTACGCCGACCGGCTCGCGCCCTTGCCGACCGCCGTCCAGCTCTCCTGGCTGCGGCGCAACCCCGGAGTGGCGGCTCGTCTTCGAGCGCGACGGGATCCTGATCTTCCAGCGCGCGAGGTCGGCCGCCAGCGCGAGGTAGAGCGCGACCATCACGAGGTCGCGGGCGAACAGCAGCCAGACCGGCCACTCGAGCCGGAAGAGCGCGCCGTAGTGGAAGAACCAGACCTGGGCCAGCACGAGCGACGACCGCGGTCAGCCCGACCGCGACCGCACCGCCGCCCGCGACGACGAGCGGCAGCAGCCAGACGAGGTACTGCGGCGAGAAGACCTTGGTGAAGGCGAGGAACCCGGCCACCGCGGCGGCGAAGGCGAGCGGCAGCCGCGCGCGCAGGTCTCCGAGCGCGCGTAGAGGAACCAGACCGTCGCAACCGCGAGCGCCTCGAGCACGAGCAGCGCCGCCGGCGACCGCGTCGGCCGTACCGCCGGTCAGGTTGCGGCCGGCGACGCCGGTCGTCTCGACCACGTGTGCGTGGTAGAGGCCGAGCCGGTCGAGCACCAGCAGCAGCGAGGCGCCGAGGCTCTCGACCTGCAGTCCGCGCGCGGCCTGGGAGTGGAAGCTCTACGTAGACGCCGTGCGGCGCGTAGGCCGCGAACGGCGACGACGACCGCGGCGGCAACGAGCACCAGCACGCCGAGCGCGAGCGCCGTCCGTCTCGTTCCGGCGCGGCGCCAGACGTAGCCAAGCCGCGAGCGGCACGAGCACGAGCGGGTAGACCTTGGCGCTGACCGCGAGCCCGAGCACCGCGAAGCGCCGGGCAGCTCCCAGCCGCGCAGCAGCAGCCAGAGCGCGAGCACGGTCAGCAGCGCCGGCCAGGCGTCGTAGGTGTTCAGCGAGATCGGCCCGAGCGCGATCGGCGAGAGCGCGAGCAGCCCGACGGCGACCAGATCCGCGCGCTGCGACGCGCCGAGCTCGACGAGCACCAGCGCCGACGAGCACGATCGTCGCCGCGCCGCAGAGCGCCATCAGCGTCTTGAAGGCCGCGTTGTAGTGCGCGTCGCCGAAGGCGCGTCGGCGGCATGAAGACCGCGAACGCGCCGCGGCGGGTACTCGACGAAGACGTCGCGGTAGGCGGAGCGCCGTGCAGAACCGCTCCGCGTAGCCCTGCGTAGACGTGGACGTCGCGGAACCGTGCCGCGCGGAAGAGTCCGCCGTCGGGGACGGCGCAGGCGGCGAGGAAGACCGGGATCGCGACGAGCGCGGCGCGCACAGCGGCCGCGCTCAAGCTTCACGGCGATGGGAGGCGGCGGAGGCGGCGGCTCGACCGGCGGGGGCGGGGGCGGCTGCTACCGGCGGAGGTGGAGGAGGCGGAGCGGTCACGTGCGCGTGCCCGAGGGCGGCGGAGGCGGCGGAGGCGGCGGCGCCTTGCTGCGAGTCGTCGTCGGCCCGAGGTCGTGGTCGGCGGCTGTAGTAGGTAGTGGAGTCGGCCGAGAGCTCGAGCCGTACTGGCCCTGCGTGAACGGCCTGCCAGACGACCGGGTCGCGCGGCGACGGCCCAGCTCAGCGCCGGCGTGTTCGCCAGCGCCGGCTTCCATGAACAGCTTCCAGATCGTCGCCGGGAAGGTGCCGCCCGCGACCGCGATCCCGTGCACGCTCTCCATCGGGATCTCGCCGCTGCGGATAGCCGACCCAGACCGTCGTCTGGAGCTGCGGCACGTAGCCGGAGAACCAGGCGTCCGCGTGGTTGTCGGTCGTGCCCGGTCTTGCCGGCGGCCGGCCGGCCGAAGTACGCGCCGACGCCGGTGCCGTCCGAGCACGTTCGTCCTCGAGGATCTGCGTCACCTCGTAGGCGACGCCGTCGGGGATCACGCGCTTGCGCTGCGGCGTGCCCCAGCCCGCGTCGGTGTCGTCCTCGCCGTTCGCGAGGCACGACCTTGCGGATCGCCATCGGCTCGGAGTAGATCCCGCCCGCGGCGAGCGTCGCGTAGGCGGAGGCCATCTCGAGCGGCGAGATCGCGTCCGGCGCCGAGGCCCGATCGCGGGCACGACGGTCGAGCTGCGAGCTGGATCCCGAGCCTGTGCGCCATCGTCGGCGACCTTCTCCGGCCCGACGTCGAGCGTCAGCTGCGCGTAGACGGTGTTGTCGGAGCGCGAGCGTCGCGCTGCGTGACCGAGATCGAGCCGCGAGTAGCGTGTGGTCGTAGGTCTGACACGTCCCAGGCCGGCGTGTACGGGTCGGGCTGGTAGTGGAACGGCGCCGAGATGTAGTAGCGTCGAGTCCGGGTTCATGCCCTCGTCGATCGCGGCCGTGAGCACGAACGTCTTGAAGGTCGAGCCCGGCTGGCGGCGCGCCTGGGCGACGAGGTTGAACTGGTTGCTGCGTGCGGCCCGGGAGTCACCGCCGGTCATCGCGCGGATCGCGCCGTTCGCCGGGTTGATCGAGACGACGCGCGGCGGCCGGGTCGTCGCGTCAGGTAGAGCGTGCTCGTGATCGCCTCGCGCGCGGCGCTGCTGGAAGCGCGGGTCGATCGTCGTGTAGACGCTGCAGGCCGCCCGAGCGGACCGTGTTCGCGCCGTACTCGGCGATCAGCTGGTCGCGGACGTAGCTGAAGAAGTACGGCTCGCGGATGCGCGTGTAGAGCCTGCCCGGCTTCAGCTGCAGGCTTGCGCTGCGCGACGCGCGTGCTGGTACTGCGCCTCGGTGATGTCGCCGTCGTCGCGCATCGCGCGCAGCACCTCGTTCGCGCCGCGCGAGCGCCGCGGCCGGCCGGTGCGAACGGGTCGTAGACCGAGGGCGCCTGCGGCGAGGCCGGCGAGCAGCGCCGCCTGCGCGAGCGTCGAGGTCGCGCGCGTGCTTCGAGAAGTAGGTCTGCGCCGCCGCCTCGATCCCGTAGGCGTGGTTGCCGTAGTAGACCTGGTTCATGTACGCTGGCGAGGATCCAGTCGCTTCGAGCGCAGCGCTCGACGAGCTTGATCGCGAGGCAGGCCTCCTTGATCTTCCGGTCGAGCGTCCGCTCGCTGCGAGATGTAGAGGTTGCGCGACGAGCTGCTGCGTGATCGTCGAGCCGCCCTGGACGACGTGGCCGGCGCTTGACGTCCTCCACGGCCGCGCGCGGCGATGCCCTCGTAGTCGACGCCGCCGTGCTCGTAGAAGCGGCGGTCCTCGATCGCGACGGTCGCCTTCGCGCATCCACGGGCTGACGCTGTCAGAGCGCGACCGGCTGGCGGTTCCGCTCGGCCGGGATCGCACCGAGCAGCGAGCCGTTGGCCGCGTAGACGAACGAGTTCTGGCCGATCTGGACCGGCCTGCAGGTCGTTCGAGGCTGCAGCTCGAGCGGAACCTCGCGACGGCGCCGACGCTCGACGGCGATCACGGCCAGGACGATCACGAGCAACGACGACGAAGATCAGCGTGCGTCGCGGCGCTTGCGCTTGCCCCTGGCGCGCGCGCCGGCGCGTCGCTGCGGCGGACGACGTGCTCGAGCTCGTCGTCGCCGCCGGCGGCCGCGGCCGCGGGCGGGAGGCGGCGGCGGCGTCATGCGAACACCGGCCTCGCGCAGGCGCTCGTGCGACGCGCAGGCGGAGCTCGTGCTCGAGCCGCTCGGCGCTCGGCTCGTCAGGCGCCCAGACGCTGACGCTGCACGGCTCGCGCTTGTCGGCCAGGTCGACGTCACGGAGACCTCCGCGCGCTCGTCCTGCGGCAGCCTCGCGCAGCAGCGCTGCGAGCGGCTTCGAGATCGGTGTCGAGAGGAACCTGGACGGTCACGTGCGCGAGCTTCTTTCGGCTGCGAATGGAGGAGTTGCGGATGGTATCCGAGGCGATCTTCTCGTTCGGGACGACGAGCCGGTCGTTGTCCTCGATGCCGGATGAACGTGTACGTGAGGCCGATCTCCTCGACCACGCCGTGAAACCCGCCGATCTCGACGTAGTCGCCGAGCCAGAGCGGCTGCGCGAACGCGATCAGCAGGCCCGCGATGAAGTTGCCGATCGTCCGCTGCGCGGCGAAGCCGACGACGATCCCGATCACGGCCGAGGAGGCCAGGATCCCGGTGGCGACCGCGCGCACCTGCGGGATCACGAGCAGCGCCGAGAGGACGCCGACGAAGACGATCAGCGTCAGGACGGTGCGCCGCAGGACGCGGTAGCGCGTGCGTGCGTCCGGCACGGCAGGTCGCGGCGCGCCAGCCGCGCGGTCGACGAGCCAGGCGACGACCAGGGTCGACGAGCAGGACCGCCCCGAACACGAGCAGGCGGTCCAGTGGCAGTGGCACACCGGGTACGTCGTTAGTCCGAGCGGCGAGCGGTTTCCTGCCCGCGAAGCCCTCGTCCACGCCGTGCCAGTGGGCGACCTCGTCTCCGCCGACCTGCCAGCAGAGGAGCACCTCCTCGCCTTCGCGGAGCGCCGGGAAGTCGACGAGGCCGCGAGTCGAGGTCCTTCACCAGCACGCCGAGCCGCCTCGAGCTCGCTCGACCGCCTGCGCGACCGCGCGCGCCTCGGCCTCGCGCTGGAACTGCTCGTCCAGCTCGCCGGGCTCCTGCGGGTCGAGGTCGCCGCCGTTCCCCGGCGATGCGCTGCGGTCGAGCCGCGCGCGGCGCTGCGGCCGCGACCGCATGCGCTGGCGGTGCGGCCACGAGCGACTCGGCGAGCGGGCGCACCCCTCGAGCAGCGCGTTCGCCTCCGCGGGAGTGAAGTGGCGCTCGCGCCATGCGGATATCATCGCGCGCCGTGTCCGCCGGTCAACGCGTTCGCTTGCCGAAGCGGACGGCCCGCCGCGAGCTGCGGCTGCCGCTGCGCGCCGGGAACCCCGCGCCGGAGATCTTCCTCTGGTCGCGCCTGCGATCTGGGCCGCAGCGCTCTTCTCGCTTCTTCGTCTTCAGTGCCCGAACCGCCACCCGCGCGCGCGACTGTGGGACGACCCGTCGCTGACGCACGACCTCGGCGCGGTCACCGACGTCTGGGCCCGCTGGGACAGCGTCTGGTTCCTGCGCATCGCCGAGCACGGCTACGGCTCGGCCAGGCGCGGCCGGCTGCCTTCTACCCGCTCTACCCGGCGGCAGTGGCGCTGCTCGGGCGGCGTGCTCTTCGGCCACTACGTGCTCGCCGGGATCGTCGTCTCGCTGGCTGCCTGGCTTCGGCTCGTTCCTGCTCTCGTACCGGATCGCCGAGGAGCGGCTCGGCGCCGATGGCGCGCGGCGGGCGGTGCTGCTACCTGGCCGTCTTCCCGTTCGCGCTCTTCCTGCAGGCGCGTCTGCAGCGAGTCGCTCTACTTGCTGCTGACGCTGGCCGCGTTCATGCTGCCGAGCGCCGGCAGCTTCCTCGCCGCGGGGTGCGTCACGGGGCTCTGCGCTGCTGACGAGGCCGACCGCGGCGCGCGCTGCTGCCGCCCTCGCGCTGCTTGCCTGGCGGGAGCGTGACCGGATCGGGCACTGGCCTCGCTCGCGGTCGCGCCCGCTGCTCTTCGCGGCCTACCCGCTCTACCTCTGGCGGCGGAGGGCGACCCGTGGCAGTTCCTCCACGCGCAGCGGATCTGGAGCCGCCACCTCTCGCCAGGCCGGGCCCGCTCGGCGGGATCCGGGACGGCCTGCGCGCTGGCTGGGCTGGTACTCGAGCAGCTGGCGTCCGGCTCGTACTGACGCATGTCTACTGGACGCCGGTCGCAGGACTCCGACCCGATCCGGCGGCCGTCGCTGAACCTCGAGGCGCCTCGCCTTCCTCGTCGCTGTTCGTCGCTGCTCACCGTGATCGCGTGGCGGCGCTTCGGCGCGCCGCTACGGCCTGCTTCGCCGCGCTCAGCCTCGGCGATCCCGCTGAGCGTGCCGAGCGAGCGCTGGCCGCTCGCTCTGCTGCCGCGCTTCGGACTGACGATCTTCCCTGTCTTCCTGGCGCTGGCCGTGCTCGGCAGTCCGGCTTCGCGCGAGCACACCGCGATCGTGGCCGTCAGCTCGCTGCTGCTCGGCGTCTCGGTCGCGCAATGGGCGCTCTGGCAGTGGGTGGCATGAGGCTCGCGCTGCGTACCGGTCGCGGCGCTGCTCCTGCTCGGTGGGGACCGCCTGCGGCGAGCGCTCGGAGCCGACCGGCGCGCTGGTCGAGCAGCTACCCTCGTCACCGTCCAGGGCACCGGCGACGCCGACGATCGTCAACGTCGGCCCCGAAGCGGATCGTGCCGGTCGGCTGTGGGCCCGCGGAGATCCTGAGGTCCCTCGGGCTCGACAAGCGCACGACCACGGTGGACGACAGCCGCTCGTCGGCCTGCCGCTCGTCGGCGCTGATCCGGCGCGCCAAGCCGGACCTGATCGTCGCCGCGGCCGAGACCGACCCGCTCGACGGCCTCGCACGCGCAGCGCGACCCACGCACCGCGTCTACGTCGAGCCCGGCGGCTCGGTCGGCGACGTCGGTCCAGGCGATCGGGGACATCGGTCCGCTCACCGGCCGGCCGGTCCGGGCACGGCGGCTGACGGCGCGGATCGAGGCGAAGCGCGCAGCGGTCGCTCGGGCGGTCGCCGGCACGCCGCTCGTGACCGCGTTCGTCGACACCGGCGGCTTCGCGACGATCTCCAGGCCGCACCCTGCTCGGCGATCTGATCGCGCTCGGCCCACGGGAAGAGCGTCGCCGAGCGAGCCCGGAGCAGGGGCCGTTCCCGGTCAAGCGCCTGCTGCAGCTCGACCCCGACGTCTACCTCGCCACGGCGGGACAGCAACCGCACGCTTGCCCAGCTGCGCGCACCGAGCGGGCGTGAGGCGCCTGCGGGCTGCGTCCGCTCCGGCCGCTTCGCGGTGCTGCCCGAGCGACGCTGACGGTCGCCGGGCCGCAGGTCGGCGAGGCCCTCGTCCAGATCGCGCGGACCCTGCACCCGCAGTGAGAGGCGGCAAGCTCGCCGGCTGGCTCGCTGCTCGTCGGCTCGCTCGCGGCGCTCAACTACGCGAGCCGCTTCACCTCCGGCAAGCCGCCCGCCGACTCGCTCTACCGCTACGACACTGGCGCTCAGCGGGCTCATCTTCTACGCGCTGACGCTCGGGATCGTCGCTGCTGATCGCGCCGGCGGCCTGACGCCGGTCGAGCTGGGGCTGCGCAGGCCCGCCTCCCGGCCGCGGGCGCTCGGCTTCACGCTCGGCGTGCTCGTGTGCGCTGCTGATCGCGGAGTCGCGCTGCTCGAGAACTGCTCCACGGCGCGCGCGAGCAGGGCGCTCGAGCCGGCACGCTGGAACTCGGCCAAGGCGGTGCAGTTCGCGCTGAACGCGCGCGGTGGTCGTGCTCGCCGCGCCGATCGTCGAGGAGTTCACCTTCCGCGGCGTCGGCTTCCGGCTGCTCTCACCGCTTCGGGGCCGCGGTCGCCGTGCGTGCTCGGCACGGCGGTGGCCTTCGCGGCCGACCACGGGCTCGTCGAGGGCTTCCCGGCGCTGTTCCTGTTCGGGGTCGCGGTCGCGCTCGTTCGCCTCCGCACCGGCAGCCTCTTACCCGGGATGCCGCTGCACGCGTCCTTCAACGCCTTCGCGCCTGGCCGTCGCCGTCGCCCGCTAGGCAGTTATGCTTCCGGCCGTGCGGCGTGCAGCGGTCATCCTGGCGGCGTTGGCGTTCGCTCCCGCAGCGCACTGCGGCACCGCCTGCCGTCACGGCCCAGGCGACGCCCGTCGAGCGGCGCCGCGCCGCTGGCAGTGACGCTGACCGCGACCGGCGACACGGCGACCTACCACTGGGAGCTCGGCGACGGCGGCACCGCGGACGGGCCGGTCGTCCAGCACACCTACGCGGCCGGCCGCTTCACCGCGACGGTGACCGCCACCAGCCCACTCGGCGAGACCTGCGCAGGCGACGGTCGCGATCACCGCCACGAGGATCACACCTCGTCGGGCCGGGCGCGGCAGCGCTACCAGCAGCTCGCCCGGTTCCACGGCAGGCTCGTTCCCGCGGTCAAGGGCGCGCGGCTCGCGCTCTACCGAAACGGGACGCGGATCGCGACCGTGAGCGCGGACCGCGGCGGGAAGTTCTTTCGTCCGCGGCCGCGTCGGCACCCGGACGCGCGCTACACCGTCCGCTACGCGGGAGCGCGTCTCGAACGCGCGTCGCGCTGGCCGTGCGGCCGTGGCTCGACACCGCCTTCAGCGGCTCAGGGCGACTCGGACGCCGCTCGTCGCTGCTCGTCCGGCGAACGCCCGGCCATGGCGGGAACCGTGAGCGTCAAGGTCTGGCGCGGCCGCCAGCTCGTGCGCCGGCCGCTCCTTCCACGGCCGCCTGCGCCTGCGCCTTGCCCACCGGCTCGGCGGGCGCCTTCCGCGTGCGCTGGCCTGACAGCCGACTGGCCCAGGCTACCTGCGCTGCCAGGCGCGTGCTCGAGCGGATCGTCTTCGCCACCGTCGCTCGGGCCTGCGGCTCGGCAGGCCCTGAGCGCCTTCGAGCTCGACCGCCGGCTCCACGACCTCCACTACGCGCTCGGCCGCGTCGACGGCTACTACGGCCAGGACGACACTCGACGCGGTCTTCGCCTTCCAGAAGCTGCACGACCTGCCGCGCACGGGCCGCGTGGACGCGCGCTTCTGGATCGAGCTCCAGCGGGCCGGGATCCCGCAGCGCGCGCTATCCGGGCGACCACGTCGAGGTGAGCAAGGGCCGGCAGGTGCTGTTCCTCGTCCGCGACGGCAAGGTCGCGCTGATCGTGCAGGTGTCGACCGGGGCGCACCGGCAACACGCCGCTCGGGCACTGGCGCGTCTACAGCAAGGTGCCGGGCTTCAACGCCAAGGCGATGTACTTACTCGTCCTTCTTCGTCGGCGCCTTCGCGATCCACGGCTACCACGAGCGTGCCGCCCGTATCCCGCGAGCCACGGCTGCGTGCGCATCCCGCTGTGGGCCGCGACTGCGTATCTACTCGCTGGTCGACTACGGCACGAACGTCGCTATCTACTTGGTAGAGCCGCCGCGCTGGCGCGCTGGTGGCGCTCGCCGCGGTCGGCTGGCTCGTCTACGCGGAGTGGTGGGGACAGGGCGACGCGCACGCGCTGGCCTGGCGGGACCTGAACGCGCAGGCTCGGCCGCGTCGAGTTCACGCGCAAGGTGACCGCCGTCTACCGGTCGCGCGCGCCCCTTCGCCGCATCTGCTGCTGAGGCGGCGATGCCCGGCCGAGCGCTCGAGCCGCCGCCGCGTCGACTTCGGTCAGCCGCGAGGTGGTCGTGATCTCGCTCGGCCCGCGTTCGAGCACCGGCTACTCGCTGCGGGTGGAGCGTGTGGTCGAGCGGCGGCGCGAGGTCGACGTCTACCTCGCGCGAGCGAACGCCCGTCGCTCGGCGATCCGGTCGAGCCGCGGGTCACGTATCCGTACCGCGCGATCACGATCGCGCGCACCAGCCAAGCCCGTGTACGTCAAGCTGCAGGGAGACCGTGACCGAGAACGACCCGCTCATCCGCCAGCTCCGGGAGCAGATCTCGGACACCGACCGCGCGATCGTCGAGGCGATCAACACGCGCCTGAAGCTCGTCGCGCGGCTGAAGGGCTACAAGGAGTCGCGCGGCATGTCGTTCGTCGATCACGACCGCGAGCAATGGATGCTGCAGTACCTCGCGCGCGCGAACCGCGGGCCGCTCTCGAGCGACGGCCTGCAGGAGCTGTTCGAAGAGATCCTCGGGCTGACCAAGCGCGAGGTCGAGCGCGGCGAGGGCTCTAGTCCTCTTCTTCCGAGCGCCTCGGCGAACTCGTCCGGGGTGACGTGGTCGAGGAACTGCTTGAACTCGTCGACGATCTCCTCCTCGTTCACGTCCTCGCCCTCGAACTCGATCGCCGACTCCTCGATCACCTCGTCGGCCGCGAAGATCGGCGCCTCGGCGCGGACGGCCAGCGGCGATCGCGTCGGACGGGCGCGAGTCGATCTCGATCTCCGAGCCGTTCTGCTGCACGGTGATCGACGGCGTAGAAGGTGTTCTCGCTGCAGCTCGGTGACCGTGATCGCGGACGACCTGAGCGTCGAGCTCGCCGAGCATGTCGGTCACGAGGTCGTGGGTCATCGGCCGCGGAGTGCTCGCGCCCTGGAGCTTCATCAGGATCGCCGCCGCCTCCGGGTGGCCGATCCAGATCGGGAGGAACTTGTTCCCGTCGGCGGTCTTCAGCAGGACGATCGGCTGCTTGCCGACGAGGTCGAAGCTGACGCCGTAGATGACCATCTCGTACATCAGGTGCCCGTCCTCGGCTCCGATCATAGCCGCAGGGTACCGGCTCAAACTCCGCGTAGAGCGGGCGCTCGGGCGGCGGCTCGAGCTCGACGTCGTCCGCAGGAACGGTGCGCGCCTCGCCGGTGAGGGCGTCCTCGAGGAAGCGCCTGCCGCTCGGGGCACACCCATGGGGATCGAGGCCGCGCAGGTACGTACCGCCGGCCGCTCGTAGAGGACGATTTCACCGATGTTCATGGCCGCAGTTCTTGAGACGTCATCGGCCGGGCTTGCCTGTTCGCCATCCCTGGGTGCGGGGGCGACTGGAAAGAGGAAAATGGGCGATCGTGGATTCGAACCACGGACCTCCGCCTTATCAGAGCGGCGCTCTAACCAACTGAGCTAATCGCCCGGGCGGCTCCAGTCTCAGCGACACCCTTCGAGCGCGTCAGGCTGTCTGGAACTCGGGCCCACAGCGGCCGATGATCCGGAGACGTGGAAGCGTGTGAAGTAGCCGCGGAACTGCGTCTCCGTTCGCTGTGGGTCGTTCCAGAGGTCCTGGAAGAGCGCGCCGTCGAAGTCGAAGACGCGTTGCACTGCTCCCGCTGAAGCGGTCATGCGTCGCGCCCGGGAAGAACGCGATCTGGTCGTAGCTGGTTGTCGGAGGCGATCGCGGAGCCGATCATGCGAGCTGTGCGGCGGCGGTGGTCAGGCCGAGTGAGACGAGGGCGTCGAAGATGCGGTCGCCCGGGGCGGCCTGGGGAGGTTGAAGTCCCCGAGCGGGACGATGTCGCCGACGTAGCGGACTTCTTGTCGCGGTGCGTCTTGTCGGCCCACCACGCGACGGCGAAGGTCTCGAGCGTGCGGCGGTCGAGGTCGGCCGGAGCGTCCGGAGCCGGTAGAAGAGGTGCACGTTCAGCAGCGCGAAGCGGAAGGCGCCCGACTCGGAAGCTCGCCAGGTAGGGACCGCGGTCGAAGCCTGAGAAGGCGGTGGTCGGCGCCCGGCGACTGCGATCCTCGGCAGCTGGCTCGGCGGAATCGCGACGCGGCCGACCTCACGCAAGCGGGTGACCTTGCGGCTGTCGTAGAGGAACGCCTGACGCTCGCGGTTGCCGGACGCGTCCGAGAAGAGCAGGTCGTAGCGCGCCGGGCAGGTGCGAGTGGATCGCCTCGATCCCGCGCAGGTCGGCGTTCACCTCCTGCACCGCGACGAGGTCGAACCAGCTGATCACCTCGGCGATCAGCGCATAGTCGCTGTCGAGCCGGTCCTGGACGCCGAGGTTGGCGCACGTTCCAGGTGCGCGATCGAGCAGGCGGCCCGTTCCTTCGCCGGAATCTGCCGGCCCGGCTTGTCGCTTGCCGGTAGTCACGCAGCGCCGCGACTTCGTGGGCGAGGTCGTAGGAAAAGTCGAAGCGAGGCTTCGGGAACGGCGGCACCTTCGACCGATTCCAGCGATCAGGGCGGCCGCTGTCAATACCGTGTAGGCGAAATGCCCCTGACGCGAGACGAGACTCGCGGCTCCCGGCCTGGCGGTGGCGATCGACCTGGTCAACACCTGGGACGAGCTCGCAGTCCGAGCCCGACCTGATCGAGGGGCTGGCGGACGTGCGCATCTGGCTCGAGTGGCACGGGCTGTCGGCGGCCGCGAAGCGTCTGAGGACAGCCGACGTCGACCGCGTCCGCGCGCTGCGGCCCGGTTCGACCGGGTCTTCGACGCCGGCGGCGAGGACGACGGCGGCGAGCCTCCTCAACGAGCTCGCGCGCGAGCACGGGACGCCGCCGATGCTCGAGCGCGCCGGACGGCGGTGGCGCCTCCGAACCGTGGCCTGGACGAGAGCGAAGGCCTGCCGGCGGTCGCGGCGTACGCGACCGCGGGACTGCTCGCCGCCTTCCAGGAGCTCGGCTGGGCGCGCTTCGGCCGCTGCGCCGGCGCTCCCGTGCCGGTGCGCGTATGTCGACCGCAGCCGGAACCGGACGCGCCGCTACTGCTGCACCCTCTGCGCCGACCGTGTCGCCCAGGCGCAGTACCGCGCGCGCAGAGGGACGCGTCCCGCCCCGGAGGGCAGGAGGCGGGACGCGGGGGCAGGAGAGCTAGGAGAGTCCCTCGCAGGTCGCCGGGAACTGGCTCGGATCCTGGCTGTCCGGTCGACTTCACGATCGCGAGCGGCGTGAAGACGTCGCGCGGATCGGCGATGTAGACGAGCTTGCCGACGGTCGGCGAAGATCGTCCCCTGGCCGGGAGCGGTCAGGTGGCCGTCGTTGCCGTTGATCGTCACCGTCACGGTCCCGTCGGCGTTCGGCTCGACGATGAACGGCCCGGCAAGCACGGTGGTCAGCGTCTTGCCGTTCGCCGGGTTCGTGTAGGTGATGTGGAAGTCGACGGCGTGCGTGACGTCCTTGCCGTTCGAGTAGACCGTGTCGCGCAGCGTGCCCTCGCTGTGCACCGACGGAACGGGGCAGGCACCGCGCCCGCCGGAGACGTGAACGTGCGGTCGATCGTGCGTGATCGTCGTCACCGGCTGGTCGGCGGCGGCGTCTGAAGCGAGCGGCCAGCGAGCGGCGAGCACCGCGATCACGACCACGCCGGTGAATGACCGTCTCTTCATCTGGTCCTCCCGTCAGTCAGCGTACCCGTGATACGACGCTGACGTGCGCGTCAGCTGCTAAGACGGCTTACGGCGCTGATCGGTTAGCGCGCCGCTCAGATGAACGATCTCGGTGCGGACGAGGTAGTCCTCGACCGCGAGCAGGAAACTCCGGGTCGCTGGCGATCTCGGCCAGCGGTGCCCTTCGGTCACGTCGTCGAGCTCCGCGTCGCGGGCGAGCCGAACAGGAACGGGGCCAGCTTGCCGGCCTGCGAGAGCGCCGACATGCGCAGCGACCAGGTCGCGCGTCAGCGTCGTCCTGGTTGATCGCCTCGAAGGACTCGAGGTTGTCACGGAAGCTGTTCGAGCATGCCATCGGGTCAACGACCCTCGACCGCCATTGGGTACGGCGCCAGCCGAGTCGCTCTCGAGCGCTTCGGCGGAGCTCGGCCAGCTCGGTCTCTGTCGCCGAAGGCGATCTCTGAGCCTTCCCGAGACGATGCGAGCGGGGAAGCCCGTCAGTCGCTCGGCGGCCTTGCGGACCCGCTCTGCCAGCACCGGATCGACCTTCGGCACCTTGCGAGGCTTGGTCTTCGCGCCTCGGCCCAGCGTGCGGCGCGCTCGGCCGCACGCACCGACAACCCGCGCCGGACGATCTGCGCGCGCGAGGCGGCGGCGGCCGTCGTGGTCGGGCACGGCGAGCACGGCGCGGGCGTGGCCCTCGGTCAGCTCGCCGCGCTCGACGCAGTCCGAGCACGTCGTCCGGGAGCTCGAGCAGCCGCAGCCGGTTCGAGACGGTCGGCTTCGAGCGTTGCCCACCCGCTCGGCGAGGTCGCCGAGCGAGAGCTCGAACTCGTCGAGCAGCAGCGCGTAGGCGCGCGCCTCCTCGACCGGCGAGAGCTCCTCGCGCGCGACGTTCTCGACCAGCCCGAGCAGCAGCGTGTCGCGGTCGTCGGCCTCGCGCACGAGCGCGGGAACCGTCGGCAGCCCGGCCTCCCGCGCCGCGCGCCAGCGCGCTCGCCGGCGATCAGCTCGTAACCCGCCGGCCGGCGCGCGGCCGCACGACGACCGGCTGGACGACGCCCTGCGTGCGAATCGAGTCGGCGAGCGCCGAGGTCGCCTCGTGGTCGAAGCGCTTGCGCGGCTGGCGCGGGTTCGGATGGATCGTGCTCGACCGGCAGCTGCGCGAGCTCCGGCTCGCCGCGGCCGCCGATCAGCAGCTCGAGGCCGCGGCCGAGGCCGCGTCGCGTTCGGGCTAGCGCGCTCGACAAGCTCCATCGCCACCTTCCAGTACGCGTCGGCGCCGGCCGAGCGCGCGGTCGTAGGCGATCGCGGGCAGGCCGTGGCTCGGCGCCTCGGCGAGCGCACCGAGCGCGGCACCGAGCGTGTCGGAAGACGAGGCTCGCCGAAGTGCCGCCGCACCTCGTCGCTCGACGTCCGCGGCGAGCCGCGTGCGGCGGTCGACCATCGTCAGCAGCACGCCGCCGATCGCGAGGCTCGGGTTGAGCCGCGCGCGCACGAGCTCGACCGAGCCGACGCAGCTGCGCGCAGCCCCTCGAGCGCGTAGTACTCGGCCTGCACCGGCACGAGCACGCGGTCGGCGGCGGCGAGCGCGTTGACCGTCAGCGGGCCGAGCGACGGCGGGCAGTCGAGGAAGACGAACGTCGTAGCCGTCGCGTCGCGCCGCGAGCGCGTCGGCGAGGTAGCGCTCGCCGCCGTCGCGCCGCGCGAGCTCGACCGCGGCGCCCGGCGAGCTCGGGCTTGGACGGGACGAGGTCGAGGTTCGCGAAGCGCGTCGGCCTGGCGAGCTCGTCGAGCGGGCGCCGTCGAGCAGGTCGTAGCGACGAGGTGCCGTTCGCGCGCATCGCCGAGCCCGGAGGTCGCGTTCGCCTGCGGGTCGAGGTCGACCACGAGCGCGCCGCTCGCCGCCTCGGCGAGGCAGGCGGCGAGGTTGACGGCGGTCGTCGTCTTGCCGACGCCGCCCTTCTGGTTCGCAAGCGCGTAGATCCGGCCGGGCACACCGAGACGCTAACTACGCCAGCGGACGTTTCCTGCGCCACGCCGCGGGCGCGCGCTGGGAAGCCCGGCGGCGTCGGCCTCAAGCTTGCGCAGCACGAGCAGCCCCTGGCGAGTCGAGCTCTCGAGCTCGGCTGCGAGCAGCCCGCGCCACTGGGCGCGACGCGGTCGGCCTGCGCGGCGTCGGACCGACGCAGAGCACCGACCGCACCGCCCGAGTCGACCGAGCGGCAGGCACCACTCAGCCGCGACCGGCGGCGGGGCGAGCGCCTTCGCGACGGCGACGCCGCCACGCGTCGACGCGGCTGTCCCTCGGCGCGGCCGCAGACGACCCGGCAGGCGTTCGGCAGCTCCGAGCGCATCGCAGGAGGAACGTCGCGACCTTGCTGCGCCGTCGCCTCGAGCAGCGTCACCTCGCGCTCGGGCAACGCCAGCGCCAGCGGAATCCCCGGCGCACCGCCGCCGGAGCCGACGCGTCGACGATCGGCCCGTCGAACGCGCTGCACCGACACGAGCGCGCGCGAGGCCAGTCCTGGATGAGCACTCGCCGCGCCTCACCGCGGAGCACGGCGCCGTCAGCCCTGGCGTCGCGACGAGCGTCGGCGAGCCAGCGATCGATCACACGGGGTCGGACGACGACGAAGCGGTTCGGCTCGGTGCCCTCGCTGCGCGTCATCAACGCCGGCGGTACCCCTGCAGCGCACGTGGACGACCTTGCGCTCGACCGCGGTCATCGGATCGAGCTCACACGCGACCGGCGCCGAGGCGATCGCCCGCCGCGCTGCGGCTCGCCAGCGCCTCGAGCGCTGCCTCGCGCCGCCGCTCGCGATAGCCGGCGGCGTCGACGACCACCGCCTTGCGCTCGTCGCCGCGGCCGCGCCAGACGACCGCGTTCGCGAGGTACTGGATCGCGTCGATCGTCTGTCCGTGCTTCGGCCGATCAGCGAGCCCGAGGTCGCCGCCGACGCACGGTCGCGGTCACCGTCTCGTCGGTCTCTCGCGATCTCCGAGCCGCGCACTGGACGCCGATCGCCTCGACGATCCGCCCGACGCACGTCGCGCACCTCGCGTGGCCTGCTCGCCGTTCATCGACCGGCGCGCGGCCGGCGCAGGCTCGGCGACTGCGCTGCGGCGTCGACCGACGCGACCACTCGTGCCGGCGCGAAGCCAACGCCGAGCAGCCCGCGCTCGCCCTCGGAGACGACCTGGAAGCTTGACCGCCGCCTTGTCGATCCCGGGTCGCAGCTTCTCGAGCTCGCGCAGCGCGCGCCCATTTCGCCTCACCGACGGTCTCGCCCGGTCGCTCCTTGACCGTGAGCGGCCTCGCTCATCGCCGTGCGTCTTGCGCTTCCTTCTGCGCTCGCACGCGGCGCGGCTGCGAGGCTCGGCGGATTGCCGGCGCGGCGGAGCTCGGACTTCTGCTCAGGCGCCGACCGCGGGTGCAGGTCGCCGCACCTCCTTCGGCGGTGTGCGCGAGGAGCGAGCGCTCGGGCGACGCTGCAGGCGCGGGCATCAGGCGCCGCGTGATCAGATCCCCTGGCCGACCGTCCACAGGTTGGTCGTCATCCAGTAGAGGACGCAGCCCGGCCGGGAAGTGCGATGATGAACGGGATGAACACGATCGGGAGGACCAGCAGAACGATCGGCGCTGCGTCTCTGTCCGCCGTCGCTGGTCATGAAGTAGCGTCGAGGCGCAGCGTGGCTCGCGCGCGTACACGGCGAGCGCACGTACCGGACCAGCAGCGCGTGTCGGACGCCTTGTCGGTGATGTTCCAGAGGCCGATGACCATCCAGGTGGTCGCCCGGCAGCGCGTGGCGTGCGCGAAGTTGCTGCAGCACGAAGTAGAGCGCAGATGAAGACCGGGGAACTGCGCCAGCATCGGCAGGCACGACGCGGCCGGGTTGATCTTGTTCTCCCGGTAGAACTTCATCAGCTCTTCGTTCTGCTGCTGCTTGTCGGCCTTGTACTTCTTCTGGATCTCCTTCATCTGCGGCGCGTGGCGCTGCAGCGTTCTGCATCGAGTGGATCTGCGCGCACGGTGAGCGGGACGAGCAGGATCATTCGCACGATCACCGTCAGCGCGACGATCGACCACGCCCAGGGCAGGCCGATCGTGCCGTGCCAGCCAGTCGAGGACGTTCCGGAGGACGGTCCTCGAGCGGGGTGAGGATGTGCGCGAAGATCACCGAAGCAGCTTCGGTCAGGACGTGGTCGACCCCACCGCGGCTCCACGGGTTGCAGCGCAGCAGCCTGCCAGCCGGCGAGGATCGAGCCGCGGACGAGCCCCGTGCTGGCGCAGCGCGTCCAGGCGCGTACGCGAGCCAGGTCGGGTGGTACTTGTCAGGTTCGGGCCGTGCGAGAGCAGCCCGAAGGTCCAGCGCCAGGCGTGGACGAGAGCCGAGCCCGAGGTAGGTCGGCGCGCAACGCGACTCTGCCAGCGTCACCTCACGATCGCGTTCCCGGTCGGCTGCGCAGACGGACGCACGGAGCAAGACCGTCTGAAGCCGGCACCGCGGCAGCGCCTCATGCCGCCTTCGAGAATCTCGTCGACGCGGTCTGCCAGCCAGTCGAACTGCCGCGAGCGTCGACGGCCTCGGCCGGGTCCGGGGCGCAACGACGCGCAGCGTAGTCCTGATCCTGCGGCAGCTCCGCCGCGCGGGCGCGGAAGAGCCTCGCGCAGGCGGCGGGCTCATCCTGTTGCGCGACGTTACCGCCGGGCCGACGGACCTTCGGCACCGGCAGGCGAGCCGAGGCGCGGTCCACTTTCGTCCTGGCGCGCGAGGCAGTAGAGGACGAGGATAGCGCGTGCAGAGGACGGAGCGGCCGTGCCGGTAGACCGCGTCGAAGTCGCGCGAGCGCGCGAGGCGGTGGCGTGGCGTTGCACGCGCGATGCCCAGCGAGCGTCAGGCCGAGGCGCTTGCGGCCCGCGGGCGCGGCGGCGCTTGAGGATCGCGCAGCCCGCGCTGGGTGGACATCCGCGCAGCGGAAGCCAGTGGCGGCGCTTCCGCCTGCGCACGTTGGGCTGGTGCGGGTCGGAACTTCACGAGTCGAATGAGGGAAGGTACAGAGACCGCCCGTTTCCCGGCGCGGCGCGGCAGCCAGTATAGCGAGGCTCAGGGGTGGTTCTCCACAGGTTGAGGGCGCACAAGCGAAGGGCGAATCGTGGGGCGAGTGGTGGGCGGGCCGGTGCAAGCGTCGCCTCGACCGAGGTATCGTCCACACCCTGTGGACGCGGTGTGAGCAATACGCGCAACCGAACGAAGCGCACAT
>ERZ1370068.4886-contig-3935_pt1 | contig 98832 bp, 164 predicted proteins | sample MGYA00561227_ERZ1370068 | MGnify/ENA primary metagenome ERZ1370068 (study PRJEB38410, sample SAMEA6850437) | metagenome | study: Metagenomic assessment of the ecological functions of the soil: analysis of the soil microbiota associated with the...
CAGTTACGTACGTTCTGCTTCGAGGTTCTTCGTCGTTGACGTTGGTGCGCTCGCTTATGTAGGCATCAGATGTCTGGGCAGAGATGTAGACGGGACAATCGACCGTGCGCAACAAACACCCGCAGGCCGCCGGCGTGGTCGCCATGTTCATGTGTGACCAGAACCGCATCGAGTTTTTGCACGTCCTCGCCGACCATCGCGAGCCGGCGCGCGATCTCTTTGGCGCTGAGTCCAGCGTCAACCAGAACACGCGTTTTCGCCCGCAACGATCAAGACCGCATTGCCTGTTGATCCGCTGCCGAGAACGGTGAGTTTCAGTGTTTAGGAAATTAGAACTAAGAACCAGCTAACAACAAAAGGTGTAGCAGAAACTTTAACACTTAATAAGCGAAACGGCTACCGGGCTATTTCTGAACAGGGCCTGATCTCTGGCGGGTCTTTGGTGCAAGTTAAGTCAGATCTTCAATCCGCGAGCGATCGACGCGGAAGCCATTCAGATTTCCCAGAGCGCCAAGAGCGAGCGTTTCGCTCGTGAAGTATTCCTGGGCCACGCGCTGTAAATCTTCTGCAGTAACCGCCTCGATCTTTCCATAGTCTCTTCGGGGGTAATACGACGGCCGTGGATAATCTCCTGGCGCGAGAGGGGCGCTGACGCGAGCGCTCGACGACTCCAGCCCGAGGAGAATCGGATGACAGTGCCTGCTCCTTTACCAGTTTCAGTTCCTCATCGGGAACGCCTCGCTGACTACGCGGCGCATCTCCAGGAGCGAGAGGTCGAGTACCTGGTTGAGATGTTCCGGCGACGTGCCTGCATAGATAGTGAAAACACCGACGTCTGAAAACGTGCTGCCGCCCTGCGCCAACAGAGTAGGCCAGGCCACGCTCTTTCTCGAATGGTTTGCCAAAGGCAGACCTCGAGGTGCCGCCGCCGATGACTGAGGCCAGCAAGCTACCCGCATAACGATCATCATCCTTTGCGTCTGGCCAGGGCGCCGCCAGAATCGAGATGTGCTTGCTCCAGTTCTTTCTTTTTGTTCAATCAGGATTGGCGCGGCCGCGGTGGAGACTGCTCGACTGGGTTCCCGTCAGGATTCCGGACTTTGTTGTTTGCGGAATTGCCAAAAGATTTCTCAACCAAGTCCACCAGCCGATCATGTTCGACGTTGCCGGCGGCTGCAGCTACCACCAGATTTCCCGGCGAAAATTCGCGCGCGTGAAACGATGAGATCATTGTGGTGATCAAAAGAGGAAACGGTGTCTTCCGCACCTTCAATTGGTCGGTCCAGCGGAATGTCCGGGAAAGTAAGCAGCGTTGGCAGAGTTCCCCCAATAGTTCGTCTGGGCGTAGTCTTCCAACCATTCTTCATCTCTTCGAGAACTACCTTTTGCTCGCGCTCCAAATCGATTCTGGTCAAACCGGGGATGCGCAGAGGAGATCGGCGATTAGCAGGTCAGAACGCCGCCGGCAGACTTTTGTCCGCAACCTTTATGGCGAAACCAGTCATCTCATGGGTCGTAAACGCATCCATGGATTGTCCCCCAGCCGATCTGATTCCACGGCAATATCGCGAGCAGTTCGGCGCTCAGTCCCTTGGAACACGAGCATGCTCGATGAAATGGCAAATTCCGTTGAGTTCGGGGGTTTCGTGACGTGGAACCGCTCGTCGACCCAGATCCCAGCCGGTTACCGACCGGAGTCCGGCGAACGTGCTCAGTCAAAACCGTGATGCCGTTTGGGAGTTCGAGTTGAGCGAACTTCGGGTCAATCATGGATATCCAACCAAAAAACCGGCAGAAAGTTACTGTCGCTCCGCATCCTAGCACGCGGGAAACCGGCGGCAAAGTGGAGCCAAAGATAGGCGCCAGATTGGGGCCAGATTGCTTGACAGCACTTAGATTATTGGCGGAAAATGCGCACTATCCAACGGTTCCGGTAAGTCTCCCTGGCCTGAACCAGTTCGCCCTTTGCGGTATGGCGAGACTGCCTTTGCAGTTTCCGGGACGGCGAGAAATCTTAGGAGACTTCTTCCCCTATTTTGCGCAGAAGACACAGTCACAGTCGAGATGGGCTTCAGACGTTTCCTGAGGGACGCGTAGGGAGGTTTCGTGCGATGAAGATGGTGAAGATAAAATGAAGCTGAAGACGTCGACATTGAGTAAGAGAACAATAGGGAGAAGAGTGGTTAGCTTGTTGCTGGCGGTGCTTTCGGCGGGCATATACGCGCAGGCACCGGGCGGCGAGCACCGGTACGGGAAACACCTGGCGACGACTGGCGGTGGTTCCGTCACTGATAACAAGGGAAATCCAGTGCATCCGGCGCGCTGGATTTCTCTCGTTTTTGCGCGAGGGCGCGAGCAAAGTCATCAAGCAGACCCGCACTGACGTGGCTGGGCGTCGGTTCAGCGCTCGAATCTCACCCGGGGCGCTGTGGAATTCGAGAGCGATTGCCTTCGGGCTTTAAACGAGGTCGTCTTTGCCTCGGCTGGACGCTCAGCCTCGCAGTGGAACCTTGTCTACCGCTTCAACTCCCTGAGCTCCATCGGCTCTGGCAATACTTTGCCGGAGCGCCGGAAGCGATCGTGTGACGACGTCGGCGGACGCTGCGCTCGGCACAGACCCGTCGTTCCATCTTCCAGGCACAGGAAGGCGAAGACGCCGAGATTCAGGGGAATATCGGCGGGGAGACCGCCTCGGCGGACGGAGACTCCCGGCGACGGCGTCGCCCCGAAGCGATCCAGCGCCGAAGTTTCCAGTCCGCACTCGCAGCGTAGAGTTCAGGTGGGTGTTGTCGAAACGTACTTTTGCGGGCAACTCATACGGCCCCGGTTACCCCGGTCTCAATTTTGCCATTGCCACCTCCCCTGAATGATCGCATTGAACTCATCTTCGCCGGCCAAAACGACCGCCCGGCGCGAAATGGCCCCGGAGCGCTTGGAGGCGAGTACTCACATTCGCGCGGCTGCAGTCTATCGCATGGAGATGAGGCTGGGTGCGGTCCGCTACTACGGATTCGCCAGTGGATCTCGCACAAGTCGATAACCCGTCCAGTGAATCAGGCACGCGGCCGGGCCAGGTTTCCGTCAGGGGCCATCGTAATTTGATCGGGCAGTTCGCGACGGAATCGTAGTGGCCCTCGGTCTCGACTACTCGCGATTCATTGGCGCGGGGCGCGCGCAGTCAGTCACCCTCGTGTCGGCATTCAATATGACGCGAACGCGAGAACTCGATTAAGGGCAGCCTACGCGCCTGGTGGAGGACGAGAACAACACTCAGAGTGTGGCAGCGTTTGAAGGCGCTCAAGTTGCTTCAGGGATTCTGGCAGGCGGCCGGTAGCGTTTATGCTGATGGGCGAGCGGTAATGGACCGCAGTCATCGCCTTGAATTTGGCATTGAGAGAGTTCTCGATAACAAGTCCAATCTCGGAAGGCACCGCGTTTTTCGATACAACGTTGAATCGCGCCGTCGGCTTGCTTAGTAGCACCGATAACTGCCTTTTCCGGCGCCACCGGCGAATCATTCATTGATGTCGCGAACCAGCAGGGCGCGGCCAGGGGTATGAGATTGGTTTATACGCGCAGGCTCAGTCGGATGTGGACCGCCTCAGGCGGGTTCTCATTCGGCCGCGGACAGCGACTCGCTCCGGGCGATATTTCACAACCACTCGGAAATGTTTGAAAGCGGCTTCTTCCAGACTGCGGCGTTTCAGGTTGACGCTGATCTCGGCAGGGGCACTAACATCCGAACCGTGCTGCGCTTCTCGCCAAACGCTACCGTGTTTGCAATCGATCCTTTCGCGGGACGCCTTGCTGCTTTACGATCCGTCACCTGAGCGTCCAGGGTTACGTCAGGAACTGCCGAGCTTTGGTTTGCCAGTCAGAGCTGAGGCTGTGCTGGACGCGCGTAACTTGCTTGATGTCTCAGCCCAGCAGTGAGAACAGAGAAGTGCTTACACAGCTAACCACGGGTCGTCGTTCCTGTCCGTGGCGTGCATCTCGCTCAGGTTCTAACAAGTGGGAGTAAAAAGGTCGGGCCTTAGTTTTGCGTTTCGCATGTTCGGCCGAGTAACTCTCCCCAGCTGTTCTCCGGAAACCTGAGTGTGTCCAAAAAGCTGGATATGATTAAGCGAGAGCTCTCGTTAGGGAGGCAGACCTGCAATGGGCTCAAAGATGACAGAGGGTCGCAGTGACAGGCACCTTCGCCGGTCTCCTCGACCGGGGAGATTTGATTCTGAAGTGATTGACCAGTGACCGCCGAAAATCCTGGGGAACATACCTGGTGCTTCGGCCCGTTCGAGAGCCTCGATTTTGGCTATGACCATCTAAGTGAAGAGGCCAGGTATTCACAACTGGAACGTGGTTGGTGCTCTCCAGCGCCGCCCTGCTGGTCACAAGCGGGCGTGCTGAACTTTTGTCGCGTGAGACACGAAACCTCCGGTATGGTGTGCGTTGATCGATACTGGGCAAGGCATCGTCGCCGAAACAGTAGAACCCACCCTCCGGTGCACGGGCCCAAATCCTGCCGGGCGACCGCCTGATTGGCATTAGCACAGATAACCGGAAACAGCTGACGAGGTGGAAGCGCCAGGGGAGGTCCAGATGCATCTGGATCAGGGCACACGTGAATGGCGACATTCATTACCTGATTGAACGTCCATCCTATCCGGAAGATAGCCGCTTGTACTACGCCGACCTTGATCAACTTGATGCCACACACAAGTGGACACCGCTGGTTGTTTATATCAATCTCATTGGTCTGGTTTTCCTGTTCGTCGGCTTCTTCGTACTCTTCAAGTGAGAGGACGGGCGCCTTTGCTTTACACTTCGCCTCCGTCTGTTTGGTTGGATATGTCCTGTGTTTCTACACTGAGGTCGGAACTTATCGCGATCTCGATTTAGCAATTGCTATTCTGAAGAACGCTGCTCTGATTGTCTTTCCTCCGCTTTTCCTTCATTTCTGTCTTCTTTACCCGGTGCGGCAACAGCTGTTTGAACGGAAACGCTGGCGCGCAGCTTTGCTCTATGTGCCGGCTCTGTTGCTCCTGGCGCTCGAGAGTTTCATTTTCCTGCGGAGTGTGTTGACGCCTCTCGTTCCGCAAATGCGAAACGTTCCTAACGTTTCCGACGTGTTTGTGGGGCTGTTCTACGGCTGAGCTTGTTCCACTTTGTCGTCGGTCTAATCGCGAGCGTCTCCTTCCTAATCAAGACCGGGTTCAAGCCAGGAACACTGTGGTGCGGCAACAAGTTGAAGTGGGTGATTTGGGGTCTTGGTATTGGCGGTTACTCCTTTCACACTGCTTTACGCGATCAGATTTTTGTGGGAGCCCAGACAGATCCATGGCTAACCAATGCGGCGGTGCTGCCGCTTATCCTGATACCGCTTTCGTTCGGCTATTCAGTGGTTCCGCTACCGGTTGATGGACGTTGAACTGGTTGTGCGCCGCGTCTTTGTTTATGTCCTGACAACTCTGGCAATTGCCTTGATGGTAGGTTCGGTCGTCTACCTCGCCGGACTCTACGCGCTGGGGAGGAGACGGATTCACGTCAGGCGAGCTCACTCTGCGAGTGGTGATAGCGATAGTGGCCATGGCCGCCATCGTGATGGTAGCGGCGCCGGTGAAAAACTTTTTGCAGGAACACATTGACCGGCTGTTTTATGGTGAGCGCTACGACATGCGCCACAGCTTACTGGATTTTGGCCGCACGCTTTCCGCAACCACCGCCCTCGATCCGCTGCTTGACGCGCTTGTCGGGCGTCTGCAGCAAGTAATGAATGTTGGTCGCATCGCGATTTTCATCGAGGACAAGAATGAACCTGCCGGCTATCGCGTTGCTCGAGCTGCGGGAATATCGTCAGAAATGGTTGTGCCAGCTCGACTTTCGCGAGATGATCCGCATTCGCTCAGCCGAAACCGGGGTAGTCCGCACTGACGATCTCGATCTGATACCTGAAACGACAGGCTTCGTTCGCCGCGCGCTTCACTATTATGTGCCCGTGCGTGGTGCGTGGCCGCATGGTTGCCGTTATCGGGCTTGGCCGGTCTGCAGACGGCGCCCTGCTCTCCTCAGAGGACGTGGAGATACTGCTTACCGTCTCCGGTTATGTCGCGGTCGCAATCGAAAATAGTTTGCTGTATCAGGAACAAGGTGACCGGGCAGCGGAGTTGAAACTCCTCAAAGAGTTTAACGAGTCCATTATCGAGTCGATTAATGTCGGGCTGCTGGCTGTGGATCTGGAAGGTCGCGTCACCCGCCTGAATTCCGCGCTCGAGGAGATTCTGGATCTTAGTCGCGCCCAGGCAGTCGGGAAGCGAGTTGAGGATCTCTTCTCCGAAGATTTTACCGACACTCTGCGTCAGGTGCTTGGCAACGATCGTTGGCGCCTTAAAGAAATTCGCAACATCTACAAGATTCACACGGCAACGTTCATCGGGCGCCCTCTGGTTCTGAATATAGCCATTGCGCCGTTGCAGGATTCGCAGGAGCAGACCGGCGCCCTCGTTGTACTGGAGGATGTAACTTCCCGCGTGCGCCTCGAAGAGCAGTTGCAACAACGTGAGAAACTTTCTTCAATCGGCTTGCTGGCTGCCGGCGTTGCTCACGAAGTTAATACGCCACTCACCGGGGTCTCTTCGTACACGCAGATGTTGCTCGGCATGTTGTCGGAAACCGATCCCAAGCACGCGCTTTTGCTTAAAGTTCGCCGGCAGGCTGAACGCGCTACGAATATCGTCAACAATTTGTTGAACTTCTCGCGCACGGGCGATGCCACCGAGTTTAGCCGAACTGGACGTTAGCCGCGTGCTCGACGACACGCTGCAGCTGCTTGAACCGCAGTTGCGCGGCAACCAGATCGAAATCGTGCGGGGGTATGATCCAGAGTCGCCGCTGGTGATTGGTAACAGCGGCAAACTTCAGCAGGTTTTCACCAACCTGTTGCTGAACGCGCGCGACGCGCTTCCGCCGGAGGCTCGATCAGAATTTCCACGATCCCTTCTGATGACCACTCACTGATGATAGAGGTCTCGGATAGCGGCACCGGCATTGCCCCTGAAGATGTGGCCAAGATTTACGATCCCTTCTACACCACCAAGGGAGTTGGACGTGGGACGGGGCTTGGTCTTGCAGTTTCCTACGGTATCGTTCAGGAACACTCCGGTCACATCAGCGTCGAAAGCACACCCGGGCACGGCACAATTTTCCGCATTACCTTGCCAACTGCGCAGACGCGGTCGCGGTTGCAAGCCGTTGCCGACTAGAGCAGGAGGTCCGATATCGGATTTCAGAAGTCAGCAGTCGGAACTACTCCGAACCGCGAACTTCGAACTCTGAAACTGGCCGCTGTTTTCTGACATCCGACCTCTGACCTCCGACATCTTCACCAGGCTCCTGCCTTTTTTTGCCTTGATCTCCCCTACACTGATTCACTTCAAAAAACGTGAGGGTTAGCAACATTGGCTGGAAAGACGGAAAGACGCGTGGCTAAAAAGGGCTCAGTGCTGGTCGTCGATGACGAAGAGATCATGCGCGAAGTGATGGAGACGCTGCTCTCTTCCGAAGGTTACCGTGTCGACCTGGCCAAGACCGGCGAGGAAGGACTTGAAGCCTACGGTCGTCGTGCCTACGACATTGTCTTGCTCGACGTTTCGATGCCCGGCATCGGTGGCCTGCGGGCACTGGAAGAGTTTCTGAAGATGGACTCCGGACGCGGTCATCATCATGATCACGGCCTACGCTACTTTTGATACGGCCATCGCAGCCTGGGAACACGGCGCCTTTCTCTGCATACGAAAGCCTTTTCAAAATGAACAGATCTCTCTGACGGTTGCCGCCGGGTAAAGCAGCGACGTAAAGAGGAGGAGCGCCAAACACTACGGCGGGCTATGAGTCGGGCCGTAGATCGCGGTGCGATTGTTGGGCGGTCCGACGTCATGCAGGAAGTCTTTCGCCTGGTCGAACAGGTGGCGCCGGCCCGCTCTACCGTCCTGATCACAGGCGAAAGCGGCACCGGAAAGAGTTGATCGCAAAAGCAATTCACGAAGCGAGTCCGCGCGTCGGTAAACCTTTCGTCACGGTCAACAGTTCCAATATTCCTTCCGAACTCCTCGAATCAGAACTCTTCGGTCATACGCGAGGCGCCTTCACGGGTGCAGTGGCGGCGAAGAAAGGACTATTTGAGGTTGCTGATGGCGGTTCGATTTTTCCTCGATGAGATTGGCGATATTCCTCCGGAGACGCAGGTACGCCTGCTGCGCGTTATTCAGGAGCGCGAATTCACACCGCTTGGAGACACCGCGCCACGCCGGGTTGATGTGCGCATCATCGCCGCAACCAATATTGAGTTGAAGGAAGCCGTGAAGCAGGGAACGTTTCGCGAAGATTTGTACTACCGGCTGGCGGTAGTGCCTATCGAACTGCCACCGCTGCGCGACCGGCGCGAGGACATCCTGCCGTTGGCCCAGCATTTCATCGAGAAGTATAACGAAGAGAACGGCCGCAAAGTGTCCGGAGCAGATCGCTCCCGAGGTACTGGCGCTGCTCGAAGCTTACTCATGGCCGGGCAATGTTCGGGAACTTGAGAATGCGATTGAAAGGGCGGTGGTCATCGCGCCCCGTGACGAGGTTTCGCGCGAGTGTCTGCGGCCGGAGATTAGCGATCCGCAATCGGTTGCCAGTGCTTCCGAAGAAGGCGCCAGTTTCGGTGCGGTGCAGGATCTTGGACGCGGCATCAACTTCTACGATCAGGTGCGGCGCTTTGAGATCGATCTTATTCGTCGCGCGCTGGAGCAAACCGGCGGCCATCAATCGCGGGCCGCGCGCTTGCTGGGAATGAACGCCACCACGCTTAATTCAAAAATCAAGACCTACAGAATTAGTCTGCGGCCGTAGTGGAAATTGATAACTGTCGTTTACGGTTTTTCGCCGGCTGTGTCGAAGCGGCCTTTGCACCAAGAGTATGAGTTGATGACTGAAGCAATCGAAACAAAGAGTCTGAACAGGTCTCCACTCGAATCCATTCATCAGCGACTGGGCGCGACGATGATCGAGCACGATGGTTGGTCTGAGCCGGAATCATATGGCGATGTGTTGCTTGAGTATGCCGAGGTTCGAGAAGGCGGTTGCGGCGTAACAGATCTTTCCAATAGAGGCCGCATTCTGGTGAGCGGAACCGAGGCCGTGCAGTTTCTCAACGGCCTGATCACGAATGATATGAAAACGTTGGCTGTGAATAGTTGGATGCCGGCGGCGTTTCCCAATGTTCAGGGCCGGCTCATCGCAAGTGTGCGGGTTGTCCGACTGAGAGATGAAGGGACAGAGCAAGAATGTTTCTCCAGCATTCCTGATCGATACAGAAGCAGCTACGCACGAGCGTATGCTGAAGACTATTGAACGCTTCACGCTTGCCGGCGACTTTCACGTCACCGATGTGACGAACCAAACTGCGCTGCTCTCCGTAAAGGGAAGTAAAGCGGCAGACGTGGTGCGAGCGACGCTCGGCGACGGAGCTGCGGACCTGTTACCTAAACAGTCAATCCAAATATCCTGGCCACAGAGCGACCAAAATGGAAGCAGTCCGGACGATGTTACCGGCGGCGTGATTGTAATCACGCCAATCGCAGGCGAGCGAAGATGAGTTCGATCTTGTCGTGAACGCAGATCAAGCCGGCACTTTATGGGACGCTTTGCAAAATGCGGGAGCCAGACCAGTGGGTTACGCAGCGCTTGAGATGTTGCGGATCGAGGCGGGCGTGCCGCGGTACGGAGTAGATATGGATGAAACTAACGTTGTGACGGAGACTGCGTTGGACGACGCTGTCAGTTACACGAAGGGATGTTATGTAGGCCAGGAAATCATCGCGCGCATCAAATATCGCGGGCATGTGGCAAAGAAATTAACAGGGCTCATGTTCGAGCAGCCGGTTGACCTCGAGGTGGGCTCGACTATTCATTCAGCCGATGGCAAGGAAGCCGGCCGTATTACGTCCGTCACAGTTTCGCCGCGCCTGGGCCGCACCATTGCGCTCGCGTATTTGAATATACGATTATCTTGCTTCGGGAACGAGCGTGAAAGTGATTTCCGGTACGGAAGTGTTTGAGGCAAGAGTAACGGAATTGCCGTTCGTGCGAGAGTAAGCTTGTTGGTTCAAGTGATTTGCTGGGACCGTGGGCGTCCGCCGGGCGCTCGACCCGCCGCGCAGTCTCTGGGCGTCGAAGCGCGCTACGACTTCGATCTGCGAGAGCCCCCGGCGGATAACACGTCTGTTGCGGGCGGCACGCCCGCGGTCCCAGCTAAATCACTGAACTCTTCGCGTAATGCCTACTGTCCTGGGGATAACTTCAATGAATGCTGAGGCAGATCCGTCGGCGCCGAGCGATGCTCCGCGCGACCTTGATCAAGAACAAGCGCGCCTTGCCTACAGCATTATCGAATCGCTGCTCGAGCACACACGCGTGGTCAGTGATCTGATTGCACTGATGGCGCAGACCCTCGATCAGGACACCACCAAGCACTCACCCAGACTCCCGTCTGGACAGCCTATCTTGATAGCCGTCGTGCCTTGGAACGAACTCGCCTCGATGTGGAAAAATTTGCTGAGATTATGAAGGAGCTCAGTGAGGACGAGGACTAGCTCGCCGGCTTCATGTAAGTTAAAAAAGTCTCGCAGCGCCTGCTTCTGCGTTTCGCCTACTGAAAACGTCACCGCGTCAAACTTGATTTCAAACGAGTTCGCTTTCGTTATCTTTACGAACGTCTCGTAAGGCATGCGAAAGACGAGTCGCTCGCCCACCCAAACGCGGCCGGGGACCGGACGTTTGATCGCCCAGCGGTTGGAACTAAGAAAAACTTTTTCTCCGTTGATCATAAAAACCACATACAAATCTGTCCGCAATCTTCCCCTGACGACAGTTTGCAGTTCGAAGTCGATAAGGGACGGCGTCACAACCTGGCGTCCGGGAAAACTAAACGATGGGCTCATGTGGAGACTGTGGTACTTGCCGTTTTCGCCCGATATCTGAACCGGCGCTAGTCTGATGGAGGTCTTGTCTTTCTCGGCGTCGTAAGTCGTTTCAGTTTTCGCGGAGTCTTGAAGTTCCACGTTGACCGCACCCTGATTCGTCGAATGCGAGGCTGTCAGTTGGGAAACTGACAGGATAAGAACCAGCAGCAGTAACCTTGGATTAACCATCTGTCTATGCACGACCTGGCAAAGGCAGGAATGCCCATCTTACTTCACGATCATGATTACCTGCCGCTCGCGTCCGCCGTCAAACTCGCAAAGAAAAACCCCCTGCCAGCGACCGAGTAATAGTTTTCCCTCGCTAAAGGGAACCGTAACGGATGAACCAACCAGGGTGGCTTTGATGTGGGCGTCAGAATTTTCTTCGCCGTGCCGAAAGCCCATCCCGTGTTGTGGAATAACGGTACGCAGGAGGTGCAACATGTCACGCGGCACGTCGGGGTCAGCGTTTTCATTCACCGTCAATCCGGCGGTGGTGTGTTGCACATACAGAACGACTATGCCTTCCCTTTGGTTCGCTTCAGTCAACTGTCGTTGCACTTGATCGGTGAACTCAATCAACTCTTCACGTTCATGCGAACGCACTTTTAGTGTGTACAACATACTTCGAATGATTCCTGACAGATTTGCTTAAACGAACTAAACCGATGTTCTCAGCTGGCAGGCGATTATAGCCGCGTTCGCGGGCCCAATTACAAAAGCCGCGACGAACACTCGTCGGGGCACACGCCCGAATTTTAAGGGAGAGCCTTACTGTGGTGCCGGCTGGTATGGCTTGCCGTCGATGAGACTGGGTTTAGCCGATCATTGACCGCAATGGCGCGGCTTTTATTTTTGCGAGGCTTTACGTTTCAGCAGGGCCCAGCCGGTCGGCATAACTGCGGCAGCCAACAGTATCTTGATAACGTCGCCGGCGAGGTGCGGCGCTACGGCGAGCTTGAAAGCGACGGGCAGTGACGTGTTCGTTAAGGCTGAAAACCAAACCCAGCCGGTTAGCAAAATCACTATCGAGCCGACTGCCATGGCGGCAACCGCGCTAAAGAAGCGTTTGTCCCAGCCATTCTCCGCGAAGGCTCCGGTGATGAAGGCAGCTGCCGGAAAGGCGACTAGATAGCCACCTGTTTGTCCCAGAAGATGACCGATACCGCCATGGCCGCCGTAAAAGAAGGGCAAGCCAACCGCGCCTTCCGCCAGGTATACAATCATTGCCATAGCGCCGAGTCGGGATCCAAGTAGCGCGCCAGTGAGCAGCACTGCAAACGTCTGGCCGGTGATCGGCACCGGGCCAACTGGAATTACGATCTGAGCAGCGAGCGCAGTCAACAAACTAAACACTACCGCCAGGAGACGGAGCGGGTCCAGTCGAGCGGAGCGAGCGCAGCGCCGATCAGAGTGTCTGGGGCGACGTAGGCTTGGGCTGAAGCATTCATGGGTGGGAAGTGTAGAGTTTCAAGTTCCAGGTTTCAAGTCGCAGGTCAGCACAAGTCGTTCAAAGTAAAGGTTGAACTGTGAACTCTGTCGCCAGAAAATTTGAAACGCTATTAATCAACTCCCGGCGGTTCGGGCTGTGGATTAAGGCCGACAGCTTCTCCCGGCTTCAAATTTCCGATGCGCATTTTGTGGAACGATCTCCACACAAACACGAGCGACGCGAGAAAGAAGACGGCCGCCAGGATGTGGCTGATCAGCGGTCCATTCTCGCCAAACTGACCGCGCGTGTCGGCGATTGACACGGCCAGTTCCACAGCCAGCAAACCAAACAACGTCGTGAACTTGATCACCGGATTCAGCGCTACTGACGATGTATCCTTGAACGGATCGCCCACCGTGTCGCCAACGACGGTCGCATCGTGCAGCGCCGTACCCTTTTGTTTCAGATCCACCTCAACCACTTTCTTCGCGTTGTCCCAGGCGCCGCCGGCGTTGGCCATGAAGATCGCCTGATAGAGTCCGAAGATCGCAATCGAAATCAGATAGCCGATAAAGAAAAACGGCTCGACAAACGCGAAGGCCAGCGTCGAGAAGAATATCGTCAGAAAGATATTGAACATGCCCTTCTGCGCATACTGCGTGCAGATCTGGACGACCTTCTTGCTATCTTCAACCGAGGCCTTTTCCACGCCCTCCAGGCGGATGTTTGCCTTGATGAACTCAACCGCGCGATACGCTCCGGTAGTTACCGCCTGAATAGAAGCACCTGTGAACCAGTAAATCACCGCGCCGCCGCTAATCAAGCCCAACACAAACGGGGCATGCAATAGCGAAAGGCTCTCGGTGTTGGTGGTCAGTCCGTTGGTCAGCGTCATCATGATCGAAAAGATCATCGTCGGTCGCGCCGACCACGGCCGTGCCAATCAGTACCGGTTTTGCAGTCGCCTTAAAGGTGTTGCCGGCGCCGTCGTTCTCTTCCAGCAGATGTTTGGCGCGCGCGAAGTTGACGTTCATATTGAAGTCGCGTTTGAGCTCGGCTTCAACATCAGGCACCTGTTCGATCAGGGAGAGTTCGTAAACGGATTGGGCGTTGTCAGTCACCGGACCATAAGAGTCGACTGCAATCGTTACCGGACCCATGCCAAGAAAACCAAAAGCCACTAGTCCAAAGGCAAACACCGGCGCCGCAACCATCAAGGCATCGAGGCCCATGGTGCTGAAGTAGTAAGCAATCGACATCAGGAAGACGATGCTGATGCCGAGCCAGTAAGCCGAAAAATTTCCGGCCACGAGTCCGGAAAGAATGTTGAGAGAGGCGCCGCCTTCGCGTGAAGACGTAACCACTTCGCTTACATGGTGAGATTCAGTCGAGGTAAACACCTTGACGAGCTCGGGAATGATCGCGCCTGCCAGCGTGCCGCAGGAAATGATTGCCGAAAGTTTCCACCAAAGGGTTGTGTCGCCGCCAAGCGCGGGAATAGTCAGCCTGGAAATGACGAAGGTGACGACGACCGAAAGAATGGAGGTGATCCAGACCAGCGATGTGAGCGGAGATTCGAAGTTCATCTTATCCGCGGTGCGCGTAACGAGCTTTGGCAATCGCGTCGTTGATGAAATACGACGCTGCGCTGGCGATGATCATCATGATGCGCATCACGAAGATCCAGACCAGCAGCTGCACCTGCACGGTATCGCCACGCACTCCGAGCAAAATGAAAGTGATTAATGCCACACCGGTAACGCCGTAAGTTTCAAAACCGTCGGCACTGGGTCCCACTGAATCGCCGGCGTTGTCGCCGGTACAGTCAGCAATCACGCCCGGATTGCGTGCGTCGTCTTCCTTAATCTTGAAGACGATCTTCATCAGGTCGGCGCCGATGTCCGCAATCTTCGTAAAAATGCCGCCGGCAATTCGCAGGGCTGCTGCGCCAAGCGATTCACCAATCGCAAAACCGATGAAGCACGGGCCGGCGTAATCGCCCGGGATAAAAGCAGGATGCAGAGCATGATTAGCAGTTCCACGCTGATCAGCATCATGCCGATGCTCATGCCGGCTTTCAGTGGAATTGCGTAAAGCGGAAATGGTTTGCCTTCTAAGACTTGCGAAAGCTGTACGCGAGTTGGCAAACGTATTAACCCGGATGCCGAACCAGGCGACGCCGTAACTGCCGGCGATGCCCACCAGACTAAAGGCGAGAATAATAGCGACGCGAAAAGGCTCCATCCGCGAGAGCACGCCGAAATAGAGAATGATGATGACGCCGATAAAGATTTCCAGAATCAGGATGAACTTGCCTTGGGTAATCAGGTAGGTCTTGCAAGTTTCGTAAATAAGCTCCGAGATCTCCCGCATGGCGCGGTGCACCGGAAGCTTTTTCAAGTTCATGTAGATGCCGAGACCAAAAAGAAGACCGAGCATGCAGACGACAAGTCCGACTAACAAAAGGTTGTGACCGTTAACGCCCCCAAAAAAGTGACGTCGCTGAGATCGGGCAGAATCAGATTCGCTTCTCCGCCCGAGTGCGATTGACCGAAAGCAGTTGACGTGGAAACCGCCAGACCCAACAAAGCGCCGGCGAAAGTCAGGCCGGTGCGGCGCATACGTCGCGCCTGCGTGCTAACTAAAGAGGCAGCTCCAGCCGCCAGGTTGTTGATAGATTTCTTTTGATGAGCAATGCTGCCAAGCAAACTGTTAGCAGGCTGATAATTGAGATCAGCGATAGTTCCACGATTGTGTGATTCCTTTCGATCGTTTAAGTAGCGGAGATGCGCGCCCGCGAGCCCTGCTCGTGTCCGAAGTTCAAGACCTTAATTGCTTCGGAAGCCCTTACGGTGTTGACGGATCGCCTTGCAAGAACCGCGTATTATTGCCGATTTTCCGGCGGACTGTCCAACGCGTATGCGTCCACAGATTTGATGGGTTCAATTTGGTCCTGTAATGGCTCGCGGCTTTGCCGCTGATGTGCGGCAAGTCTTTGACTTGCCGGTGTAGCTTCTCAACTTGTTCTTTGGTCTTCGACAGCGGTCAGAGACCGGAATACTTTGTCGAGTTTCAGGCAAGTCAAAGACTTGCCGCGCACCATGATGGCACAGCCGCGCAACGGCCAAGCTGCTGACCGCAATGGGCCAAGCTGTGCAGAATTCAGACTAGGGATGCTCCAGCCTCGGCCAGTTCCACGAGACTCTGCGGCCGTTTGCCGAACCCAAGCCAGCGACGAATCGAATCAATCAGAATAATTACGGCAGCGAACATTATGATCGCGGTGAGTGAGACGTTGATATAACCAAGCGTCGCGGTCTCAGGCTTTGCGAGAGCGGCCAGAAGATGTCTGTGATCGACTCCCAGCCCGCCACGAGAGTAGTAGTGGCAACAAAGCTCAGCGGTAGTAATGTCACCCAGCTATATTTCGCCTCTGCCGGAGTTAATGATCATGGTGGTGGCGACGCAGAGCGCCACGGCCGCCAGCAGTTGATTGGCGATGCCAAACATTGGCCAAATGGTTGAGATCGATCCCGACCAGATGAACGCTGCCCAGGCGGTTACAACCAGAGCCGAGGTGATGACTGACCCCGGCAGCCAATTTGGTTCCTCGAGTTTGCGATAGACTCGTCCGCCAAACTCTCCCACCAGGAAACGGGCCACCCGCGTGCCGGTATCGATGGTAGTGAGTATAAAGAGCGCTTCAAACATGATCGCGAAGTGATACCAGTATTTCATCAACCCGCGCAGTCCCGGAATTCCGTCAAAGATTTTGGCGATGCCAAGAGCCAGCGTAACGGCGCCGCCCGTTCGTCCGCGCAGATTTTTCTCGCCTGACTCCTGTTCGAGTCGATCAATTTCCTGCGGCTGCAGGTTGAAGCCCTGCGCGCTGTGTTCATCGACCATCCGCACGTAAGCAGCTTTCTGTGTGTCGGTCTTTTGCGCAGTGTTGATGGCAAAGTAATCGCCGGGAAAAAGAGAACTCGCGGCAATCAGCGCCACCACCCCAACCACGCCTTCCATCAACATCGAGCCGTAACCGATCATGCGCGCGTCAGTTTCTTTGGCGATCATCTTCGGCGTCGTGCCTGAAGAAACCAGGGCGTGAAATCCGGAAATCGCTCCACAGGCAATCGTGATAAAGACGAAAGGATAAAGCTTGCCCGGAATCACCGGTCCGCCGCCCGCAGTGAAAGGCGTGAGCGCCGGCATGTTCAGGTTTGGATGAACCAGAATGACGCCGATGATCAGGAAAGCGATCGTGCCAATTTTCAAATAAGACGACAGGTAGTCGCGCGGACAAAGCAGCATCCAGACGGGCAACACCGAGGCGATGAAGCCGTATGCGGCCATCAGGAGGATCAATGCGTTGCGCGAAAGAGTGAACGTGTTGGCCAGCGATGAATCAGCTATGCGGCCACCCAGATAAACGGCCGCCAGCAAACCCACGACTCCGATGATGCTCGCCTCGGCGATTCTGCCCTTGCGGAAGCGATACATGTAAAGGCCCATGAAAAGCGCGAGCGGAATCGTGAAGCCAACGGTGAACGTGCCCCAGGGCGATTCGGCCAGCGCGTTCACAACGACCAGGCCCAGTCCCGCAAGCGCGATGACAACGATGAACAGAATCGCGATCCCGGCGACGAGACCACTCAGCGGGCTAATCTCGGTCCGCGCCATCTCAGCCAGTGACTTCCCGCGGCGACGTACGCTGCCCGCGAGGATCATGAAGTCGTGCACAGCGCCGCCAAGGCAGACACCGATGACGAGCCAGAGCAGTCCGGGTAGAAAACCAAACTGCGCCGCCAACACCGGGCCGATCAGCGGGCCGGCGCCCGAGATGGCTGCGAAGTGATGGCCGAACAGCACCCACTTGTTTGTCGGGTAATAGTTGTGCCCGTCATACATTGTTTGCGACGGCACTGGTCGCGAATCATCAAGCGCGAGAACTTTGGCGGCGATGAACGCGGAGTAGTAGCGATAGGCGATGGCGATTACGCACAGCGAGCCGATGATGATGGGAAGGGCGTTCATGTATTCACCGTGTGCGCCGCCAGCGTCATCGGTCGAGCGTCACGTAGTCGATCTGCTGCGCGTCCTTTGCGACTGCCGCGGCCGTCCCTCCTTGGTCAATGTGAGCCTGACGGCCCAGTAGAAAATCACCAGGGCGAAGACAATCACCACGACGATGTCCACCCAGTTTGGCAGCAGGTTTCTGGAGCCGTTGCCGTAACGGCCCAGCCACCCGATCAGCACCTGACCTCCGAACCACGGCCCGATCCAGAAGGCGTTTCGGATCGTGTGCTGCGCGCCGGTTCCGTTACGCCAGGCGCCCAGGGCGAACAAAGCAAGCCCCGCCCCCATCGCGCAGGCGAGCTTCCAACTGGTCTCGAAACCACCCCAATAGATGATCAGATTGGCCGAGCAAAAAGCCGCGGGCAGCACGAGCGCCGGCATGGGCACGCGATAGGACCGTGGCCGACCACCATCGACCTTGTGGAGCGCGGCCAGCGACACCGGAGCGAAGGCGTACATGATCGCGGTGGCACCAGTGATAACACTAACGAGTGCGCTCCAGCTCTTGAATGGTCCGAATGCGAGTGACCCGATGACCGCCCCGACGAGGATGGACACCACCGGGACGCCCTTTTTATTTGTCGTAGCAAGGGCAGTCGGCATCTCGCGTTCCTCGCCGAGAGCGTACGAGAGGCGTGCCGTAGTGCCCACATAGACGACGCCAGTTCCGGCTGGTGAGACGACCGCGTCGACGATGAGCACCTTGGCGAGCCAGCCCGCACCTACCGCGAGAGCGAGGGTATACCACGCGCCGTAGTCGGACGGGTCAGTACCGAGCGGCTTGGACCAGCCATTGACGATGTTCCGAGGATCGAGCCGCCGATCATCACGATTTGCAAGAGCGAGTACAGCACTGCGCCGATTGCCATGGCCGTCAGAATCGCCCGCGACAGATCTCGTTTCGGATTGCGTGCCTCACCGGCGAGCTGCACCGCTTGCTCGAACCCTTGCAAAGCGAACACGACGCCGCCGGTTAGCGCAGCGAAGACGCCGTGAAAGCCGAACGGCATGAAGCCACCGCCGGCCTGGAAATTAGCGGGATTGAACTGCAGCCAGGCGACGACCGCGATCGCGACAACTGGCACGGCCGTCTTCCAGAGTACAACGATCACGTTGCTGTCGGACAAGAACTTGGCGCCGGCGAGATTCACCGCAGTGAAGAGCACCATTAAGACGAGCGCCACGACTAGACCGATTCCGTTGAGGAGCCCGGCACTGTCGCCCACCTTATTGATCATGTTGAAGTGTTGGTTGACCCAGCCAACGCTGTTGACATAGGTGATGGCCGCGAGCACTTCGATGGGCGCGACGAACACAGCCTGCAACCACGACGCCCATCCGGACATGAACCCCGCGATCGGACCGTGTGAGTAGTAGGGAAACCGCGCCGCCCCTCCAGCGACAGGATACGTGGCTCCCAGTTCAGCGTACGTCAGCGCGAGTAGCGCCAGCATGCAGGCCGCGAGCATCCACGACAATATCGACGCCGGGCCGGCCACTTGCGCAGCGTTGAGTGCGCCTAGCAGCCAGCCCGATCCGATGATTGAGCCCAGTGAAACGAACATCAGCCCGTAGAAGCCAACCGATCGTTTCAATCCGCCAGGTTGATCGCCTTTACGTGTTTCCACGCGACCGGTATTGTCCATGACCTCGCGTCCTCGCTGTCGTCTGGGTTGAAGGAATGCCTGCGGAGTTTGGCATGGAACGCCGCGTAAAATCCAGAAGAAAACACCGGGACGATGAAGGGAAAGGGGAAAGGGTAAGGCGAAAGCGCAGTGGATGATGCGAGGGTTAACCCTTCACCTTTACCGACCCTTTCCCCGGTCCCCGATCTTCCCCTCAACTTTTTCTTGTTAGACTCTCCAAACCAAATTCGCAAATTAATGTTCGCCATGTATCCCTTCAGGAACATTCTCTTCCCGACTGATTTCACGCCACATGCTCGCGCCGCCCTGAAGTATGCTGCCGCATTTGCGCGCAGCGGTGGCGGACGTGCGGTTTTGTTCAGCGTACAGAGCGCCAGCGTGCCGGCAAACCTGCTGACCTTGCCGGAACGGATTTTCACGGAACAGGACAACCGCTGGTTACTACAATTGAGGACTGAGGTAAGAGCGCTTTTGGCTGACCCGCTATTCAACGGGTTGGAGGTTGAGCCAGTCATCGTTGAGGGCGAACCCGCAACTGAGATTGCCAAGGCCGTTCGCGATTACGATATCGATCTGGTGACCGTGGTAACGCACGGTCGCAAGGGACTGTCACGCGCCCTTTGGGGTTCGACTGCCGAAGAGATCATTGCAGAGGCGCCTTGCCCGGTGCTGACCATTCGCCCACCGCAGCATGATTTTGTAGAGCACAAAGGAGACCGCAGCGAGGTTCGCTTAAACCGAATCCTGCTGGCGACGAACTTTCGACCATCCGCCGCGGCGGCGACTCAAGTCGCAACACAACTCGCAAATCAAACCGGTGCAGAACTCCATGCGGTTTCCGTAATCGGAGACTATCTGGAACAGATCTCGGTGATGTTTCCCGAAGGTGGACTAAACGCATTGACTAGTTTGCGTAGTTATGTGAAGGAACGTATGAATCAGCTCACTCGGGGGATGGAGCTCGTGCGGTGCGTCACATCATCGAAGGCCGACCCTACGCTGAGATTGTGCGCCTGGCCGCGGAGACTGATGTCGACTTGATCGTCATTGGCACCAGCGTCCACGCTTCCTTTTTGGCGGCACGCCCGTACTCGGCTCCGAGATCGAACGTGTCGTGAGAAATTCACCGTGTCCGGTGCTGTGCGTGCCGGCCGCGCGAGTAATCACGCCACTGCCTGCCCTGATCAGCCAACCGGTGATCTGAAAGAGAAGACAGAATTCAGAAGACAGAATTCAGAAGTCTGGCGACAGCTAGACCCGATCTCTGTTTACTGAATTCTGTCTTCTGTGTTCTGTCTTTGGTCTTTACTTACTGCGTGACCAACTGCAGACGCCCGTCAGGAAGCTTCACCGCGAAACACGCTGCGTTCGTAAATTGTTAGCGGCGCGGACTCCTTGTTTTGATTTGCCGCTATTTGAGCACGTGTGTAGCTATTGGCGTTCCGGTAGGCCAGCGGATCGCGAATGAGATCGTAGCGCTGGCTGATTCTGCGCACGTACTCCTGCGTCTCGCTGTAAGGCGGGATGCGGTAGCCATATTTCATGACTGCGCCTTCGCCGGCATTGTAGCCGGCCAGTGCCAGTTGCACGTTGCCCTCAAACTTATCCAAAAGGAAACGCATGTAGCGCGTGCCACCTTCAATGTTCTGTTGCGGATCCCAAATGCTGGTTACGCCGAAACGTACTGCGGTTCCGCGGCATCAGCTGCATCAGACCGCGTGCGCCTTTGTTCGACATGGCTCGAGGCTTGAATGTCGACTCCTGATGCATGATGGCGTAAAGCAACAGTGGATCGACGGAGTTGCGGCGACCGGAATCGAGTATATAACTGTCGACGGTTGCGTTGCCGGTGGTGAAGCCACTCAGCGAGCCGGTCCAGTTGATGTTCGTCGCATGAGGAGTGCTCGAAGATGCCTGGTCCAGATTCGTCGAAGAAGTTAACATTCGTCCGCGGCGCAGTTTCCTGGCAGGCGGAGGGGGGAGGCAGCTCAACATGAACGGCGCTCAAGTCGAAGTTATCGACGCTATAGCTGGTCTTGCTGTCTTCGCTTTGGGCGAATACCGGCAAGGAGGAGATGAAAAAGACGGCAACAGCCAGGGGAAGTTTTTTCATGCTTTTCAATTCTGAGGCGTGCAATGACTTAAAACTGCGGGGCAAAACGTGCGTGATACCGAAGATGCTTTAAAGCGTGAAGTTTTCGGGGAGCGGCCTCTTTGTCGTTCATCCGAGACCGCGACAGATACTAACATAGCCGTTAAACGATTGCCAACACTCTCATTTAGCCCAGCAAAAACAAGGAAATTTCCGTTTCGGATAGGGTTGGATCCACGAATGCCATCAACTTGTACGAAATGTTTTTAGTGTAGGTCGGTGTGATTGCGTCGACCCTTTTTCCTCGATCCTCATGACAGGGATTTTTCAACCACGCGTGGGTGCAAGATCGCTTGCAAATTCTGGTTTAGGGGGTTGAGCCCGAGCTATTGAGTTCCCACGGAGGCCAATGGATGATACGCGCGCTTTCCAAAACTCAGTAGTGCCGCACGCATTTACGCGTCTTCACTAGAAGAAGGGACCATATGAAAAAAATACTGTCGGCGGCTCTGTCTCTGTTATTTGTTTTTGCAATAGCAGTGGCGAGTCAAAAACGCAAACAGCTCGACTACCTCCAACAACTCAAACGCGACAAAACCGAGGAAACCGATTTTTAGAGCCAGCAAGGATCAGATCCAGCAGGCGCAAAAGATTCTCAAAGATCGCGGTTTCTATGCCGGCGAGCAGACCGGCAAGCTTGACGATGACACGCGCGCCGGACTCAAGAAGTATCAGACGGCAGAAAACATCAAGGTTACCGGCACGCTAAACAAAGTGACGCTTGAGAAAATGGGTGTCACGCTAACGGATAAACAGAGGGCCATGTAAGGACGGCTGGATTTTGCGGGGAGGGCTTGTCGCAAGGCAAGCCCAGGAAGCAGCGTGGGGCCAGCCCACCTTCGCCACCGAGATGTCGGCAGTTGCTTGACTGATCTGCGCTTGAACGACCTTCAAGCAGGGCGAGAACTCAACTCCGACAAGCTCGGGGCTCGGGAAGGTGGGCTTGCCCCCGCTCTTCTAACTCAGCAGTTTTTCAACAACAGCCGTAACTTGCTTCCAGGGCTTCGCTGAGTTTCTCCGGTTGCGCGCCGCCGCCTTCGGCCATGTCGGCTTTGCCGCCGCCCTTGCCGCCCACGAGCGGCGCCAGCTCCTTTAATGACTTTGCCGGCCGGGACACGGCTGGTCAGATCGTCCGAAGTGCGCACAATCAGCGACAACTTTTCCATCGCTGCTGCGGCCAGAGCACTACCACGCCTGACTTGATCCGCGCGAGCAGAAGTGTCGGATAGCTGTCGCATGCCGGCGGAGTCGAGTCCACTGGCTTCGCGCGCCAGCACCTTTACGCCGGCAATCGTCGCGCGCGTCGTCGCCATTTGCGGAGGCGCTGCCAGCTGCGCCGGTCGCAATCTTCAAACGCAGCTCGTCAGCTTCACGACGCGCCTTCCGGAGTTCGTCCTGCAGCTTGCTAACAACCGCTGATAATTCCGCGCGTGAAGTCTTCAGTCGCTGAAGCAACCTGATCGATCAGCAGTTCGTCCTCGCGGAAACGTTCGAAGGCGTCGAAACCGGTCACGGCGCGGATGCGTCGTACGCCGGAAGCGATCGATTCGTCGCTGGTAATCTTGAAGACGCCGATGTCGCCCGTGGCGCGCACGTGCGTGCCGCCGCAAAGCTCTTTCGAGAAAATATCCTCGCCGCCCTTAGCGCCTTTGATCGAAAGCACGCGCACTTTCTCGCCATACTTTTCGCCAAACAGCGCCATCGCGCCCGAACGCATCGCCTCTTCAATCGCCATCTCGTCGGTTTGCACCGGCTCGTTCCGCAGGATGTGATAGTTGACGAGATTCTCGATCTCTTCGATCTCGGCGCGCGTCAAAGGCTGATAGTGAGAGAAGTCGAACCGCAGATAGTTTGGCGCCACCACTGAACCGGCCTGCTTGACGTGCGTTCCCAAAACCTCGCGCAGCGCGGCATGCATCAGGTGCGTCGCGGTGTGATTACGGCGCGTGGCGTCGCGCTTCTCGACGTCGACTTCAGCCGTAACCGTGTCGCCAACGTTTAGAGTGCCCTTTTCGACCTTGACCTTGTGAACGATCAAACCTTGGGCGGGCGAGTAAGTGTCGAGCACTGACGCCATGAAGTCAGTACCACCTGCGATAGCGGGTGGGTTGCTTAATCTGCCGACATCGCCAACCTGCCCACCGCTCTCGGCATAGAACGGCGTCTGATCAAGCACGACTTCGCCTTCATCACCTTCGTTCAACGCCTGAGACTTCACCGTCGCCTTTAATCAGCGCGACGACCGTTGGCATCATCAACTCGCGTCGTTTCGTAGCCTCTAAACTGAGACCGGCCGCAGTCGACCAGCGACATCAGCGTGAACGGAGCTTGCTTTGGCTTTGCCTTCAACTTTTCCAGCGACGCCCGTCTGCTGTAGCTCTTGCAACGCTTGATCGAAAGACTCGTTAAACTGTATCTTCGTCGACTGAAAAGCCGCGCTCTTCCAAACCCACTCGAATCAAATCTCGCGGTGTTCCAAACGTGTCATACAGTCGAGCGATGGCTTTGTATTCAGGTGTTCCCGCCTGCATTGAGGCGAAAAGCTCATCGAGTTTGCTTAAGCCAACCGTTAACGTCGCACCAAACCGTTCCTCTTCCAGCTTCACCATCTTCTCGATGAAGCCGCGCTGAACCTCGAGTTCCGGATACGGCTCGTGCATCTCATCGATGACGAAGTTCGCCACCTTATGGAAGAACGACTCCTGAAAGCCGAGCGTGTGACGACCCTGGTAGATCGCGCGGCGCATGATTTTCCGCAGCACGTAATTGCGGCCTTCGTTGCCGGGCAGAATGCCGTCGGCGATTAGGAATGCAGTGGCGCGCGCGTGATCGGCGATGACGCGCATCGCAAAACCTTCCTGCGTCTCCGGCTCATAATGGCGGTCCGCAAGCTTGAGCAGTGAAGTCGATCGATCGGCCGAAGCAGGTCCGTGTCGTAGTTCGACTTCACGCCCTGCAGGATTACCGCGGTGCGCTCCAAGTCCCAGCCCGGTATCGACTGAAGGCTTCGGCAGCGGCTCGAGTTTGTACTTACCCGGCTCAACTTCGATCCGGTTGTATTGCATGAAGACCAGATTCCAGATCTCCATGGTCGTGTCGCCGGGACCGTTTGACCAGGTCGACGCGAGTTGAATTCAGGGTCTTCGGGATGCTCGCCAAGATAGTAATGAATCTCACTGCACGGCCCGCAGGGTCCGGTCTCGCCCATTTGCCAGAAATTATCTTTGCGGCCAAAGCGCAGGATTCGCTCGCGCGGCGCGCCGACCTGTTCCCAAAGCTTCTCGGCGTCTTCGTCAGGCTGACACTTGATCGTCGCCACCGAAAACGGTGAACCAGAGCCGCTGCGGATCCATCTTGAGTTCGTCAACCAGAAACTCCCAGGCAAACTTGATCGCGTCTTCCTTGAAATAGTCGCCAAACGAAAAATTCCCGAGCATCTCGAAAAACGTCTGATGCCGCGCGGTCTTGCCGACTTCATCAAGATCGTTGTGCTTGCCGCCGGCTCGCACGCACTTCTGCGACGAGCAGGCGCGCACATATTCGCGCTTCTCGACGCCGAGGAAGACGTCCTTAAACTGGTTCATGCCCGCGTTGGTGAAGAGCAAGGTCGGATCGTTTGCAGGTAACAACGGCGACGAGCGTACACTGTATGTCCGTGCCGCTCGAAGTACTTCAGAAAGGTTTCGCGAATTTCGTTTCCAGTCATGATCGAGTAAACAGCAAACAGCAAACAGTAGTCAGTATTAGCGTTTCATCTGAGCAGATTGCTCAAGAACTCACTCTATCGAGTTTAGCATGCGAGTCATCAGAAGCCTCGATGCTGACTAATCAGTCTTGACCTTGCACTCTGTGTCTCGTGGTAAATAACGCTAAAGCGACTTCACCACAGGGCGCTGGAGAACCGGATTCACAGGGAATGTTTTGACGCTCGACTATCGTCCAGGTTTGCCTTCGAAACAGCGCGCACCTTCTGGCTCGACCAGTTCAAAAGGAAACGCCTGACGCAACAGGTGATCAAAGAGACTCTTAGCTTCCGCACGAGTCTTGGGTTAGCCGCGAAGTCGGACACGTTTCTCAGTGCTCGATCGAGTAACTCTTCTTCCAGAGTCTCCGCAAACACTTGGTCAGCTGCTTCACCAGCAACCGCCCGATCGACTTTCTTTCTGTCCAGACTTAGTTCCAAACGACGCCGGCCGATTGGCTGTTGTCTCACCTTCGACGACGCATAGCCGAGCGCGTAGCGTTCGTCGTCGAGATAGCCATACTCGCGCAGGCGCGCAATCACAGTTTCAATTACCGTCTTACTGGAACACCTTTCCGCTAATCGTTCGCGCAGTTCCGCAATCGAGCGTGGCTTGGCAGCGAGCAACTTAACTGCGCGTTGAAAGGTACGCGCGCGAATCTCGTCCGAGCCAGGCGACTCGCGGGCGAGTCTTCTCCGGCGGCTTTTGGTTTTGGACGACGTTGACGCATCTAGTTGGAAAATATTTATCACAATGAACATCGGAAACACAGAGGTACCGGTGTGATTTCTTGAAACCAAAGACGCAACCTCTTCCCTGGGACCGCGGGCGTCCCGCCCGCAAGCGAGCGCGCCAGCGCGAGTAGAGCTGGTTCCTAAGAGAAGCTCGAGATGGAACGCTTGCGGGCGGGACGCCCGCGGTCCCGGGAAGAGGTTGAGCTTTTCAAATTTAAATTGCTTCATTGCCATTAGCAATCGCCAATTTGCGAGGCGGCATTCTAGAATGAATCACATGGATGGAGTGTTGTTGATCGACAAGCCTCCCGGTGTGACTTCGCACGATGTGGTTGATGAAATCAGGCGCATCTTGCATGTGCGACGGGTCGGACACACGGGAACGCTGGATCCTTTCGCGACGGGCGTGCTCGTGATGCTGATTGGTCGGGCAACGCGTCTGGCGCAGTTTCTCAGTGGTGTGGAAAAGAGTATGAGGCAGTCATCCGTCTGGGCTATGCCACCGATACGGGAGACGTGACGGAAAGCCGATTAGGACCGGCGATGACGATCGAATAATCGCCAATCGGCGCCTGGAGCCGGAAGCAAATCGAAGTAGCGCTCGAGAGCCTGCGCGGCGAGATCGATCAAGTGCCGCCGATGTATTCGGCGAAGAAGCAGAGCGGCCGCAAGCTTTACGAACTGGCACGGCGCGGCGAAGAGGTGGAACGGAAGCCGGTGAGGGTTTGCATTCAGAAGTTTGAGGCGATCAAGCCAACGGGCGAGTTATTGAAAGATAATCTGGACGGCACCTTCGATTTCGAAGTGCGGGTTGCGTGCTCGTCGGGCACGTACGTGAGAACTACTGGCGGAAGAGTTTGGTAAACGATTGCAAGTCGGAGCGCACCTGGCTGAGTTGCGCCGCACGCGCGTGGGCGACTTTCATATTCAACACGCGCAGACGCTGGAACAAGTCAAGGTGAGTGTTGCCGAGGAAGCGCTGGGCAAGATTGTGCTTCCGACCGATGGAGCGCTGACGCGGTTTCCGGTTGTAGATCTGTCTGCGGGCGACGTGCGCCGAGTGCAAACGGTATGACTGTTACTGTTTCGGAAGCAAAGTGGAGCGAGTGGATCGATGAAGAGCGGGTGAGAATGCGAGACGAGCTAAGGCAACTTGATCGCAGTTGCAGTATATGACGCTGCGTCTGCTTCGTTACATCCAAACGTAGTATTCGCGCGCGGGACGCGACACAAAAGTGCATAGGTGATGAACGAAGCGTTACTGGATCGGCGGTGTATCAGCAACTTTGGCGGCAGCATCAGTGGCCGCGAAACTGTTGTCGCGACCGAAAGACGTCGAGTGGGAGCAGAACCGTGAGCTGGTTTTTCACGCCGATTACTCGCGCTTCATGGAAGTCGACGATGTGCGTCTGCACTATCAGGAAGCCGGCGATCCGGAGGCGCCGCCGATGATTTTGATTCATGGGGTTCGCCGCCTCAAACCTCGTCTGGAGTAAAGTGTTTTGGAATTCGCCGAAGCGGGATACAGAGTGATCGCTCCGGATCTTCCGGGTTATGGTTACTCAGGTAAGCCGCCACACCTCGATTACACAATCGCCAGCCAGGCGGAAATGATTGTAAGTTTTCTGAAGCGACTGGAAATCGATCGCGCAGTTTTCCTTGGCAGCCTTACGGTGCGGCAGTGGCAGCGACAGATTGCACTCGAGACCACCCGGCTCTGGTCGAAAAGCTAATCATGGGTTGGGGCAGTCAATAACAATACATGCCGACGCGATTGACTTGTTGATGCGCTTGTTTGGCTCACCAATTATTGGCGACATTCTTTCACCATTGCTGGTTGGTTCACGCCTGCTCTTGCGATTGCGTATGAAGCGTGTGTATGACCGGCATTCGTGGTGTTGGATGAGCGGAGAGTCGACGCGCGACACCTGCCGCTCAGAACGCGTGGCGCGCATCGAGCGATCATTCGCACGGTGCGGCGTTGGGACGCCGAACGCGTTTCACGCGATGCGCATCTGCTGACAGCCTGTGCAGTTGTTGCTGGAGCGACAGTGATCGCGAGGTGCCGCTCTCGCGGACGGTAAGCGGCTTCACGAGGCAATTCCCGGTTCGCGCTTGATCGTCTTCCGCGAGTGTGGACATCTGCCGCACGAAGAATATCCGCAGGCTTTTGTTAAGGTCGTTTTGGATTTTTGTTCCTGACGATCATTCCGCCCTCCTTCAGCCTTTCGACTTTCTCTAACACTGGGCCACCACTCCGGCCAGTTCTCTAGAAATGGAAAATTGAATCCCAGACCTTTTCCCTGTGGGGCGTTAAAGCGCCAGATGGTGACGAATTCGTAGTCCGCCATTTTTGAGTGCGCTGACCTGTCAGCGCTTTGGTCGGCTGCGACCTGTCGCAGCCGCGGGTTGATGCGGTTCGCCGGGAGGCGCGGCGTCAAGCCGCCGCTGAGCAAAGCGGTGACAGGTCACCGCACTCCAAATACGTCAAGCCATGTTGAGAGCTTTGCCAACCGACGGGTCGCGTCGGACTCGCCAGATCTTTGAGTCGAGGTAGTAGTGGATGAATGCGTAGCCCCAAAGGAACGAAATGCCGAGTTGTGTCGCGAATGATGTCTCGCCCATTGCGCCGTCGCCGTCTTTCAACGCGATGTAGCCGAGGATTTGTCTCGGTCCCTGGTAGATCAATCCGAAAAGAATTCCGAATGCGATGTAGTAAAGCAGCGCGGCGGCTGATCAGCTCGGCGGCACCGTACTTCTGGCGAAGGTCTGTGGTATTCGAAGATGAACCTCTCCTAACGGTCGGGCTACGGTTCCAGCCTTCACATTGTTGCCCCAACTGGTGCCGGAGTACTTTTATTATGAAACCAGATCAGCCGATGATATTGCAGGTTGTGATAGATAGTCAGAATGGCCACGATCGCGATTGGCTTGTGCGGCATCGGCGTCAGCAACACGATCCAATGCATCGGAATCGCCGCCGCGAGTAGCAGATACTTCGGGAACATTGAGCGCTTCGCCTGTGACTGCGCGCTGAACTTGTCGTCCCAGCCACGCCACCGCCAGCACAATTGTCCCAGCCAGCAGAACCATAGCTAATCCATTAACGCCGGACCGCAACGCTGCCGGCACGCGCTTCATCGCTTCCGGGTCCCGCGCGATAAAAGCGACGAACGGATAGTTGAAGGCAAACAGCAACAGCAGGCGATCGAGCGCGTTATCCACTCGGCGCCAGGTCGTTGTTCTTCTTCTTATAAAGCACCATGAAGCCGTAGTGTTGTTTCACCAGATGGTAATAAGCCCAGAGGGCGGCGATGAAAAAGAAGATGAATCCGGCGCCGGCGTAAACCATCAACGGACCAATGGCGAAGAAGAGTAGCGAGCCCCAAAGGAGCCGGCTGCGCGATTCTGTCGCTCGGTGCGATCAAAATAGGTTCGCGAGAAGGTTCCGAAGACGTGCGGAGCATCGATCAGGATTGCCCAGAGCGCAACCATCGGCACCAGCGGCAGGATGCCCTTTACGTAAAGAACAAGCAGCAGGTAACTCGACGCCACTGATCCAATCAACCAAACGAGATCGTCCGCGCGCTAATGATCCAACGCAGCCGAAACAGCGCGCGGTTCAGCCCGCTCAATTACCGTCAACTGATGTTGCCATATGTCGCTGCTCAGACGCTCTTGCGTTCGCTTGTTGAAAACGACCGGCTGCGAGGCTAGGATTCTAACACCGACCGAAATGCACGTATAAGGAAGAAAGGCGTCCACGCGAATGCCCAAAGAAGACTCTGCTTTCAATCTTTTCAAACTGATGTTCCAGGCGCATCCATGGCATGGCATCGCGCCGGGAAAGAAAGCGCCGGAGACGGTTAACGCCTTCATCGAGATCGTGCCGACCGATGCGGTGAAGTATGAACTGGACAAGCAGTCGGGTCATCTTCACGTAGACCGGCCACAGCGATTTTCATCGATGTGTCCTTCGCTTATACGGGTTCATTCCGCAAACGTTTTGTGGCGATCATGTGGCCGACCTGTGCGCGGAACGAACGGGAAAGACCGGCATCAAGGGCGATGGAGATCCGATGGACATTTGCGTGCTGACTGGAGAAAACATTCGCCCAGGGCAATTTCTTTCTACAGGCCGAACCAATCGGCGGACTGCGAATGATCGATGGCGAACAGGCCGACGATAAGATCATTGCCGTGCTCGAGGCCGACCTTGCCTACGGCCACATCAAGAACATTGACCAGTGTCCGAAAGCGCTGGTCGATCGGCTCAAGCATTATTTCCTCAGCTACAAACAATTACCGGGCGACGCTCCGAGGCGAGTCGAGATAGTTAGTGTTTATGATCGGGTAGAAGCTGCTGGACGTCATTACGCGGAGCATTAGCGATTACCAGACGAAGTTTGGCGATCAAGAGGTCGGACGAAGAAACTCAAACGATTGATCTGAGATCTCAAATTTGAAATCTCAGATCTCAGGCGTTAGTAATCGTCTCTTCAATACCGCAACGAGGACAGGTTAAGGCGTGACGCGAAGAATCGGTCCAACCCGCAAGGGCCAGCGCGGGCGTCTTCTCTTGTTGCCCACCGCGAGCTTCCGAAGGCCGATGCTTGGCCTCGGTATCGGCGGAGCTGCAATGTTTGCAGAGCCATCCGTAACCGAGATTGAAGAAGTGGTTTGTTTGATTCACTGTTTGCCCCGGTCAGTGAAAATGAGGTCAGTACCATCACGCGGTAGCGGGTGGTCTGCTGATCGCCGATCTGTCAATTGCCGATTTCGGATTGGCGTCTACCGATCAAACCAATCGGCGACGTCATCGAAATCACGACCCACCCGCTACTGCGTGGTAGTCTGACCTCATCTCAGCGGGTAGAAGATCCGGTTAGACGCACTGGCACGGTAATCCGACGACCGGTTCTAAAGATCTGTAGTTGCACCGTATCACCAACCTGATGTTTGTCGAGCAGTCGGTAAAGATCATCCGTGTTGGCAATTTTTTCGCCGTCCATGCCAAGGATAATATCCCCGACTGCAAAGTCGCCATCCTCAGTTTGCGTGACGCCGCGCAGACCCGCATTAGCCGCAGCTTGGCCAGGCGCAACTTGCAGGATGATTACGCCGTCCGCCACCGGCAGATCAAGTTGACTCTTCAGCGGCTGAACATCGCGCGTGCCGATTCCCAGCTTCGGCCGGCGCACTGCACCGGACTTCAACAATTGCGGCACGATGCGCTTCGCGATATTCACCGGAACGGCAAAGCCGACACCTGCCGAGGCGCCGGATGGTGAAAGGATCTGCGAATTGATTCCTATCATGCGGCCGTGCGAGTCGAGCAGAGGTCCGCCGGAGTTTCCTGGATTGATGGATGCGTCTGTCTGAATTGCGCCCTCGATGGGCCGCCCATTTCGAGCTCGGATTGGTCGTTGCAAGCCACTGATGACGCCAGTGGTAAGTGTCCGATCAAGACCAAAGGGATTGCCGATCGCCAGCACCTTCTGACCAACCTCAAGCTTCTCCGAGTCTCCCAAGGCAAATAATCGTCAACGGCTCTTTTGGTCTTTCAATCAACTTGATCACGGCCAGGTCGGTATCCGGATCGCCGCCCACCAGCTGGGCCGCGTAGTTCTTTTGTCCACCGAAACTGACTGCGAGTTTCGTGGCGCCCTCGATTACGTGGTAATTCGTAAGGATGTTGCCTTCCTGGTCAATCACTGATCCGGAACCCGATCCTTCCTGCGGCTCGACGAAGCCGAAGAAGTCGCGCGCGTAGGAAGTTGAATGGACGTTTACTACTCCGGGTGAAAACGTCCGATAGACCTCGATGTTGTTTTGTTCATCGGTGGCGATCGTCGGGATCGGTAAGACCCGCAGGCGTGGCACTCGCTGAAGGCGGAGCCCGACGGCTGCACCCGATTTGCCAGGCGATCTACGACGGCGATCGCGCCGGCGGCAAAAAGAGCCGAAACCAAAGCAACGGCTAGTACTTGACGTGCTGAAAGTCTATACATGGCTTATTTCTCGCTTGTTATTGTTATTAAAACGGTCATTTGCATGAGCTCTTATAAGATGCCCGGGGTGCGCCATAGTTGCGCGTCCTGACCGGGCTCTTCGCGCTGGCGCTGCATGGCAAACCCAAATTTAGAACTGCGCGGGCCTGCTGCGCAACCCCGAACTTAACCCTGCCCGGCGCATTTTCCCGAAACTTCTAAAACGTGTCTGGCGTGCTAAGAGTTTCCTTTTGCGGGCCGGCGGATCAACGGAATCGAGATTTAACTGAACAAGGGAAGAATCAACAGTGGTCGAACAAAATCAGAACCGGGAGCGCAGCGACCAGCCAAGAATTCACTTGAAAAGTTGGGGTGAACGGCGCTGCAAGTTATTGAGTCCAGCTGCGCTTTTGGCTGGTCGCTGCGCTCCCAGTTCTAATTTTGCGTGGGCCGTGTTGAATTTTGTCTGGTCAGTCCACGGTTAAGACGTACCAACGCCTCCAGTCTCGACCCTAAACGAAATGATGGATATTGGAAGAATCGATTTATGAGAGCGAAGCGACGACTGCGTGGGGCAAGCTGGCAAAGTAGCTGAGTACGGTCGCCGGAGCATGCCAGCCCAGCGCTGAAAAGCCCGTGACCGCATGTACCACCATTAGCGCCAGATAGATTCCTAACACCACCCTCATTCCGCGCCGGGCGATGGGAATCTCCGCAAAGCGATAGAGGATGTAAGCCGAGAGGGCGCCGATGAGGAGTTTGACGGAAAGAAACGAGGCCTCGCTGTGGTTCAGCAGGCCAGCCATGATGCCGTTTCCTCGGTAGCAATATTCAGTCGCAGCCAGAGAATTGTGAGCTGCGCATCCAGCCAATTCATTGCGAACAAGAGAAGGGCTTTCGAAAGTGCTCCCACGTGACTCCTTAAGAAACGTTGTTAAACTTCTGCCCTCTTTAACGCCAGAACCTCCGAAGCCGAATGGCCTGGAGGTCCTGTCGTTTACGGAGGAACGAGACTCGTACCTATGTACTACCAAGATACTCGCAATGAGTTTCTTGTTCCCAAAATCCCCTGGAACGACTTCGCGCAGTCGTTCAACTTTTTAGCGCCGAACTTGTGGGGCATAGTATGAGATCCAGTCTAGGGCAAGCAAGAGTAGAATGCCCTTCTGCATATCTCCGTGGAATCCTCTATGACCTCTGTGTATTAAGTGCGCAAGTTCTTGCTTTTTTGACAAAGTTTAGCGCTGCAGTGATCGATATTTGTTAAAGGGAATAATTCACCGCAGGCTGGATGAATGGTTTCTTCCAACCCCTTGGTGCGGTCTTGCTGCACTGTGTCTTTGTGACGAGTCTTATCTAATGTAAATGCAAGGCGGGAAACCGACTTCGCAAACTAACAGTTTGCTTGATGCATGAAATGCCAACTTCGATAGCCGAAACGATTTTCCAGGGTGCGCACCGGTTGCGAAAAGGCCGGTGTGCCCGAAGCGCGGCGCGCGAAGCCGGCTCGCTGCTCGCGTATGTCCTTGGTCGGGATCGCTCATTCATCCTGACCCGCGCTGAAGACACGATCGCCGAGGAAGAGGCCGAAAGGTTTCGCGAGTGTCTCGAGCGACGGGCCCAGGGAGAACCGCTGCAGTACATCACCGCTAACCAGGAATTCTTTGGTCTTGATTTTGAAGTAACGAAAGACGTTTTGATTCCCCGGCCTGAGACGGAGATTCTTATTGAAACTGGGCTGAAACTATTAACTCCTTCCGCTGACGCTTTCATTTGCGATGTCGGCACGGGATCGGGTTGCATCGTCATTACGTTGATGGATCAACTTAAGCAAGCTCGCGCAGTCGCAATTGACATTTCGCCTGAAGCGCTCGGGGTGGCCAGACGAAACGCCGAGCGTCATTCAGTTGCTGAACGCATAGAATTTGTACTATCGGATTGTTTCGCCGCGTTAACGTTGCAGGGTCGCGCGCGTCTTTTGATTTGATAGTTTCAATCCGCCCTATGTTGAAGAGGCCGCAATGGCGGATCTGCAAAGAGAAGTGCGTGACTTTGAACCGCGTACCGCTCTGGCGGCCGGTGCGGATGGTTTAGACATCATTCGACGTTTGCTGCTTGAAGCCCCAGGCTTTTGAAAACCGGCGGCTACTTTCTGTTTGAGATTGGTTTCAATCAGGCTGCGGCCGTTCGGGAGTTGCTTGATCCGAATATTTGGAAGCTCATCGATGTTCATAAAGACCTGCAAGGCATACCGCGAACTGTTGCTTTTGCAGCGGCTGTAGTAGTAAAAGATTTCCCAATCCCCAGAGCAACTACCACAATGCGTTAAGCCCACCGCGCAAGCTGTTGAACTGCAACAATCGGAACTGAGTCTAACGATAAGGAGACACGAGATGAATAAGTTGCTAACCCGCGGTGTGTTGACGTTGATGCTGACCTGTGTGGTGAGCATTCCGGCCCTTAGTCAGAAAAATGCTGTGAAAGAAAATCCCGCGACTCCCTCTCCTGCCGCGACGATTGGCAGAATGACAGGTTAGTGAATCACTGCGAGATCAGAGAACAGACTTTGCCCGCGTCGGACAACACGATTGCGGTGGATGGCCGTATGAACGGAGGAGTTTCTGATCAAAGGTTGGGAACGAAATGAGATTCTGATGCGGGCGCGAATTCAGACCGCGGGCCCGACTGAGGCTGAAGCAAGTGAGCTTGCGAAGCAGGTAAACCTTGAAACTGCCGGTTCAAAGATTTTTGCTTCCGGTCCGGAGAATCACAAGGACCATTGGTGGAGTGTCAGCTATGAGATCTTTGTGCCGCAGCGTTCAAATCTGTCTTTGAAAACAAACAACGGTGGTATCTCGATTTCCGATGTAAAAGGCCGGCTCGAGTTTAGTGCGTTGAATGGCGGTGTTCATCTGAGCCGCACTGGCGGAACGGTGCGGGTGGCACGACCAATGGCGGCTTACATATCGAGTTGAGTGGCGACCGTTGGGATGGCGAGGCGCTTGATGTGAGCACAACCAACGGCGGCGTTTCGATGTCGATTCCGGAAAACTACTCGGCGCACCTGGAGACTGGAACCATCAACGGACATCTGAGCATAGACTTTCCGGTAACGGTCCAGGGAAATATTACGCGCGAGCTGGCAGTGAATCTTGGCTCCGGCGGTGCAACCATCAGGGCCATGACTACGAATGGTGGCGTGAGAATTCGACGTGGCGACGGCATTAAGCTATAACGCCCAAGTTTACCAAAGAGCGAGGGCAAGCCCGCCTTCCTGACCTGAGAGACTCTCAAGCAGTTTGGATAATTCAATATTGAAAGCCTTTCAAGCAAGGATCAAAGCTCGAGGATGAGTAGCTCATGGTCAGGAAGGTGTGCTTGCCCCGGCTCTTGCCCACCACGAATTAACTGCTTACCCCATTCTCTTCAATTCCTTCAGCTTTAACCTTTCCGAGTTTTATTCTAATCTGGCAGCGTGGATAAGTTTCGCATCACTGGCGGTCGGGCACTCAGTGGCCGTGTTTCGATAAGTGGCGCCAAGAACTCGGCGTTGCCCTGCATGGCCGCAGCGTTGCTCAGCGCGGAAACAGTTACGCTGCACAACCTACCCTACGTTCGCGACATCATCACACAGCGACGCCTGCTCGAGGATCTTGAGTGCTACTGTGCTGACCCCCGAGTTGCGCACTCACAAAATATCCGCCAGTCACATCGAACTCTTCGAAGCACCCTATGAACTGGTTAGAACCATGCGCGCGTCAGTGCTGGCACTGGGACCGCTGCTGTCGCGATTTGGCAAAGCCAAAGTTTCTTTGCCGGGTGGCTGCGCGATAGGGACGCGGCCGATAGACCTTCATTTACTGGCGTTCGAAAACTGGGAGCCGAGGTTAAGCTTGAAGGTGGTAACGTGGTGGCGCGCGCGCCAAAAGGCGGTCGATTGGTTGAGGGGAAATTCAATTCGACAAGGTCACCGTCACTGGTACGGAAAACGTGATGATGGCCGCCACGCTGGCTCGAGGCTTAACGGTCTTACAGAACGCCGCTTGTGAACCCGAGATCACTGACCTTGCGGAACTGCTCAACAAGATGGGAGCGCGAGTGCGAGGCGCCGGAACCAACCGGATTGAGATTGAAGGTGTCGAAGAATTGGGTAGCGCCGAGCACACGATCATTCCCGATCGCATCGAAACGGGCACTTTCATTGCGGCGGCAGCCATTACGCAAGGCGATCTCGAAATAAAAGACTGCCAACCACTGCACCTTAACGCCGTAATCGAAAAATTTCGCGAGGTTGGTGTCAGCATTGAAGAAATTAATCCGAGCACGCTGCGCGTTTCCTGTCCGAAAGAGCTGACCGCGAAAGATGTAACTACCGCAGCCTCATCCGCAGTTTCCCACTGACATGCAGGCCCAATACATGGCGCTGATGACACAGGCGGAAGGCAAGGCCGTCATAGAGGAAACTGTCTTTGAAAACCGCTTCATGCATGCGTCAGAGCTGCAGCGAATGGGTGCGCGTATTTCCATTGATGGTCGCCACGCCTCTGTGACCGGGCCCACGCCTTTAACGGGTGCACCGTTGATAGCTTCAGACTTGCGCGCCTCGGCTTCGCTGGTTCTGGCGGGTTTGGTCGCAAAGGGGGAGACAATCATCGATCGCGTGTATCACATCGATCGTGGGTACGAAAAGATAGAAGCAAAACTGCGCAACCTGGGCGCGGACATCGAACGCATTCGTGAGTCGGTTACGCGCATCGTTGCCGCAGGCTTCCTCAACCTGGAATGGCTGCGGAAGTATAGAGTCCAGCAATGGCAATCATTTTTCACATTGCTCGAAGCGAAGCGTGGGCCAGCCGCGACGGGGAGCCGGGCAGCGAAGATCAGGCAGCGGCCGGATCTTATCGTCCGGAAATGTACCCGGTTGAGGGCTTTGTTCACTGCTCGAAGCTTGACCAGGTTGTTAAGGTGGCTGACATTCGCTTTCGTGAGCCAGCAAGGCCTGGTGCTGCTCTGTGTTGACACCGACAAAGTGGCAGCCGAAATCCGTTACGAGAATCTTGAAGGCGGGCGGGAATTGTTCCCGCATATCTACGGTGAAATAAATACCGACGCAGTAGTGCAGGTCGCAGAGTTTGAGCCGGGAGTCAACGGCCATTTCACGCTGCCCGCCATGCTTGCGTTAGAAGAAAACAAATAGAGGGTAGAATTCAAAGAGATGTCGGAACCAGGTTGCTTGTTTTGCGGCGTAATCGCTGGGGAAATTCCCGCTGACGTCGTCCATCGTGACGATCGGTCGGTTGTTATTCGTGATATCAACCCCAGGCACCGACGCACTTGTTGGTGATCCCGCAAGAACACATTGAATCGCTCGACGAGGCTTCACAGAAGGATGAGGCTTTGTTGGGCTACTTACTGCGCCTGGCCGCCCGGGTTGCCAACGCCGCCGGCCTCGCTGAAGGGGGCTATAGGACGGTAATCAACAACGGTGCCGGCGCCGGTCAGTCAGTTTTTCATCTTCATGTGCATGTGCTGGGAGGACGCCGAATGAACTGGCCTCCCGGATAGGGAGTGACGACTTCCTGGAGACCATTCAATCTTCACAACAAATCCACTCAATCCCGCCATACGATCGCAACAACTTCGGACTATTCTCCCTTTGGCTTAAACGCCCGGCAAGCGAAAGCAGCTTGTGTCTCATCATGAATAAAATCCTCCTGAGATAGAACCTTTGTTCATCTGCTAGCAGCCGAAATCTCCCTCTCAAAGTTAACTCTTATGGATCTATTCGCTAGTATTTTCGGCTTTATTCTGCTGACGTTAGGGGTCGGCGTAACCTACCAATGGGGAATTAAGCCCGATCGGGAAGCAAAGAAACGAAGGGCAGAACAAATTCGGGCGGAGCTGCGCCGGCAGCACTTCGAAAATCTTCGCAGAGGCGCCGCCCTGCGGAGGGAGTCGATTACACACCGCTCGTAAGCGCGCTCAAGTCCTCGCGGCTTAACTCTTTACCTTTCCATCGTTCATCTGCTAAAGCTCTTGCTCCATGAGCGCAGGGCCCGGCAAAGAATCTTTTACTCAACGAGAATGGCAAATAATCCAATCGTTGCGCGAGCCCGCGCAGGTGCAACGCTATTTCAGCAACATGCCTTACAACTGGGAGCGTGATGGCGGCACGTTGCGCTCTTTTCGCGAAGTAGTAAAGCGCAACGAAGCCCATTGCCTGGAGGCAGCGGTCGGCGCCGCAGTGATTCTCGAGCAGCACGGTTACCCACCGCTGCTACTCGATATCGAGTCGTGGGATTTGCTCGATCACGTGATTTTCGTGTTTCAGCAGCGGGGCTTGTGGGGCTCGATTGCGCGCCTCGCGTGATATTGGCTCGCATGGGCGAAAGCCTATGTTTCGGTCGCTGCGGGATTTGACGTGGAGTTATTTCGATCCTTACGTGGACATGTCTGGCCGCATTCAGGGTTACGGCCTCACGAATCTGTACGACCTGGGAAACTACGACTGGCGCTTCTCGCCGCGAAACATGTGTGAAGATTGAAGACCATCTTCGCGAGCTGCCACACAAGCGGATTTATTCTTCAGATAAGCGTTATGAGAAGCTGCATGAACGCTACAAGAAATACAAGAAACGCTATCCGGATCGTTCTCCGTCTTACTATGACAACCGGCGCCAGTGGATGCTTTAGGTCAACTATGATTCGGTGACGATCTAGGCCCTCGCGCGCAAACTTCCAATCGAGAACTTCGGCCCCGGCTTCCTCATTCAGGGCGCTGCTCGACATCGGCTTTTCGTCCTTCAGCGCAGAGAAAAGCTATGCACCCGCCGCCGCCGGCGCCGCAAACTTTGGCCGCGTCGGCGCCGTTGGCCAAAGCCTTTTGAACCAGCTTCTCCATTTGCGGCGTGGTCACGCCGGGAGCGAGGCGTTTCCGATTGGGATAACCGGCGCGCATCGTTTCCACCCACTTCGTTCCAGTCGTTAGCCAGCACTGCCGCGCGCATACGCAACGCGGAATCACGGATGCCGCTGAAAAGTTCGAAGAGTTCCGGATCGCCATCGATGTGACGCTTGGTAATGTCCCAATTGTTCGTACCGGAAAGGCGCGGCTCGCCCGTGTAGCAGATGACAATTCGTTTTTCGAGCTGCGTTCCATCGATCTCCAGTGCTTCCCGCTGAATTCCATCGGCGCGAAAGTGGAGGCAGGAGGCGGAACCATATTGAGCCGGGTAATAATCCTGAAAACCAGCGGGCACCCGAATCACTGTGGTTTCGATATTCGCTGCGATAGTGATGAACTTTCGCTCGTCGTAGCGATTACCGACCAGGCGGTTAAGAGCGCCGATGCAGGCTATGGCCAGCGCCGACGATCCGCCGAGGCCAGCGCCTGCCGGCGCTAGGCTATTGGCTATTAAATGGAAACCGGTCTTTGGTTTGAAGAAGTGAACGAGCTTCGAGATCAGCTCCAGACGTTCCTCAACTACCAGATCTTCGATGGCAGCGAGATCCTGTTTCAAAGGCGACCTTCCGGTCCCGCGACTCGAGCACAATACGGCCGTCATCGCGCGTCTTGATGTGACAGGAAGCACGAAGCGACGTGGCGAAATTTACCGTGGCAGCGCCAGGATGGAAAAGATAAAGCGGCCAGATGTCGATCGTTCCGCCGGCTAGATCGACGCGTGTTGGTGCTGACGATTCAATTAGCATTGTTGACCAGTGTTCTTTGAACTTTGTTCTTTGAACTTTGAGCTTTGATTTTCACGAGTAGTTTCAAGTAACCACAACCTTGAAACGAACAAAGTACTAAGATCAAAGTACTAAGTTTAAGATTTTCAGTGTCTTTTGATTTTACGTCGCTTAGCGCGGTTTCGCTTCTTGTCTTCTTTCTGCCGCGAATGCTTAAACGGAATATGCTCCTGAAATTCCTGCCTTAAACCCTGCAACCTCTCCTGCGCAGCGTGTTCAAATTCCTGCAAACGCTCGGGGTCAGCTTCCTCAACTTTCGGCGAAAGCCAGAACCGTTCTGCCAGATAAAAGCCGGTGATACCAACCACCACAATAACCAGCAGCACTTTGCCGAGCCGCTGAAAGTCGCCGATGAGTCCGATGATCGCGCCGCTGAAAAAATAGCCGGCGCCGCTGACCAGAAACACCCAGGCAAAACAACTAGTCAACGACACTAGCACAAATCGCAGGTAGGGCATGCGTCCGACGCCATGAAATATGCATGCCGCCCAACGCAGCCCGTAAATATATTTGGAGAGAAATATCGAGAGCCCGCCGAATTTGTTGGTCAACCGTTCTATTCGAGGCTGCGCGGCGCGATAGAAACGAAGTCCGCGAACGCCCTTGCGAAACGTCCTGCCGGTGAGGTAGGCAATGTTATCGCTGACCGCGCCTCCCAGCGTTCCGGCAAGCAAGACCCAGGCAAAACTGTTCTCGCCCAAAAAGCGCCGCTGTGCGAGTACGCCGGCCAGCAACAACGTGATGTCACCCTCAAGCATCACGAGAAGAAAAACCGCATAGACACCATAGCGAAGGATGAAGTCGTAAAGAAAATCGAGATGCATATTTGAAAAGTGAGCAGTGGGCAGCTGGCTGTGAGCAGTCACTAACTGACTGATCGGTGGCTGCTCACTGCCTACTGCCCATTGCTCACTATTACGGTTCGTCCCTCGGTTTCACGACCAGGACGGGACATGACGCGTGGCGCACAACCGCTTCCGCGGTTGAGCCAAAGAGTATTCGTCCTAATCCGGTTCGTCCGTGCGACGAGACAACAATCAAATCAACTCTGGCGTTCTCTGGCAACGCGCACAATCTCGGAAGCTGCTTCGCCGTGCACAATTAATTCCTCAACCTCCAGGCCGGCGCATTCTTCACATTCAGCGAATTTTGGTAATTCGCGCTCCGCCGAGTCTTCGATCTGGTCTGGAGATATCCGCAATCGGCAAGGGCTCGGTCATTCCGGAATAACCTACGGTGGGCACAATCGGCTCGATAACGTGCATGCAGATTATCGAGGCCCCAAACTTCCGCGCCAGCGAGGTTGCATACGACAGCGCGTAGTTGCCGCATTCACTGAAGTCTGTCGGCAATAGAATTGATCGTACTTGCATTGACCTGCAACCGAACTTTGAGCTTTGTACTTTGAGCTTTGAATTGTGGGCTCTGATTCGCGATACGCTAAAATCAAAGCACAAAGTACAAAGTTCAAAAGGCGAATCCTGAGAAGAGCCTCAAGCGCGGGGGTTATTCTACACGCAGAAAGGCATGTTTGACAGCCCTACTACCCTCGATTATGCTTCCGTTTGTTTCCTCAGTTGCGAACTTGTCACAGGAAGGTTTTTCAACCGCAAATGCCCCCTACATCCGAGTCTGGTTTCATTGGTATAGAGCTTACCGAGTCGAAACTCAAAGCGGCGACGGTGAGCAACGAGGGCGTCGTTGGAGACCGCCACGAGGCAAAATTGCAGCCGGACGGCCTGGTTGGGCAAGTGGCCCAGCTGGTTAGCGACTTACGTCAGAGCGCAAACGGCATTGAGGCTGTTGGAATCGCCATACCGGGTTTGGTTAACCGTCAAACTGATCGCGTCCTCGCTGCCCGAGACTTGCCGGGCATAGTCCGCGGTGATCTTCACGCCGAACTCATGAAAGCAACGGGCTTGCGCTTCGAACTGGAAAACGACGCCAACGCCGCGGCCTATGGTGAATTCAAGATTGGCGCCGGTCGCGGCTGCCGCGACCTTTTCTACATAACAATTGGCCAGGGAATCGGCGGGGCAATCATTCTGGACGGAAAACTTTGGACAGGCGCTTCCGGCCTGGCGGGTGAAGTAGGTCATATCACCATCGACACCGACGGCGCGGAATGTGAATGTGGCAACACCGGTTGCCTCGAAACTGTGGCCTCGGCGCCAAACATTGTGCGTCGCGCCAATGAACGACTCAACCGGGACAACACCTCATCGCTTTCAAAGCTGGCGATGAACAAAGATTTCACTGCCGACGATATGGCGCGCGAGGCAAAAGAAGGCGACGATTTTTCCCTGATGATGATTGAGCGCACCGGAAAGTACATTGGGACGGGCGTTGCCAGCGTAATCAACCTGTTGAACATCGAGCGCATCGTGCTCGGTGGCGGTGTGATGCAGGCGGGTGACTTGATCCTCAACCCGATTATTCAGGAAGCGAAACGACGGGCGTTCCTGCCTTGCTTTGAAGCCACTCAGATTGTGCTCGCCGCGCTGGGCGAAGATGCCGCTACCATCGGTGCGGCGATGCTGGCCCGTGACGCGGCGATTAGCTGACGTCGATCTCACCTCGACAATCTCAAACCTAAGATCTCAAATCTGAGATCTCAAATCTGAGATCTCAAATCTCAAAAAGCACAGAGAATCACCAGCTACATTTTCAAACATACTTTCCGCGCTGGTGAGAATTTGAAAAAATTAAGGCATCTGATAAAGTAATTAGCACTCTGCAAGAAAATAGTTTAAGGCGTAGCGGGTTTTGTGACCGTGTAGGCGAAGTGTGATTCTCGGCAGGGCGCGGTGGTCTGTCACCGCTCGATTCAATCAAGTTTCAAGTTCTCTTATCTTGATCTGTCATGAAGGATTAGCAAAGCTGCGGCGATGCCTCAGATTTTTCATCACAGCACCAACGCCCTCGCGAAACTGACGATCTATGGCGCGGTATTTATTCTGGTGGCTGCGCTTTGGGTTACCGCGGAATTGAATCGTTCATCGTGGAATACTGGTCAGTGGGTCGAGCGGCAACAGCCCGTCCAGTTCAGTCATAAGCATCACGTTGGTGACGATGGTTTGGATTGCCGCTACTGCCATACGTCAGTGCGAAGTTGCCGCGTCAGCCGGACTACCCCAACCAGCACCTGCATGAATTGTCATAAGCAGATTTGGGCAGACAGCCCTTATCTGGAGCCGGTGCGCGCCAGCTTCCGCGACGGCAAGCCGATTGAGTGGATTCGGGTGCACGACCTTCCTGACTACGCATATTTCAATCACAGCATTCACGTGAACAAGGGCGTGGGCTGTTCGACCTGTCACGGCCGCGTGGATCAGATGCCGATTGCCTACCAGGCATCAACGCTGCAGATGGAATGGTGCCTGGGTTGTCATCGCAACCCGGAGAAGTTTGTGCGACCCCAGAAAGAGATTTTCAACATGGCGTGGCCGCCGGAAAACAAGACGAAGGAAGAAATCGACGACGGCCGAAAATTGGTTCGTGAATTTAAGATTCAACCTCCGAAGATTTTGACAAGTTGCTCAACCTGTCATCGTTGATTTGAGTTGAAGATGAGTGAAGACCGACACATAAATTTCAAGCTGATGCGTGAACGGATCCTCGCGGAACAAAGCGGTCAGGATGTCCGCACGCCCGGCAAGAGTTACTGGCGTAGTCTCGAAGAGTTGGCAGACTCGCCGGAGTTTCGCGAATTCGTCGAGCGCGAGTATCCGCAGCAGGCTGAAGAGTGGACCGATCCGGTCGAGCGGCGCACGTTTCTGAAATTGATGGGCGCTTCGCTGGCGCTGGCCGGTTTGAGTGGTTGTGTGTTTCAGCCTGCCGAGAAAGTTGTTCCAAACGTCAAAGAGTCCGAAAACAGAGTGCCCGGCAAGGCGCTCTTCTTCGCCACCGCTTCTTCGCTGGGCGGCATCGCCACGCCGCTGCTGGCCAGAAGCAACGAGGGCCGCCCGACAAAGTTAGAGGGAAATCCTGATCATCCAAACAGTCGCAACGCTGACCCGAATGATCGCGGCTCCAGCGCCACCGATATTTTTTCGCAGGCCTCGGTTTTAAGTCTCTATGATCCGGATCGGTCAAACGTTCCGCTCTTCCGCGAAGAGGCGCGCACCTGGGCAACCTTCGTCGGCGAGATTCGCACCGCGCTCGATGAGCAGCGACCGAAGCAAGGCGCGGGAATGCGATTTCTGACGGAGACGATTACGTCGCCGACGCTTGCCGCGCAGTTGAAAGGAATTCTGACTGAGTTTCCGCAGGCGAAGTGGCATCAGTATGAGCCGGTGAACAACGACAATGCGCGCGCCGGTGCGATGAGGGCTTTCGGTCAGCCGGTCAACACGATTTACGATTTTAGTAAGGCGGATCGCATTCTCTCGCTCGACGCTGATTTCCTGTCGGCGCATCCGGGAACACTGAAGTATGCGCGCGACTTTGCAGCGCGCCGGCGATTTGTCGCACCGGTACTAGATACCTCGCTACCAGTTGATATCAACCACCTCGAGAAGAAGCGCGTGTTTGAAATGAATCGGCTCTACGTCATCGAGACCACGCCGACGACGACCGGCGCGAGCGCGGATCACCACTGGGCGATCAGGCCGAGCGAACTGCTCGAAAGCGGCAAGAGCGATCGCTGCCCTGGTTAGCGTCACAGACCGGGGCTAGCGAAACGCCAACCATCGGCCTTCGATGCTGTCGCTCGCGATCTTTCGGAGTTCAAAGGTGCGAGCATCGTTATCGCCGGCAAGGAAGCGCCGCCCGAAGTACACGCGCTGGCCCATGCGATGAATGGCGCGCTCGGTAATGTTGGCAAGACTGTTTTCTACACTGATCCTAGTCGAAGCAAATTCAGTTGATCAAAGGCAGTCGCTTCAGGAGTTGCTCAAGGACATTGATGACGGCCACGTGGATTTGCTGGTCATAGTTGGCGGTAATCCGGTTTACAACACGCCTGCCGATCTCAAGCTCGACCAGAATCGAATGTTTAAGCCGAAGCTGCGAGTTCACCTCAGCCAGTACAAAGATGAAACCTCAACCTTTGTCATTGGCACATTCCGGAGTCGCACTACCTTGAAGCCTGGAGCGATACGCGTTCCTACGACGGCACGGTCACCATCGTTCAGCCGCTAATCGAGCCGCTTTATCAAAGCAAGAGCGCGCATGAGTTGTTGGCGGTGTTTACGCCGCAGTATGACAAGAAGCCGTATGACATTGTTCGAGACTACTGGCGCGCGCAGCAATCAACAGTTAGCAAACAGCAAACAGCAAACAGCAAACAGCCGGGGGCGGAAGAAAGCAGTAAGCAGGAGGCAGGAGCAGGAGGCAGTAGGCAGGCAGCAGGAGCAGGAAATCAGCGAAGTGCCCGTGTCTGTTGCTGCGCCGTCCGCTGACTTTGAGACATGGTGGCGCAAGTGTGTGCATGATGGGTTTGTGCCGAATACCGCGTTGGCGGTGAAGACCGTTTCTGTGAAGGCGGATGCCGTGGCGACCAAATGCGGGCGGGACGCCCGCGGTCCCAGCAATCACGGGCCCAGTTACGACGGGACAGGCGGGCGGCATTCGAACTGGTGTTCCGCACCGACCCGACAATCTACGACGGCCGCTTCGCAAACAACGGCTGGTTGCAGGAGTTGCCGAAGCCGCTGTCGAAACTCACCTGGGACAACGCCGCGCTGATTAGTCCAAACACTGCGAAGCAACTGGGGATCACCAAAACTATCGGCAAGAAGGGCGGCGACATCTATGTCGACACGCTGAAGATCACCCATCAAGGCCGGACATTTACTGAGATGGTTCCGACGTGGATCACGCCGGGTCAGCCGGATGGCGTGATCACGATTCATCTCGGTTATGGACGGACACACGCGGGACGCGTGGGCAACGGCCACGGCTTTAACGCTTACCAGATTCGCACCGCTGATTCACCCATGGTCCGCAAGCGGCGTGCAGGTTGAAAAGGGCGTCGGCCAGGCGCTGGTTGCCGTGACACAGCTTCACTTCCTGCTTGAGGATCGCAACTTCAGCAAGGAAGACCGCGACGTGCTGCGTTCGCAAACGCTCGATGAATATTTGAAAGGCACGCCGGCAGGCGAGTCGCACGATCCTGCGCCCGATGACACGCTCTATCATCCGGAACTTTTCGACTACCAGAACCAGGGCAACGGTTTGAACTACGCCTGGGGCATGGCGATCGACCTGAACAACTGCGTCGGCTGCAACGCCTGCACCATCGCCTGCCAGTCAGAAAACAACATTCCCATCGTTGGCAAGGAACAAGTAGTTCGCAGTCGCGAGATGCACTGGATTCGCGTCGACACCTACTTCAAGGGCGAGGACGCAAACAAACCGGAAGCGACCAACTTCATGCCCGTGCCCTGCATGCATTGCGAGAATGCGCCGTGTGAGCCGGTCTGCCCGGTGCATGCGACGGTGCACAGCGCGGAAGGCCTCAACGACATGGTCTACAACCGCTGCGTGGGCACGAAGTATTGTTCGAACAACTGTCCGTACAAAGTTCGCCGTTTCAATTTCTTTTTGTATCAGGATTGGGAACAGCCGACTTATCAATTGATGCGGAACCCGGAAGTGTCGGTGCGCAGCCGCGGTGTGATGGAGAAGTGCACTTACTGCGTGCAGCGGATTCAGGGCGCAAAGATCCAATCGGAGCTGGAAGGAAGAAAAGTACGCGACGGAGAAATCGTGACCGCCTGTCAGGCTGTCTCGTCCGACGGAGGCGATCGTTTTTGGTGACGTCAACGATCCCAACAGCCGCGTTTCAAAATTGAAGTCGGACAAGCGGAATTATTCGTTGCTGGGTGAATTGAATACGAAGCCACGCACGACTTATTTGTCGGCGCTCAGGAATCCGAACCCGGAGATTGGTGAGCACTCTTCGTAGGCACATAGCTAAGGAATGACTCAGCTAACTAAATCTCAAGGTCAGGAAGGCGGGCTTGCCCTCGCTGATCGAATGGCATTCGACCAGAGCGGGGCGGCCGCCTTCCCAACCTGTGAGGTTTCTGTTAGTTGAGTTATTGGTCTGAGCTTGAGTCTATGTGGACAGTAAGTTAATGCCGGACGAACCAAACAACCAGGATCCGATACACCATACGACAGCGCCGGTAGTTGCTCCCGGGCTGACGTTTGCATCCGTAACGGACAAGATCAGCTCGATCGTTCTGAAGCGCAGTACGCCGATCTGGTGGTTCGTTGGTTTTGCGATCTCGTTTGTTCTTTTCCAGTTGATGCTGCTGACGATCACGCAACTGCTATTCGTCGGCATCGGACTCTGGGGCGTCAACATTCCCGTTGCCTGGGGAATGGACATCCTGAATTTTGTTTGGTGGATCGGCATCGGCCACGCCGGCACGCTGATATCCGCCATCCTGCTTGCTGCTGCGCCAGCAGTGGCGCACGTCCATCAACCGCTTTGCCGAAGCGATGACTTTATTTGCCGTCGCGCAGGCCGGCATGTATCCGATCATGCACCTGGGTCGTCCCTGGCTGGCTTACTGGCTGTTTCCCTATCCCAACACGATGGGCATCTGGCCGCAGTTTCGCAGTCCCCTGATGTGGGACGTGTTTGCCGTTTCCACCTACGCCACAGTTTCCGCGATGTTCTGGTTTGTTGGTCTCATTCCCGACTTTTGCCACGCTGCGCGATCGCTCGCGCAGTAAGCCTTTCCAAATTGTTTACGGAATGCTGGCGATGGGCTGGCGCGGTTCAGCGCGACACTGGCATCGTTATGAAATGGCGTATCTGTTACTGGCCGGCCTGGCCACGCCACTCGTTCTTTCGGTGCACACGATTGTTAGTTTCGATTTCGCGGTCGGTGTGATCCCGGGATGGCACGCCACGATTTTTCCGCCTTACTTCGTGGCCGGCGCGATCTATGCGGGCTTCGCGATGGTGTTGCTGCTGACTATCCCCTTGCGGAAAGTATTTGGGTTGGAAGGTTTCATTACCATGCGCCACATGCACAACATGGCCAAGGTAATGCTCGCGACTGGTTTGATCGTCGGCTATGGCTATGTGATGGAAGCCTTCTTCGGTTGGTACAGCGGCAATCGCTTCGAGCGCTACATGATTTGGAACCGGATGCACGGGCCTTACGCTTACTATTACTGGGCGCTGATTCTTTGCAACATCATCACGCCGCAGTTTCTCTGGATCAAGAAAATTCGATCCAACCTGCTGGTGCTCTGGCTGATCTCGATTGTGGTAAGCATCGGCATGTGGCTGGAGCGATTCGTAATTGTCGTCACCAGTTTGCATCGCGACTTCCTGCCTTCTTCGTGGGGCATGTATCAACCGTCGATGTGGGACTGGACAATGTTTATCGGCACGCTGGGATTTTTCTTTACGCTGTTGTTCTTGTTCATCCGCTTCCTGCCAATGATCTCCATCTTCGAGATGCGTACGATCCTGCCGGAAGCGGAAGTTGAAGAATAGGCGGCAGGGGCAGGTGGCAGGGGCAGGAAGAGGCGAGAAGTTCAGAGTACAAGCTTTAGCTTGCTGCTTTTTAGAAAACGGACAACCTAAAGGTTGAACTCTGAACAATAGACCGGGAATAGATATTTAGGATGAAACCGACGCAACCAAAACTCTACGGCATCATGGCTGAGTTTGATAACCCGTCGGACCTGGTGGCGGCAGCGCGGCAAACTCACGAGGCCGGCTATCGGCGCGTCAATGGTTATTCACCCTATCCGATCGAGGAGCTTACGGAAGCGATAGGTTTCACGCGCACCACTTTGCCGCTCATTGTTTTGATCGGCGGGATACTCGGTGGGCTCGGCGGCTTTTTCATGCAGTACTGGATGGAAGTGATCGACTATCCGTTGAATGTCGGCGGCAAGCCTTTCAACAGTTGGCCGGCTTTCATTCCGATTACGTTTGAATGCACGGTTTTGGTGGCCGCATTTGCAGCAGTGTTAGGCATGCTCGTCCTGAACAAAGCTGCCGCAGCCATACCATCCGGTATTCAATGCACCGAATTTTGCGCTGGCGACACGCGATAAGTTTTTCCTGGTGATTGAGGCAAACGATCCGAAGTTTCGTCACGATGAGACGACGCAGTTTATGAATACGTTGGGAGCGATGGGAGTTAATGACGTTGAAGTGTAGGGAAGAAGTGGGCAGTGGGCAGTGGGCAGTGGGCAGCAAGAGTCAGGCTGCGTTCCTGGCTCAATGTCTTCGTGCGCTCGGTTCCGGTTTTGTTCGGCGTTTACTGTCCACTGTCCACTGCCCACTGCGCACTTTCTTTATCCTGCTGCTCACTGCCCACTGCACACTGCTCACTTCTTCGTGCCGTCGCGACATGCAGGATCAGCCGAAGATGAAGCCCTTTCGCTCATCAACTTTTTTAGAGACGGGCTGTCGACGCGTCAACCCATTGAGGGAACCGTAGCCCGGGGTTTTCTGAAAGAGGACACAGAATTCTTTACCGGCAAAAAGGCGGGCAAAGTTTCTGCCAATCCGCCTGCTGTTCCTTCCCAGGCTCCGGCAGGACCGCAACCGTCCGGAGCGACTGCTGCTCCGGCGCTTCAGGGGCCGGCGGCTTATCCTGACGACGTTGAAGTCTTTCCGATCGCGGTAACGAAAGAGGTCGTTACGCGCGGCAAAGAGCGTTACGAAATTTTCTGTTCAGCCTGTCACGGACTGACCGGCAATGGCGACGGCATGATTGTGAGACGCGGCTTCCGCCGGGCGGCTTCCTTTAATGACGACAGGCTGCGACAAGCGCCCGTGGGCCATTTCTTTGATGCGATCACAAACGGCTGGGGGTCGATGCCGAGTTATGCCGCGCAGATTCCGACGGAAGACCGCTGGGCGATCACCGCCTACATTCGCGCGTTGCAATTGAGCCAGCAGACTGAGCAAAAGCGGTCCGGCGCCGGCACCAGCGGCAGGTGCGCCGGCGACAAGCGGAGGGCATCAGTGACCAGAGGTCCTTACAACGCGCCTCCCAATGTGAACCGCGTGCAGCAACGTGCGCTGATAGTCGGCGCAGTGTTCACTGTTATCTTCGTCGTCGGGTTCTTCCTGAATCGCGATCAGTTCTTCTATTCGTACTTGTTTGCGTTCAGTTTTTGGGCCGGAATTTCCATTGGCGCGCTGGCGTTGCTGATGTTGCAACACCTTACGGGCGGGGGTTGGGGCCTTGTGATCAGGCGAGTGTTGGAAGCAGCTACGCGAACCTTGCCTTTGGTTCTGATTCTGTTTGTGCCAATTGTGCTCGGAGCGCACCGGATTTATAAGTGGACTGACGCGCATACAGTGGCGGAACATCCGGTACTGACGGAGAAGTCTAAGTATTTGAACCTGCCGTTTTTCACGGCGCGCGCGGCGATTTATTTTGCTATCTGGTTAGCGCTCGCTTTATTTCCTGAACCGCTGGTCGCTCTTGCAGGACCGCACTGCTGACAGGAAATACACCAAGAATATGCGCGTGCTAAGCGGACCGGGAATGGTGCTTTTTGTTTTCACAGTGTCCTTCGCATCAATTGACTGGTTCATGTCGCTTGACTGGGAGTGGTCGTCCACCATCTACGGGTTCATTTTTGTCGCGGCCTGGTCTTTAAGCGCCCTGGCTTTCACCATCGCAGTGATGGCTGCTTTGTCGAAACAAGAACCGATGAACAACGTGGTGGCACAGTTGCATTTTCACGACCTCGGAAAGTTGCTGCTGGCGCTGGTCATGCTTTGGAGCTACTTCGCGTTTTCACAGTTTCTAATCATCTGGTCAGGGAATCTTGCCCGAGGAGATTAGCTGGTATCTACCAAGAATCCATGGCGCCTGGGGTGCGATTGCGCTGGCGGTAATCGTGCTGCATTTCGCGTTTCCGTTTTTGTTTCTGCTGTCGCGCTCGTTGAAGCGCCACGCGGGGAAACTAGTCATCGTGGCAATGTTGATTCTGGTGATGCGCTTGATCGATCTGTTTTGGATGATCGAGCCAAACTTTACCGGAGGCGAGTTTCACTTTAGCTGGATGGATCTGGTTGCCCCCATCGCCATGGGTGGTTTGTGGCTCGGTGCTTTTGCCCGCGCCTTAACTGAGCGCGCGCTGATACCAATTAACGATCCGCTGTATGAGACGGTGCTTGAACAAAAGCATGCGCATGCGGAGCATTAAGAAAAGGGGAATAAGGGAACGGGTAAGTAAAGTCGAATAGTAACAATCCAGAGTTAGATTTATGGCAGGAAGAAAAACACAACGGTAACGGTCACGACCAGCGTCACGCGACAGAAACGCCTGACGTGTCGCATATCAAGAATGTGGATGTTACTCATGAAGCCAGCGACGTCGACATTTCGAGTATTTTGAAGTTTGTCATGGGCCTGACAGTTTTGGGCGTGGTTGTGTTCGTGTTGATGTGGGGCATGTTCCGCTTGCTGAGTGCGCAGGAGGCTGAGAAAGAACCGCCGCCCGGGCCGATGGCGATGACTGAGCAGGAGCGACTACCCCCGCCACCGAGACTCCAGGCTGCCAAGGGGTTTGGAGTAAAACTAGAAAATGGCGAGTGGTAAACCTTGAGAAAAAAGAGCCCGAAGCTGAATACCGGGTGCTGCACGAGCAGTGGGAACGTCGCTTGAATTGTCAAAGTGGAGATGAATCTGCAGGCACAAGTCCAAACTGCGTTCCTATCGATGAGGCCATGAAAAAGCTGCTGGAAGGCGGCGGTCTGCCGGTGCGGACGTCAGTGAAAGATTCTGGAACGCCGGGCGTGGCGCCACCAACAGCCTGGAGCTCGGGACGCATGAGTGGAAAGGCAGGGCAATGAAAAAAGTGGGCAGTGGGCAGTGGGCAGTGGGCAGCAAGACGGCAGTGTCTGAGCATGGCTTTGGGCTTGTTCGTCGCTTATCGCCCACTGCCCACTGCCCACTGCTCACTTGCTTTCTCCTGCTGCTCACTGCCCACTGCTCACTGCCCACTGTCTTCGCGCAGTTCAGTCAAACGCAGGGAAACTCGCCGCTTTACAGTTCGCGACCTTATGAAGCGCGGGCGCCGAGTGGTTTGCCCAAAGTTTTTAAGGATGTCGGCATCGATCAAAAACTCAACGAACAACTTCCGCTCGATGTCGTGTTCAAAGACGAGAACGGTGCGAGCGTGAAACTGGGCGACTACTTCGGCAAGAAGCCCGTGGTGTTGTCGCTGGTCTATTACCAGTGCCCGATGCTTTGTAATCAGGTGCTCAATGGAATGGTAACCGCGTTCAGGGTCATGAATTTCAAAGCCGGGCAGGAGTTTGACGTGGTAACCGTCAGTTTCGATTCGCGCGAGACGGCAGCCCTCGCTGCCGCCAAGAAGAATACCTACGTGAACTATCTGCCCGCGGACCGGCGCGCGGGCGCTGCCAGCGGCTGGCATTTTCTGACTGGCGACGAAGCCAGCATCAAGCGACTGACAGAGGCCGTTGGCTTTCGTTACCACTGGGATGAAGCGACGAACCAGTTTGCGCATGCCAGCGCGATTTACGTGACGACACCGGAAGGAAAACTCGCACGCTATATGTACGGAGTTGAATACGCGCCGCGCGATCTGCGGCTGGGCTTGATTGAAGCGGCGGACAATAAGATTGGTTCGCCTGTCGATCAGTTGCTGCTTTATTGCTACCACTACGATCCGGCTACCGGAAAATACGGCGCCAGGATAATGCGCGTGATGCAAGTCGGCGGCGTTCTGACGTTGTTCGGCATTGTTGCCCTGCTATTTACCTTGCGGCGGCGCAGCGTTGCGCAGGATGACTTGCGGGAGAGGCCGGTAGTTTAGAGTACAAGCTTCAGCTTGCATGGTTACGAAAGAGCAATCTAAAGACTACCACCCCACGCGGGCTGCCCGCGCGGGGACCCGGATTGAACTCTAAACTGCAAGCTTTAGCGAAAACGAATTTATGCAGACTTCGTGGATTCCATTTATTCCGGAAAGCGCTTCCACTGTTTCAGGGAAGGTCGACGCGCTCTATTTTTACCTATCGGGCGTGACGGCATTCTTTACGCTGCTCATTTCCGGCGTGCTGATTTTCTTCGTTATTAAGTATCGCCGCCGCACGGCCGTTTGAGATTCCGCGGCCCATCGCCGGCTCGCACAAACTGGAAACAGTCTGGTCAGTTATTCCTTTCATCATTGCGATGAGTATGTTTGCCTGGGGCGCGCAAGTCTATTTCGAGAATTCGCGCCCGCCCCAAAATGCAAACGAAGTCTACGTAGTCGGCAAACAATGGATGTGGAAGATTCAGCACTCGACCGGACAGCGCGAGATAAACGAGCTGCACGTGCCGGTCGGCCGGAAGATCAAACTAATCATGACTTCCGAGGACACGATTCACGACTTTTTATTCCGGCGTTCCGAATCAAGGCCGACGTGTTGCCCGGCAAGTACACGACGCAGTGGTTTGAAGCGACCAAGCCGGGCACCTATCACCTCTTCTGTGCCGAGTATTGCGGCATGAATCATTCCGGGATGATCGGATCGGTGATCGTCATGCAGCCGGCCGACTTTGATAACTGGCTGAGCGGCAACGCCAGCCAGCAGTCACCTGCCGTTGCCGGCCAGCAGCTTTTCCAATCGCTGGGTTGCGTTTCCTGTCACGGCGCCAATGGTGAAGGCGGGCGTGGTCCGGCGTTGGTGGGACTCTTTGGCAGCAAGGTGTTCCTGACAAATAACCAAACCCTGATCGCCGACGAAGCCTACATCCGGGAGTCGATCGAAAATCCGGCCGCAAAGGTAGTCTCCGGGTTCAGCCCGATCATGCCGACATTTCAGGGGCAGGTCACACCGGAGCAGCTGATTCAAATCATGTCGTTCATCAAGTCGTTGCAGGTCACGGGACCGCAGTCGCGCGACAGCCGCACCCACGCCCAAACCGGGAGCGATTCCGGCAGCGGCCACGGCTCACGCCGCAGCCTAGTCTGCGTGAGTTACCAGGAACTTATGAAAGCATTCGAAACATTCGAGACACCAGCGGCGGCCCGCGTTAACTACATCAACGCGCAGTACGGTCTCAAGTCGTGGCTGCTGACCAAAGACCACAAGCGCATCGCGCTGCTGTACCTCGGCTCGATCTCGTCTTCTTTTTCATGGTGGGTGGCGTTTACGCAATGCTTATTCGCCTCGAGCTGCTGACGCCGCAGGGCGATCTGCTTTCGTCGACGACTTACAACAAGGTGTTTACCCAACACGGGATCATCATGATCTTTTTCTTCCTGATCCCGTCGATCCCGGCAACGCTCGGTAATTTCCTGGTGCCGATGATGATTGGCGCCAAGGACCTGGCCTTTCCGCGCATCAACCTGCTTAGCTGGTACATCTATCTGCTCGGCGGCATCGTGACGATTTATGCCCTGCTGGCGGGCGGCGTCGATACCGGCTGGACCTTCTACGTCCCGTACAGCACAACTTTTTCCAACTCCTACGTGATTGCGGCCGGCCTGGGAATTTTCATCAGCGGCTTCTCGTCGATTCTGACGGGACTGAACTTCATCGTCACTGATCCACACGATGCGGCGCGCCGGGCATGACCTGGTTCCGGCTGCCGCTATTTATCTGGGCCCACTATGCCACCTCGCTGGTGATGATCCTGGGAACTCCGGTTGTCGCCATCACCATTTTGCTACTGGCTTTGAGCGCCTGGCGCACGTGGGGATTTTCGATCCGGCCAATGGCGGTGACCCGGTGCTCTTCCAGCACCTCTTCTGGTTTTATTCGCACCCGGCGGTTTACATCATGGTCTTGCCCAGCATGGGTGTAGTTAGTGAGTTGATCGCCAACTTCTCGCGGAAGAATATTTTTGGCTACAGGTTTGTGGCTTTCTCGAGCCTGGCGATCGCGGTCTTTGGCTTCCTGGTTTGGGGCCATCACCTATTCGTCGCCAGCCAATCAGTTTATGCGGGAATGATTTTCTCGTTCCTGAGTTTTGCGGTAGCGATTCCGTCGGCCATCAAAGTCTTCAATTGGACGGCCACGCTCTACAAGGGTTCGATCTCTTACGACACGCCGATGCTTTACGCACTCGGTTTCATCGGACTCTTCACCATCGGCGGCATGACCGGATTGTTTCTCGCCTCGCTCGCAATCGACGTGCACGTTAGCGATACCTATTTCATCGTGGCCCACTTCCATTACATCATGGTTGGCGGTGCGCTCTTCGGTTATCTTGGCGGCTTGCATTACTGGTGGCCCAAGATTAGCGGCCGGATGTATCCGGAGGGTTGGGGCAGATTCTCGGCGTTGGTGATCTTTCGTTGGGTTCAACCTGACTTTCCTGCCACAGTTCGTGGCCGGCTATCTTGGGATGCCGCGGCGTTATCACGCATATCCGCCTGAGTTCCAGGTGCTTCAATGTGTTGTCGTCGGCGGGTGCGTCGATCCTCGGATTTGGTCTTTTGATACCGGCGATATATCTCGTCTGGTCGATGCGTTACGGCAAGCACGCTGAAGCAAACCCGTGGCATTTGCCGGGTCTCGAATGGCGCACTGCCTCGCCGCCGCCAACCGAGAATTTCCTGACTACTCCGGTCGTTACCTGGGAAGCGTATGAGTTTGCACCGCCGGAAGAAATGCAGGTAGTCGGCAGGATGAGAGATGAGGGAGTGGAAGCGCCGGTGTCGTAGTCGGCGGCAAGTAACAAACCGCCAAGGCGCCAAGAGCGCCAAAAAGCGAAAGCAAGATTTAGAACTCGAGGCAGCGTTAGAACGAAAGAAATGCAGGCAGCTAACCAGAAGTTGTTAATTTACTTGGCGCACTTGGCGCCTTGGCGGTTGATATTAATTCGGTTAGCCCGGAAACTGGAGACGAAGTTGGCAGAAGGCTTATCAGTACATCACGAGGCAAGCCATCCGGCGCTGCAGCACCACTTTGAGAATATGGAGCAGCAGCGGGAGGCTGGGACCCTCGGTATGTGGGTGTTCCTCGTCACCGAACTTATGTTTTTCGGCGGGATGTTTCTTGCCTACACGCTGTATCGCACCAAGTTTCCGCCGACTTCGCCTCTGCCAGCAACCATCTCGATCTCACCTTGGGAGCTGTCAATACCGTTGTTCTTATTCTGAGCAGCCTGACGATGGCCCTGGCAGTCTATAGCGCGCAAGTCGGCAAGCGCCGTAATCAGATCGCGTGCCTGGTGATTACTATCGTCCTGGGCCTGACGTTTTTGGGTATTAAGGCGGTCGAGTATCACGACAAATACGTGGACAGCTTAATACCGGGCCAGTTGATTCCGGGGCGTCCTTACGATCCGGCGGTGCAGGAGCATGGGACTCCTTACGACAAACACAAACTGCATCTGCTTCCGGGAGCGACCTCGTCAAGCATGTCGAGATGTTTTATTGGATCTATTTTGCGATGACCGGCATGCACGCGCTGCACATGATCATCGGCGTTGGCCTGCTGTCGGTGATCTCTTTTTTCGTGGCGCGGCCGCTACGGTCCTGAGTATCACAACCCGGTGGAGATCTCAGGCCTCTATTGGCACTTCGTGGATATCGTCTGGATTTTCTTGTTCCCGTTGCTCTATTTGTTGGGCAGGCATTTGGAACACATGTAGATGAGCGAACACATCGTTTCAGTGAGAGTTTACATAACGATTTTTCTTGCCTTAATGGCGGGGACGACGCTCACCGTGTTTGCGGGACTGCGCGATTTTCCTGGACAGTTGAACGTGATCATTGCGCTCACGATCGCCGTGGTGAAAGCGACGCTCGTCGTGCTCTACTTCATGCACGTTCGCTACAGCTCGAGACTAATCTGGGTGATTGTTACGTCGGCGCTATTCTGGCTGGTAATTCTTTTTGCGTTGACCTTCAGCGACTACTGGACGAGATGTTGGTTAGGACCGTGCTAAATTTTTGTCCCGCCTGCTAGTGTGAATTCTCAACCGCATAGAGCTTCTCATCACGCACTCCGACTACGCCCCCACAAGCAGGACATTGCAACCTAATTGTGGAATCCAAAGTTTTGATCGGCGCCGCGCAATGAGGACAGGCCCCGGTAACTTCGTTCTGTTGGAAAAACCCGCGCATCATAATCAGCGGCACAATCAGACCCGCGAAGAGCAGTGGCACGCCGAAGATTAGTCCGAGGCTCGAGCCGCTACCGAGCGTTAGACTGATAACCAGGCCCGCGATGAACAAAACCAAACCGATGCCGACAGCAAAGGAAAAGGTGTAGGCACTGTCAAAAGTGCGGCCGGGCTTCGCGCTGTTTGGTTCCCTGGAGCTCATTCGAATGTCCCTCTCGGTTGAACTTCGGATTCTACTAGGTTGGCAGGATTGACTTTTACCGCTGCGACCGCTGCTTGTCAACGCGGGACCGGTCAAGCGATGTGCTGGGACCGCGGGCGTCCCGCCCGCATCGGCGGCCAAACAGATCAAGATCACAAGTTTCATTCAAGTCTGACTATCCGGCATTCAACGAGAGCGGGCGGGACGCCCGCGGTCCCAGCAAAATCACTTGACCGGTCCTGGCGAAACGGCCCCGCTGTGCACTTTCGTCGTTCATGGTTATAATCACCGTTTCCTATGACTACAACATTTATGACAAACAGCACTCAGACACAATTCGAACAGTTTCTTGCCGGGCACGACGAAGAAGCCTGGGCGGCGTCGTTAACCACGCTCCTGCGTTCCGTTCACGACGTAGATAAGAACGCGACCCAGATTTGGTTTTCGTTCTTCCCGCTTTCATTGTTCTGCGCCTTCGAGGCGGCCGACGATCCCGAGCTGCTGGCGGCGCAGTTGCTGGTTCGGGGCGTTTACCCGCTCAAGCAGCAGGTCGATTCGTCACACAAGTTTCTCTACGGCCATCGCTACTGGCCGGAAGTTAAGAAAGCGGTCGAAACTTTCGCCTTGAATTTCGCGGCAGGAGACGCTGGCGGGCTTTCCGATCAGCATTCTGAAAGTTGCTCGCGAGGTGGCGCAGACTTTGAAGGTTGATCAATCACTAACCGTAGGCATAACTGCGGTCGCGTTCATGACTGTGCGGCAGGCAGGACTGCCGGCGTTCAAGAGTGCCAAGGGAGAAATGCTCCTTGATCGCCGGCACGCGAAGAAGTCGGCGGATCAGATCCTGCGCGAGCGCGCAGTTGATGATGGTCAGGGTCTGTTTGGTTTTCTGAAGACTGTCGACAAAAAGTGGACCGTCACTCACGATGAGAACGACGACGCTGCGAAGTATAAGCTCAACAACGCGCAGGACCTCGCCTGGGGAGCGGAAGCCGATCGCTCGCGGAACTGGCGCGAAATTGATCCACGCCGACCCGAGGGTCCGATTCCAGTAGAGTGTCGCTCGGCATCATGCGGTACTTGCTGGGTGGGAGTTTTAGGCGGCGCGGAAAAACTCTCCGACGTGGCCGTGCGTGAGGGCAAGAAGATTAAGGAGTTTGGTTACGTCGACACCACGGAACCGAAGCCACTGATCAGATTGGCTTGCCAGGCGCAAGCGCTGGGCGCGGTGTCTGTAGTCATCCCGCCTTGGAATGGCGTCTTTGGCAAGTATCTGAAGTCACTGAAGTCCGTGAACGAGGACCACTGAGGCCTGGAACACACCCTTAAACCGAATTTTCTGAAAAACTCAGACAGGGTTTCACCCCTACTTTTGTCGTCGCGGCCGCGGTGCTCTGGAGCACGGGCGGGCTCTTCATCAAGTGGACGTCGCTCTCCGGACTGGAACTCTCATTTGGCCGTTCACTGCTGGCGAGCAATCACCGTAGCAATCTTCACCCGGCGCGAAGGCTTCGGGCTGAACAAAGTTACGGCGCTGGCATCGGTGCTTTACGCTGCACTTCTGCTGCTTTTTGTCCTGGCGACCAAACAAACCACTGCAGCCAACGCGATCTTTCTGCAATACACTGCGCCAGTCTACCTGCTGATCTTCGAACCTTTGTTTTACAAGGAGAAGTTTCGTTCGACAGATCTAATTGTGGTCGTCGCTTGTGTGCTGGGCATGTCGTTATTTTTTGTCGGCAAGCTGCGGCCTCAGGATGTAACCGGAATTTGTTGGCGCTGGCTTCCGGACTTTGTTTCGCGTGTTACTTCTTGTTATTGCGTCATTCAACTTCGCGGACTGTCAATCGCGCTTCCTCAGTGATCTACGGCAACCTGCTGGTTGTATTGCTCGCCGCGCCCGCCGGTCTAAAAGCAATTCCGCAAATGACATCCCACGATGCCCTGAGTGTGATCTATCTCGGCGTGGTGCAGATTGGCGTGGCGTACGCGCTCTTCACCGCCGCGATGGCGCGCGGCGTGCGCTCACTTGATGCCGGAATAGTTGGCTATATCGAGCCGGTGCTGAATCCGATCTGGGTGTTTGTGGTTTTGCGCGAGCGACCAACTGAGTGGGCGCTGGTTGGAGGCGGAATAATAGTTGTTGCGGTTGTTTGTCACATGCTGATGGAAGCGAGGCGAGGACGACAACCGGTTGTCGATCTGACTTGAAAGACGGAACCGCGCGGTTAACAATCATCCACCATCCGCGCGTTGCTTCGCGGCGGCTGCCACCGCCCGCAGGCGTTCTACCTTCTGATCGAAAGTCTCTCCTGGAACCGGGCCGGTATCCACGACGCCGCAGTAGGTGGACCTAAGCATCAGCGTGCGATCGGCCTGACCGGTTGGCTTGTGTTCCGCGGTCGCAGGTGATGCGGAGGCAGGCGTGGCAATAACTTCCGTAGTCTCAGCTGGCGTCATCGCTGATTCCAGCACTGCACTGACTACCGGAGTTTCCACCACCGCTGGCGGCTCGGTTTGCTCCCCGCCTTCTTCCGCGCGCTGCTTCGCCGCAGCCGAGACCGCCTTAAGCCGCGCTACTTTCTGTTCAAAAGTTTCACCCGCGACTGGACCAGTGTCGACTACGCCCGCATAGGTGGATCGTTTATTCAACGTTCGATCAGGTTCCGCTCCAACCTTGGCAGCCACAGGTTTCGGCGCCGGTGCTGCACTGGGTTTCGCAGCGGGAGCTGTCGCTGCTGCTTTCGCTGCTGGCGCGGGAGCAGCCGCCGGCTTCGCTTGAGAATGTGTGTGGCCCGACTCCTCCATCACCCAGACGCCTCTTGCATCCTTCTTAATAACCGGCAGGGAGCCGCCCGCGGCTTGCAGCAGGGCAGAAAGTTCCGCTTCAACGAAACGACTCTGCTTGTCTGGATCGCGCACGTGTCCCAAAGGCGGACCCATGTAAAGCGTGCCGCAGGTCTGGCACTTTGAAAGCACATCATCGCCACGCAGATGAACCTCTGACGCCTCACCCGCAGTGCGGAGCTGCTTGAGATGACCGTTGCAGAGTTTGCCCTTCGCATTCTTCTCGTTGCACACCGTCTGCGCGTTGGTAATCCGTTTGGGTAGCGGCGCAGTAGCGGCGGTAGATGCAGCGGGCTCGCTCGAGCTTGCTTCGGATCCAGTTGCTGTCATGACGGCTGTTTAGCTTTCACCCGAAAGTTTGTTGTGATTGCATCTCGAATCTTACAGAGTCGGGCAAATCCGCGTCAATTGACTCGTGCTATGCTGAGAACTTAAATGCTAAAACGATCTACTGGGAGCGATCTGGCGTCGCGCACCAAAAGCACTACGGCGCTGGACGGTGAGATTTTCGCATCCGCGATTTGCGGTAACTGCCGGAGCGATCGTCACCGACAGCCGTGGCCGCGTGTTATTGCTCAAACACCGCTTTCGTCCCGGCTCTGGTTGGGGCCTGCCCGGTGGCTTTATTGAACATGGTGAACAGCCTGGGGAAGCTTTGCGTCGCGAGTTGCGTGAAGAGATCGGGCTTGAAGTCGAGCAACTGAAGTTGTTTACCGTGCGGGCGTTCAAAAAGCCGAAGCAGGTGGAGATAGTCTTCATGGCCCACGCGCCAGGGAGTCCTGTGGGACTTAGTTTTGAAATTCAGGAAGCCGGGTGGTTTTTGCCGGGCGAATTCCCCAAAGAGTTACCACCGGATCAAACTGAGCTGATAAGACGGGCGCTGAATGATGGAGCAAGCCTGCCGGGTTGATGTATGCTGTGCGGGCAAAAACAGTAATGAGTGATGAATAATGAGTTGGAATCGAACTTCCAGCGCCCACTCATCACTCATTACTCATCACTTGATTAATCTGGAGAAGAAAATGGTTGACCTGATTCCGTCGTCGGACACTGTGATGCAGATTCTTAAGCGCACCGGCGCTTTTCGCGAAGGCCACTTCGTCTATCCCAACGGCAAGCATTCACCTCACTATTTTCAAATGCCGTTGGCTTTCCGTTATTACGATACTGGCGCGCGTGCTCGCGGTGGCGCTGCAGCAGAAAGTTTCGAGTGGATCGCGATATTTCGAGTCAGTTGCCGAAGGTATCCATAATCAGCCCCAGCTCAGGCGGCATACCGGTCGCTTTTGGCGTGCGTGATGCACTAAGTGCCGAACAGATCTACTGGGCGGAGCGGGAAGGCGATAAGCGCAGGTTTCGGCAGTACATAAATAAGGGCGAGGTGAATCCCTCTATCATGGTTGACGACATTATCCGGAGCGGCCACGCCATCGAGGAAACTGACTCGCTGGTGAAAGAACTGGGCGCGCCAGTTATTGGATGCGGTGCGATTGTTCGTTTCACTGCGGCGCCCGATAAACTCGGTGCGGTGCCAATCAGATCACTGGTTGAGTTTGACGCGCAGATGTACGACGAAGGTGAAAACTGTAGCGATTGCAAAAAGGACGTGCCGGTTGAGCACGTTCGTTTTTAGGATCGGGAGTAATTGAGTGGCGGGCAGGTTATCCCTGGGGGCGGACTAATGGTCCGCCCTTTTTCATGACTAGTGACGCTCACGAGATGGAACGGCTTCCCCTTCTGTGGGAGCACATTCACACTCACGTACTCTCGTTGGCGGCGCGCAGTCGCTTCTGTACCAGGTTTGCGCTGTAACTCTGCTCCAGGTATTCAGCGCCTTCGACCGTAAGAACCAGGCGTGACTGGTCGTCGCGCGTCACGAACTTCTTCTGAGTGAGGAACCAGAGGGTAAACTCGAGGTGCTCCCGCGGCCTGCCGATAAGTTTTTCAAGATCCAGCAAAGAGATCCCGGCATCAGCCTCCAGGCGCCGCTTGGTGTAGAGCAATTCGAGGACGGTAAGGCGAACAACCTGCTCCATCTCGAAATCGTTCTCGATCTCCGCACCGGTGGTCACGAGCCGCCAGCGATCCTGCCGCAGCTGTTCATGTGCGATGTCGTATTGAGCCCGCTTTTCCGGATCACTTAGGCATGTATAAGCCTCAAGGATCATGCGGAAGCGAGCTTCGTTACCGGTTTTTTGGTTGTCCGGATGGAACCGCTGTGCAAGCAGCCGGTAGACTCGAGTAATCGTGTCCGGATCGGCGCTCGTACTGACCTGCAAAACTTCGTAGTAATCGTTGTTTTTCTCTTCTGGCATACCAGGGACACCTCTCGAGAATGCTAACAGATTTGACCGAGAACAACCTCTGTCGTGGCTGGATGGACGGGGAGCGGGTACCGGACGACAACTCTTTCTCCTCCTCTTTAGATTTCGTGTCTATTCGCCAGCGCCTTATCCATTGTCACTTCATCCACATATTCCAGATCGCTACCGACCGGCATGCCCATCGCGATGCGAGTAACGCGCAGGCCGAGCGGCTTGAGCAGGCGGCCGATGTAGTTGGCAGTCGCTTCGCCTTCAGTAGTGGGATTTGTTGCCAGGATCACTTCAGTCACCGCCACCCCATCGTTGTTTTCCGGCTTAAGACGCGGCAGAAGGTTTGCCAGATGAAGTTCGTTCGGACCAATGTGACGAATGGGCGAGAGGCTTCCGTGAAGCACGTGGTAGACACCCTTGAAGCTGCGGGTTTTCTCCACAGCCACGAGACTGTGTGGCTCTTCCACAACGCAAATCACCGAATGGTCGCGGGAAGTTGAGGCGCAGATGCGACAAGGCTCGATGTCGGTGAGGTTGTTACAGATCGAGCAGAATACGATGCGCTGTTTTACTTCCAGAATCGCTGTGATCAGTCGGTCCAGTTCGCTATCGGGCGTGCGCATGATGTGAAACGCGAGCCGCTGCGCAGACTTGTGCCCGATGCTCGGCAGTCGTTTCAGTTCGTCAATGAGTTTGGTGACGGGTTCGGCGTATTCCAACATGTGAATTTGATCTTTGGTCTTGGGACTTTGGTCTTAGCAGAACCTCAGAGTCCAAAGACCCAAGGCCAAAGACCAAAGGAAACGATATCGCTAACCGAGAAGGCCACCAAGCCCAGGCGGCAACATTCCGCCAAGTTTACCCTTCATGGCTTCGTCCACTTTGCGGTTCGCTTCGTTGATGGCAGCGAGGATCACTGTCCTGCAACATTTCGACGTCGCCTTCTTTCACGGCTTCCGGGTCGATTTTCAACGACACGATTTCATGATTGCCTTTCATCTCCACCGTTACCACGCCACCGCCTGCTGAAGCTTCAGTGCGCAGTTCTTCCATCTCCTTCGACATCTTTTCCTGCATAACCTGCGCCTGTTTCATCATCTGCTGAATGTTAAATCCGCCCGGAAATTTCATTGCGCACCTCTCTTCGGTTTTCTGTCGTGATGGACAATAACTGTTTGAAAGCATCGTAACTTTCATTAGAAGCGAATGCAACGAAGCAGCTTCTCTGTTATAAACTCTCGCTAATGAGCAACCCCGATTCTACCCAGGCTCTCGCCGAGGAACGCACCCTTTCGGCCGAAGTCAAACTTTACTACGACGTTCACAAACCTGCTGCTTTGCCGGCGCCGCTATTGATCGCTCTTCACGGTTATGGCGCCAACAAGCGACAGATGATGCGTGAAGCGCTGGCACTGGCGCCCGAGGGTTTCGCAGTCGCTTCGCTGCAAGGTTTTCACCAGCACATGAAGGAGCCGAAAGAACCGGGCGGACCTTTGCGTTTTGGTTTTGGCTGGCTAACAAACTTTCACCCGGAAGACTCGGTCGCGATTCATCATCAGGCCCTGCTCGACTTGATAGCGACACTAACCCAGGAAGGTGTGGCTAATCAGGATCGCATCTTCCTGCTCGGTTTCTCGCAAACCTGCGCGCTTGATTATCGCTTCGCGTTCACGCATCCGGATATCCTGCGCGGTGTGATTGGAATCTGCGGTGGAATTCCGGGAGATTGGAAACGAGCGAAACCTACCAGCCAACTAAGGCCGCTTTGCTGCATCTTACCGGAACGCGCGATGAATATTATCCGCCGTCACGCGTCGCGGACTATGAAGAGCGATTGCGGTTGCGCGCTCAGAATGTCGAATTCAAGAGTTACGACGCGGCACATGAAATGGTGCCGGCCATGCGTGAAGATGTCAGAGCCTGGTTAAAGAAGTATGCGGAGTCTCGAGTCTCTGAGTGACTGGCAGCGCGGCGTAGTCCTATTCGCCATCTGCCTGTTAACGATCGCTGCCTGCAGCTGTCAACGGCAGTATGCGACGGGAAGATCAGCAGCAGCTGTCCCACCTTCTTCTGTAACGCTGCCTCTGCCGCCAAAGTCTTCACCCCAACTCAAACAATTCATTGATGGGGCAGTTGAGCAGAGCAAGGTAACAACCGGATATGATCCTTCATACGTCAAGCTCGACTATCCTAACGGCGACGTGGCGAGCGATACCGGCGTTTGCTCGGACGTCGTAGTGCGTGCTTTTCGCAAGGCAGGTATCGACTTGCAAAAGGAAGTGCACGAGGACATGAAGCGAGCCTGGGACGAGTATCCGCGGAAATGGGGAGCACACGGGACTGACACCAACATCGATCATCGCCGCGTTTTGAGCCTCACCACCTACTTCGATCGCCGGAACAAGTCTCTGCCGATTTCCAGTAACCGCGCCGACTATCTACCCGGTGACGTGGTGGCCTGGGAGCTTAGTGACGGCGTTGAACACATCGGAATTCGTACAAACCTCTGGTCAGAACCGGACAAGCACTGTCTGGTAGTGCATAACATCGGCGCCGGTGCGCAGGTTGAGGACGTGCTGTTCGGCTGGAAGATCATCGGACACTATCGTTACTTTGAGTAGTCCAAAGTCCAAAGTCCAAAGTCCAAAGTCAGAACTGGAGTAGCATCGAGTCCGCCTTACGGATCTGAAGCTGCCCACAAATGTCCGGCAAGGCAGCCCTTCAATCAGGCACGAGCAACTTCAAGTCTAATCAGCTCGAGGTTGGGAAGGCGGGCTTGTCCCCGCTCTTTGAATTTCTGTCGAACTGAAATGCTTGTATCGAGCGACTGACTGCGCTTATAGTCGTCGCCGCCAAGAAAACATCCGACTCCGCTAAAGGAACCAAAAGCATGTGTCGTCACTCGCTTCTGGCCGCACTCCTGCTGGTTGCAATTTCCCCAATCTCGATATCGGCGCAACGCGCAGCCGGGACGAACAAGCGTAGCGATAGGATTATCGCGGCCGTCCGTGCCGTGCTCGATGCGCAGGTCGAAGCCTGGAATCGCGGCGACATCGAAGGTTACATGGCCGGATACTGGCGGTCTGAAGAAACTGTTTTTGTCTCTGGCGACAGCCTAACGCGAGGCTGGCAAACCGTGCTTGCTCGCTACAAAAGAATTACGACTCACGCGAGAAAATGGGCACGCTGACTTTCTCTGACTTGGAAATCACGCCTATAGGAAGCGACGCCGCCATCGCCATCGGCCGCTGGCATTTGCAACGTGCGAAAGATGAACCACACGGCAGATTCACTTTGATCTTCAGAAAGACAAAGCAAGGCTGGAGAATTGTGCACGACCATACGTCCAGCGCGAGTTGATGTCATTATCCTTTGATCGCGGTGTAAAAGAGCGGGGCAAGCCCACCTTCCTAACCTTGAGATCGCGGGGCTTGAATCTTCAGGAGGTTTCTTGACTGCTCACAACGAAATGATCCCTTCCCAACTCGCCCGACTTGAAGAAGCCGTTGAGCAGCGCAGCGGTGTCTTAAAGAAAGAACTCGGTCTCTTCGATCTCGTCCTGACGCAGATCGTTTTTGTAGTAGGAACGATTTGGGTTGGCTGGGCCGCCAAGCTCGGCGACGACCAAACGTTTTTTGGCTGCTCGCCATTGTCACCTTTTATCTGCCGCTGGCCGCAGTCGTTATTTTTCTCAACCGCTTGATGCCTTTGGAAGGTGGCATCTATCAATGGGCTAAGCTGGCGTTCAACGACTTCGTTGCGTTTATGGTGGCATGGAACCTCTGGATCTTTGGCATCCTGGTGATGTCCGGCATCGGACTGATCATCAAGCGAACAATTATTTACGCCGTCCGTCCACGCGCTGACTGGATGCATGAGAACCGGCTGATGACCACGGTCATCTGCACTTTGTTAATGGTCATGATGATCGCGGCCTCGAGGCGAGGTTTGATGCTCGGCAAGTGGGTCCAGAATTTCGGCGGCGCGTTTTGCTGGTAACGTTTGCAACACTGATCCTGTTGCCGTTCATCACGGCGGGCCGGGGCACGCTCGCACACTACCACCCGTTTTCGACCAGCTTTCCGGAGTTGAAGGCCTATAACCTCAACGTCTTCAGCAAACTCGCTGTGGGCGCGCTCTCCGGCTTTGAATACATCGCCATTCTTGCCGGTGAATGTCGCGCGCCGGCGCGAAACATTAGTCGTTCAGTCATGATCTCGGCGCCGATCATCGCGCTGATGTTCATCCTGGGGACGGGTTCGGTGTTGGCGTTTGTAAGTCCGGACAAGGTTGATCTCATCGGTCCAATTCCCCAGGTGCTCAGCCTTGCGTTCAGCTCATTTGGCTGGGTATCACTCCTGGTATCATTCACGATTTTTGGTATTGCGGCGCGGCAGATAGCCTTGATGAGTATTTACTTTGCGGGCAACACTCGTTTACCGATGGTCGCAGGCTGGGACAACCTGTTGCCCGCCTGGTTTGCCCGCTTACACAAGCGCCATCGCACGCCAGTAAATTCAATTCTTTTGTTGGCCTGATCACACTCGCCTTCAGCCTCGCGAGTTTGATAGGTGTAAATGAACAGGAAGCATTTCAGTTACAGGATAACGCTGCCACCACTTTTACGGCCTGATCTACATGGTGCTATTCGCAATTCCACTGGTAGCGATCAAACGTTTCGGCGTCAAGGCGCCGATCTGGCTCAAGGTAGCTGCGGTGTCGGGCTTTGTCGTTTCCGTGGTCGCCGGAATCTTCACGTTGGTTCCGATAACTCCGGTCGATAGCCGTCTGCTGTTTGCGCTAAAAATACTGATTGTCGTGGTTGCTGCAAACGCGATTGAGTTGCGCTCTACCGTTTGCGTAAGCCGACGAAACAAATTGACAAGTGATTGTTGGGACCGCAGGCGTCCCGCCCTGCAAATGAGCGCGAAGCGCGAAAAGAATGCGGACTCTACGCTAAAGACTTCCGAGCTTACGGCGCGTTGCGGCGGGACGCCCGCGGTCCCACCAAATCACTTGACCGGCTGATTTCAACTTAATAACGCTGGCCTTCAAAGCAATCCTGTGATAAATCCTGCGGCGAAAACGCTATTTGGATCCTAACCCCCAAAAGGAGACTGAAATGGGCAACATCAACATGGGACGCGTGATTCTAGGCGGCCTCGTCGCCGGTCTGGTGCTAAATATCGGCGAGTATTTGCTGAACGGAGTAGTGCTGGCGGATCAGATGAAAACCTTCATGACCCAACACAATTTCACAGAGCCGAAGTACTTCATACCGATTGCAGTAGCTCTGACTTTTGTTTTGGGTATTGTGATCGTGTTGGGCTATGCCTGCATCAGGCCTCGCCTTGGTCCGGGTGTTAAGACGGCAATCATGGCCGGGCTCTTTGCGTGGTTTGGAGTCTGCTTTTACTGCTCGATCATTAACGGCGTGCTTGCCGGCATTCCAGTGAGCACTATGATCCTGGGTATGGTGTGGTGCCTGGTGGAGTTCCTCTGGGAGCGATTGCGGGCGCCTGGTTGTACCAGGAAGCCTGAGGCGATTCGGTAAAAATTGTAAACGGGATCAACTTGGTAAGTTCCTTAGCTGTTATTAACAGTTCACAACTTGTGACCCTTGCCGGGCCTGCTCGTCCGCGAGTAGGCCCGGAGCTGTGTGACCTGTCGATCGTCAAACAGGGCGCGATTTTGATTACGGGCGAGCGGATCGGCGCGAGTCGGGTCGCTCGCGGAAATCGATTCGTTCATTGGTGCTGACTGTGAAGTTATCGACGCCGGTGGCCCGTGCGGTCATGCCGGGCTTTGTCGATGCCCACACGCATCCCGTCTTTGCCGGCACGCGTCTAAGCGAGTTTGAGGAACGCGCTGGGGGAGCCACTTATCAGGAGATTGCTGCGCGTGGCGGTGGCATTCAATCGACGGTGCGCACGACGCGCGCAGCGACGATCGATGAACTAGTTGCCGCAGGAAGGCGCTACGCTAACTGGTTTTGCGCACAGGCACGACAACCGTTGAAGCTAAATCCGGTTATGGTCTAACACTCGAAGATGAACTGAAGATTCTTCGCGCTATCAAAGTGCTGGATTCCGAGAGCGCGCTCCGATACGTACCTACCCTTCCTTGGCGCTCACGACATACCCCTGGAATACGAATCCCGGCGTGAAGAGTACTTGTCACTGTTAATTGAAGAGATGTTGCCGCAGGTGGCAGCAGAGAGGTTGGCGGAGTATTGCGACGTCTTCTGTGAGGAAAAGGTTTTCACCAGCGATGAATCGCGGAGGATTCTGTCGGCCGCGCGGTCACATGGGCTTGGGCTGCGGATGCACGCCGACCAGCTTTCGCTTTCGGGAGGCGCAAAGTTAGCAGCTGAACTAAGTACGGCGAGTGCTGATCACCTGGAGCATACGGATGCTGAAGGGATCGCGGCGCTGCGATCAGCTGGAGTGCAACCTGTGCTGTTGCCCGGTTCGGTTTACGCGCTTGGCTCGACTCGGTATCCGGCGGCGCGGGCGATGATTGATGCAGGGCTGGCGGTTGTGCTGGCCACTGATTTTAATCCCGGTTCGTCACCGACGCCCGCGATGACCATGGTTCTCTCGCTGGCCTCTACTCATATGAAGATGACGCCCGCTGAATCAATCACTGCCGCCACAATCAACCCTGCCTACACGCTAAATCGCGGGCGTCAAATCGGTTCAATCGAACCGGGCAAACTTGCCGATTTCGTGATTCATGATTGTGAAGACTACCGCGAGCTCGCCTATTTTTTGGAATCGAACACCCCTGGAGGGTCTACGCTTCGGGCAAACAAAGTCAGAACCAGGAGTTGCACGCCAAGAATTTAATTGACGCTTGATCGCTTCTATTTTATTATCGCGGCAACACTGGAAAGGAGGTGATTCTAAAATATGAGTTTTTATCACAGTGAGGTGGCTGCGGCCTGACCTCTGAACCTGTTTGTTAACTAGTTAGGATTTAGGTTCAGTCGTCTTACTGCGTAGTGCTCCTCCTTTTCAGGAAGGCACGACAGTCAGCCTCAGGCCAATCCCAACAGTTCACCGGAAGCCGCCGCGCGCAAGCGTTGGCGGCTTCACTATTTTTGGAGCGCGCTGACCTGTCAGCGCTTTGTTCGCCGCGACCTGTCGCGGCGCTGGTTTCCTTAGTCGATTCTAAAGATCGCGGCGTCAAGCCGCCGCAGACCAAAGCGGCGACAGGTCGCCGCACTCCAAAAGAGCTACCAGCTTGCGTTACAAATGAAGCAGTGAGAGATTAGAATTCTGCACCACTAGTAGGAGAATCTTTAATTGTCATCTGCCGATTCCCCGTGTTCTATGATCCCGCGGGCCGCCGTTGGAAGCGAGTGCGCCGCATCTGGATGACCCTGGCGATTGTGGTCACCAGCCTTGCAGCGATACTCATCGCCAGCGTCCTGATTAATCCCGCCCTTCCAAGTTTCAATATCCGTCCGGTCGCGAGTTTGCCGCATACAGCCGACCTTAAGCCTAAACCGTTACCTGCCCCCGCCAATCCCAGCCAACAAAAGGCAAAAAGGCCCAGGCGGAATTGCAACGCGCATTGGCCGCCACGCCGCGAGTATTGCCGGCCCGGAAGACGTTCGCACACCGCAGTCTTGCCGCCGCCTACATTGCCTGCGCCCATCGTTCCCAGCTCACGGCCCCTCTCGATTGGCTTTTATATCAACTGGGACGAATCAGGTTACGAGTCATTGAAGAGAAATCTCTGATCCACATGGATTGGGTGATCGCCGAGTGGTCTCACTTGCAAGATGCTGCCAACGGCGCGACTCCTCTGGTCACTGACGTCGATGCTCCGGCACTCAACTGGATTCGCCAGTCGCGGCCGCAGGTTCAGGTCATCCCGATGGTGCAAAATCTGATCGATGAAAAGTGGGACTCTGAGCTCCTGGCGCGTACCCTTGGTGACGAAGTAGGCCGCGAAAAACTGATCAGCGCGCTCACCGCCTTTGTGGAATCGAATAAATTTGCGGGCATTTGTGTTGATTCTTGAAGAGCCGACGCCGGCGACACAGCCGGCACTGTTAACTTTCGTTCAGGAGTTACATGCGGTCTTCGCGCCGAAGGGGGTTGCTGGTGGTGCGGCAGTACCTCTTCGACGATCCGGACTGGAACTTACAAGGGTTACGCTGCCGCCAACGACTACACGATGCTGATGGCCTACGACCAGCACTACACGGGAAGCGATCCGGGAGCAGTGGCTGCGCAGGACTGGTACGAAAACAATCTCGTCAAACGAATGCAGGACCTCGACCCGAGCAGAACACTCATCGCGCTGGGAAACTACGGCTACGATTGGACCGACGGCAAGACGGAGGCGACGGAACTCACCTTTCAGGAGGCAGTTATCTCCGCGCGTGACTCGGAAGCGAAAATAGATTTTGACTCTACCTCGCTCACTCCAACTTTCGAGTATGACGATGAGAGATGAAACGCACCACAGCGTTTGGTTTCTTGACGCAGTCACGGCCTATAACCAGATGCGCGCGGCGAGCGGTTTTCAGCCCTGCCGGTTTTGGCGATCTGGCGTTTGGGTTCGGAGGATCCTTCGGTTTGGTCAGTGCTGGGCAACTCGCCACCCACTTCGGCGGATTCTTTAAAAAGAATTGTCTATGGTTACCAGGTTGACTTCGAAGGCAGCGGCGAGAATACTGAAGGTTGTCTCGCGACCGCAGGACGGCTGGCGCAATCTGGAAGTCGTCGATGGTTACATCAAGGATGAAGACTTTGTCGCTATCCCCTTCGTCATACGTGATTCAGCGCGAAGGCGATCATCCCGGACTCATCGCGTTGACTTTTGATGACGGTCCCGATCCGAGCTGGACGCCGGCAATCCTCGACATTCTCAAACAGGAACAAGCTCCGGCTACATTTTTTATTATCGGCAAAAACGGACAGGCCTATCCTGACCTGTTGCGCCGCCTGGTTAACGAAGGTCACGAGATTGGTAATCACACTCTATACACATCCTAACCTTGGCGAAATACCGTTGCCACTAACTGATCTCGAGCTCAACGCCACTCAGCGTTTGATTGAATCGGAGACCGGAAGGTCCACGGTGCTTTTTCGTCCACCCTATTTTGGTGATGCCGAAGCGGATAAGCCGCAGGAAGTGGAACCAGCTTATCATGCTCAAAAACTTGGATACCTCGTGGTGGGTGTGCGCATCGACCCCGACGATTGGGAACTGCCGGTGACTGCTGATGAGATTGTGGATCGCACCCTGCAGCGCGTCGACGACAACAATCCGGATACGCGGGGACAGGTTGTGTTGCTGCACGATTCCGGGCGGAAATCGCGCTGCTACAGTCGCGGCGTTACCGGAATTAATTCGCAAACTGCGAGCGCGCGGATTTCGCTTCGTACTCGTTTCCGAGCTGGCCGGGCTATCAAGGGATCAGGTGATGCCGTTGATTCCGCAAAAGGAACGCGTGTTAACCAGATCCAATGCCGTGTCCTTCTTTTTCCTTTCCACGGTGGGCTCGGGTCCTGCAGTGGATATTTGTGATTGGCATCGTGTTGGGGGCTTGGTCGCCTGATCTTCATCGGGCACGCTGGCATTGGCGCAATGGTTTCGTTCGCGTCGTCGGCAGCGCACACACGCGGGAGCAACAGGTACGCACCCTTCGTGTCGGTAATCGTGCCTGCCTACAACGAAGAGATGGTGATTAAGAATACGATCAATAGTTTGCTGGCCTCGAACTATCGAAGAGTACGAGATCATAGTTGTGGATGATGGGTCGGTGGATGAGGACGAGCTGAAATAGTCCGTGAGAACTTCGCCGGTAACGAACGCTGTCAGGCTGGTCCCGCTTCTGCCAGGCAAAGCGGCAGCGCTCAATGTCGGACTCGCGATACGCTAAAGGCGAAAATAGTAATCGCGCTCGACGCCGACACTTTGTTTGCGCCGCAGACCATTGGCGCGCTGGCTCATCGTTTTTCCGATCCGAAGATGGGCGCGGTAGCCGGTAACGCCAAGGTTGGCAATCGCATAAACATAGTCACTCGCTGGCAAGCGCTTGAATACATCACTTCGCAGAATATGGATCGCCGCGCTTTTGCAAGTCTGAATTGCATCACCGTGGTGCCGGGTGCTGTCGGTGCATGGCGGCGCCATTTGATCGAACAAGCCGGAGGCTTTCAATCCGGACACGCTGGCTGAGGACCAGGACTCTGACGCTGAGCATACGCCGGATGGGTCATGATATTGGTTACGAGGAAGACGCGATTGCCTGGACGGAAGCTCCCGATCGACTGAAGTTTGCTCGTGAAGCAGCGATTCCGCTGGGCCTTTGGCACGCTGCCAGTGTATGCGCAAGCACATCGACGCTTTGTTTCGCCCGCGTTACGGTGCGCGTCGGTTTCATTGCCCTGCCGAATGTTTGGATTTTTCAGATTTTGTTTCCGCTCATTTCGCCGGTGATGGACTTGATGCTCGTCTATACGTTGCTGGTCGCCGGACTGGATCGGTTACAACAGCCCGTAGGCTATTCGTCGACGGCACTGCGCCAGGATACTTTTCATATTACGCCCTCTTCCTGACCATTGATTGGGTGGCCGCCGGCTTCGCTTTCCTTCTGGAAAGAAGGAACACTGGCGCTTGCTCTGGTGGCTTTTTCTGCAGCGCTTCGGTTACCGCCAGGTGATGTACCATACGTCATGATTAAAATCGGTGGCCGTGGCCGCGCGCGGATCAACGGTCGGCTGGGGTAAGCGTGGATCGAAAAGCGACAGCCGAAGCGCAACCGTGACAAAACAATCAAGAGGATTTGCTGGGACCGCGGGCGTCCCGCCCACCCTCCTGGAATACCAATGAGTTTGACTTGAATGAGACCTGTGATCTTGATTTGTGACGGCCACCCGATGCGGGCGGGACGCCCGCGGTCCCAGCAAATCACTTGAGCGCGAAGCGCGAAAATCAAGTTGGAAAGCGCAATTAATGGTTAACACAGCGGAAGCGAACGCGGGATGAGCAGCGTGCCGGCAAGCGAAATAGATTGCTTGTCTATGCACTACTACTTTTCGTGGCGTTTTCTTTTCGCGTTGCCGTTGCTCGCTTCCTGCCAAAATGATGCACCGGACGACGGCAGGATCTATGATCAGATGGCGCGCAACGTGCTCGAACGGCATAAGTTTTTCTCACGACAGCGAGCCCCCTTCGCTCCATCGCTCACACGGATGCCGGGTTACCCGCTCTTCCTTGCTGGTGTGTATTCAGTCTCTGATGACCACGGGAAGACGGCGGCTCGCATCGCTCAGGCGCTGATGGATACGGCGACGTGCGCGATGGTCGCGTTCATTGCCTTCCTCTGGGAACCCGAAGAAAGTCGGAAGCGCCGCAGCTCGATCGCCGCACTGGCGCTGGCAGCCGTTTGTCCGTTCACGACGATCTACGTGGCAACGATCCTCACTGAAACACCCACAATGGTCTCTTTGCGGTCGCGATGACCTTGACAGCAACGCTGGCACTCAAAGCAACGAGTCAGAAAAGGCATTGTGGCTGATGGCTCGCAACCGGCTTGCTCCGCCGGCGTGGCCGTCCTGTTTCGCCCCGATAGCGGACTATTCGCCCTGGCACTCGGCCTGACACTGGTAACGGCTACGCTCGCCCGCCGCAGTGAGGTGAAGTTAAGCAAACCGCGAGACGGGATCTTTTACCGGACAGCGCGTACCTCTTATCTCGGTGCGGTGTTCTCTCTGGCATTCTGTCTGGTGCTGGTGCCCTGGGCGGTTCGCAACTACCGGCGTATTTCATCTCTTTCAACCTCTTTCTCCGGCACTGATGAGATGCCCGGTGAATTCGTTCCGCGCGGATATCTAGCCTGGGTGCGCACTGGATTGACGACGCGCGTTATATCGGTCCAACAATTTGGCTGTCTCGATGATGGTCCCATCAAACTCGCTTAGTATCCGGAGCGCGCCTTTGACTCTGCCGAAGAAGCAGCGCGTGAGTGCGTTGGCTAAAAGTAGTAACCCATCCTCCGAAGAGCCCGGGCTCTTCACCGATGAAAAAGATTCAACGAGAGTTCGGAAGCTCAGTCACAGCCGAACGAGAAAGATGAGGAGGGTAAGAGCGGGGCAAGCAAGGCCGGCGATCAAAATGACGAGCACGCAGCCGAACGAGGAAGATGAGGGAGAGTCAGAACGGAGCAAGCGAAGCCGAGGATCAGAATGACGAGCAGAATGCTGCTGACGAAGATGATGAGAAAAGGCGACGAAGAGGATGAGACCGATGAAAGCGCGTCGGCGGATGAAGGTCCGATCAAGCGGTTGAGATGACCCGGAGATGATCGACGCGGGATTCGCTCAAATCGCCCGCGAACGCATCGCCCGTCATCCTTTGTTCGTTACTATGTTTGGTTGCCGCTCAAGCGTGCTCACTCACTTTGGTTTGATACCCACTCGGATTATTACCCATTTCAGGGCCAGCTTCTTCCAGCTCGAGGATCTCGACTACGACATCCACCAACAATACTATCTGCCGACTTTTGCTGCGTTGACATTGGTTTGCACGCTGCTGGGACTCGCCGGCGCCTGGTTCTTATGGCAAACGCGAAACTTTAGTGCTCGTCTCTGGGTGCTGATGGCCGCTCTTATGATTTTCCTGAGGGTTGGCTGTTTTGCGTCGCTGGAGAATCCTGAGGCCGCGCCACGTAGTCGAGGTCTTTCCGTTTCTGTCTATTCTCGGAGGGATTGCAGTAGGACGAATTTGGGTCTGCACTGAAAAACGGCAAGAAAGTATCAACGCCCCAATTGAACGCAGCGCACGCCTGGCGAGAAACTGTTTCAGGCCTCCGGGTACAATGGCGCGCAGCAGTGCGCGGAGCCACGCGGCTCGGCACCAACACTCCGTGCTGCACCAGCGCATACTCGCTTTCCCACCAACTGGCTACAAACTTTTGACTTGAATCTTCGCAACCCTTCAAAGTTATGAAAGGCACTCAAACGTTTCGGAGGTCGATCGCAAAGCGCGTTCAATCACCGGGTGATCGTGAGTTGAAATATCATCCACGCCTTCCCCGGCCAGCGGCGCTGTTCCCAGAGTCGCCATAGTTGCTCCCTCTGCTTTTAGTCGCTGCAACGCCTCGAAAACCAAGATGGTCCGCAGTGCCCCTGGGAGCGTCCGGAGACCGCTACAACATCTTCCAGATACCAGCCATCTCGCGCCGGAATCGGACTGGCTGCAAGCAGGCCCACCAACCGACGGTTGGCATCGCGCGCGGCAAACAACTTCTTGCGCTCAGATCTGAGAAAAGGATCGAGCGCCAACAGCCAGCCGAAAGTCATTGCGCGCCCGTCAGCGTTTTAAGCCAGCCGAGGCAGCCAACTCCATGGTCTCTTCCTTGAGTTCATCACTGGAAGCCAACCAGCACCCTCGATCTGGACACCGCCGCGCAAAGCTTGATTGACGCCGGCGCGCACGTTTCTTGGCTTCAGAGCTTGCTCTCGCGGCTGCCACACTTGCAAATCAAAGTAGGGAGCCGCGCCAATCTTGATTGCGCTCAAGCCCAGTTGAATACCCTCGCGGGCAAAGGCGTTCAGTACCGGGCACAAAAGCTGCGATCCGCCTGGCTTTAGTGGCAGACATCATAAACCCCTGGATCAGCGGCTTTGATGTCCTCCGGTTTTGCCAAAGGATCGCCGGCCGCCAGCCATACTCTCCCAAATTCACCATAAATAATTGCGCCATCGATTCCCGGCATAGTCCACGTTAAAGCGCCTGGAGTAATACTGACCAACGAATGCGCGTTGTAGCCATAGACAGATTGCAGTCGCAGCAGTTCCGTCGTTGGATCTGCCGCTCGGGAGCGCCGAGCATAATCGCGCACCATGCGAACCTTATTGGTTACATAGCGGGCGCCATAGCTCGCGCCGCCGCCGGCAGCAAGCCACCAAAGATCATGAATGGGAATATGCGGAAGAATGAACACGGGGTAACCAGCGAAGACAAGGATACACCTGGCGTTTGGGCGGTCTTTACCTGGCAGGCGCAAAAGTCACAAAGAAAACTAACTCGGCTGCAATACTGCTGAAGTCGATCAGGAGTCGGCGATGAAGTCGCGGCGGGTACTTGTTCCGATGGCAGCACGCGCGACGGATCGGGCCGGTCCGGTGAAGTGTGCAGGTGAATAGCCTTCCAATCTTTTCCCGCACGTTTGAAGACCAACGTCATTCGACCAGTAGCTGTCTCAGGTGTGCCCTTGAAAGTTTGCGACTGGGTCCACAAACAACTCACTACGGCGCCGTCCCGACCGAGCATCGTGATCGAGAGGTCGCGAATATCCAGCTTCACATCTTTTATATCGGGGTATGAGAACTTTCCCGATTGCGGCGCATTTGATCCCAGCCCTTTGTAACAGTGCCGTTGCCATTGAAGAGTATCAGGCGTGGCGACTCCAGATAAACACTCGTCACTGCTTTAACGTCCGCGTGCCGGATGCCATTGATCAGAGTGTTGAATGCGGCGACGACGCTTTGCGATCCGGGCGTTTCGGTTGCAATTTTGGTTTCGCCTCAGTGTGCCGCGGTGTCGGCTTTGGTAGTCGTAGGTTGCTGGACGTCCGTACTCTTTTGCGAGTCGCCAGTCTTACTGGTAGTTGACGTTGACGCGGCCGTGCGCGGGCGAACGGTTGTTGTGGAGGAGTTCGTGTTTTGCGCCAAGGCTGCCGAGACCAGCCGTGAAAAGCATGACGGTAATTAGTAGGCTTTTAATCATCATCTTCAGTTCCTCTCGCGATACGCTTTGGAGTGCGGTGACCTGTCACCGCTTTAGTCTGCGGCGGCTTGACGCCGCAACGCGCAGGAAGTGCTATCCTCCAGTCGGTCGCGACAGGTCGCGACTGACAAAAGCGGTGACAGGTCACCGCACTCCAAAAATTCTAAACGTCGCCCAATGCATTCGCAGCGTCGAACCATGGTACTCCACTGCGCAGTCTTTCAACAGAACGCTTCTGCCCGAGAATCTCAAACACTTCAAACATCGACGGACCGACTGCCTGGCCGGTAAGCATTGTGCGCGAACCGTTGATTAGCAGTCCTGCCTTAACGGTGTTATCTTCCGCGAACTTTCTGAGCGTAGCTTCAGCGGTTTCCGCCGTAAACGGTTCCGTCGCTTCCAGGCTGTCAGCGAGAGCAGGTAAGAGTTCCTTAAGCCGCGGATCCTTGCGCAAATTCTTGTTGACGGCCGCTTCCTCAAAATCGAAGTCGTCGGAGAAATAGGCGCGCCCCTGTCCGGAAAAATCCTTCAGCGTGAAAAACGCTGACGAATCAGATCCAGGGTCTTTAGCAACCAGTCGCGGTCGTCATCGTCATACTCGTCGCGCCAAAGTTTTGATGCTCGCAACTCCGCCTTCACCATCGGCAGTAACTCTGCAACCGGCATAGTGCGAATATACTCGGCGTTCATCCAGAGCGCCTTTTCGTCGGTCCAGTGACGCGGGTCGTTTTCCTGAAAGTTGAAAACGGCGGGCGACCGATGAATGTGCTCCAAAGAAAACTGCTGCACCAATTCCTCAACTGAAAGGATTTCTTTCCCGTCGGCCGGTGCCCAGCCAAGCAACGCGAGAAAATTCCGAAAAGCCGCAGGAATGAAACCCCGATCGCGATAGGTGGTTAACGAAACCACTTCACCGTGCTTGCGCTTGGAAAGCTTTCCTTTGTTCGGCGCCAGAATCAGCGGCAAGTGGGCAAATAGCGGCACCGGTGCGCCGAGCGCTTCGTAGAGCAGCACCTGTTTGTGTGTGTTCGTCAGATGATCCTGGCCGCGAATCACATGAGTGATACCCATCTCGATGTCATCAATCACGACCGAGAGGTTGTAGAGCGGATGACCGTCGGATCGCAAGCAATACGAGATCTTCAATTTCAGAATAGTCACGCTCCTGTTCGGCCGAAGACGAGATCCGCAAAGTGCGAATCCTTCCCGCAGGCGCAACCTTCAGGCGTACAGCAAATGGTTCGCCCGCGCAGCGCGCTTGTCAGAATCCTCCTTCGACAGGTCACGGAAAGGATTGTTGCGATGATCTGATGCCTGTCTGCGGACTGCGCGCGGGCCCGTTCGGCGATGTCTTGTTTGACATTGGCATCATCGCGATCGGCCTTGGGTGTGAAATCGCGATAGGCTTTGCCCTCGTCCACGAGTTTGTACGCGGCAGCGCGATGCTTGTCGGCGTTGGCGGATTGAAAGACGATCTCCTCGTCGTAGTCGAGTCCCAGCCACTGCATGCCGTCAATGATCGACCGCGTCGATTCGTCAGTTGAGCGCTGGAGATCGGTGTCTTCAATGCGCAGCAGAAACTTGCCGCCGGCCTTGCTGCGCGTAGAGCCAGTTGAAGAGCGCCGAGCGGGCTGCGCCGATGTGCAGGTACCCGGTTGGAGATGGAGCGAAGCGGACGCGAACCATAATCAGTGGTCGGTAGCCAGTGGTCAGTTCGAACAGTCAGTAGCATCAGAAATGGTCAGTAGTCTCAGCCGTAATCAGAAGCGAACTTGTCTGCTGACTACTGACCACTGACTACTGACCACTGAATACTGGCGGAGATGACAGGATTCGAACCTGTGAAGGGCTTTTGACCCTTAACGGTTTAGCAAACCGCCGCCTTCAGCCACTCGGCCACATCTCCAGAGCCCACGCAAACGAAAAAACATTCTAATCCGCGGTTACGGATTGTCAAGGTAAGGGAGCTGGTAACGATCAAGCGATTGCTGGGGACCGGTCAAGTGATTTGCTGGGACCGCGGGCGTCCCGCCCGCAGCGGTGGCCATACAGATCAAGATGAAAAGTCTCACTCAAGTCAGAGTTATTGGCATTCAACGAAAGCGGGCGGGACGCCCGCGAGTCCCAGCAATTCACTTGCGCATTACCTCGTTCGACTGATCGCCATGAGCGTCAAATCGTCTCGGGGCACTCGTCCCTCCGCGAAGCTGTGCAACTCGCGCCGGCAAAGCGAAATTAGCGAGTCGGGCGAAAGGCTACAGTTGTCGTTCAACAGTTGCGATAGTCGCTCAGCGCCGTATTCGTTGCCTCCTCCGTCCAAACTCTCCGACAGTCCATCGGTGTAGAGAAACAATGTGTCGCCCTTGTTCATGTGAACTCGATTGACTGAAAAACTCGCTACAAAACACGCCAATCGGCAGACCAGTGGCGGGGATATGAGTTACTTTGCCGTTCTGAACCAACAGCGGCGGCGGATGCCCGGCATTACAAACTTCAACATCACCGCTCGTATTAGCGCGCCCACAAACCAGGGTTGCGTATTGCGTCGGCAAAGTGCTCTCGCAAAAGACTCGGCTGGCACGCTCGACCATTTGCTCGAGCGGCAGGTTGATAGAAATGAGCGTGCGAAACATCGCATTCAGATGCGCCATTAGCATCGACGCAGCAACGCCCTTGCCTGAGACATCGCCGAGAGCAAAATGCAGCGACTGATCTTCGCCCCTGACTAAGTCGCAATAGTCGCCACTGACCGTTCCGGCCGGCTGGTAGTGATAGGAGACTTCCCAACCATCAATCTTCTGGGTAGCTAGGGGCAGCAGTCCCGTTTGAATCTGTGACGCCAACTCCAGGTCCTCTTCAAGGGCGCGTTGTTCGTTTTCAGTCAGATCACCCAGACAAACCCGCGCCAAAGGGTTTGCGATTAACCGTTCCGGCTCGACCGGATCATGGCAAACTTCGCACAGCCCGTAAGTGCCGATGTCCATGCGATGCAGCGCGGCGTCAACCTCCTGGAGCAATCGGGTTAGTTCCGCCGGGCGGTGAAAGGCGCTGGCGGCATCTTGTAATTTATGACGACGGTCGATTAGTTGTTCGCGAAGCAGGGGTTCGATAGCGGTAACCATTGTTCTGTCCTTTTTGTTTAAGCCCACCTTGTTAAGCCACGAGGCTGGCGGGAATTGGCGCTCGCTGAAGTTGAACGGGAAGTTGCGGCGCGCCGCAAATCTTCTCGAGTCGGGCCCGATCGCCTTTCATGGCGGGGTCGTTAGGTAATGCGGCCCGCACCTCACGAAAGATGTTGGCCGCATGAGGATCTGGCGGCTCGACCAGTCGATAGTGAATCCACTTGCCTTCGCGACGCGCCGAAACCACCCCGGCACGGCGCAGGTAAGCAAGATGCCGGGAAATCTTCGGCTGATTGATCTTCAACACCTCCACGAAAAAACACACGCAAACTTCGTCGTCTCCGATGAGATTAATCAGCCGCAAACGAGTGTGATCCGCGAGTGCCTTAAAGAGAAATGCGATGCGATATTCTTTGTTGCCCATGACGATCTATTTACCTGTTTAGGTGGTTTAACTATTACGATTTTAAGCGCGTCAGAGTTCCTTTTTACCGAGTAATTTAGGTCCAAAAAGGCCCTATTTCTATCCGGTTCTTGCGCTTCAAACTAGTCAACGCCAACTAGTTTGCTGCGGCGTTCAAAAAGAAGAGTGTCGCGCCAGACGCCTTTCATTTTGGCGATGAGCTGCCGCCTTCCAACTTCGCGAAACCCGCAGGAGTTGTGTAGCGAAATGCTGGCCGCATTCTCCGGAAAAATGCTCGCCTGCAGCGTCCAGAGTCCATTCTCTTCAGACTCTTTCACGAGGGTCTCCAGCAGCAACCCTCCAATGCCGGTGCCGCGCATCTCCTCGGCGACGTAAACACTCACTTCAGCCACTCCCGCGTAGACGGGACGCGTCGAGACCGGACTAAGCGCCGCCCAGCCACCAAGGAATTTCCTTTGAAGTGGCCACCAGGCGCGGCGCGGGCAAATGGGAATTGTTCCAGGTCTTCCAGGTTGGGGCTTCAATCTCGAAGGTCGCCTGTCCGGTGGCGATGCCGGCGAGATAAATTGCGCGTACCGGTTCCCAGTCTTCGGCAGTCATGTTTCTGATTTGAATGCCCATACCAGGTCAGAAAGTATTTTTCACATATGCCTTGACAGATATATTGCCGGAGCATAAGCTCTGTCACATTCGCTTTTAGCGTATATGAAATATAGAGGAGGAAAACATGGAAGGCAAGACCGAAAACGTGGTGCAGGCACTAAAGGCGCATTTGGCTCTGAATGTTCACGACGTCCAAAAGAGTCTGGAGTTTTACCGGAAGATGCTCAACATAGAGCCCCTGAAAGTCAGGACTGGATACGCGAAATTCGACGTGCAAAACCCGCCCTTGAATTTGACTCTCAACGAAGTCGCCTTTACCGGACGGGGTGCACTTTCGCATCTTGGTATTCAGGTGGCTTCGACGAACGACGTGCTGGCGATGCGCGACAAGTGGGCAGCGTCTGGGCTCATCACTCGCGACGAGATGCAAACAAACTGTTGCTATGCGACTCAGGATAAAACGTGGGTGCAGGATCCCGATGGCAATGAGTGGGAAGTCTTCGTAGTGCTTCAGGACAACTTGCCCGAGACTGCGCCTTGCGAGTGTGGAGTCAAAGTAGCGGAAATGAATAACGAAGTTGAGGCCGCAGCGACTATCGCGTCAGGATGCTGCACTCCGGCACCCGTAGGTATTGAACGGTGAACATTAGCTTAGCGCGACGGGCTGTGGCGGAAGCCATTGGGACGGCAATGTTATTAGCCGCTGTGGTTGGCTCAGGCATCATGGGCGAGAGATTGGCGGGAGGCAACGTAGCAATCGCCTTGCTTGCTAATACCGTTGCCACTGGGGCGGCACTCGTCGCGTTGATTCTAACCTTCGAAAAATTTCAGGAGCGCATTTTAATCCCGCGGTGTCCCTGGCCGTTGCCTGGCAAGGTGGTCTGGCGTGGAGCGACGTTCCCGTTTATGTTCTCGCGCAAGTTCTCGGCGCCTTCGCAGGCGTCGCCACAGCGCACTTAATGTTTGGTCTCCCACTGTTTTCAGCGTCTCGTCATGTTCGTGCGGGTGGCGCGCAGATATTCAGTGAATTCACCGCCACCTTCGGATTGCTCGCGGTGATCTGGGGCTGCGTTCGCTTTCGATCTCAGGCGGTCGCGTTTGCTGTCGCGGCTTACATTACCGCCGCCTACTGGTTCACCGCCTCAACCTCGTTTGCTAATCCAGCGGTGACGCTCGCGCGTTCGATGAGTGACACCTTTGTGGGTATCCGTCCCCAGGACACCCCGGTTTCATCATCGCTCAACTCGCCGGCGCTGCAGCGGCGACGATACTGTTCCGTTGGTTAGCCTCATCGGCGTTAAAGAGTGCCGCCGGTGATGCTGCCGCACAAGGAGAACAACCATGACTGATCAAACACGAGTTTTGATTCTTTGCACCGGCAACTCAGCTCGCAGTCAGATGGCGGAGGGTCTGTTGCGTCATGATGGGGAGACGCGTTTGCCGTCGAGAGTGCCGGACTCGAACCTGGCTTCGTCAGGCCCGAGGCTATCGAGGCGATGCGCGAGATTGGCATTGACATATCAGGTCAGCACTCCAAGTCGCTCGACAAATTCATCGGGCAGCCGTTCGACTATGTGATCACTGTTTGTGATAACGCGAACCAGAATTGTCCAATTTTTCCAGGAGCGAAACATCGTCTTCATTGGAGCGTGGAGGATCCGGCGTCCGTGGGCGGTTCTGAGGAGGCCCGCCTGAAAGCCTTTCGAGGCGCTCGCGACGACTTGCGAGAGCGCTTGCGTACGTTCATTGAAAGTGCGAAGGAGAACAGCCGCTAGTCGTTAATGCAAAGCGGCCCGGCGTCCATGCGAAGACCCGGGCCGTCTTTGACCTTGTATCTGTCTCTGATTACATGAGGTTCTTGTTCAAACGCTCCTGGCGTTCCTTCATCCGCTGTTCCATTCTCTCTTTTCGTTCTTTCTTTAGTCCTTCGAGTTTGGCTTTCTGTTCTGCGGTTAGTAGTCCATCCATTTCGGTTCGGACACCTTGCATCGCAGTCCGAATTTCCTGATGCAAAGCCCTGGCTCGTGCTTCATCGTCAGCTGTGAACGTGCCCGCGATCCGCTTCTCGCGCAGTTTGAACAATTCTTCTCGCTGAACTTTCGTGCTTTCCAGCCGGCGCTGCATGATTGCTCGACTTTGTTGGCGCTGTTCCTCGGTGAGGTTCAGTTCGCGCATCATGCGACCGATGCCGTCGTGGCGTTCCTGGCCTTCGCGTAGCTCGCGTCCTTCGCGATTTCCTATGCGTTCACGACGTCTTTCCATCCGCTCGACGCGGTCTCTCTGGAGAGTGCCATCCTGAGTCGACGGTGTTTGAGATTGAGTTTCTTGAGCGCAGACGCCCATTCCAACGGCCAGCATGATTCCGGCGACAGCAAACAAACTTTTCGTAAAAACATCTTGTATCGAACTCCTTTTTGGCTTTTTTCTGCGGTAAAGATGTAGGTCCGGGGATGGGCTCCCTCGTTACATGCCTTAGACGCGCCCTGTTGAGGATTAGTTTGGAAAGAAACAGGCATTGACTTTCTTACTGAAGCAGAGTACTTTACAACGCAAAGAGCCCGAGGGTTGTCGCCGGCTTGGCTAATGACGACGCGAAATATTTGTGAGTAGTAAAAATCTGAACTCGCACGTTACAATACCGCGCAAATGCATCTAGAGAACATAAACTCCCCGGCAGATCTGCGGCGACTGCCTTTGGAGCAGTTGCAGCCCGTTGCCGACGAAATTAGACAGTACATTTTGGAAACGATGTCGCGAATTGGCGGCCACACCGGCGCTTCCCTGGGCGCGATTGAGTTGGCCGTGGCGCTTCATTATGCCTTTGACACGCCGCGCGACCGGCTGGTTTGGGACGTAGGTCACCAGGCTTACGCGCATAAGATCTTGACGGGCCGGCGTGATCTACTGCCAACCATCAAACAATATGGCGGTATCAGTGGTTTCCTGCGTCGCGATGAGTCGGACTACGACACGTTCGGCGCCGGCCATGCTTCGACGTCGCTTTCTGCTGCACTTGGGATGGCGATCGCTCGCGACAAAAACAAAGAAGATCATCACGTAGTTGCGTTGATCGGTGACGCATCGCTGGCGGGCGGTATGGCGATGGAAGCGATTAACCAGGCGGGACACCTCAAGAGCCGCCTGATTGTTGTTCTCAACGATAACGAGATGTCGATTGCGCCGGCGGTAGGAGCGCTAACGGGTTATTTGAACCGCATCCGCAGTGCCGGCAGTTACCATCGCTTCAAAGATGAAGTTGAGGAAACCCTGCTGGCCATTCCTTCTGTTGGCGGGCGGCTTCACCATGCGGCCAAGACGGTGAAAGACGCTATCGCTGCCGCGGTGCTTCCCGGCGCGCTCATCAATGAGCTTGGCTTCAAGTACATCGGCTACGTGGATGGTCATAACCCGCGCGCCCTGGTGGCCGCCTTCCGTGAAGCACAACAAATTAAGGATGGCCCGGTCCTGCGTTCACGCGCTGACAACAAAAGGCAAAGGACACCCCCAGGCCGAGAAGGACTATTATCGTTGGCACGCCACCGGCCCCTTCGACCTGCAGACCGGCAAGGCCATCAAGTCGAAAGCGAGTGCTCCCACCTATACGGCAGTTTTTGGAAATACTCTCGCCGAGTTAATGGAGAAGGACGAGAAGATTATTGCGTTAACCGCGGCGATGCCCGATGGAACCGGTATTTGCACGCCGCTCGAAAAGTTTCCTGACCGGTCCTACGACGTGGGCATAGCAGAGCAACACTGCGTTACCTTTGCTGCCGGAATGTCGGTTGAGGGCTTGAAGCCGGTTTGCGCTATCTACTCCACCTTCCTGCAGCGCGGATTCGATCAGTTAATCCACGACGTTTGTATCCAGAATCTCAATGTGAAGTTTTGTCTCGATCGCGGTGGAGTTGCCGGCGGTGATGGACCTACGCACCATGGACTTTTGGACATCGCTTATCTTCGCGCGGTTCCGAACATTGCGGTGATGGCTCCCAAGGATGAAGGCGAAATGCGCGACATGCTGCACACCATGATCGAGCATGTCGGGCCGGCAGCAATGCGCTATCCACGAGGCAATGGCGTCGGCGCCGACATTGAGCGCGCGCCGCAACTTCTGGAAATTGGCAAAGGCGAGATACTTCGCGACGGTGGCGAGATTGCGATCGTTGCCTATGGCTCAATGGTCCATCCAGCGCTGCAGGCGGCTGACAACCTGGCGAAGGAGAAAATCGAGACTACCGGTCGTTAACGCCCGGTTTGTGAAACCGCTGGACGCCCAACTGCTGTTGGCTTTGGCGCAAACTAAGCGCCTCATTGTTACCGTCGAAGAAGCTTATCTGGCCGGCGGCTTTGGTTCAGCCGTTCTGGAGTTACTGGAGGAAAATGGCCTGCAAGACAAAGTACGGGTTGTGAGGATGGGAATCCCGGATCGTCTGGTCACGCATGGCGATCCCAAACTCTTGCTCGCCAAGTATGGGCTCGATGCAGATGGGATTTACACTCGCGTGAAAGAGAGTATCGACGTGTTGGACGACCGTCGAACAAAAGCAAAAAAGTGGCTCGCTAGGCACTTTTCAACTCTGAAGAAATCCGCGCCCGTACTGCTGGACAGACGGGCGCGTTGTTTTAGTGCACGATATCGTCAGCCGATCTCCTTCCTCTTCCTGAAATTTTGCCGCAACAAGTTTTCTGCAACGACTTAGCGGGATCAATGACCAGCTTCATTACGTGGCCTCGCTTTTGCTAACACTTTGTCGGGTAAAACTGTCAGGACGTCAGCTTGGATAGCACTTATGGAATCAAATGACATAAACCAGGAGTATTTCGAAGGCGCCATAGCACTCGGCGAACCTCATTTTGACGAAGAAGCAACCGTACTTTCTGCGCGGCCAGTTGTGCCACTCCAGGAGATCGAGGCGGAAGAACGATCGCGGAAGCGCCTGATTGTTGGTTTAGCGATGGCCTGTTCGCTGGTGATGGGGGCGCTGGCCGCAACCCTTATTTACAAGCAGCGTGGAGAGGAACAGTCGACGACAATTAGCACAGCCGTTCCGGGCGCTGCCGGAATGGTAGTTGACGATTCGGTCAGCTCTCCTGCGAGTGCAGAGGTCGGCGGAGCTGCAGCTGCAGGTACATTGCCGGCGGACGGCGCGACAACGGCCGAAAGAAATCGGCACCCTTGGTTTCCAGCAACACAGCGTCAACCGCAGTCGAGTTGCAACAAAAAAGAACCTGCCTGATCAAGTCGAGGAGCGAGAACCAACTCGCGCTGAACGAATCGATTCCCGACGTCTCAGGCGCAAATTAGAACGCCAGGCGTGGCGAGAATCAGGCGGTCGTCAGCGGAAAACTTCAGATGATTTGTTGAGAATCCGCGACATATTTGAAGGCCCGGCGAGGCCGTAAGTGATCCGTAAGTTCCCGAAGTTCCCGTGAAAGTCAGTTTGACGAGCAAGGGAAACGAATTGCTATTGCATCAATTCGACGTTGTTGACTGTTTCGAAAACCAATGGCATTATCTGCGCCAAGCGATGAAGAGTTTTGTCCGAACTAGTAGGTCGCTTGCCCTAGCAACTCTCTCACACGAGCGAAACCCGACGTTTTTCCGTTAGCATAATTTTTCGCGGTTGCGGCGCGAGAAAGCAGGCATTTCTATGAAGCAAGTGTTTCGCGAGCGGGAGTGTATTCACAAAGACGAAGGCGTGCCGGGTGACTTCTACAACGGCGGCTTCTACTTGCAAGCGCTCCAAAGACTGCCCATCGATCAGGCGATGCAGGTGGCTGCCAGGGTTGGCTCTTTTTCTGGGCTGACGCGCCAAAATATCAAGGTCTGGCTCTGTACGCCTTGCGCCAGTGAACTGAATTTGGGGATTCACCACGCGCCATTTCGCAAGGCGCGCGACGTCAAGCCTAAGAACCTGCGCATCGTCTCATCGGAACACTCGGTCGAGCTTCGTGTTGTGCGGTAAAGTAACCGCAGATGAAGCACGAGCGTTCTGAGCGACAGATGCGTATCGACAAGCTACTTGTCGATCGCGGCCTGGCCGAATCACGCACGAAAGCCCAGGCCCTGGTTATGGCGGGCGTAGTCCTCGCCGACGAACAACGCGTAAATAAACCCTCCGATACAGTGGCGTCCGACGCCCACGTTCGCCTCAAAGGCGGAGATGACCCAACTTCACGTTACGTTGGGCGCGGCGGCCTAAAACTCGAAACAGCTCTGCGTGACTTTGAACTTAGTGTAGAAGGATTTAATTGTCTTGACGTTGGCGCCTCAACCGGCGGCTTCACCGATTGCCTGTTGCAACACGGAGCTAAGCACGTCATCGCCCTCGACGTTGGTCACAACCAAATAGACTATCGACTGCGCACAGACTCCAGAGTGGAAGTTAGAGAAGGCGTCAATGCGCGTTACCTTCAGCCAGACGACTTCAATGCCAGGTTTGATCTGGCGGTGATGGACGTCTCTTTTATTTCCGCAACCAAGATCATGCCGGCGATCGTTCCGCTATTGCTTAGAGCGGGTCGCCTAATCACGCTCATCAAGCCTCAGTTTGAAGTCGGCCGTGGAGAAGTGGGAAAGGGAGGCATCGTTCGTGATCCGGAGAAGCACGCGCGGGTTATTGGAGAGGTCAACCAAGCAGCTGAGGAACTGGGACTGCGACTGGAAAAGGTAATTGAGTCTCCCATACGTGGTGCGGATGGCAACGTTGAGTTCCTGGCCCTCTACGAAAAGTGCTAGGCCGAAGAGCGGGGGCGAGCCAACCTTCCTGACCTCGAGCTAATCACTGTCGGCTTTCGAATCCTGCTGGAAAGACTTTCAATCCAGATCGACCACGCGGGTTAGAGAACTTCTCAGGTGAGGAAGGTGGGCTTAGCACCCAGCGGGGCTGCCCCGCTGGGGACCCGGCCTTGCCGCCGCTTTCTTTGCAGCCCGTGCTGCTTCTACATTGCCCCTCGGTCACGCTTGCAGTTACCATTGCCAGCGTTTTCTCCAATCACCAAGCAACTGTCGACGAACTTCAGAGCGCGATGACGATCTCGTCCATAAAGCGTATAGGCATAGTTCTAAAGCCAAATCAGCCGGACGCGTTGAAGACGATGTGCGAACTGACGATCTGGTTGTCAGCGCGCGGTATCAGTCTGCTCGGAGGGCCGGAAATCGAGCGCCAACGAATAGAAGAACAAACCGGTTGCCCGGTTGAAGAGGTAGCTCCCGATAATCTTGCCACTACTGCTGATTTGATACTGGTGCTGGGAGGCGACGGCACAATGATCGCCACCTCTCGCCTGATGGGTGACACGGAAGTGCCGGTACTCGGCGTCAACTATGGAGGGTTGGGCTATCTTGCCGAGTTTCGCATTGAAGAACTTTACGCGGCGCTCGAATCGATTCTCGAGGGTAACTATCGTCTCGATAAACGCGTCATGCTGTCGGTGGAATTGGTGCGCGGCGACGAAAGCGTGACTCGTAATCGCGTACTCAACGATGTCGTTATTAACAAGTCGGCATTGGCGCGCATTATTGAAATCGAGGCTTATCTCAATCAGCAGTTTGTGAATGCGTTCCGCGCTGATGGCTTGATAGTTTCCACTCCCACTGGATCAACTGCGTACAATCTCTCCGCCGGCGGACCCGTCATCTTCCCTCGATGAACGCCGTAGTCATCACTCCAATTTGCCCTTTCACGCTTTCGAACAGGCCTATCGTTGTGCCCGATGATGCCGTTATCGAATTGCGTTTGAAAACTGAGCAGGAAGACGTGTCTTTGACGCTGGATGGCCAGGTGGGTTTTCCGTTGAAGGTTGAGGATCGCGTCCTGATCCGGAAGAGCAGAACTACATTCAACCTGGTGCAACCGATGAACCGAAACTATTTCGACGTTCTGCGAGATAAGTTGCGTTGGGGAAGATAAAAACGACAGTTTCGAGTTTCAGTTTCGAGTTCAAACGACAAGTGAACCTGAGTATTTTGAAACTCATAACTCATAACTCGTAACTCATAACTCGAAACTTGACACACCATGCCTGAAAAAACAAAAGACAAAACCCAAAACACCATCGACGCCGATGCTTTTGAGCGGGAAGTCACCACGGATCTCGATGAAGAAACACCTGACAAGCCCAGAGGCATGGCGCTCCACACGCGCATTCTGATCGGGCTTGCAGTCGGTGTGATTGCGGGCCTGGCAGTGAACAAGGGATTCGGCGGCGATCACCCGCGTGTCGTGTGGATAGTCGACAACTTCACGCAGCCGATTGGTCAACTGTTTCTGCGCTTGCTGCTGATGATTGTCGTGCCGCTGGTGTTTTCTTCGCTGGTAGTTGGGGTGGCGGGAATCGGTGATATTCGCAAACTCGGGCGCGTCGGTCTGAAGTCGTTTCGGTTATTGTCTGGTGATTTCCGCCGTTTCGGTAGTCATCGGATTGACGCTGGCAAACACGATCAAACCGGGCAAGCGCATAGACCCGGGCAACTTCCGCGGCGCTGCAGCAGCGTTACGCGACTGAGGCGACTAAGACTGTCGAGGCGGCGAAAAAGTCCGGCGCGGTTGCGTCACCGCTCATGCAAGTGGTCGACACTCTGGTGCCTTCAAATCCGCTGGCATCTATAGCCGGCGTGCCCTCGAATCCGAGTACCGCAACTTCTGCGGGCACGCCAAACATGCTGCACCTCATGTTCTTCGCCTTGATTATCGGCATCGCTATAACGCTGATTCCGGTGCGCGTTACTGCGCCGCTGTTACGCGGCCTTGAAGCGCTCTACGAAATCACCGCGAAGATCATCGAGATCATCATGAAGTTTGCGCCTTACGCGGTGGCCTGTCTGCTTTTCAACAACACCGCGCGTTTCGGGCTTGACCTGCTGCAGGCGCTGGGATGGTTTGTGGTGACCGTACTACTCGGGCTCTCGATCCACATGTTTGGGGTCTACTCGCTATCGGTCTATTTCCTTTCACGGCTGTCGCCGATCGATTTTTTCCGGCGCATCAAGACCGTGATACTGACCGCGTTTTCGACCTCCTCGTCCAACGCCACGCTTCCGACTGCGCTAAAGATCTCCGAAGAAAACCTCGGGCGTACCGCAGGAAATTAACAGTTTTGTACTAACCGTCGGGGCCACGGCTAACCAGAATGGAACGGCGCTGTATGAAGGCGTCACGGTGCTTTTTCTGGCACAACTTGCGGGCGTCGATCTCTCCCTCGGCCAGCAACTGATGGTTGTTTATCTCGCGATTCTGGGCGGCATCGGAACGGCTGGAGTGCCGTCGGGGTCGATTCCATTCATCATTGGCGTGCTCGTTACTATCGGTGTGAATCCGGCACTAATCGCCATCATTCTCGGAGTGGACCGGATTCTCGACATGTCGTCGCACAACCCTGAATGTTGTCGGCGACATCACCGCGGCAACGTATGTGGCGCGCTCGGAAGGTTACGAGCTCTTAAAGTCTCATGACCCGGCGATTGTTACATGCCGGCGTAGCGTTGCCTGAATAGGCAGGCAAACAAGAAGTTGAAACCAACAATTCAGATCTCGCGGTGATGTTAAATGGTTTTTCCGCTTTACGATGACAATAGCGATCGCACTACTACTCCTATAGTTAACTACGTGCTGATTGCGATCAATATTCTGGTCTTCGTCTTCCTGCAGCAACTCGGCAACAACGACCGATTCACCTACGCCTTCTCAACTGTTCCCGAGGAGATTAGTTACCGGGCGCGATATCAGAACTGACGATCGCGTGAGGGAAGATGCAATCACCGGCGAGCGGCTTTTAGTTCCCGGTCTGCAGAAGACGCCGGGTTCCGTCTACCTCACCTTGATCTTTTCGATGTTCATGCATGGCGGGATCGCGCACATCGCCGGCAATATGCTCTTCCTTTGGATCTTTGGCGACAATGTTGAAGACCGCATGGGTCACCTCAGATATCTTATCTTTTATCTGCTTTGTGGCGTGCTCGCGTCACTGGCTCACGTATTGCGCCACCGTCATGTTTGCTACCGATCCCGGCAGCTTGCTAATACCGAGCCTGGGAGCTTCGGGAGCCATCTCCGGTGTACTCGGCGGCTACATTGTGCTTTATCCACACCGTCGAGTGACCGCAATCGTTTTTCGTTTCCTAACTGACGTTCCCGCTTATGTAGCGATAGGGATTTGGTTTGCGTTTCAGTTAATCAGCGGCCTCGGAATGTTTGGCGGCGGATCACAACAGGGTGGCGTGGCTTATGCTGCGCACGTTGGCGGCTTCATCGCCGGACTCGCACTGATTAAGGTGTTCACCATCGGCCGGGAAGCACGCCAACATACGGCTCAGCCGGAATTGCTGACGCGGTTACTCTCAGGTAAGATCAAGCACGTAGATGATTGACGCTGGAAAAGAATTACAACCCATTAATCAACAGGGACTCGAGGTGCGCTCGACGCCGCGCGAAGAGATGGATCTGTTCCCTCTCGACACTTTCGCCTATGAGTTTCCCGGTCGCGAGATAAAAATCGATTTCGAAATCACCGAGTTCACTGCCATCTGTCCCTTTTCCGATTTTCCGACTTCGCCACCATTCGTCTGGAGTATGTTCCACATCAGCGGTGCGTTGAACTTAAGAGCCTGAAGCTCTACATCAATTCGTTTCAGACAGGTGAAGATCTTTCATGAACACTGTCATCAACGTGATTCTCGAGGACTTTGTCCGGGCCTGTGACCCGTTGAGCGTTGAGATTGAAGGAGACTTTCACGTTCGCGGAAACATCAAGACGGTTGTGCGAGCGAGATACGAAAAGCAGTGACCAGTGGCCAGTGATCAGTGGCCAGTTGCCAGCAGCAGGATTAACCTAGCGCCTTACTGACCACTGCACTACTGACCACTGGCCACTGATCACTGGCCACTGATTCACCATGACTTTCACCACCATCTTCATAATCGCCGGCGTAGTTTTGCTATTCATCTTTATCTTGATTGCGAAACTGGCAATTCGCTGGATGCATCAGGATAGCGATCGTGGGCGTAATCCTGGTGGCGTTGTTGGGGGCCGGCGGCTTTTGGTGGTGGAGCAGTCGTCTTACAGCCAGGCCAAAGCCAACGCGGCAACCACCTGCGAACAGCAGACGAAGTGTTGCTTCCTAAGCCGCGGGAAGATCATGGCGAAAAGCGATACTGACGACGCTGCTGATCCGCTGCGAGCCGGAAGTTCCTGCAGCCCCGCTGGGAACGCCTGGCCTGTGGCGCCGCTACCGCGGTCTTCCCACGCAATGTCTTCGCCATCAGTTTAGTTAGCCTGCTGAACGACGCTTCGAGCGAAATCATCTACCCACTACTGCCGGTCTTCCTCTCACTGACGCTGGGCGCCTCGCCGGGAATCATTGGATTGATTGAGGGAACGGCTGAGTCAATCTCGAGTTTGCTCAAACTCCTGGCCGGCCACCTCAGCGATCGCCGTGGCAAGCGGAAAGTCTTCGTTGTTTTCGGTTATGTGCTTTCCAGTTTTACCAGACCGCTGCTGGCCTTTGCCGGCAGTTGGCCTCAGGTGTTGGGGCTCAGGCTTTCCGATCGCGTTGGTAAGGGCATTCGCACCGCGCCGCGCGATGCCATGATCGCGGACAACGGTACGAGTTCGAAGAGCGCGGCCTCGCTTTTGGTTTCTACCGGGCCATGGATCACTACCGGCGCGGTCATAGGACCACTGCTTGGCTATCTTCTCGTGCTCTGGTTGGCGGCGGATCGCAACGCACCGACTGCCGGGTGATTTCACCAGGATCTTTCTGCTGGCCTCGGTTCCGGCGCTGGCGGCCGTGCTCGTGGTGACGCTTCTTCCGTGCGCGAGTCTTGCCAAGCCCACGTCCGCACCGGATGTTCCCGATCAGCCGGTGCGTCTCTCGCTGCAGGGCTTTGACAGCAACTTCAAGCGTTTCCTGGTGCTGGTCGCCCTGTTTACGCTTTCCAATTCTTCCGACGCGTTCTCTGCTGTTGCGCGCGCAATCCAACGGAGTCTCGATTGCTGCTGATTCCGCTGCTTTGGGCCATGCTACACGTCAGCAAAGTGGTGAGCTCCATTTTCGGCGGCGATCTTTCAGATCGGCTTGGCCGGCCGTCGCTTGATAGTTTCCGGATGGGTCCTTTACGCGGCCGTCTATGCGGGCTTTGCGTTCGTTTCAAATTCAATCTCCGTCTGGGTCCTTTTCCTAATCTATGGAATCTACTTTGGGCTGGCGGAGGGCGCGGAGAAGGCGTTAGTAGCTGATCTGGTGCGTCCCGAACAACGTGGCACCGCTTATGGTTTGTATAACCTCGCCTTCGGCATAACAGTGCTGCCGCGCATCGCTACTGATGGGTGGCTTGTGGGATTGGCGTGGCCCGCAGACGGCGTTTCTGGTCAGCGCGGCACTCGGGGCAACAGCGCGCAGGGCGCCGTTGCCGTTGCGATGAGTCGAGTTAGCGCGACCAGTCGATGATGTTGAGACCGAGCGACAATGCTGATCGTGACGCAAACGTGGTTTGCAGTTCTGGCCTGTGTCAGCAGACTTCGCGTGACGCTCTCTGCTAGTTGGAGTCAAGCGCTCTGCGATTCTGCAATGTATACACCGACTTGGTACTCGCGTCCCTCGTCTCTTAGCAGGCTGCGCAGGTGCCGCTTTTCACCAACACTAATTTGGTCACTGCAACGAGGTTCTGTCGAGTCAAACTCGCGAGGTACAAGCTTCAATGCCTTTCGCTCATGACATCTTCATCAGTTACGGACACCTTGACGACCTCAATCCATTCGGACGGGACAAAGGGCGGTGGTAGATCTGCTTCGCGAGCGACTCCTGGTGCTGGTGCGGACAGGCGCACTTGGCTATGAGCCCGCCATTTGGCGCGACGGCCATAATCTGCAAGGGTAATGATCGAATTGGTTAGGGCCATCAGTGAAGGAGCGAGCTCGCTATTGCTCACGTCCTCCGGTTATCATCCGCGTTATGTCCAGTCTGACTGGTGCAATCGGGAAATGGAAGCGTTTCACGCGGCCGAGCCTCCCGCCGGCGCCGCCGGTCCGGAATCTGCCTCGCGCGTTTTCAAAGTGGCTAAAGACCCCCATTGCCGAAACGATCTGGAAAAGCTGGAGCCGATCCAAATCAGAAATCCTTATCGGCTACCAATTCCTACGCTGAGGGACGACGAGCGCGACCTGTTGACGGGTTCAGTCACCGACTCGACTGGAAAAGCTTTACTGGCGGATGCTCAACCGGCTCGTCGCTGACGATCACCAAGGCCCTTATCGAGCTGAAGCATCCCGAAAGCAAAACAAACCGACCGCTTGATGTTTCCAGGTTGAATGCGCCGTCTTCTGGTTGCCCCGCCGAGGCTACGCAGCGCAGTCGCGCCGCAAGTCCGAACGGCGCGGCCGGGTCTGAACCGAAGTATGTTTACCTGGCTGAAGCCACTCCGATCTGGCGACAGCTTCCTGAGCTGGTGCGCGACGAATTGCGGCAGCGCGGCTACGGCGTGTTACCCGAACAGAAACTCCTCCTGCGAAGAAGTGAAAAAGACTGGAGAACGCGATACGCGCCGGCTCTCGCTCGTTGCGCGCTTTCAGTTCATTTGGTGCGGCACGCGCGCTACGGTTCCACACCCGAAGACGATGCCGCGCTCTGCAGTCCGCATCCAGGAACAGCTTGGCCGCCGAACACGGCGCTGCGACCCGCTTTCCTGCGTTTGCTTTGGATGCCACCGGGACTAATCGACCGAAGCGATGCCAATTAGCGACGAACGCCAGAAGTCTTTCGTCAGCGAACTTCCAGAAGCGCATCACGGCTGGCAGCAGAGCTTTTGCAAACGAGCGTGGAAGACCTGAAAACGCGTATCGTCGAAAAGCTTAATCCGCCGGCAACGACGGCGGCTAGCCGCGGCGAGCATTCGAAGCTCAAGCAGGTTTACCTCATCTGTGAAAACCGCGATCGTGTCACTAATACGCCCGATCAAGGAGTATCTCTTCAAACAGAATCTGGAAGTCATCACGTGGCTCGATCAGCAAGGCCCGATACGCTCATGGAATACCACCGCAAGAACCTCAGAGAGTGTGACGCGGCCCTGGTTTACTTCGGCAGCGGCGACGAACCGTGGGTCCGCAAGAATCTCGAAGACCTCGCAGAAGGCCTACGGCTACGGGCGCGAAGGCGACTGGCTCGCCAACGCCGTTTACGTCGGCGCACCGCCATCCGATCAGAAGGAAGACTTTCTGACGCATCTGGTTCCTCACGTGATACGCAACTTCAGCTCATTCGATCCCTAACGACTTGCGCGACTTTGTTAGTGCAGTGCAGGCCTCGGCAGGAGGGTCAAAATGATCGAGTCGAAACAAATCACCAACCCTTTTCCCGGCCTGCGTCCTTTCGAGACGGACGAGTATGGCCTGTTCTTTGGTCGTGAAGGACAATCGGACGCGCTCATCGAGCGGCTTCAGCGTTCACATTTCTCTCGCTGTCGTCGGCACTTCGGGTAGCGGCAAGTCGTCACTCGTTCGCGCTGGATTGCTGCCCGCGCTGCGCGGCGGCATGATGGCCGGGGCCGGCTCTCGGCTGGCGCATCGCCATCATGAGACCGGGCAACGATCCAATCGGCAACCTTGCCAGTGCGCTCGCGCAGAGAAAGATGTGACTACTGGAAGCGGGCGGAGGTTTGCCTGCCGCGGAGGCCGAGGCTGTTATCGAAGCAACCCTGCGGCGAGGCTCGCTGGGTTTGGTTGACGCCGCCCGCCACGCGCGACTTCAGGAGCACGAGAAGCTGCTGGTAGTCGTCGATCAGTTCGAAGAGTTATTCCGTTTCCGCGCCGCGCGCTCGCCTTCCAGCCCTGGCGATGATGCGTCGGCCTTCGTCAAACTCCTGCTCGAAGCTTCGCAGCAACGCGAGCTTTCGATCTACGTTGTTCCAACCATGCGCTCCGACTTCCTCGGCGACTGCGCTCAATTCCAGGGACTACCGGAAGCGATTAACGACGGTCAGTATCTTATCCCGCGTATGACGCGCGACGAGCGACGCTTCGCGATCACCGGCCCCGTCGGCGTCAAGCGCTGCAAGATCACCGAGCCGCTGGTGAACCGCTTTGATGAACGACGTCGGCGATAATCCTGATCAGCTTCCGATCCTTCAGCATGCGCTCATGCGCACCTGGGATTATTGGACTGTGCACCGACGCAATGGCGAACCGATCGGACTGGAGCACTACGAGGCCGTCGGCACCATGGCCGATGCGCTTTCGGCACGCATGCTGATGAAGCCTTTAACGAACTGCCGGACGAGCGCAGCCGGCTGATTGCCGAGACTCTTCTCAAGGCACTAACCGAGCGCGGCGCCGACAATCGCGAGATCGCCGTCCCGACCTGTCTGAAAGATATTTGCAGAAATCGCGGAACGCGCAGTCCCGGCGAAGTAGCAGCCGTCATCGATGTGTTTCGTGGTGGCGGGCGCTCGTTCCTGATGCCTCCGCGGGTGTTGCGCTGAAGCTGGAAACGGTTATCGACATCTCGCACGAAGTCTCATTCGCAATTGGCGACGGCTCGCAGAATGGGTCAACGAAGAAGCGCCAGTCGGCGCGCATCTACCGCCGTCTTGCCGAAGCCTCAGTGCTGCATCGTGAAGGCAGTGAAGGCTTACCAGTGATCCGGCGCTGCAAATACGCGCTTGACTGGCATGAGGATTTAGGAGTTCTGAGCCCGATCGACGCTGCGGGCGCAGGCGTTACCATCCGGCGGTTGAAGAGTCGCTCCGCTATCTGGAGGAGAGCTCGAGCTCGCGCGCCAGGCCGCCAATCGCTGAGCGCGAAATGGCGAGCAGCGAGTAGAATGCGTGATGCGGCGCGAGCGTCGCGGAGCTGAACTGTGGCGGCAGCGCCTGACGCGGGAGCAGCGCCGCCGCGCCGCGCGCCGCGGTTGCGTTACCTGAGTCTCGCGTATGGCTCGGGTGTTCCTCTTCGCGCTGGCCGCAGCCGGCTACGCGTTGAAGTCATCGGCGGCGGCGACTGCACGCGATGCGTTGTACAGCCGGGCTCGAAACGGTGACTCGCAGGCCAAATCTCCGAGCGAAGCCCGGCGGCCCAGCATTTAAAGGTGCTTAACGCGGCGTACTAAAGTATAAGTGCACCTCGGCGCGGCCGCAACTGGAGGAGCATTACGCCAGGGTTTACCGCCGAGAGCTGCGCGAGTGGCGGACAGCGCAGGAGGAGAAGGCGAGGACTGCGTTGGCAGGCCGAGCCCTAACGGCACCGCCAGTTTCGCGGCACAAGCTTGACGCACAACGAGAGAAGGCGCGATGCTGAAGAAGAAAACCTGAAAGCACTCGGCCGAAGCTGGAAGAAGAAATGAACTGGGCGCGCGAGATTTGCTAACGACCGCTTCCGGCGATGGTGGGCGTCGCGTTACGCGCAGCAGCGGGAAGCGACTACGGCAACGCCGGCAGTGCTGCTCAAGGAGGCGATTGAGGGTTACGAGGATCCTGCTTGGCTGGGGTAATGAAGAGGCGTGGTCGCACGCTGAAAACGCAGCGTGGTAATTACCTTATTCAATATTGCTTTACGCAGGGTTCATATCAAGCGACAACGGAGAGCTGTGAGCGCTGACATTACGTCCGCGGTGGAGTCGTTGACAGATCGGCCGGTTGACAGACGCTGCCGGCACCTACGCCGAGCCGCCGGTCAAGTTCGCCCTGAGAAAGCTGCGGCGGCTCTCTTCACGCTCGGCACGATGCTGATGAAGTCATAAAAAGACGAACCGGCTGGTCGTGGCGGCAATCGTGCCGCACTCGCCGAACCAATTGAGTTGAGCAGTCTCCGACCGGCCGATTCCGATGCTTTCGAGTTTTTTCTCCGCTCAGAAGGCGGGAAAGATCCTCGAACAGTCAGACGAGCCGCACCAACAAGGCAGCGATTGAGATTGAGCAGTCGGGGCGCTATGAAAAGGCGTTTGATCTATATCGCCGGGCCGGCAGTTTTGAAGCGACAAAGGCAAGTCTGCGTTTCAGCTCGGCGTGACTTTTATCTGGTAGCAGGGGAACACTTTGGCCGCAAGCGGTGCTGAAGCAAGTTTGGTCAACGCCAGCCGGCGTAACGCCATCCGTTATTTTTGAGCATCTGATCAACCCGACAGGATACTGGAACCGCTGCCGGCTCGAGTACGTCTGCTGGTTTGGCTCGGTGGTCTCTACCAGGAGCTTGGCGTGAGCAGGGCGCCTGCCGATCGTTACTTTGCTCGAGCAACCGAAACTCTATCGACAGCGCGTGCCTCATGGGCCAGAGGTGGTCTCGACAGAAATAGGGGCGCAGATTGCCGAAGATGTTGGGCAGTTTGAGGTCGCCTGCAGCCCCACTACTCGGAAAGCCTCTAGCCGTGTGCGCGGTGAAGCGGAGGGCGCACTCGCCCCTCCACAGTCCAAAACGCTCTATAGCCTTCGGCCGCGTACAGGAGAAACTGCGCGACTCCGGGTGCGTTCATTGATAAAGCTGATTCAACACTACCGGCAAGCCGTCAAAACTAACGAACGGGCGATGGAAATCAACAAAAAGATGCGACAGGTGACCTTGATGAGCTGTTGCGGATTGGCGGCCTCGCCGAAGATAAGTTGGCGATTATCAGTTGGCGCCTGATGCTTGCTGGCGGTCTCTGCGGTAACTTCGGTCGCGTGAAGCTCGCAGACAGATTGGCGCCGGTTACGTGCCGCCCAGTGCCCACAGTGAACTTGGTTCCGTCTACGCAGAGACTAACAAGGCGCGCAGCAGGCCCCTGGAGTCTTACCTCAGCGTTCGCTCGAGATTTATAAAAGCCTGCTGAACGACTCAGATGCTGAAACGAGAAATGCCGCGAAGATAGAAATGCAACGCCTGCGAACAGATCGTTACCGCGCGCTGCTGTGTGCAGCCACATGCGCCGACGAAATAGCGTCGGGAAGCACGCGCCGAGCACGCGAGTTTGCCTGGAGCGTGCAGTATTGTTAGGGCCCAATTCAGCAAATCATAATAGCAATACGTAACCGAATCTAAAGTGGTTACC